>Ga0210396_10006894_pt1 | contig 10852 bp, 10 predicted proteins | sample IncBWH17OmetaG_FD_155466 | JGI IMG/M metagenome (GOLD analysis project Ga0210396, IMG submission 155466) | Forest soil microbial communities from Barre Woods Harvard Forest LTER site, Petersham, Massachusetts, United States - Inc-BW-H-17-O ... | reverse complement strand
TCCCGGTCTGCCAGCGGCGATAGGGCGCATCCAGAGTGGCGATACCAAAGGCCGTCGCCTGCTGGCGGCTTCCTAACGTTGTGGGGCCGCGACCTACGAAGTGCAGCATATCCACGCGCTTGGCGGACATCTCACTTTCGTTGAGGAGGGGAATCGACCCTACTCGTTCGTTCGGCTCATTCATCCTGACCGTACTTCTGGCGGTGACCACGCCTGGTGGGACGAGGTGGTTGCAGACCGGCAGACGACCAAACATCACGCGATCGATTCCGGTGCGCTCAGGGCGGCGCCTAGTCCACCGATATGCGCTCTTAACGTGGATGGACCTCCAGAATGGTTAGCGGATAGGTCGTTTCAAGTACCGGTCTATCCGTAGCCGCGATCCGCGTCATAAGCGAACGTGGTGGCGAGTATGCAATGCGAGAGAACGTCACTTTGTCAGTTCTCTGAGAGACAGAGACAAATATCAATAATAAAGTGTACCCACGACCTTAATAATAAGTATTCCTTCTGCACGTGCCGGCACCAACAGCAATGGAGGCGCGTACCCAGGAAAATAGCCACTCACTTTAAGATTTTCAGAGTTGGCCTTGGCAAAGACACCAGCCCCATCGCTAATAGACGCAAGACCGTTGAATGAAAAGTATCCAAGCACAGAGGGATTATATTTAGAGATTTCCACCTTGCCAGTGAAACTACCGTTCGACGTAATTGTGGTGAAGGTAGATTGTGCCGAAATCTTGTTGTAAACCAAAACCACTCGACCGCCAAGGCTTCCAACGCTTGGACCAGTCTCTTCGACGATCGAGCCGACATTCTTGGTGATTCCGAGATACGCCTTCTCGGTGATTATGTGGGCTTTCATGCCCATGTGGGCCTTCGTATTCGATGCCCTCCTAACTTCGCCGCAACCGTTGAGCATCATGGTCGCAGCGAACGTGATCATACAGACCGGGAGTCTAAGTTTCATCACGTACTCGCTCATTGGTCTGTTAAGTTCATAGTGCGTCGCACTAGTCAACGGCTCCCGTCGGGCTGTGAGTCTGCCCAGGATCCAATATGACGACGCGTGCTCCTACCCCACTCTCGACGTCCTCCTTGAAAGCTTGGGCGTCAGCCTCGATGATGGGAAAGGTGTTGTAGTGACAAGGAATCACTTCGCGAGCTCCAACGAGCGCGGTCGCCTCAACCGCTTCGCGCCGATCCATCGTATAGTGGCCGCCGATACAGAGGAGCGCTACATCGATCGGTTCTCGTCTGCCAATTAGGCGCATGTCCGAGAAAAGGGCGGTGTCGCCAGAGTGATATATAGTGGTGCCGTCAAGATGTACGACAAGGCCGGCGGGGGTGTTTACGGTACCGTTTGGCGTTGTGGATGTATGCCACGCCGGGACAAGTTGTATCCAAGCATCGTCGTCTAGCGTGACTGTTCCCCCCAAGTTTGGGTCTGACCGGCGGGCTACGCCTGCCTCTCTCAGCTCCCACGCCAACTCCACGATGCCGATGCAGTGAGCGTTGGTCCGGTTGGCTATCTCTACTACGTCGCCCCAATGATCGCCATGCCCGTGCGTCAGAACGATGTGTGTAGGCTCAATATCGTCAGGTCCGATAGGAGAAGACGGGTTATCCCGCAAAAACGGGTCGATCAAGATCCGAGTAGAGCCGTTGCTCAACTCGAAACATGAGTGCCCTAGGAATCGAATATCCATCGCTCAACCTGACTATCCGCCACGTGGCATCGCCGCTTCGACATCCGCGACGGAGGCCATTCCCGGCGGAGCAGCCGCCCATTGCTCGCCAAGAAGGTATCGTCTCTCCCAGTTCATCGGATCGCTAGGGCGCGGATAATGCTTTCCAAACTCGTTCCTTGGGCGTTCGAGTGAAACCAGGCGCACCAGTGGATGCATGCCATAGCCGCCGTCATGTGTCCAGCCCGCCCGAGGCAGTCGTGACCAGCCAAGTGGCACGAGACGCTCAGCACCTGCACGTGCCCAGTCATCGCGATATCTCAGCGCAAGCTCCCACGGGAAGACACCGACTGTCTGTGTGCTCTTGTCGAGGTGTAGTGTCACCCGCGACAGCGACTCAACCAGGCAGATCACGAGGGTGCGGGTGAGAGGATGCGTGACGGTAATGGCCGTGGCCTCGTCTGCCATGACGATCGCCCAATCGAACCCTTCGTCGACGTCGAGCCCGAGGTAGCCAGCTTCCAGAATGGCAGCGGCGCGGTTCGCGAGGGCATCGCTGCTTGACGCCCGTGATGGATGGCGCTGGGAGAAGAGATCGAAATATCGCGGGAGCGCCTCGCGGAACGCGGCGAGCGCGGCCACACCGCCATGTATGAAAGCCCTTTGACTGCTAAAGCAGGCTTCTTGATCGTAAAACGCTACATCCTCAACGAGACGCAGGGCCGCTTCATCGGGGTTGCACTGATCGAGATCTATGACCGACGCGCTCCAGCGCGGCCCGTATTCGGCGACCGGGACATTTGCCCGCACACTGCGCCTGACTGTCTTGACGGCATCTTCGCCTCCCCAGACGCAGACAGCATCAGCTGCACTCAAACATTGCTGCCCGATCTTGGCCTCATGTGGCCAGTAGGCGACAGATAGGGATAGAGCGATTGGATGCTCTGGATCCTCTTCGATCAATGCCTGCGCGAATGCGTTCACGCTCAACGGGTCACGGGTGGGAAGCTTTGCCAAGGTGCAATTGCGCGAAATGATGCCACGCAAAATGGAGTACAGACCTGCAAGTGGCAGATTGCCGACGAGATAATGTACGACCAATCCACGGGCAAATGCGCGGATCCACGTCATCTGCCGCGGGACCCATTCGTCGAATATCCGATCATTTCCGAACTCAGCCTCGATCTGCTCCCAGGTATGGAAGCGACCAGTCAGCAAGTGCCCGAGCGTTTCGTAATCGCTAGCGAGCATGCTCGGCGGAAGACCGGTGATGGAACTGGAATTCTCATCGGCAAGGCGTCGGGCAGCGGATGTCCTCGCGAGCCAGCGCTCGCCCACGCGTGCCAAGTATTGCGTCACTTCGTCCGTGCTTAGTTCTCCGAGGGAAACACCGATCTCGGCATGTTGCTCGGAGATGAGCTCCAGGTCGGTCTCTTCCATGGCAGGCACAGTCACCTGTATGTTGTGCTCGTAGTCCAGTCGGTGTATCTGGCGGTCAGCAGACTTTACTATGCGGCCGCCCAAAATTAGCGGCAACTCTATCGTGCGCCGATCACTGTCCCAAATGGAGCGGTCGGGAAAATTGGTCATGGCCGACCGGACAACTTTGATTCCTCAACAGTCCGTACCACATCCGAAAATAGTGGCACGCATATATGGGCCGGGTCTAGTCCGGCCATCTTCATACATCGTTCTGTAGCGAGGCGAAAGAATGTCATCGCGAGCACAGGATTGCGATAAAGGTGATGGGAAGCGGTCGGCACAGTTACGACATCGACGTCGCGGCCCTCCAGTGCGCCAGCCCGAGCAACCGAACGCACGTCATCAACCGCAACCCAAGGGTCAGCGTCGCCCGCGATAAAGGTGATTGAGGCAGTGCTGGCGATGACGTCGACGATAGAGTCTTCGACGTCCACAAAGCCGATGTCGATGCAGTCGTGGATCATTGTAGGTCCTATCTCGTATCCGAGGACATGCGCTGTAACGGAGTCGTCGACATCGACGATTTGCTTGAACCAATCACGGCCCGTAACTTGCTGAACCGTGTGTTGCGTGTTTACCACTGGGGTTAGCAGTACGGCTCCGTCGACATTAGATGTGGTGGCAAGTACTCGGAGAACGGACCTCGCGCCTAGGCTCATTCCGACAATTATCCCGCCGCCAGCGTCGTCCACGATGCGACCTATGTCCTCTACCAGCCGTGACATACAGAAGGAGAACATCGTGCCTGTACTCTCGCCAGGATGGTTACGAGGATCAAAACGGATCACGTTAAAACCGTTCGTGGTAAGCAAGTAGGAGACAGGCAAGAGGCGCTCAGCGCTCATGCCGAACGGAGGGACCAACACTACGGGACGATGAGACGCGGCGTGGCGGTCCGGCTCGTCAAACGTGACCGAGATCTCACCGTCGCCCACAGTCAGCATCTTCTGTGAGCTAATCATCCCTAGAGCCCTCATGGATCATAGTGTCTATCTTGAGCGCGCAACCGCGGGACTCGACGCGCTTCACCCTGCGATCGACAACGATGGTGTCTCCGTGCAGGCCGCACGGGCATTTCTGAGACTGATATACCCTGCCGAGGTCTTCGCTAAGGACAAAGCCTGGGTAGCTTGTCGGCGTTGGGTCAAGAAACGCCAGCACTCCTTGCTTGCCTGAAGGAAGCGGATCGAGCGTTCGCACGTCACGAGCTGTGACGTGAACCCACGGAGGGCAGTGCAGCGCTTTTGCGTCGCACTCGAAGAAGACCGAGTTCAACTCCACCATGTTAAACGTGTCTCGCACTGCGTCAGTACGGGCCGAGGTCAGCATGCGGGCCACTCGAGCATCAAATATCTCGCGCGGGATGGCATCCCCTAGACGTCGCTTCCAGCCGCCGATCGTCACGACAAGGGTGCCTGGGCCAAGATCGAGCGCAGGTCGCCGTTCGAGCTCGGCGATGAGGTCAAGTAGTAGCGGTGGAGGCGCTATGATCGTGACATCCTGATCTGCTCTCACACAAGCTAGGTCATGGAGTAGCCGCTCCACTAAGAGGCGACGATTCTGCATATAGCGTCGCGAGGTAAAGATCACCGCGACTCCTGACATGACATAGGCGAGCCAGAGATTGGGCTCTTCCTCCGTAGAGGGCCCGAGGTTGAAAACTCGCCGATCGTATCTCTCCACCCCGAGCAGTTCGCGGCTACCGATTGCGATTGATGAAAAAAAGCGCATCAGCGTCAGGTCGTCTCTGGGTACGCGTGACACGCTACCGAGGGTTCCACTGCTTGTAGTGTCAAGCACATCTCTGGAGGTAGGGGTCCTAGCGCGTTGGCCGTGACGCTTAAAGATGGAGGCCGGCATCAACGGAATCAAAGCCAGCTCATCTTCTGTATCAAAGTGTGTCTTCGTGAGATGTGCGCGACTGCAATAGCGATCGAATGTGGGATTGTTCTCCCGGTGAAACTCCACGGCTTTGCCTATGTGGGTGAGACGGATCTCGCTGGCCGCATCTGGCGCTACGTAATACAAACCGTCACTGGCCAGTAGCGCATCTAGCGGCTCGATCGGAGCAGCAATTCGCTCGGATTCATCTTGAGCTCGCGGCGGCACTGTGGATGCATCGCCCATCAGGACCACTAATTCCGCCGCCAAGCGTCTGGGCTTGGCGAGGCTGTTGAACCAAGCACAGTGGCGGTCCCTATCGCTACCGGATCAATCCCGCCGCAGGTTGGACATTTGTCGTTACGCGTGAGCCGAAGAAATTGGTGATTGGCGTAGGCGCCGATATCGACAAATGCAATCCCGTCAAGCGTAGGCGGACGGTCTATCCCGGAGAGAAAGCGCAACGCCTCCCAAGCGGCAAAACCGCCTTGAATTGCCTGTCGTGGAGCGAGCGCACCGAGAAGCCCGTTTCGTGCGCCGACAGGAGTGTTGGCGCGAAGCGCATAATCTATTTGGAACTTGGATCGAAGCTGATCCATCGCACAGTCAATGCAGGCTGTCTCGCCCGGTACAGTCAAGGGGCCAAGGCATTGCGCCATTGGCATATTGAGGCAGGGCACGCGTGCCTGCAGCGCGGCGGTCGCCACGCTTTTTGACGCCTGCATAAACGAAGGCAAGAGCGGAAAGTCATTGATCACGAGATCGGCGCCTTCGATGATCGGCAGTACATCGTCCGATTTGCTTATAAATACGGGGTGGCCCACATACTCGATGTCTGGATCGACCTCTTTAATGCGCCTCTCCGCTGCCACTACCTTCAGCTCGCCAATATCTGCATTTGCATAGAGGATTTGCCGGTGGAGATTGCTTAGCTCGACCCGATCCGGATCTATGCCGATTATCCGGCGAACACCGAGGCGTGCGCACAGTAGCGCGATCCATCCACCGAGGCCGCCGATTCCCGGAATCACTACTGTCCGATCTTGAAGATTGTGGTTCAACTCAAGGCCTGAGATCATCGCATCCTCGTAGAAGCTCAGAAACCGAATCTGCCTGTCGTATAGCGAGTGGCCGTCGAGCGCACCCAGATCCGAGCTCGGGTGCCTGTGCACCAGCCCTCCGTTCTCGTTAAGCTGTGCGATGAGAGACTCAGATTGTCGCTCTGACAAGCCGGACGCGAGCGCGAGACTAGCTGTCAGATTGTCCTCGGGTAGACCCTCTGCGAGGGCGTCGAGTGCGCGCTCAACTTTAGTGTCAGGCGCGAGTGGCAGACGTAGTCCCTTGGGAAGACAGGCCAGCTCGAGTCCACCGTCGTCGACTCGGTAGTAAGACCAACTTGACTGTAGGCGCACGGTTCGCTCAGACATCTACTCTATCCCTGGCGGTCAAATGCCCAGTCGTCAACGTATAGACCGGCGACTGGCGGGGATGATCGAGTCGCAAGAGTTTAATAATCGCGGCGTCGTGAGTCGCCGGTGTTGGCAGCGTGCCAAGCCCAAACGCCTGAGCGACGACAATCAATCGCTGTGCTACACGGCCTGCCGCCATATATATGTGACGCAAGGCTCGCTCATGGCGATAGCGCCATTGGTATTGTGCGAAATCAGCGCTAATCACTAGTGTCCAGGCAGCTGTCTTAGGCGCCTTCATTCCCACGAGAATTGAGCGCATAGTGTTGCGGAAGTCCCCCTGTTGTACGCAAACAAGGCTACGCTCGATCAACTCGTAGAACCAGACGCCGGCGGGCACCCCCTCGACGGAATATGCCACCAAGTAGAAGTCGAACGCGATCCCGTGAGTCTTCAGATAGTCAAGCTGATCTTCGAGCCGGCCTGTTCGCCGCGTGCGAACGTCCTCCAGGCCGTGAGTCAACACCGTGGATAGGAGGGATGCTGGCACCGGCCGCGGATCATAGGTGCGGACTGTTCGGCGACTCATGAGGACCTGACCAAGCGTTTGTGTCCCGTCGAGGGGCATAGGCGCAGGCAGTGCCAGTAACCGTCCTTTGGGAACGAGCCGGGGAGGCGGCTCGCCACTGACGCGATAAGTGCTTACTGTTTTGCGCCGTACCTCACCGGTGGTATCGGCGGCATCGATATAGGGTCGATTGCGCGACCACAGGAAATACTCGAGTGATGGATGCCAGCCGCGAGCCCACCACGTGCGGATGGCCTTAAGGGTTACGGGTTCGATCTCTCGTGAGGGACGCCAGCCACGACGGTCTAGCTCGCCGGCCAGACGCTGAGCGTCGCCACGTGGGTGCTTGCGGTGGAGCTCCGCCGCAAGCAGGTCAAGAAAGGCTGCACGATTGACGCGTGAACGCCGCAATTGCAGGGGATCGCTGATGAGCAGATCAGATTCGTCGGGCTCAGGGCTCGGGCGAATCGTGAGCAATGGAAGCCACGCTCGATCGCTTGTATGCGACACATTCATCGGCGTGCCTTCGGCGTGCCAAGCGAGACGGATAGCAAATAGCCCTCGTTTAGACAAGATATGCCCAACGCATCCTCAATGAGCCGCTCGTGATCCCCATAGGCGACGTGCGCGCGGACTCCGACTGCGGATGCGGCTATGGCCATGGTCGAGGCGAGGTGGCCAGCGTCCATGTGGACTGTGCGAAACGTACGTGGCTCGCGGTAACGGAACATGTTCCGCGAAAAGACGCTCGTCATGACCGCGATGGCCTTGGGCTCGATTGGCACGCGCGCGAAGCCAAGAGGAAATATCCGGCGTAGCTCCTCCTCGCTCATCCGGACTTCGCGCATCAGCTCGAGTTCTGGCGGATTTACAGTTACGTGGTACCAAGCCGCTGGAAGTGACGCGACGTCAAGGACAAGGATGTAAGTCTCTGTTGGATGACGCGCGCCACCTGATGGGCTTGTGCGCCTAACCATCGGAGCGCGCGGCCAGCGGCCGGAGGTCACAGTCGCGGTCTCTCCGCAGGTCGCGCTGAGGATGCGCATGAGCCTGTCGCGGTCGAGGCGCAGGCCGCATGGCGTTTTGAGTCCATCGCCCACAGACTCAGGAAGTAGTGCAGTATCTGTGGCGGGGAGCCGGATGCGCGACGTTGCGTCGTTATACCGCTTGTAACGACTTTCGTCCGGCTCGTCGGCGACGTATTCGCGCATCCGCTCTGTGTCAACCTGGCGGCCACCGTGTGCATAATCTACGAATGGGTAGTCGAACGTGCTGAGATGATACTCTGCCGCCTCGGACCAGCCTACTTGCGCCCAGGTTAAAAGCGTGTCTCGCACGGAAACAGTTGCGTCATCTTGTACATCGCGCTCTCTAATTATGAGGAGGCCCGCCCGCCATAGTTGTAGGAGCAGGTCTGTGATCCGACTTGCGAGGAGACCGCTCTTGACAGACATGATCTCGACCGCTTCGGCGAGCTCCGTCTCTCCGGCGCAGACCGCAAGAAGCATGATGCCTGGCAGTGAGACACGCCAGCGACGGCACGCAACGTAGCTCTCGACAAACCACTGATCGTCAGTCAACGAAGAGGGCGGGATCAGCCGTATGGCTGGATTAACGTGGACGACGGCGTCTGGGCTCAGGGTGTTAGTCAATACTTCGTCATCCACAGCAGTAAGGCGGCCGGGCGTCGCCTCAGTTTGTTCAGATGACAACGCCCGGACCATAGCTAGCAGTCCTGCAGCAGAGCCGGTACAAACGCCTCGTCGATGACGAGGTCCTGGTCTTCGGCGTGCTGGTTGTCCTGCGTCTCAGTGGATTCTGGGTTGCACGAGTCCACATCAAGCCCAAACCGGTCGCGCCCTTGTTCGGGGTATGTATGAGCCATTTTCTACTCCTTTCCCTAGTTGGTAAGAACGTCCGACTGGGTACTCATCACCGCTTGCAGATAGTGACATGCATCACTGTGGTCCGAGCGTCAGTTTGCGACTTCTTGGAGGTTCACCCGCAAAAACTCTGACCTTCACGAAATTAAGAGCGCAACCGATACGCGCTGAAAGCGACCTGGCTAACGGAACCGGTCATCCGATCGCCAATCCTACGGCGGACTGTGCCCAGCTCGCTCACTTATGATCGCCTTCGACAACTGAGCGTGGGCCACGAGCGGGGACCAATGAAGGATCTGGACGTTGGCATGAGCTTTAAAAGGACTGTGATACGCCAAGAGTCGGATCGGGCCTACTGACTTGCGGATCTCATATGTCCAGCGCGCGATCTCGTGGCGGCTGGCCCCAGCGCCGGATAGCACGATTAGATCGGGCTGGAGCGAGTCAAGGGCGCTCGAAAGTCCGCGATATGCCCCCACAGGCAGAGACAAGACCTCTATCCCTGAGCGGGCGCAACAAAGCTCTAGTGCCGACGTGTACATGCTGGCGGGATCGAGCGGTGGATGCGACGCGTTGCCCAGTATCACACGCCCATGGTTGCTTCTCGCCGAGGCGAGCCGGTGTACCCGCTGTAGCCATTGCTCGCTCCAAGCTGTAGAATATGCCCATAGTGCGCTTGCCAGGCCCTGCCGAAGGCGGATTGTGTCCAATGCTGGCAGCAAAACCTCCTCGAGCGTCCGCTCGACCGATCGTAGGGCCAAAGAGCGCTCAATGACCTCGTCGGCGCTGTGTGCTCTGAAGCACAAGAGCGCGGCGATAAGCGACTGAGAGTCTGCTCCAGCAGCGTCACGGGCAACGCTGATCGCTGATGAGACAGCAAGTCCTTGCTCAAGCGCGTCCCGGAGTGCAATCACCTCCGTGTATGCGTACAGACGATGCTTGCCGGAGGAGCGCTGCGGTGTCGGGTAGCCAAAGCGTTGCTCCCATCCTCGCAGCGTGTTCGCAGAAACGTGGAGCAGCGCGGCTGCCTCGCTTGTCTTGAGCGTGCGCATGAGGTCGTGATGGTCGCGAGAGAATCCGACAGCGCCCAGTGAATGGTGTCCGGCCTGGTTGCTTAGTCTGTCTCCTGACCTAACCTCTTTCTGTTGGAGCGACTCGCGTTAACAGATCGGTATAGACCGGTCCGCGGCGCTCGGTAGATCGCATGGAGCAAGAGCGCACTTCTGCGAAGTCTCGGTGTAATGAAGTTGTTTTCGGTTGGACTTGGTCATGAAAAGCCTGTCTTGGTGTCGTCAAGGCGTAGCCATCGTCCGGCAACTAGTGCGAAGAGAGCTGCGTAGGCGAGCAGAGCACAGACTGGCCCGAGGACGCCGCCATGTCCACCTATGATCGTGCGACGATATCCTTCCATCGCCCAGTAGCTAGGTACGATGGGCGAGAGTATGGTCGCCCAGTGTGGCAAGAAAGACTCAGGCACCAGAGCGCCGCCCAGGCCGGCGAGGATAACCGCAGAAACGTTGGTGATTACGTTCACCTGCATCAGAGAATGACATATTGCAGTTATCGCGAGCCCGAACGTAACCAGATACAGGCTAAAAGCGGCTGCCACTGCCGCCAGCATCAGCCAGGACTCTTGTATGTGCATCCTAAACAAGACGGCACCTAGCCCAAGCAGTACGGCAGCCTGCACGGCCGCCTCGAATAGCGGCAAGATCGTCTTGCCGACAAGAATCTCAGCAGTACTTGCAGGACTGGCTCGTAGGCGAGCCCATGTCGACCATACATGCTCGTTATATATGCCAAAAGGCACCTGACTCGCGAGGAAGAAGCCGAAAAGTACGGCCATGCCAGGAACAGCCTGTTCCGCGCCGCTCGGAGCGGTAACACCTTCTGCGAGCAGCGTCAGGCGAAGGGCTGGCTTGACAAAGGGTATGAGCACAA
>Ga0210396_10006893_pt1 | contig 10852 bp, 10 predicted proteins | sample IncBWH17OmetaG_FD_155466 | JGI IMG/M metagenome (GOLD analysis project Ga0210396, IMG submission 155466) | Forest soil microbial communities from Barre Woods Harvard Forest LTER site, Petersham, Massachusetts, United States - Inc-BW-H-17-O ... | reverse complement strand
GGAAATTTGTACAGTCGGCGGAGCGGCGATGATCAGGTGCTCGCTGGAATACGGTGAGACGTTGCGCAACGTCACGTGATTGCCCGCGTACGGGACTTTGTAGGAGAGGCGCACGCCGCTTTCGCCGGGACGAAATGGAAAGGCGATTGCCATTTTGTTTTTGCCTTTGTCAATCGTGCCTTGCACGACGGGCATGCCAGATGCGCCCCACGCGGAGGCCTGATTGAAGTCGGCGCCGTCGGGAAGCGCGAAATCGAACGAGCCATCCGCGCGATAGAACGCCAGGGGCGGCTGGGTTTTATTGGCGATCATGTACTCCTCGCCGACCATCAGGTCCGCGCCGTTCGGCTGAAGAATCACAGCGTGATTGGCGACGTTGAACGATTTGGGATCGCTCGTGGGTTCGAAGACTTCGATGTCCGCGGACATTTTTCCAGGCGTGATGGGCTCGTGGTAATTCACGCCTTTGTATACGACGCGCACCAGCATGGGGCCGGCGCCGAGCTGAGGATTATCGAAGTGGAAGTGGCCCTGCGCGTCGGTCTTGGTATTGGCGACCGGCTGCATGCCGCCTTGTAGTTGAATCAGGATCACGTCCGCGCCTGCGGCGACTTGGCCAGTGGTGCCGTTTTTTACGGTGCCGTTGAGAGTGCCCGCTGATGCGGTGGCCGCGGCGGCTGCAATCGCGAGGAACAGCAGCATGAGCGCCGCGGCGCTGCGCTGTGCAATTTGGGAATGTATATGAGACAGGGCGAAGCGGTGATTCATGATTGGCGCACCTTTTCCGCGGCTGTCAGCCGGGTGGAGGCTTGCCGAGTGGCGGGCGTGGGAGCGCCGCCGGTCAGTTGGTCCATGTCTGATAGGACGCGCGCGGCTTCTACCTCCAGCGACTGCTTGATTTCCTCATAATCCTGCTCTGAGAATTTTCCGGCGCGGAATTCGAAACGCAGGTCGCGCAGATTTTCGTAGATCGCGTCCCGCCGTTCCATCAGTTGGTCGAGTTTGGTGCGATGCGGCGCGTTGTCGGACGCGTCGGGCTTGACGCCGAATATGAAATAAATCATCAGGGCGGCGAGCAACGCGCAGGCTACGGCGATGTCCACGCTACTCATCGTTTACTCGCATGATGTTCACTCATCATTCTCACGCCCCGGTTCCCTGCCGGCTTCGCGTTGCGCGCGGGCTAGGAATTCGGCATTTATTGGCGGGCCACCGGCTGGGGCGAGAGTCGCTTTCTGGCGCCAGCGGCGGACTACTTCCCAGACGAGCACCAGCGCGATCAGCGGCACTGCAATGGGCATGATCCACGCTAGCAGATCGAAACCTTTTTTCGGTGGCTCGACCAGGACTGTGGGGCCGTATTGTTCGACCATGGCTTGGAGGATTTGGTCGTCGGATTCGCCGCGCGTCACGTGCGCGTCGAGATCTTTCTGCATGGCGCGGGCGGTTTCGCAGGGGCCGGAGAATGTGCCACCGGGATGGTTGCAGAGGCCGGCGGAGTCTTCGCAGCCGCCGCACATGCACAGGACGCGCTTGCTGAGGGATTTGGCGCGGGGAGTCTCTTGGGCGGGCGTGGGCGACATCGCGCCCGTTGTCAAGATCGTCGCCAGGGCTACCACCCGAACCGAGAACCTTAACACAGAGAAAACAGAGAAACGGCTTTGAGGACACAGAGACTTCATCTGAATGCGTTTACTCTTCCGAATCGAAAATATTTTAGTCATGGCCTTCCACTCTGCGGGCTGCGGCGCCGATGGCTGGAGTGGCTTCAGCGATAGCGTCGGCCCAGGATCTTTCTGTTGCGGGACGCAGGACTAGCGCGGTGCGGCGATTCGGGAGCAGTGCCAGGCCGGTGCCGAGCACTACTACGATTCCACCGAACCAAATCCATTTGATTAAGGGCAGCAAGTAGGCGTGGATCACAGGCTTGCCGCTTTCGGGGCTGCGGCCCGCGTACACCACGTACAAATCGCGTAGTGGCGAGGATTGAATCGCGACCATGGTTTCGGTTACCTGGCTGGCGTGGAAGAGGCGGCGCTCGGGAAACAGCAGCATGTCCGACTTACCGATCTTGAAAACTTCCAGGGTGGCGCGGTCGGACTCGTAGTTCGCGTTATCGAAGTGATCGAACGTCTGGCACAGAACTGTGTAAGGACCGATGCGCAGCGATTCCCCGACGCCCATCTCTTTTTGCAGGTCTTTATTGAAAGGAGTGCCGGCGACACCGATGAATACCAGCACCATGCCGAAATGGATGACGTAGCCGCCGTAGCGGCGGGTATTGCGCATCGTTAGCTCGCCCATGGCGGTGAATATATTCGTGCCATCGCGCGAGGAGATGACGCGCGCGCCGCGGAAAAATTCTGAGGCGATGGTGAGCGTGACGAATACGCCCAGAATCAGGCAGAGCAGCGAATAAATATCGCGGAAGCCCCATACGAAACCGATGATTCCGGTAAGGACGCCGCCCGCGAAAGGCCACGCGAAATTGCGCTTGAGCGCGTCGAAAGAGGTTTTGCGCCAGGCTAGCAGCGGACCGACTCCTGTGAGAAGCAGCAGGAAGAGCGCGATCGGGACGTTTACTTTATTGAAGAATGGCGCGCCGACGCTGATTTTGCTGCCCTGTACCCATTCGGAAAGGACCGGGAAGAGCGTGCCCCACAACACCGCAAAGCACGCGGCGAGAAGGATGAGATTGTTGAAGAGGAAACTGGATTCACGGGAAACGAGCGAATCGAGTTGGTTGTCGCTGCGCAGGTAATCGCGATTTTTCCAATAGGCCGCGAAGCAGACTACGAAAGTGATGATAAGAAAACCCACGAACCAGCTGCCGATGGACGATTGCGCGAAGGCGTGCACGGAGCTGACGACGCCGGAGCGCGTGAGCATCGTCCCGAGGATGCAGAGCATGAAAGTGGTGAAGACCAGCCAGACGTTCCAGACTTTCATCATGCCGCGCTTTTCCTGCATCATCACGGAATGGAGGAACGCGGTGCCGGTGATCCACGGTAGCAGTGAGGCATTTTCCACCGGGTCCCACGCCCAGTAGCCGCCCCAGCCGAGCATGGCGTAGGCCCAGTGCGCGCCGAGCAGGATGCCGATGCTTTGGAAGCACCAGGCGATCATGGTCCAGCGTCGGGTGATGTGAATCCATTTTTCACCGGGATAGCGGCCGAGGAGCGCGGCGAGCGCAAACGCGAACGGAACCGAGAAACCGGTGTAGCCGAGATAGAGCATCGGCGGGTGAATCACCATTTCTGGATATTGCAGCAGTGGAGTTAGTCCATGGCCTTCGGACATTTTCGCGAGGTGCATCACGCCTGCGCCGTCGGGACCGGCCAGCACGCGGAAAGGCGTCGCTACGAAATTATTGAGCGTGAGGAAAAAAGTCTGCACGCCAGCCAGGACTACGCCGACGTAGGGCATCAGTTCCGGATGGCGTTTCCGATTCAGAAACAGGACTAAGAACGCGTAGATGGAAAGCAACCACGACCAGAAAAGCAGTGAGCCTTCCTGACCGGCCCACAGCGCGGCAAATTTATAGAAGCCAGGGAGCGCGCGATTGCTGTGCTCGACGACGTACACGATGGAAAAATCATTGGTGAAGAAAAAATATTCCAGGCAGCCGACGGCGACCGTCACTAGGACGAATACGGCCGGCGTTGCGCGCGCTTTTGGTGACCAGCGTGCGCCGCGTGAGAATTCCTGCTATTCCCGCGAGGACCGCGTAAACAGCGGCCAAGAAAGCGAGCAGCAGTGCAAATGAACCCAAAATATCCACGGATGCTCCGGCGATGCTTTCTCAGTTACCCAAGAGATTTAATTTCCTGAAGGTCGCGCACCGGCGCCCATCGAAGTCTGCCCCGGTTGCGCCGTGGCCGGAGTGCCCACCGGCGCCGCCTCGTACTTGGAGGCGCACTTGGCCTGGACTTGCTCGGCCTCGAAATGATTATCTGGCAGCATCTTGCCTTCCACTAGGGCTTGCGCGCCGTCTTTGAAAGTGTCGGGCAGCGGATCGCGTCCAACGTAGCTTACCGGGAGATCCCTGCCCTGTTCCGTCAGCACAAAATCCACGCGGCCAGCCACGTGAGCGATCGAGCCAGCGCGCACGTTTCCCGAGACGCGCATGCGTTGGTGCAGCGACGCGCCTTGCAGCGTGGAAAGCTCCGTGATCGTGTGGTAATAGGTCTTGCTTTGCGTGAAACCAACGTAGGCCAGGGCCAGCAGCGTCGCGACGATAATTCCCGAGCCGATTAGGAATTTATGCCGAGCATTCATGTGAACGCACCTTCTTACGCCTGAATGAAACAAACGAATACTAACATAACGCGTGTGCGCAGCCGAAAGGCTATTCGCCACATCGAGTTGCGTCTCATCAGGCCTCAGTGTAATCCGCGAATGGATTGGCTCGGTAGGATTATTAAAGCCGCGGCGATAGCCTGTCGGGTCACAGACAGACTACCACCGCGGTGGTGTGGTTGATGCGAGCGCGATAGGTCAGAAGCGGAACGAAACACCTACGTAGGGCTCGGCCATGTTGGTCTTGGCGTTCGTGACTTGCGTAGGAACCGAAAAGTCAGCGGCGGTATAGACGAGCCCGCGGTATCCTGCCTGCACGCTGAAACGGTTGGTGAGTCTGTACGCGACCCCACCGCCATAGAGCAGCGCTGGGCGATTTTGGCTTAGCGCGGGGCCGGTGGAACCGGCGGAGACCGGAGAAAAGAACAATGCGCCGGTGCCGGCTTCGAGGAACGGATGGAAGCGGGCGTCGCGATCTACGCCGAAAGTGAACATATAGGCAAAGGTGGCTTCCTGAACGCGGGCTTGCGTGACCGTGCCGGTATTATAGACCTGCGAAAAAAGCGCATTGCCATAGTTTGCTTCGACCGCGCTCCAGCGATTGAAATGATAACGATAGTTCACCAGGAATCCGCCGGAATCGGTGGCGGAGTCAGTCACACCCATACCATTCGCTTGCTTCTGAAAGTTTCCGGTGAAGTTCGCGGACACTTCCGAATTGCCATTCTGCGCGAGCGCGGGCAGGGACAGCAGTGCCAGCGCCGTTACGAGCAGACCTATCTTGATTCGCATTTCTCAATGCCTCCGTTGTTTTTTTTGAGCAGGCCTCTCCGCCCACGGGCACACCCGTGGCGATAAAGGTCCATGCATTTTTTGTTTTGAGAGCTATCGGCTAACTACCCACGTGACTGAGCCCGCGAAGTCAACCGCAATCGCGTGAACACTGAGGAGCTCCAGTGCCTTGGACGGCACGAGCGCGAGGCGGGTTGCACGATTTGCCGGAAACGGCGGAAAATTATTTACAAAGTTTTGGAACTTTTTGCGCGATGAGTGCATCGCGCAACGTGGCGATTTTTTTGCAAACGCGACGTTTCGGTTACGTCAGCGGTGGTGGGCCAGGGCTTTGGTCAGGCGATCGGCTAGCGCAGAGCCGAATTCGGCGTGATGCCGTGGGTCGGTGTTGCTCGCATCGTCGAACGGTGCGCCATCGAGCAGGATCAAACGGTCGGCCCACGAGTTGCTTTGGAGCAGCGCGATGAGCGGTTGCAAAGCTTGCGAAATTGGCGCGACGAATTTTGGTTTGTAAGAAGTGTTCACGCGCAGCAGGACTCTGGGGGCGAGTTTGGTGACGGCTGCAGCGAGCTGTTCGGACGATTCGATCGGACATTCGACGGCATAGGCGAGATAAAAGCCGCGACGCTGGAATTCGGCGAGGACTGATTCTTCCTCGGTTGTGTCCTGAGGCTTGCGGCCGACGGATTTCGCGATTTCGTCGAAGAACACTTGCGACGCGACCGAGCGCTTGACGGAACCTGCGGCGCGGTAGAAATCGTCCGCGGGCGCGGCGAACGGGGCGGCATCGAGCAAAAGTACCTGGATGTGGATCGGGCGGAAGCGCGTGGCTAGTTCGAGCCGTTCGATGCGGCGGCGGATGTGAGGTTCGTCAAGCTGAGCGCCGCAACCATCACAAATTGGCATTCAGAATTCTCCGTTATGTGGAAAGGCAAAGCGTAAGAAGGATGACACGCGGCGCGTGCGCGGTGCAAGGTGCGTAGATTTTCTACGCCGAGGGTGGCGGAGGAGATAGAGGAAGCATAGGAAGTGGAGGAAAACCGGTGCGGTAGGCTGCGCTGTTGGCGCGGACTAGCGGTTGAACTTTTCGCTTTGGTTGCTGCTCTTGTTGTCGGACTTTGCGATTTCTGGCGTCGGGTCAACAGCGGGAGCGCTCGGATTGTTTTGCGCGGCGGCGCCCAGTTTGCTGCGCAGGCAACCGACCAGTTCGGGAGCCATCTCGGAAATGTTCATGCCGTCGGACACCAGAAATTTGCAGCTTAGAATGGGACGCGCCTGATCGTCATCGGAAAGCTGGCAGCTCACTTTGCAATACTGACATTCCTGGTTCCAGCAGAAACGGCCATAGGGGATGGTTTCCGGGCTGATGAATTGAAACGCACGCAACAGCGAATTTTTCTCCGGAACGAGAAATGTCTTCCCGAGGATGGTGATCTCAACCAGCTTTTCATACGGTCGAAAAATCTCGTCCATAAGAGGTATGCTCACGTCTGCCATTGGATTGGTGTCCCCGCTATTGAACCTAAAGCACGAAGGGGCGGAGGGCAATCGAAACACAGCCGTGACGTGTTCAATGCTCCAATGGGGAAGATATTACGAAGCAGCAATTTTTCCGCGCTGTGGAGGCGAAGTCTAGGCGTTGCGCCCGCTCGCGGGGACCAGCACGACCAGCGTGTAGGCGCCTAGCGCGATGCCGAGTGGACCGTTGGTCAGTCCGAAGAAGGCTGCGACCAGGCCCACGGTTCTGGCCGACGTGCCGCTGGACATGAGGCCGAGCCCCGCGATTATTGATACAACGCCGGCCAGAATACCGAGAATAATCGCAAAAATGAGAAAGCCGTGGAATAGGTCCATCAGCGTGAACGGATTGGGCACGCGGGTGAGCAGCGCGCCCCACATGAGGGTGAGCGTGCCGCTGTAGAGAAAGACTCCGAGCGCACCGACAAGGCGCAGGACACCATAGAGGACCCACAAAATTCCAAGGTTTCGCATCGATACCTCCCGAGGGCTGACGCGCCCCGCGATGACTGCGAACTATAGCTTATATTGGTGGTTCAAAAATGAAGATGACGATTACGACCGCGGTGGGCCGTCGCGCCCGCGTAGGCATCTAATCGGTCGAAAGCAGTTAGCCGAAGAACTGGCCCATGCGGCGGAATTTTTCGTAGCGTTGGTCCACGATCTGGCGCGGAGTGAGCTGCGACAGCTCATCGAGCGCGCGGGTGAGGAACGGATCGAGCATTTTCGCAGTGGCTTCGGGATCGTTGTGCGCGCCGCCGTCCGGCTCCGGAACAATCTCGTCGATTAGCTTCATATCGAGCAAATCGGGTGCGGTGATTTTGAGGGCTTCGGCGGCGATTTCCGCTTTGGTGGAATCGCGCCACATGATGGAAGCACAGCCTTCCGGGGAGATCACCGAGTAGACGGAATTTTCCAGCATGTACACGCGGTCGCCGACGGCGATCGCCAGCGCGCCACCCGAACCGCCTTCGCCAGTGATGGTGATGACAATGGGCACGGGCAAGCGTGACATCTCTCGCAAATTGTGCGCGATTGCTTCGGCCTGGCCGCGCTCTTCGGCGTCCACACCGGGATATGCGCCGGGCGTATCCACGAAGACGATGATGGGACGGCCGAATTTCGCCGCCAGGTGCATGGCGCGCAGAGCCTTACGGTAGCCTTCGGGCTTGGCCTGCCCGAAATTGCGCGCGAGGCGCTGCTTTGTGTCGCGGCCCTTCTGGCTGCCGACGATCATCACGGGCTGTCCGTGAAATTTGGCCATGCCGGTGATCAGCGCGGGATCGTCGGCGAAATTGCGGTCACCGTGGATTTCGGAAAAATTCTCGAAGAGCAAGCGGATGTAATCGTCCGTGTAAGGGCGCTGCGGATGACGCGCGAGCAGCAGGCGCTGCCATGCGCCCAGGTGGATGTAGAACTCGCGCTTCAGCTCGTCCACTTCCTTGCGGATGCGTTCGATTTCGCCGGACTGTTCTCCGGTGGGGGCGCTGAGGCGGCTCAGGTCGGCGACGTCGCGCTCGAGCGCGTCAATGGCGCGCTGTTTCAGTTTGTCTATTTCACCCTGCGTGTGAGCAGCGGGGGATTTCACCGCAGCCGGTTTCAGAAGTACTGGCGGTGTTGTGCCGGCTCTCAAGGTTGATGTTATGGGTCTGGTGGGTGACGGCTCCGGCTTCGCTGGATTCGACGCCGCGAGCTTGGCGGCGGCCGCTTCGCGGGCTGCGCGCCGGGCTTTTTTGATCGCCCGGAATTTCTTCATGCGCTCTTTGCGCTCGCGGCGTTTGCGCAGCTTCTCAGCGAGAATCTGGCGCTTGCTCACTGGATCACCATTGCTCAATTCTCTGCCTCTTCGAGCTTTCGGAGCTTGACGTTTGAAGCCACGGCGAGAGCGCCGACCCGGCCATTTTATTCTACCGCAGGCTTCCTACTGCACCAGCGCAACCGAATCCGTGCCGCAGATTTCGCGCACGCGTTCGACCAACTCGCGATCGGCGAGTACGGCGCTGCCTGCGTCGAGCGTTGCGGCACTGCCGTCGTCCTTGATTAGCTCGAACGATACGCGGCAGCGGCCAGGGCGGCTGGAAAACAATTCCTTCAGGCGGTCGAGCGCGCCGGTGTTCACGGTGCTCAGATCCATGCGCACACGCAGCAGGCTCGGCGGACGATCCGGCAATTGATCGAGCAAGCGCGCGTCCGCGACAATCAGGCGCGTCCCGACATCTTCCACAGCCACACGGCCCTTCACCAGCAGCGGCGTATTGGATTTGAGAATCGTTTCCAGTTTGCCGAAGGCTTCGGGAAAAACCAGAGCTTCGATTACTCCGGTGCGATCCTGCAGCGTCAAGATGGCCCAGCGGGCGCCGCGCCGCGAACGCATGGGGCGAATCTGCACGATGATGCCGGCGACCACGAGATCCTCGTTGTTCTTGCGGCTTTCCATCGTGGCCAGCTCGGCGGCATTCAAATCTTTCAGGCGGCCGGCGTATTTATCGAGCGGGTGACCGGAAATGTAAAAGCCGAGGACGGAATATTCTCCGGCGAGTTGCTGTTCTTCGGACCAGTCATCGGATTCGGGCAGTTCGGATCCCTGCCACGCCTGGCTGTCGTGCGATGTGTTTGGGCCAGCGAGAAACAGGCCGCCCTGCCCTACCGTTTTCTCCTGATGTTTTTTCTGGCCGCGGGAAATGGCTTGATCAATCGCGGCGAAGAGGCGTCCGCGCGAGCCGCCCGTGCAATCGAGGGCGCCGGCTTTCACCAGACTTTCGAGCACGCGCTTGTTCAAAAATTTGGGCTCGATCGCTTCGCTGAATTCGAAGAGCGTGCGAAAGCGCCCGACGGTAATGCGCGCTTCGCAGATGGATTTGGCGGTGTTCTCGCCAACATTCTTGATTGCCGCGAGGCCGAAGCGAATGTCGTCGCCGACGGGCGTGAAGTACAGGCCGCTCTCGTGCACGTCCGGAGGAAGGACGCGGATACCCATGCCGCGCGCTTCGTTGATGTACTTCACCACTTTTTCGGTGTTGCCTGCTTCGGAGCTCAGCATGGAGGCCATGAATTCCACCGGGTAGTGGACCTTCAGATAAGCGGTCTGGTAAGCGAGCAGCGCATACGCGCAGGCATGCGCTTTGGGAAAACCGTAGAGGCCGAATTCTTCCATCAGATCGAATATCTTGGTGGCTTTCTTCGCAGGGACTTTGCCAACGGCGCAGCCAGCCAGGAATTTCTCGCGTTGCGCGGCCATCACGTCCGCTTTTTTCTTGCCCATCGCGCTGCGCAGGATGTCGGCATCGCCCAGTGAGTATCCAGCCAGGCGGTTGGCGATCTTCATTACCTGCTCTTGAAAGACGATGACGCCCCAGGTTTCCGAGAGAATTTCCTCCAGCTCCGGCAGGTCGTAGGTGACTTTTTTCTTGCCCTGCTTGCGCGCGATGAATTCGTCAATCATGCCGCCCTGGATCGGGCCGGGACGATACAGAGCGTTGAGGGCGGTTAAGTCCTCGATCTGCGTGGGCTGGTAACGCTTCAGGATGTCGCGCATGCCGTGCGATTCAAATTGGAAGATGCCGGTGGTGTCGCCGCGCGCAAACAGGGCGTAGGTGGGCGCGTCGTCGAGCGGGAGAGTGGTGAGGTCGAGATCAATGCCGCGGTTTTGTTTGATCATGCGTACGGAGTCGTCGAGGATGGTGAGCGTGGTGAGGCCGAGGAAATCCATTTTCAGCAGGCCGATGCGCCCGAGCGCGTTCATATCGTACTGCGTGGTGATTTCATCCTTATTCGACTTGTATAGCGGAACGATTTCGGTGAGCGGGCGCGGGGAGATCACGACGCCCGCGGCGTGCGTGGAGGCGTGGCGTGCGAGGCCTTCGAGGCGCAGCGCAACTTCGATTAATTCTTTTACCTGGCCTTCCTTGCGAGCGGCTTCCAGCTGCGGCGATTGCTTCAGCGCGTCGTCGAGGGAAATGTTGAGCGTGGTGGGAATCATTTTCGCGAGGCGGTCCACGTCGCCATAGGGCATGTCGAGCGCGCGGCCGGCGTCTTTCAACACTGCTTTTGCGGCCATGGTGCCGAAGGTAATGATTTGCGCAACGCTTTCGGCGCCATATTTCTTGCGCACGTATTCGATTACTTCGCCGCGGCGGCGCATGCAGAAATCAATATCAATATCCGGCATGGAGATGCGCTCGGGATTCAGGAAGCGCTCGAAGAGGAGTTCGTACTGCATGGGGTCCACATCAGTGATGCGCAG
>Ga0210396_10006892_pt1 | contig 10852 bp, 12 predicted proteins | sample IncBWH17OmetaG_FD_155466 | JGI IMG/M metagenome (GOLD analysis project Ga0210396, IMG submission 155466) | Forest soil microbial communities from Barre Woods Harvard Forest LTER site, Petersham, Massachusetts, United States - Inc-BW-H-17-O ... | reverse complement strand
ATGTCCGTCGTAAGCCTGGTGGTCATTGCCCTAACGAGCATTTTCTTCCTGATCCTGGGCCTCGATTATCCGGTCCTCGCGGGTATCACTTCCGGCTTGCTCAACATGGTTCCCTACCTGGGCGCGGTTCTCGCCTGGTTCCCCGGCTTCCTTCTGGCCGTGGTCAAGTGGAAATCCGTCAGTCATTTCTGGGTGATTGCCATCGTCCTCACCGGCATTCACGTGATTGCCCAGAACCTCATCGCTCCGCAACTTGTCGGACGCCAGGTACGCCTGAATGCCGTGGCGATTACCGTGGCGCTTCTTTTCTGGGGTTGGGTGTGGGGAGGAATGGGGTTGATTCTCGCCATCCCCCTGACGGCGGCTCTTCGCGTGATTTGCGATCACATCGAATCCGGGAAACCGGTGGCACGCTGGCTGAGCGCGTAGCCAGCCGCATCTTTCAATCTAAGGAACCTCCATGAGCACTCGTTCCCTCTGGTCAAGGCTCGCCGGCTTCTCACTCTTCGTTGCATACTTCGCAGCTTCCTCAACGTTTGCGTGGGGATGCAAGGGGCATCAAACCGTTGCGCTCCTGGCGGAGAAACATCTCACCCCGGAAGCCCGGCAACTTCTGGAAACGCTGCTCAATGAAAACCCGATCGATCCCCAGCTCAAGCGCTACTGCGGCCCCTTCCCGGGAAGTTCGCTCGCCGACAGCTCCACCTGGCCTGATGACATCCGCAATACGCTAAAAAACGGCCCGTGGCACTACATCGATATCCCCCGTGGGGCGCCCCGTGCGGCGCTTGCGAGTTTTTGCGGCGACTCCGGCTGCGTCACCCAGGCGATCGCCGAGCAACTCGCTGTCTTGAAGGATCTTCACGCGGATCCGCGGAAGCGTGCGGATGCTGCCCGGTATGTGATCCATTTCGTGGGCGATCTTCACATGCCGCTGCACGCCACCACCAATAACGACGAAGGCGGCAACTGTGTCCCAGTTCGCTTCTTCCGCCGCAATCCGCGCGAACACAATCATTCCTACACTCCCAATCTCCACTCCGTTTGGGATACCGCGATACTGGAACGCGCCATGGAGGGCGCGGACCCCTACGAGTACGCCGAATTTTTGGACCAATCGTTCAGTTCCCAGGCCGGAGCGTGGGCTAACGCCGGCATTCACGTGGAGGATTGGGCCTGGGAAAGCCACGACCTCGCCGAGTCTGTCGTTTACGGAAACCTGGTGCCCACTGACGCGGTCGAGCCACCCGTGCCCGTCCATTCCTGCACGGACGACAACAACGTCGGCGAACGCATGCTCAACCAGCATTTTTTTGTTGGGGCAATCTACCAGGAAGCCACCGCGCCGGCGGTGGAAATGCGCATTGCGCAGGCCGGTATACGGTTGGCAATGATCCTGAACGAGGCGCTCAAGCTTCCCACAAATTCCAATTAAGGCTTGGGTGGGAGCTTGTTTTCTGCTGTCGCCGCGTTGGGCCCGAGCGATTGGACATAAGTCACCAATTGCCACCGCTGCGGTTCCGGCAATTTCGACCAGACCGGCATGCCTTTTCGCACAACGCCATTCGTCAGAATCCAGAAGACAGCCCCCGCCGGAGCGGACTGCACTTCCTGCGCGCGCAAGCTGGGCGCCTTCTTCGTGCCGAGCGCGTTTTCTCCGTGGCACTCCTCACAGTGTTCCTCGAACAGAACTTTTCCCGCAGGAACAGCTTCCTTGTCTTTAATCAAGGGGTTCGCCTTAGCCCGGTATTTTGGGGGCGCTTTTTCCAGCTCTGCGTAGACAGAGGCAGGTTCCGTATTTTCCGGCTTATCCTGCGCGGCGCAAAAGAAACTGAAGCCGGTGAACAACAAGGCGCCGAATCCCAGCAGCATAATAATTTTCATTCGCTCTTCCCCTTGAACAACTGACTCACTTTCTGCCCAAATCCGCTAATTTCGTACGAAGCGCCCCAGCGCAGCAGGAATTGATGGCTGTTGTCGTTCAAACCAAATGTCGGTTCGATTCTGAAAGTCCAACCGGAAGGGAGGTTCCATGCCAGTCCCGGCGCCAGGTAGTGCGATGTTTCGTGAAACCCGAAACTGTACCGGTCTCCCAGGCCGCCGTACATCTCGACCCCTGCAATGAAATGCTGGAGGCAAAATTTGCACTTCTGCGGGGCGCCTTTCAAGGACAGTGGGCGGCTCGCTCCCAGGGCGTACCCGAATTCCCAGGGCTGGTTCGAAAGATTCTTTGCCGCCAGGGTGTTTTCCGTAAAATTCCACCCCTTGTAATTGCTCGAAAGAATCAGTTTCAGTTCGACCTCGCGATTCCTTTCCCGGCGCGCCACTGCGTTCGGCGTCAGAAAGTCGGACTCGACATCATGTCCCTCGACCTCCTTCATGATCTTGTCTGCGTCGTTGATGTCCTCAAATTCCAAATACAGCACTGGATTGATCCAGTGCTCATTCTTCAGCGGGCGGACCCGGTTCTCCCACCGGAATCCCGAGTACACGGTGCTTTCCCCAAATGTGGTTTGACCGTCAAGGTAGAACTCCGTTGTCCACCAAGCGGTCGCTCCATACTCAAACTCGCTCCAAAAAGCATGGAAATCGGGACCACCGCGCTGGGTGCCGAACATCGAGAAGTACTCGACCTCAAGATTCCCAGGTTCTTCCAGGTTGTGGTCGTACGCCACGATGTAGGGGTTCTCCTGGGCTTTAAGGAGGCCAGCACCGAGGCTGGCAAAGAATGCAATGGCAATCGGAAGCAGCCGCTGGTAGATAGAAATGCGCGAAAAGTCCAAGTTTCAACTCTCAATCAAACCATATACGACTATCGTGGTCTTATATTAACTGCCCTGTTTTCTCCAACAATGGCACCTAGCATCATAAATAAGACTAACTTAGTCGTATTTATGATGCAAATAATTTGCATCTGAGACCCGCTCAATTTGCACTTCATCCTTACTTTCCCACTCTCTTATTTCTTCCTTCTCTCCAAAATGTTAGGCTGCCCTCGCTGAATTAAGTTTTCGCCTTTGCCCGGCAGGCCCCTACCTCTTGCCTTCGGGTTTCCCTCCCCTTCGCGGTCGCGCGTCGCCGCCACCGTTTATCGCCGATTCCCAATCGGCAAGGACACCTCAGGTCAAAATGACGTCTCCGCCCACTGCCAATCGTGCCTTGGAGGCACTGCTGTCCGATCCCGGCGAATCGGTCATCGTTTTCGACCTCAAGGGGTGCGTCCTACTTTGGAATCAGACCGCTGAGGCGCTCTATGGCTATACTCAGTCGGAAATTCTCGGCAAGTCCGTCTCCTGCCTGTTGCCTTTCGACGAATTGCCGGTTCACGAGGAATTGCTCAAGAAATCTGTCATGTCCCAAATCGCGATTGGACAGCCTTGCGGAGCGCCTTAACAGAAGCGGTGTTTGCGTTCCAGTCCGGATCCGGCGAAACCCGATCCCCGACGCCCAAGGCGACACCATCGGGATTCTGGAGCGTTCGCAGGCTTTGTCGCCTGGCGAAACGTGCTCGGTCGCGGAAGCGCACCTCCGGCTCCTCGTCGAACAGATTCCAGTCTTCTTTTGGACTACCGATTCCCGCTTGCGCATAACTTCTAATTGGGGACGCACTGTGCCAGCCTTGCGCGGAGTTTCCCCCACTATCCCGTCGGCCAGACGATCTACCGGTATTTGCGCTGCCACGAAGACAAAGAACTGCCGGTCAAACAGCACTTTCTCGCACTCCGCGGCGTCTCTTCCCGCCTTGAATACTCCAGCCGTAATCGCATTTATGATTTGAGCATCGGGCCTTACCGCGACGCCGCGGGCGCGATCCTCGGGTGCATCGGCATGGCGCTCGATATCACCGAGCGCAAGAAGACCGAGGACGAGATGCGGTTTCGCGCCAGTCATGACGGCTTGACAGGCCTCGCCAACTATCGGGAATTCTTCGAGAGCCTGGAACAGGAAGTCCGCCGGGCGGACCGCACGCGTCACTCGTTTGCATTGCTGCTCCTGGACCTTGATTACTTGAAGAGCATCAACGACCGCCTCGGGCATTTGGCCGGCAACCGCGCCCTCAACCGGCTCGCGCGCGTGATGAAGGAACACTGTCGCGGCACGGGAATCGCCGCGCGTTACGGGGGAGATGAGTTCGCAATTCTTCTGCTTGACGCGGACGGCTGTCGGGCACAGAACGTTGCCGACCGGATTAGCAGTTGCCTACGCCAGCAGACTGACTCGCCGGCACTCCCCGTCAGCATTGGTTTTTCCGTCTACCCGTCTGACGGCCATTCCGCTCCGAAACTGCTGGAAGCCGCCGCAAGCGTCTCTACCAAAACAAGAAATCTAGGAATTCCGGCCAACCCACTCCTAAACTACAACACGCCCGGTCCACTGGAGCCTGAGCCGACGAACGGGCCGCGGCATGGGGATGGGTCCTTCCAGGTGTAGACTCCTATCTTGCCCGGGCTCGCTCGATTTGAAGCTTAATAGCTATGATCCGACGATGCGATGTCTGGACGGCTTTCGGCTGACACTACGATGAGTCCGCCGGAGCGAGTCCCGGCAGTCGATCCCACTTTCGGGAGCAACCATGAACACGAACGACCTGATCCTTGCGCTTCTGGACGAGGGCTATTCCCGTAAAACCTGGCATGGCCCAAATCTGCGGCAGTCGCTGAAAGGCGTCTCCGCCAGTGAAGCTGCCTGGCGTCCCGCGCGTGGCCGGCACAACATCTGGGAACTTGCGCTGCACTCCGCCTACTGGAAATACGCCGTGCGACGGCGCATCGAAGGAGCGAAGCGCGGGTCTTTCATTCTGAAGGGAAGCAATTTCTTTACGAGGCCGGAGAAGGGGAAAACCACGGAAGCCGACTGGCGCGCCGATTTGTCGCTACTCGAAAAGGAACACGCGGCCCTGGAAGCCGCCATACGCGGGGTGCTGAAAACTCCGCGAGCTAAGAGACTTCTTCCTGTGCTGTACGGTGTAGCCTTTCACGACATCTACCACGCCGGTCAAATCCGCCTGCTCCGTCGGATGATGGCTTGAGGTGTTTCCCGGCTGTCACGCGGGCCTTCAAGCGCTAGGGGTCCCTTCGTAACTCCTTCACTAAAGTTTCCAGATCCGCCGCGTCCTGGAATAAGCGGATCGCCGCGATTCCCGCGGCTCCCGCGGCCAAACAATCTTTCGCGTTTTCCAGCGTTATGCCGCCGATCGCCAGCACCGGAATCGTCAGCCGCTTGCTGACTTGTTGCAGACTTTGCACTCCCTGCGGCGGCCCAAAACCAGCTTTGGAGGGCGTGGCAAACACGGGCCCGAAAATCACGTAATCCGCTCCCGCTTGCTCAGACTGGATCGCTCCTTCAAGTGAATGTGCGGAGACTCCCACCAGGAAATCCTTTCCCGCGCAACAATAGTTCACCAATCGTCTCGTTTCCCCAAGAGGCAGGCTGCGGCCGCCCAGGTGCACGCCAAATGCCCCAAGGGCGCACGCCACATCCGCCCGGTCGTTGACGAGAATCGCGCTGCGGCCCCCTGCGCACGCAAGCGCACGCGCCGTCATTCCTGCCATTTCCCGGCCGGAAAGGCCTTTCTCTCGAAGCTGGATCCAATCCACACCAGCCTGCGCGGCTTGTTCTATTTTTTCAATCTGTAGTTTGGTCGCCTGTCCAGGCGTGCCTGACAGGCTCCGACGGTCCGTCACGTAGCAGAGCAACGGCTTACGGGTTGGAAGGAGGGGGCACACTGGCCGGCACCGGACGTGAATTGAAGAACCCGAATCCGACAAAAATATCCAGGACGCCGATGCCGCTCACCATCCCCCGTGTGGCGGGATGCAAAGCGAAATGCATCATCCAGGGGAAGTGGCTGAGGAAATAATTCTGTTCCCAGAATGCGGACCAGGGAAGATACAGCAGCAGCGCGCCCAGCTCAAACAGCAGAACGACCGTCAGCGCGCGCAAAATTCGATTCATCTTTAACCAGTTGGCCTAAATTGTGATTTGTGCGGCGTTCAGCGAGCCGGTTTCTGCAGCGAGTGAATGCGTTCTGCCACGTCGCGGTAATCAATATTGATCGCGTAGACCTGGGAGAAACTCTTGAGTGCCGCGTCCAGTTCGCCCGCCGACTCCTGGGCCACACCCAAATCATACCGCAATGCCAGCTTACTTTCCGTGTCCAACCCCGGCGTCAGCAGCGCCCGCTCGTACCAGATGGCCGCAATGGCTGGCTGGCCCTTTTCCATGAACGCCAGGCCCAGCAAGGTGCAGCACTGCATGGCATAACGAAAGGCCTTGCCCCGGTCGTTGGCCTGCGCCACTTTCTGAAACTCTCCAATAGCCTCTTCCAGCAGGCCCATTTCGCGGAAGGCAATACCAAGGTTGTAGTGCGTCTCCAGATCCTCGTCTTCCGCGCCCATTTCCCCAAGTTCCGCTCGAAACTCGTCAAAAACTTCCTTGAGCTGCCCCGTTTCTGTGCTCGAACCCGATGCCGATGCCGCCTGTTCTCCTCCACGTGGGCCGGCTGCCTGAGAAGGCTTCTCTTCCGGAGTGTACGCGGCGGGCTGGGTCAATTCTCCCAAGCCCAATTCGTCCATTTCTTTCGCCAAATCGGATAGAAAATCGTCGGTAGTAAACGCCTGATTGTTAGCGGGCGCAGCGGCTGGGACCTTTGGAGGTGCGACGGATTTCGGCGCCGGCGGAGGAATCTTCGACATCAGTTCGTGCGCAGGCACAACCGGCTCAGCTTCCAGCTCCAACTCGAAATCCTGATCAAGTTCCAGATCCGGTTCGGGCGCGGCCTTTTCCGGAACGGTACTCTTCGGAACATCCAGCGCCGGCTCGCGCCCTTCGGAGGCCACTTTCGGATGCTCAGGCAAAGGCAGCGTGCTAAGTTCCTCGTCCGGCAGGACTTTCTCGTGCTCCTGGAAAACCTGTTCAGCGAGAGCGGCGCGCTGTTCCGCGGGGGTCAGCTCAGTGGGAATTTCCGCAACTTCTCTTGAGTCCTCTTGCGCCACGGGCGGTTCCGCGGGCACTTCGAATTCGGGCAATTCACCGGCTGGGTGCTTGGGTGCGGCCGGTGTCGATTTCTTCATGGACATCGCCTGGTCCAGGAACGAAGAAGCCAGATCCGCCTCGCCAGAAGCTGTTTGAGTGGGCACGTCTTTCTCAGCGGAAATCTCTTCCAGCGGGGCCCCCGGTTCCCTTGTTTCTTCCAGGAGCGAAGCCCACTCTGCGGACAAGTCGACTTCCTCCGCTGCGGGTTCGGTGGCGGCTTGCGGCGTCGCGATCACCTCGGGCGGTTTCGTAACTTCGATTCGGGGGAGTTCCGCCGCGACTGGTGGAACCGGAGCCGGCGACACAGGACGGGCGTCCAAAGGCACAGCCTCAACTTCCAGGGCCGCAGCGATCACAGGCGTGGCGGGAGTCTCCTCGACGGCAGCTTTCTCCGCCTTTGTGACCGGTTGCACATCCACCGGCTGAGGCATCGCCGCAGCCACTGCAGCGGCGACCTCTTCATCACTCAGACCAGCCGCTCGTTGGAACCGGCGGCGGAGCTCGCCAAATCGCTCGCTGCTCCGCAGGTCGCCTCGGCCCGCATGAATATGCTCGAGTTGTGCGGCGAGTTCCGCCGTTCGCCGGTCGTCCCCCGCGCCCAACACAAAGTCCAGCAACTTTTCGAGGGTTGGCGTATGCATCGGTGCGCGGCGCAAAATTGCTTCCAGCAAACCGATGGCTTTCTGCGTCAACCCGTAGCTGGCGAACAGGTCCACATCCGTCAGCGATTGCGCGATGAATTTCTGCGTTTCCTCGTCGAGTTCCTGCTCGGCCAAAGCCGACTTGGCAGAAGCGGCGGCGTGGGCGTCGACGCTTGGTGTGTCGTCGTGCAGTCCTCCGCGGATCCTCGCGGCGGGCGGTTGGGGAAGTTCCGCCTGCAGGTTTTCCACGGGTGCAGCGGGCTCCGGCGCGGCCTTCGGCTCCGCAGGTATTGCTCCCATCTTGCGAAGCACTTCGTTCAATTTCCGCTTGGCGGAATCGTTCTCCGGATCGCGGTCAACCAGTTGCTCGAAGATTTCCTTGGCGCGATCCTTCTTACCACTCGCCAGCAGGGCATCACCCAAATTCGCCAGCGCGTCCGGCAAGCGGAAGGAGTCGCTCGTGCGGCCAAACGTGTCCACCAGCCATTCAAGGGGTTCGAGCCGCCCCGGCAACCGGGTGGCGAGGTTTTGCAGCAGGTGCACAACGCCTTCGTGCTCTCCTGCGTCAATCATCGGAATGCGGATTCGCGAGAGCACGCTCATGGCCCGATCGCCCTGCCCGGATTCCAGCAGTCCTTCGGTCACCTTTTGTGTGGCGGTGAAATTCTTTTCGTCGTTTGAGAAGATGCGCAGCGCCAACGCGGTGGCTTCATCCCACTTCGCGGATTTCTGGTAAATGTCCAAAAGCAGTTCAGCCGGTTCCCCGCCTTTATCGAGGTCCGGCACACGCTCAAGAATCTCTGCAGCCTTGGTCGTATTGCCAGCCGAGAGATAGGAGCGCGCTTTCACAATCTGTGCATCCAGGTTTTTCGGGTTGATCTGCAACGCCCGGTCTGCCAGCCGCTCGCATTCCGCCTGGTCGCCCCGCGCCAGGGCACGCTGTGCACCGGAGACATACCCTTCCAGCGCTTCGCCGGATTGCCCCATCGCCTGGTAAAGATCCGCCAGCCGAATCTGAATCCGCAGATTGTCAGGCTCCGCAAGAAGCAATTTTTTTAAAAGCGCAATCGCCTCAGGCTGCTTGTTGTTCTTCAGATGGAGTTCGGCAAGCTGAAGAAACAGCGGCCGGGCCTCGCTCATTACGCCCTGCTGGACATACAGATCCGCGAGTTTCTCGAGGGGGCGGACCTCTTCCGGCGCGAGTTTCGAAATCCGCTTATAAACGGCAATCGCTTTGGTCAGAAATCCATCACTGACGAAGAGTTGGGCCAGCCGCTCAAAATATTCGATGGCTTGAAAAGTTTCGCCCTGGCGGATGTACAGCTCGCCGATGGTCATCAGCGTGACCTGGTCACGCGGCTCGTACTTCAGGATCTGCTGATACTCCGCGATCGCCTGCGCTACTTTGCCCTGGTTCAGAAGCTTCTGCGCGGCTTCGACGTATTTGCTTTTGTTATAAGCCATGCCAAAAGACGACAGCTTCCCCCATCGAAAGCTGACGGCAACTTTCTCCTCAACTTGTTGCAGGCACTGGGACCGTGCAACCTTACTTTTCTCACGCTACGCCCCCACTCTGGGGGCGTCAACGAAACCGCAACCGCGTGTGAACAGGCAGTTATCCCCGTGGCGGATACGATACTCGCAGGGAACAAATAGCGAAGGAGGATTACGAACGAACGGGCCAAATTTCCAGTGGGAGCGCCTCTTGCACTGCCCCAGTCGCCCAACAGCCAGCATCGCGCACGGGGGCGAACGAGTGCCGGTGAAGCGGCGAGGGCCCGTGTTGACGGAGGGCTTCCAGATGATCCGGAGTGGCATAGCCTTTATGCCGGGCCAAGCCATATTGCGGATAAACGGCGTCCCATCTTTCCATGCAGGCATCACGGTGGGTTTTGGCCAGGATGGAAGCGGCAGCGATGGAGACGCTACGGGCGTCACCCTTGATCAGGGATTTCTGCTCGATCATCACATCGAGCTGCATCGCATCAATCAGCAGGTAGTCGGGACGGATGGTGAGTTGTTCGAGCGCAGCCTGCATCGCCTGGCGGCTGGCTTGATAAATGTTCCACGCGTCGATGCGCTGGGCATCTACCTCGGCGACGGCCCAAGCCACGGCGTATGTGCGAATCCGTTCCGATAGTTCAGTTCGCCGGTCGGGAAGCAGCTTCTTGGAATCGTCCAGCCCAACGATGCGGCGTTTCGGATTAAGAATTACCGCCGCGGCCACCACAGGACCAAACAGCGCGCCGCGCCCGGCTTCGTCCAGACCCGCGATGCGAGTCCAGCCAAGCCGCCGCGCCGCTCGCTCGAAACGGGAAGAGCAGAGTCGCGCCATAAGTGTGTGTTCAAGGAGGGATTCTAGCACTCCTCCCTGTCCGCACACAGCCCTTCTGCCCTTGCCGAACGTCAAGAAGTAAGGGAGAATTGCTTGAGTAATGCGCAGATCAAAAGACAAGGAGCTTACCCATGCCGCATTCCACGGTTACCCGCAAGGGACAAACGACAATTCCGGGGCCGATTCGCAAGGCACTGCGAATTAAGCCGGGTGACAAACTGGAGTACCTGCTGGAAGGGGATCAAGTCACTATTCGCGTGCATGTCGGCACTCGATTACTTAAAGGTGTGCTGGCCAGCAAGAAAGGCAAAGGGCTGTCCTTCAATGAAATTCGGGAAGCGGCCACAAACGCGGCCCGAGGCCGAGAGGACGGCCGGTGAGTAAGAGACGGCTGGTCGACACAAATCTCATCATTCGTCATCTGGTGCAGGACAATGAAAAGCAAGCCAGCGTTGCGGGCAAGCTTTTTGATGCGTGCGACCGAGGGCAACTGGTGATCGTGGTGTTGCCCTCCGTTCTCGCCGAATGTGTGTTTGTACTGGAGTCTTTTTACGAGCATCCGCGAAAAGACATCGCATCGGCCCTCTCCCGACTCATTTCCAGCCCCGGTATGGAAATCACCGACACGGCGATATATCTCGACGCATTAGACCGTTTTGCGAGAACCAAGATCCATTTCGTGGACTGTCTGATCGCGGCGACCGCAGCAAGCGAGAACATCCCGGTCGCCTCGTTCGATCATGACTTTAGAAAATTCAGCGACATCCGCGTGGAGATCGATTAATTCCGGACCAAACAAAATCTAGAGTGAGAAACACCGCCTGCAAGAAAAAAGGACAGG
>Ga0210396_10006891_pt1 | contig 10853 bp, 15 predicted proteins | sample IncBWH17OmetaG_FD_155466 | JGI IMG/M metagenome (GOLD analysis project Ga0210396, IMG submission 155466) | Forest soil microbial communities from Barre Woods Harvard Forest LTER site, Petersham, Massachusetts, United States - Inc-BW-H-17-O ... | reverse complement strand
CCCGGCACACTGCCCGGCTTAGGCAGGGACGCTGAGGCTCGCTGGGGGCGATAGCATCTGTCAAGCAGGAGGTCTTTCACCGACGCAGCTGACCGGGTCGCGCTGCCCCCGCGGATTGCGGCCGGGACCTAGGCCCGGACTTGTGTCGAAGGTCTCCTGACCTGCCGTTTCTTGGGGCTATAGCTCAGCTGGAAGAGCACCTGCTTTGCAAGCAGGGGGTCAGGGGTTCGAGTCCCCTTAGCTCCACCAGGGCAGACGCCCGCCGGTGACGTACGGCCGGAACCCGTTGACACCCCTATTTGACACCCGTTTGGTAGCAATGACTTATGAGATGGTCTGTCCTCACCCCAGCCAGGGCACTCGTAGCATGCTGGGCTGTCCCGCAGATCATCTGGCTGGCGACGGTTTTTTGGTATCACCTGGTCTACTCGCCCGCGATTCTCTCCCAGTACGCTAACGATGCGCCTTTGGCGACGGACCCTGGCCCAGGCTGGATATACGCGGTATCCTTCGTGTCCTTTCTGTTGTCCATAGCCTGCCCAATCCTGGTGCTTGTGGTTGTTCTCAATGGCGCGATCCGCATATGGCGCCTGATGCCAGCGCGATCACCATGGCCCGCAGCATGGGCAGCTGTCTCAGTAGCCGCGCTCGCGGCCGAGGCAGCTATCTGGGTAGGCCAGGCGGCCTGGTTCCCCGGCTGGCACTGGCCGCTGGCGCTTGCTGTCGGCATCGCTGCCGTAGCAGTAGCAATGATCTGGGTGCTGCGACGGGCACACGCGGCTCACTGTCTGACACCCATTCCTGACACCAACGAGCCCGGATCGGGCTGGACTCTGGTGGACTGATTGACCATGTATTCACAGGTCACGGACCGTGCTGGACATCTTGCCCGGACTTTGCAAGCAGGGGGTCAGGGGTTCGAGTCCCTTAGCTCCACTCACCGAATAGACCAGCTCAGGGACCGTTGGGCAGCTCGTCGTGTTGATCATTACGGGGCGCCTTTCGGCCGCCGTGCCCGTTGCGGTGGCCGATGGGCGACGGGCCGTCCGCCGTTCTAGCTCCTGAGCCGCCAGGTCGCTCATGGCATCTGCAATCTCACGCTGCCGTTCGTCAATGGAGTGCAGGTAGCTCAGCGCCGCGCGAGGGCTGCTATGGCCCATCCGCGTCATCAGCTCACGCAGGTTGGCCCCGGCTGCTGCAGTCGGTTATTTCCCGTATGCCGCAGGTCGTGAAAGTGCACTGCTGGCAGCTCTGCCTTAGGTCGATGCGATCCCAGCGCAGCGCCCGTAGTTCACCAGGTCGGAGCGCCACTGTGAGCGCCAGTACGACGAGTGCCTCGAGCCTGGCCTTCGGGCAGGTCGGCTAGCTCGGCGACGTTGCGCGCGATGAGGTCGTGGCGCTGAGCGCGGCGGATGGACCGGCGTAGCGTGCTTCTGATCATGAGCGGTGAGCGCTTGCTTAGGGTCTTGCCTAGTTCAGTGAAAAACCGTTCGGCTTCTGTGGCCTTGACGTTCTTCAGCTTGGCCCTGCCGATCAGGAGCCGCGAGTGGATTGCTCCTGGCGCGCCCTGGTCTGCCGTGGTGGCGTACCACCGCGCTCGTGGTGGCCAGGGCTGGCGACGTCCTTGCTAGTCGTCGTCGCTGTCGTGCTCGTGGCGTTCGATGTACTCATCGATTGCCTTCCTGAACAGGTAAGACAGCCCGCGGTTCTTTCGGCGGGCGATCTCTTCAAGCTTGGCGCGCTGGTCTGCGTCGAGGCGGACGAGGTAGTTATGCCCGAGGGCCATAGGTCCGTTCCCTTCGGTTCGGCCTGCTGGTCATAAAGCACAATGTACGACGACGCACTGCAGTGTGTTATCGATCGCCGACGGCTTCGAGGCTGGCGACGAATTGGGCAATGTCCTGGCTGGTGATGCGGCGGGAGCTGCCGATCTTGATGTTGCGGAGCTGTCCGGTGCGCAGGAGCTGGTAGATCTTGTCCCGGCCTACCTCCGGGATCTCCGCGGCTTGCTCGACGGTGTATGCCTGCATCCGGCCTCACCTCCTTCCTTGGTTGACAGCTGTGGTGCCTGTGGGATTTTCGGCGAGTCGTGTGCCGCTTGGGAGACGGGCTACGCTCCGTGTTTGTCTCGGTTGCGTCTAGGTCTGCGTGCATGCGCAGCTAGTGCAGACGCGCGCGAGGGAGACGTAGACGTAGACGATCACCGTTCGTGTTCATCAAGGGCTCGCGAAAGCCCGCGGCTGACTTGCTCGGCTTGCCCGCGGCTGGTCAGTTCGCGGGGGCGGAGGTATACGCAGGGTCGGCTCATGCCGACCGCGTTAATAAGATCGGCAACTGAGATCCCTGGCTTGGTGCGTGGGTTAGTGCCAACCACAGGATTGTCTGGCCGGGATGAGCCGCGCGGTGGTGCCGGTTGTCGCCGCCGCCTGAATACTGACCCCGTGTCGCCCCGGCGCCAGGGGGTCAACTTTGGAGCGGCGTTGACACCGGTCTCGCCGTGGGCGCAGACAAGGTCGTAGGCGTGTGGCTCTCGTGGAGCAGGCAAAGCCTGCGGAGCAGGCGTTCGGGCTTGCCAGTCGGGCCAGACGAGATTGAGACTGAGCTGAAGTACCTGCACGGAGAGCTGGCGCGGCCATGATCCGCTTTGCAGTGTTCATGGCGTTCGCCGCTACGTCGGTCAATGGCGCGACGCGAATTAAAGATGCGCAGGACACAACTACCCGCCGACAGGCCTCAGCGCGGAACGCGCGCCAGGTGCCCCACGCGGTGGTGATGATCAGCCCGTCCGCCTTGAGCGGCGCGTAGGTCTTCTGGATCGTCGAATAGCTCAGTTCGCAGGGGTGGAGACACTTAGCGTCACCTAGGAGATTCACCCTAGGTCGACGACGACCGAGCTCGCCGTGGCGAACCCGACCAGCCGCCGGCGAGTTGAAGCCAATGGCTCTGCACTCTGCCGTGCGCCCAGTTCCCGGCCCACCGTCGAACGCGGCCAGGCCCCGCTCTCGGTCCGGCGGGGCTGCTCGCAGTCGGCTGTCAACCTGTCCAGCCATTGCTTCGTTTCAGTAAATGACCGAGGAGGTGACGCCGGTGCCGGATCAACTGATCGACCATCAGCTTGAGCGGCTGTTGGCCGACAGAGGCTCCCACCTGCTGCGCACGGCGGTGCTGTTGGCCGGGAACCATCAAGATGGCGAGGATCTACTGCAGGCAGCGCTAGAACGTTTACTGCGACGGCGACGCCGTATAGAAGGCAGTGCCGAGGCGTACTTGCGCCGCATCCTGTACAACCTGGCTGCCGATGGGTGGCGGCGCGGCGGCGCCTGGGCGCGGAAGCTGCCGCTCGTCCAGTTCAGCCAGCCGACCGCCGTGCCGGATCTGGCAGATGCGGTCGACTTGCGTGACGCCCTGATCCGGATCTTGTGGCAGCTGTCGCCGCAGCAGCGTGCCGTGGTCGTGCTCCGGTACTGGGAGCAACTTACGGAGGCGGAGATTGCCGACGTCCTCGGTTGCACCGAGGGAACGGTCAAGACGGCGGCGTGGCGCGGCCTGAACCAGATGCGCAAGCTGGCAGCCCCGTGGCTACCAGCCCCGGCCGGGGTCGGCCCGGCTCTCACCATGAAGGAAGGGACGTCATGACGACGGACTTTGAGGAGCTCGTCACCGAGACCCTTAGCCAGCACGCCGCGCGGGTCACCGTTAGGCCCGACCTTTCCAGGCTGGTTGCGCAGGCCCGCAGGCGGCACCTCCGCACGCGATTGGTAACCTGCAGCGCGCTGGGTGCTGCCACCGCGGCCTCGGTCGTGGTCGCAGTCGGCATGGCCGCGACTGTGACGCCGCCAATACAGGTGCGGACCGCTGCTTACGTCGTCAGCCGTTCAGATCAAGCGCTGACCAGTGTGGCGCCGCGGTCCTTCGTGGCGGTAGCGACCACGTTCGGCGGCAACGGACTGCCGGCCAGCATTTTCCCCATTGCCACCTCGACCAGGGTTCTGCGCACGGAGTACTGGTCCTTCGGAGACCGGAGCAGAGTCGAGGCATTCGCAGATAACGGCAAGGCCGTTATTGGCGTTGGCACCCAAAGCGGCGCCGTTACGACCGTGACCGGGGCCGTCTACCTGTCCGGCACCTGGTGGCGCGCTCTGCTTCCGCCTGGCGACCCTATTACCGTCTTCCGCGCAGCCAGGGCGCCGCAGTGCAACGTCCATGCGGTACTGGCGGCGGTACTGGCGTTGGCAAATGTATACGCCGAACTCAGCCCTGGATGGCCCGAGGCGCTCCGTGATGTACTCGCGTGCGAGCGCGCCGTGGCAACCAGCCGGCAGGTCATCGATGGCGAGCGCGTCATCAGAATCGAGCCGAAGGTACCGGGGGTGGACAGTGCCGGAGTCCGCATCGTCTCCTGGGTCAGCGCCTCGACCTACCTTCCGGTACGTGTCCTCGTCACAGTGCAGGGAACGGGACCCCGTTCACGCTGGTGGCAGCAAGAGGACTACATCTGGCGGCGGCCCTCCCCGGCGAATCTGTCCAAGCTCACCCAGGTTGTCCCCGCGGGTTTCCGGAGGGTCGCAGCGCCCTCATTCGCTATCGGCTGACACGCTTAGTAGCCCAGCCCTCGGCAGCGGCGCGGAACCGGCTCGCCGGTTCCGCGCTGACCGTCGTGTCGGGAGCGTGCCCGGTGGCTTGCCGTCGCTGCAGCAGCGCAGCCTGGCACCTCTTCCTCGGCAACCGGACCCCAGCTCAGCATCCTAGGTCGGGCGATGCCGGATCCCATGACTCCGATCATGGCCCGGCAGCCCATAACTTGCACCGTCGCCTAGCCACGCCTAGCTAAGGGTGGGGCGACTCAAAGCACACCGATGACATTGCTGATCTTGCGGCGATCCATGTTGAGTTCGCGGGCTATGGCGCGCTGGCTATGGCCTGCGTGGTGCCGCTCCCGGATAATCTGCTCGAAGTTTGGCCCTAGTGGTGCCCCTTGCGCCAAAATCGGCTCGGGCTGGAGCACTGTACGATCTGGCCGCTCGTCGCGGCCGGAGCCATGCTGACCGCGGATGAGGAGCATTGGCAGTTCGTAAGAGCCAACCACGGCGAGCGCGGGCCACGCGCTGACCAGGGCACCGATGGGTCCGTGACCGATGCCGTATGCCAGTTGGCGCCGATGGTGGCGCCAATTTGCGCAGCCGAGGCAATAGCCGGCCAGGCGTGGTGTGCGCTGGCCGCGTCGGCTCGCGTCGAGGATCAGGCCATCGACTGTCAGGGGCAGCAGCCAGGCTGTGGCGCCGGCCTTGCCGTGTGCGCGAATGAGTTCGCAAGCGTGCTGGTAAGAGATGATCGCCGCGATCACAACCACCGCGAAAACGGCCACCGAAGCCGTGATCCGGATCAGCTTGTCCATTGTCCGAACCCGGCCGAGAGTCGCCGGTTCTGGCAGCTATCGGGGATCGGGACAAATTAGATTACCTGTGTCCCACCCTCACCATCTCCTTGGCGCTGCGGGATCTACACTGTGGGGCAGGCCGACGCGCCGGGGGAGCACCGATCATGGATACAGAAGGCAGAGGTTTTCCGCAGGGCCGTCTGCGGATATCTGATGCTGAGCGTGATCAGGCGCTGTCCGAGTTGAGCGAGGCCTACCAGGCAGGCCGGATCACGGCCGACGAGTTCGACGGGCGATCCACGCAGGCACTAATCGCCCGCACGGGGGAAGAGCTGGCCGCGCCGCTCGCGGACCTACCCCTCGGCCACAGCCAAGTAGACGCTGGCGCGGCGGACACCGCCACCCCCCGACGAGCCGACACCTACCTCGTATCCCGGCTGACCATCGGCATGTTCCTCACCGCCATCTGTTTCGGCGGCGTTGCGGTATCGACTGCCCTGGACCCTGGCGTCGACTGGACCGTCGCCCTGACACCCGCAGCGGTCGCAGTGTTCTGCGTCATGCTGGTCATCGCCTTGCGCGTCCGCACCCGCCGCGGTCGGCTCTCGGGCGGGCGGCGCCAGCCGGGACGCTGACCTGGGCCGCGCCCCTGATAGTGGATGTCCGTCAACGCGGGTCAGGCTCAGAGGGCCCTCTGGTGGCGAAACAGCAGGTTGTGCATGTCCCAGAACCGGCCCTGGCGGGCGGCGGCCTCGGCCGCGGCGGCGAAGGCGTGCGGATGAATCTCAGTCAGCGGAAAATAACGGAAGGCAAACCGGATACCCCCGCCAAGTTCTTCCTCGACCCGTTGGACTTCCCGGTACGCCCGCCGGGAATACGGGCATTCGTAGTCGCCGTACTCCAGGATGAGGCGGCCGCCTGCCGGACCGCGGAAATGATCAAAGTCGTCGTCCAGGGGCGCGAGAGCCGGCTGGCGCCTGCCCGGCAACTGATCGCGCATATGGGGCTGCTTCCTGTTGGTTAACTTCTCGTGGAGCTTTGCCTGACCGTCGTTCCGGGGTTAGCTGAGCAGTTCGCGCACGCGCGGGATGACTTGCTGGCCGTATAGCTCGATGCAGGTCATGAGCTGTTCATGTGTCAGGCCTGGCATGCCGTACTTGAGGTCGAACCGAGTGGCGCCCAGAGTGCGCAGGTTCGTCGCGATCTTGCGTGCGACGGTTTCGGGTGAGCCGACGTACAGCGCCCCACGCGGCCCAGTTTCCCAGTCGAACGACTCCTCGGTGGGGACCGCGAAGCCGCGTTCCGGGGCGATCAGAGCGATGATGTCTCGCCAGCGCGGCCAGAACTCGGCTTTCGCCTGCTGGTCGGTTGCCGCGACGTGGCCCGGCGAGTGCACGAGCACCGGAAGCGGCGGGCGGCCGTATTTCTCCAGAGCTCGCTGGAACAGCTGCGAATGCGCAGCGAACCGGCCCGGCGAGCCGCCGATGATGGCCAGAGCCAACGAGAAACCGAGGCGGGCAGCGCGGACTACCGATTGCGGGTTGCCGCCCACGCCGATCCACGCCGGGAACGGGCCGGATTCGGTATGCGGCACCACGTCCTGGTCCAGCAGGGGTGCGCGAGTCTTGCCCTCCCAGGTGACCGGGCCGCCCTTAAGGAGTTCGGCGAAGAGTGTGGCCTTCTCTTCGAAGAGTTGCTCATAGTCGGCGAGGTCATAGCCGAACAGCGGGAACGACTCGACGCTCGATCCGCGGCCCAAGATAACCTCGGCCCGGCCACCGGAGATCGCGTTCAGCGTGGAGTACCGCTGGAACACTCGGACTGGATCGTCCGAACTCAGCACGGTGACGGCGGAGCCGAGGTGGATCCTCTTGGTACTAGCCGCGACCGCCGCGAGCACCACGTCGCCCGCTGGCATCGGGAAATACTCGGTGTGATGCTCACCGATCCCGAAGAAGTCCACGCCGGCTTGTTCGGCGAAGACGCCCTCCTGGACGACGTTGCGGATCGTCTGGGCGTGCGACAGCGGCTTACCGTCGGCATCACCATTACGGTCGCCGAAGGTGTCGAGCCCGAAGGTGTATGTCATGCCAGGCTCCTAGCGTCCTCGCGCACGGCCCGTTCGAACTCCGGCCGCGCCAGCACCGTCCCGAACACCGGGCCCCCCGGCTGCAGCACGCGCCCCGCTCGCAAGTTTGCTAGGCGAACCGGGTCGTAGCCGACCCGGTCGATCAGGCGGGCGACCGCGGCGCTCGCCGCGGTGTCGTCGGCCGCGACACCGGCGGCCCGCCGGTCCCGCGCGCCCGCTGGCCGCGCCCGGTCCTCAAGCTCGTGGTAGCCAATGTGATTGAGCGCCTTGACCACGGTCGAGCCGGTCAGCCGGCGGGCCACGATCTCGCTGCTTCCGCCGTCCTCGAAAGGCTTCAGGACTCCGTCGCTGGCCGGCCAGTAGTTCATCGCGTCGACCACGACCTTGCCGGTGAGCAGCGCTGGATTCATGTCGAGGAAGCGGTGCAGTGGGATCGTGAGCACCACGATGTCCGCGTCCGCCACCGCGTCAACGGCCCACCGCGGCTGCGCGCCGGGAATAACCAGCTCGGTGATCAGGGCGATGTCTTCCGGGTCGCCTGACGTGGCGATAGCCACTGGGTAACCGGCGCCGAGGGCCAGCCGTGCGATGACCGGCCCGACATGGCCTGCGCCAAGTACGGCGAGCCTGCTTGGTTCCTGTTCCTGCATCAGAACCCGACCACCTGGCGGACGAGCACGATGTGGATACGGCCGGGCAGCTCCTGGTGGATTTCGAGAACCTTCCCGACGTAGCTGTGCTGCCCGTAGGCGGCCTGCGCGCGGGCGTCCTCGAGCATGAGGCTGTGCTGGTATATCCGCTCATGGGCGGCCTGCAGCGTGGGCACGAGTTTCTGCGCGCCCACGACGAAGATGACGCTGGCGGCTCCCCAGGCGTAGGAGGCGAGCTGGCTGCCCGAGGCCGACGCGATGACCAGAGTCCCGTCCCTGGTGACTGCGTGCACGCTGCCGAGGGCGTAGTCGGGCTGGCCGCCTATCGCCTTCATCTCCTGCGCCTGCGTCGCGAAATCGAGCGCGAACATCCGGTTGCGCGCCGACTCATACCGGTCGCCGTCATTGACCGCGTCCGCGATCCCGGTCTCGGCCAGCGTCTGTGATGTGTTGGTCATCACCGAGGAGCCCGCCGGGATACGAGACAGCACGGCCTCGCGCGCGGCGTCGAGGTCATCGACAACCTCGACGCTGAACCCATGCTCTTCCAGAGCGATGACGGTGGCCGAGAGCGCATGCTCATCGGGCAGCGTGGTGAAGCGTTCTGATGCGTCGGTCGTCGTCATTGGCCGGTCCTTCCCAGGAGGTGGGGCAACGCTGAAAGCATAACCGGACTTTACCCCGGTTACATTCCCGGCCGTAGAGTGGCACCCATGAACCAGCCCGTGACCTGGGGACCGCAGCGTGCCGAGCGCGCCGACGCCGCACACAACCGGCGGCTTTTGCTGGCCGCAGCGCGCGAGATGCTCGCCGAGCAGGGCGCGGGCAAGCTGACCATGGACGGGCTGGCCGAACGCGCGGGCCTCGGAAAGGGAACGGTCTTTCGCCGGTTCGGGACCCGGGCGGGGATCTTTCACGCGCTGCTGGACGACGCCGAGCGGGACTTCCAGCAGCAAGTACTTGCCGGCCCCCCGCCACTGGGGCCCGGAGCCCCGCCGCTGGATCGCCTGATCGCCTACGGCCGCGCCAGGATCGAATTTCTCATCGGGCACCGCGATATTGCGCGTGCCACGCTGGACGGCAGGGAGCCGGTGCCAGCCGGATCACAGACGCCCATGTCGCGGGCACACATCAGATTTCTGGTCGGGGAGATGCGCCTCGGCGCCGCCGACCTTGACGTCCTGGCCACGCAGCTCACAGCGGCCCTGGACGGCCCCCTGCTGCTCTACCTGTCGTCCGCCACCCTTGCCAACACCGCCCAGCAAGTGGCCGAACGCCTCGGCCTTGGCTGGGCGGACCTGGTCCAGCGCGTCTGCCGCTGATACTGAACGGCGGTCAGCGACCAGTTCCCGGACACGCTGTCGTGACGGCCACCATCGGCTCGAGCTCCGACAGCTCCTGGGGCGCCGGCGCCCGGCAGCGGTCGAGCGGTAGCTTTGCGTCTATGCCCACAGCATGGCCGGCGCTCCCCTACGACTCCTGGGCTGCTACGTGTGACACGCTGCACGCCCACACGCAAGTTCTGGGCAAGCTGGCTGTGGCACTGGCTCCACCCGAGCCCCAACTGCAGCACACCGCGCTGCGCCTGACCGTACGCGGCTGGGAGACGCTTCCACTGCCGGCGCCCGACGGCTCTGGAGCGCTGGCCGTCGCGCTGGATCTGCGGATCCACCAAGCGGTCGTCGAGCACGGCGACGGACGAGTAGAGCGCGTCGCGCTCACGCCGAACCGACCGGTCAAAGAGGTGACACGTGACGTGCTGGCGGCGGTCAGCAGACTGGCGGGCCCGGTGAAGATTAGCCCCCGGCCGCAGGAGACGCCATGGACCACCCCGCTGGACGAAGACGATGAGCACGCGACCTACGACCCTGGCCAGGTCACCGCCTATTTCGCGGCCGCGACCCGAGCGGCGCTGGTCTTGTCCGCGCTGCGCGCTCCGTACCGCGGACGCTCGACCCCGGTCAACGCTTGGTGGGGCTCGTTCGACCTGGCGGTGAGTCTGTTCTCCGGGTTGCCGGCAAAGCCGTCATCTGACGAATTCATAATGCGTAATGCCGGGGACGCGCAGCAGATCGAAGTTGGCTGGTGGCCTGGTGATAGGCGCTACCCGCGGGCAGCGTTTTTCGCCTACGCCTACCCCGCGCCAGAAGGATTCGGGGCCGCCACACTTTCACCGGCAGCCGCCCATTGGGACGCCGGGCTCGGCGAATACGTGCTCGACTGGGACGACGTCCGCGCCAGCCCAGATCCACACCGCGCCGCACTCGATTTCGCCCAGTCGTCGGTCCGGCATGCGTGCGCGGTCTCCGGCTGGAATCCAGCCCTGTCTGCCAGTGTGCAGGGCGTTCCCCCGCCGATCGCCTGATCGCCGCTAACTACAGCCTGGCGGGCCGGTCGTGATCGGAGGCAGCGCAGCCATCCGCAGCGGCACCTGCTGGCGGAGTGTCGCCGCCAGCTTTCCAGCCGATGCTGCTGGACCGGGTCGTGAGCAGCCACGGGTGGTAAGCGAGCTACTGGCTGGCGGCGCCGTACCAGCCGATCGGCTGCCGAGTTCGAACTCGTAGAGCGTGCTGTGGGTGCTGGTGCCGAAGGTGATCCAGTCGAAGGTGACACCGGGGCCTAGCATCCCGCTGCGGGCGTGGTGCGACGTTCCCCGTGGGCAACGTGTGCCGAGTCACAGGGCTCCTGCCCGCTAGGTGCAGGTCCAGGGGGTGGCGGTCATTGGTTCCAGGCCGAC
>Ga0210396_10006890_pt1 | contig 10853 bp, 9 predicted proteins | sample IncBWH17OmetaG_FD_155466 | JGI IMG/M metagenome (GOLD analysis project Ga0210396, IMG submission 155466) | Forest soil microbial communities from Barre Woods Harvard Forest LTER site, Petersham, Massachusetts, United States - Inc-BW-H-17-O ... | reverse complement strand
TAGCATAGAAAGACGGGAGATTGTGCTGATAGTGCCGATGCGCTGCACTATTGGAACGGCCATAACGAATCGATGCGGAAAAAACCCAACTCGTATCTTCCGGTTCGAACGTGATTTTTCCAGTCTCACCGAAACTGAATGGCGCTGGACGCTGCGCATTCGATATGGTCGAGATGACGGACGCAGGTGCCAGGCTGAAAAATGGTGGCGCAAGAATATCCGGGCCGCCGCCTGCGCGCTCGAACTGACCACCGAGTTCTATCCACACTATCGGGCGATCCGTATCATCTGTTTCCGCGTTCGCTTCACGGACATACGCAAATCCGACCAGCGCGAATGCCGAAACCGTTACCAACAGCTGTCTGCGGAGATCGTTCCGGCTGTTTCCGTTTATCAATTCGCTCATGATTTCCCCCTACCAGTTCTTCGTGACGCGGATGCCGATCAGCTTGGGATCGGTCAGGAAGACGTTGGTCGTCAGTCCGCTGTCGTCGCTGTTGAGGAACGCGCCGGTGATGGCCGTGACGTTGAACACATTCTTGTCATAGAGCATTACCTGCCAGCCGTTCTGGTTGGTGAAGATCAGCGTCAGATTGACGGTGTCGTATCCATGCAGCCGGTCGTAAGACAGGTCGTTGAACACGCGCCACCACGAAGCATCCTGCCAGTAGAAATCGCTGCGTAGCGTGCCCGCCCAATCCGGCGATAGTGGAAGCGTGTATTGCGCACCGATGGATACGGTATAAGGCGGCGCGTTCGGAAGCTTGTTGCCACCAAGGTTTTTCGAGAAGCCCGCACCGTCATTCGGCACCGGGCCATAGTCAACGCCGTCAGCGGTGTTCTGACCCGTATAGGGATCGCCCGGAGTGCCGGCAAGCGGATCGAAACCAGGATAACCGGGAGGGAAGCTGGCTCCACTTTTAACATTCACAACCGTCGGATTTGGGACATAGGGTAAGCCTGTGAAAGGATCCTGATGGAAGATATAGGCCATTGTGCACCAACTGGCGCTATTGCCTCCGATGATCGGAGTGCCTGAGTTTATGTTGCTCGCAACATACGTCGGGAATATACAATTCGACGATTCCGTAACCCAGGGTTTGACAAGAAACCAGCCCGGATGTCCCGCCGTGCGATCCATAAGATCGACAGCGCTTTGGCCTTGAGCAATAGCGGTATCTTCCCAGCCACCGGCAAAATTGAATCTCAGGCCCGGTAGAGGCTCCCATGTCGCTTCCAGCTCGGCGCCCTTTGCATGGGCGTCGAAGTTGAGATTAATCGCCGTGCGATCAACAATCTCGGAAACCTGATATTCCTCGTAATTGTAATAGAACAGATCGCCGTTCAGAGTGAGCGCGCCATCGAGCAACGTGTTCTTTGTGCCCACTTCGAATGCATCGACGAATTCCGGCTTGAAGGTCAGCGGATGAACGGGGCTGACATTACCGGTGAATCCTGCCCCTGTCGCGCTGGAGTCATTGGGAACCGTCGGATAAATCGCGCCCGGCGGGTTTGCGCCGCCCGCTTTGTAGCCATGCGCATATGAACCATAGATCAGCGTCTGATCGGTGAAATCGAGTTTCGGCGTCCAATTGGCGACCGCACGGCCCGTGAACTTGCCCCACTGCTGGTTCACGACGCCCGAAATGGGATAGCCCCAGCCCTCTTCCACAAGCCAGCTCGGTATGTCGGAGAAATGCTTCTGATCATCCGTCCATCTGATACCCGCCGTAAGTTTCAGGTCGCTGAGGACGTTGTAATTGGCTTCGCCGAAGGCCGCATAGGAATTCAGCACATAGGGATTCTGGCTGAGAAAATAATTGTGTCCGTTGTTGTTAAGATGGGAAATTGGATTCGGATCGACATAACCGAAACTGATGCGGGAACTCTGTTTCGGATCATTGTATTCGAAACCGTATGGGAGAGCTTGCGAATTATCCGAGACGCCGGGGATATAATTGGGGCCCCAATTGGAGGTGATCAACGTAAAGGCGTTGCTGAAGACATAATAGCTCTCTTCCGTTTCGTAATGCAGGTAATTGCCGCCGACACTGAAATTGAACGGTCCGGAGAAATTCGATGCGAGACGAAATTCCTGACTTAGCTGCCAGGCATGTTCCTCCGAGAGGTCCTCGGCGATGAGGCGGTCGGAGCAGCCCAATTGCGGATCGCAAAAATAACCCACAACGAGGCAATCAGGAGTCGCCGTGTATGTGCCACAGGTGGTGAGACCACTGGGGTCAGGTATTGCCCCGTCATGCACTTCGCCAAATTCGTCCGCCCCTGTGAACACCCCCGGCACGGACCCAAACCGATTGTAATCTTCCGTCGACCAAAGAAAATCATGGCCAAAGCCGGTTTGTGATGTGAATGTGAGAGCAGGCGTTACGGCATAGTCCGCGTTGAATTCGACGACATCGTTCTTTGCCCTGTAACTCGGATCGAGACCCGATTCAATCACACGTAGGTTCGGCGATTGCGTTACGCCGCCATATGGATTGATGGGCTCCCCTTTGCCTAAAATGTCCAATCCCAAAGAATAGGGCAGCGCAAAGCCGAGGGGCGCCTGAAACGCATCAGGCGAATAGAGCGATGTTGGCAAACATCCCTGCGTGAACCAATCGCCCGGTTCTCCAGCTTGTCCGCCGCCCGCTCCGACCGGCTTTATCGAGCCGCCGATGTTATCCGTGCTACCGGTTCCGCCCGGACCATAATCCGTCTTGCAAAGCTGCTTGGCGCTTCTGAGGCGATCATCATCTTCCGAGAAATGCTCCCAGACGAGATAGGTCTGAATGCTTTCTGTTGGTTTCCAACCCAGCGTGACGCGGCTCGACCATAGATCGCGACCGTCGATACGAGTATCGTCCGTCTCGTTGAAGGAATAGCCTTGGCGCTTTGTCCATTCTCCGGCAACGCGGATGTCGAGTTTGTCGTCAACGATGGGCACATTGATCATGCCTTCGAAACGGCGATTGCCATAATTGCCAACATCAGCCGAGGCCATCGCTTCGAATTGGTCTGTCGGCTTTGCGGAGACGAGATTCACCACGCCTGCCGTTGCGTTACGTCCATAAAGCGTGCCTTGCGGACCGCGTAGAACTTCGACCTGCGCAACGTCATAGAATTCCTGCTCGAAGAAATGATTGCGAATGAACGGAATATCGTTGAATGCGACCGCCACCGCCGGATCGGTCGTCACAGAGATCGCCTGCGTGCCGATGCCGCGTATCTGGATGCTGTAACCGGCAAAATTGGTTTTCGTGAACGTCATGTTCGGAACCTGCTTGATAAGGTCCGGCCCGCCCGTCGTTTGCGTGGCAGTCAACTGCTCCTGCGACATCGCCGTGATGGCGATTGGGATGTTCTGAATATCGCCGCCGACTTTCGACGATGTGACAGTGACAGTTTCCAACGCCGCGCCCGATGCGATCGGTGCAGAAGCTGCGGCAACATGCATCTGTTCAAGATCGGAAGACTTTTGCGCTTTACCGATCACGACTTCATTCGCCGTAATATGCTCGGCGGAGAGATCGGTGCCCTTCAGAAGGCGCTCAAGCGCGTCCGAAGCCGTGTAACTGCCGTGCAATCCCAGCGCTTGCCGCCCGCGCACCAAATCGTCGTTGAAAATGATCTGTTCGTTGGACGCACGCGCGTAAGCGCGCAAGGCCTGCGAAAGAGGTTGAGGCGGAATGTCGAAAGAAAACGTCTGCGCACTAGCTATGCCGCACAGCATCATCCATGCCGCAACCGATACAATTGCGCGGCAAAAAGATGCGCGGCGCGATCCGAAATTCGGCATCTGAACGTCCCCCCTTATTTTAGCCCAAATTGAGCCTGCAAAGGTGAAGACCTGACCTCCGCCGAAAATCCTCCATGCGGTTAAGAAAAAACCTACCTACGGAGGCGCAGCCGGATTTCTTCATCGTCAGCGGCGGACGCCTCAAGCGGTAAAAGCCGGGTGACAAGCCGGACAAACCCTGTCGTGTCGCCGGCTTTGAACACGCCGCTCACGCGCAGGTCACCTGCTTTTTCGCCTATCACAACAATCGGTTGGGTCGAATAGCGATTGACCCGTTCCACGACGGAGGACAGCGGTTCATTGTCGAAAGAGAGTTCGCCGTTTTGCCATGCCGTGATACGCTCCAAATCCACGCGAGCGATGCGCGCTGCCTGCGGAGGCGAGACCGAAAGTTGCTGGCCTGCCTCCAATGCGTTGCGGGCATGTGCTTTGGATAGTTCGTCTTCCACATAAACGTGCCCTTCGATCAATGTCACGATCACGCTTGCGCCAGGCCGGTCCACATTGAAATCCGTACCCGTCGCGACGACCTTTTCCTGGCCGGCGCGGACTGAGAATGGCCGGGACTTGTCATGCGCCACTTGAAAGCGCGCCTGCCCAACTATCAATTCGAGATTACGTTCATGGCGTCCAAGCCGGACTCGCATCTCCGTCCTCGAATCCAACATGACCCGCGAACCGTCGGCCAATACGACGGTACGCCGCTCGCCAAGTACCGTATGATAATCCTCTGGTATCTGCGTCCAATACCAGGTGCCGCCTAATACTGCGCCCAAGACAACCGCAGCTGCGGCAGCGAGTTGCCATGGGCGCATCGTTGCGGCTCTACGCTCGGAAACCACGCGCTCGGTGTCGTTTCGGGCTGCACGGCGGGCGGCGAAGGTTTCCAGTTCGCTTGCGCCAGCGCCAAACGCATTCCACGACTTTTCCATATCTTCCCAGGCAGCGCGATGGCGCGCGTCTGCGGCAAGCCAGGCCTCGAACGCTTCGGTGGTCGCGACGCCGGCTTCCGTCAAATGCACCCGCCACGCCGCCGCCGCAACAACCGGCCGTAGGGCGTCGAATTCCTCGGTTTCACTCATTACCGGTTTCGCCCATAGCGTTGCGCCAGAAATACCGCAGCTTTCATCACATGTTTCTCCACCGTGCTGGGCGCGATGCCATAAAGCTCGGCGATATCCTTCTGCTTCATGTTCTCAAGCCTAAACAAGACATAAATGTTCCTCGTGCGCTCCCCCAGATCATCGAGGGCGCGCAGGACGTCGGCCAGAGTCTCTCTACCAACTAAGACCCTCTCCGGCTCAAATTCCTCCACGAACTCCCGCGTTAATTCGTCGATGGCCGCGTCATCGGGCGGCAAACCCTCGTGGAGGCGCAACAGTGAGGCCCGCCGATTGCGATCCCGCAGCACATTGTCCGCAACTTTGAAAACAAAGGCATTTACCTGTTCGATCTGGTGCAGCGACTTGGCGCGCACCAGCCGCATGAAGACTTCCTGGGTGAGGTCTTCGGCCTCGACGCGATCGCCCGTGCGCTTGGTGAAAAAACGCATCAGCGGCGCGCGAAACCGCGCGTCAAGCTGTATTCGAAGATCGCTAGTAGGCGACATCGCGAACCGTGACACCCTTCATAGGCACACCTAACACGTACTCTGGATTTCCTAGGTCGTGGATGGACCAAACAACAAAAATTGCAACAGCGTTGCGTTAGCGACACAGTTCGCTGAACAAGGGCGTATGTACCGAAATGGGGGAGTCGTTTTGCAATCTGCTTTGGCTCAGGTCTGAAAATCGTCGACGAGATTATAAGACTCGAGCGCGACGAGTGATATGAGCAACAAAATGGCTGGCGCCGTAATTCACCGCGAATGAGCATGGACACATCCCGACGTGCCGGAGTAGCCATGGCCAAAAGCATTCGCCAAAAGAAAGGGGCGGTTGAACGGCACCGCCCCTCCCGCCCCGGCCAGACGGTTGAGGGGGAACCTGCCGCCCGCCAGGAACGCCTAATATTGCTCCAGATCGTTTAGCCGTAAACTAAAAAGCTACAGCGACTTCTTCTCAGATGGCTGGGCCGCTTCGCGATCTGCCTATCGTCCACGAGATCGAATCGGCACGCGCGATGCCGGAGACTTGCTTTCCGAGGCCGCGCTCCAGCACCGATCGCCATGGCACCAATGTAAACTCACGCGATTTTTCGATGACAGCGAAACGACCGCTCGCGAGATTTAGAGAGCGGCTAAAAACACCGTTGATCCGGTCGCCGGATTTCACGGGGACGTAGTCGAGATTCAATTCCTTCGAAAGCTGTGCTGCAACACGCATCAGTTCACGGCGTTCGAGCGATGCCAGCATGTCCGGCCGATAGCGCCCTACACCATCGACGAAACCTCGTTCGATTAGCCATTGCCGGCGCTGCATCAGCGCGCCGGAGACTTCGTTGCCAAAGCCTTCGTCGCGATGTCCGGCTGCACGACCTTCCAGAAGTCGCCGGTCGAGCCAGGTCGCGCCGTCCGCCGTCACCTGACGGTCTAACGGCAATACGGACAGAGTTTCGACGGCGACGGGATCGAGCTTGACCTGTTTCTGCTCGAAGGCTCTTGCGCGTTCGAGATGATCAGGCCCTATAAGCCATGTGCCGTCCGCTTTGCGCTCTGCAAAGCCGCCGAGCCTGCGCATCACTTCCAACCGGCGCACATGGGTTTGCGCAAATTCCGCCGTGGCGCTCGGATCGTGTCGGAGATGAATATCCACATTGTAGCGTCCGCTATGCGCCGCCGCGATGTCGGCGATCGTGCGATCCACAGCGCGCACGGCAGGACGGTTGGGCGTGATCGCGACAATTGCGCCATCGGGATTCTCGTCCGCCGCAACACTCTTTCCCGCTGCCACATAGTGTGTGCGTCCGTCGATGCCATCGACAACGAGATATGGCTTGTCATGAAAATCATCGCCGAGGCCCCGCCTTATCAGCCGCCCGGTCAAAGTTTGTGCGCCGGGCTCTAACGGATCGTAGATTGCGTAATTTCTGGTGGCGCATTGCAGCTTGCGTTCGGCCATTTCACGGTGAAGCGTTTTGATGATGTCGCCGCGCTCGCCTATCGCGCGCAAGATCGGTTCCAGATTCTCGGCAAGCTGCCAATGTCCGGGAGCGATTTCCTCAGCGAGTCCCAGCCGCGACAATTTTTGAAGACGTCCGGCGCCCAAACATTGGCTGAAGGAATCCCGTCCGACGCGCGCGGCATCCACTACGCCCAGCTCGTCGGCGTTGGCGACCAGATTGCGGTCAAGACTGGTGAAGCGTTCCTGTTCGACTTCTTTGCGCAAGGTTTGCTCGATGTCCTGATCGGTTCGCGCGCCCAGATCACGCAGCAGGATTTCGGCAGCGCGTTCGCGCATTCCGTGGAACAGATATTCGGGGGCGATGATGAGATCTTTGCCGCGCTCGTCCGCGCCGCGCAATACAATATGGGTATGCGGATGGCCGGTGTTGAAATGATCTACGGCGACCCAATCGAGTTTCGTCCCAAGATCTTCTTCCGCCTGCGCCATGAGCCGCCGCGTGACGGATTTGAGATCGCGGTAATGCTCGCCGTCCTCCGGCGATACGATGATGCGAAACTGGTGGCGATCTTCTTTGCCCCGATCCAGGAAATTGTCCGACGCCAAGCGATGGTTCGCGCCATTGTAGAGAACGCCCTCTTCGCCCTCCCGCGATACCCCGTCGCGCTGGATGTAGCGCAGGTGAAGATAGGCAGCCTTAAGGCCGGCACCCTTCAGCTTGACGATGCGCGCTTTGACGATCACACGCCGCGAGCGGAAGGCCGCATGAAGATCGCGTGAGGTGAGCATCCTGCCTGCACCTGCGCCGCGGCCGATCCGGCTGCCGGTGAAGCTGCGTTTGCGACCGCCTCCGATTGAACTTCCTCCGGCAAGGGCTACGCCCTTCAACACGCGCTGCAGATAGGTCCGCTGTTTCTTGTTTGGATGCGAACGAATTTTTCCCAGACGCGGTTCGAACTCGTCGTCGAAAGTCATGGCGCGGCACTTTCTGGTGCCGCATCTAAACGGCGTGGTGCCGCCTTAAAACGATGTGCAGACTGCGCAATCCGTGCCGACGGCACGATTGCTTCAACTTGCCCTACCGCGAAAAAATGCATTCCGCTCTCCGATCTGCTCTCAAACGGGTTGATTTCTATCCGTCAGAATCTGTTGCCTGACAGCGAAACGAACAGGCGATTGTCGTTCGGTGTGGGATGATCGAGAGAAGAGTTTGATAATTCGGACGTGTTTTTCACGACGAAAAGCGCCTCTTTCGATGTGTCAGGAGAAGGAATTTCGGCGTCTAAATGCAGCTTTGCGAGATAGGTTCTCGTCTCTTGCGGAAGCGGATGCGCGCCCGATAAATAGCTTTCCAGGCGTACTGGTCCGGCGTTGTAAGCAGCGAAGAGATTGGGGTAACCGTAGCTTCGATACAGGTCGCGCAGATAGGCTGTGCCCGCCAGAATATTGTCATGCGGCGCGTAAGGATCGGGACCAAGGCCATAGCGCGGGCGCAAATCGGCATAGGTCGCGGGCATCAGCTGCATGAGGCCCATCGCGCCTTTGTCCGACGTGACCTGCCTGCCGTTGAGGCTTGCGTAGCCGCCGCTTTCCAGACGAATGACGGCCTCGATCCATGAGACCGGAACATTGAAACGACGCGATGCTTCGTCGATATCGGCTCGCCAAGGCGCAAGCGAGGCGTATGTCAGCGCGTGTGTCACATGATGCGACGGACATACGGTGGCGGACGTCACGACCAACGCACAGGACAGCGTAAGTGTCAGTGTATCCATAGCGGACTCACGCGGCCAATGATGGAGGAGACAGAAACCGCGCCGAAATACCGTCCGTCGAAGGAATCGCGCACGTCTTTCATCAGAAGAAAAACATCGTCCTTGCCGAGCATGCGACAGCCGGACCAGACGGGAAGCGCGCGGCCTCTGCTGTCCGTACCGAGTCTGGTTGCGACGATGCTGCCGTTGATGGAAATGCCCATGTTGCTCGCGCAGATTTCGTCACCCGCTGTGGCAGCGATGCGTTTCACAAGTGGTACGGTGGCCGGGATGTAATGGCGTTCAGCGGCCAGCATCCTGACACTTTCGGGCGTGTGGACGAGTACCAGTTCGCCGCGTGCGTAACGCCGTTCCGGCATCACGGCGTAGAGGCCGACAGGTGCGCTCGGCGTGGCGTTCCAGACCAGAGAGGGTATTGCACGCGGACTTATACAGACAGCGACAATCGCAAGGCCGGAGACGGCGATGACAGATGCGCGCAACATCATTGAGGCATCGGTTTGCTTCTGGACGTTCGCCGGACGCGCGAGCAGGAATAGGCGTCGAGGTCGGGAATGTGATAGCGCACGAAACGCCCGTGCTTACGGAATGTCGGCCCGCCGCGCCGCCAGCGCATCTTTTCAAGCGTGCGGGGCTGGAGTTTGAGATATTCGGCGGCCTGCAAGGTCGTGAGATACGGACTGCCGTATTTCGCGACAACGGCGCGGTAGTATTCCTCGCTCACGGCGCTCTCCATCGCGTGAAGCCTGTTGCGCGACGGCTCGCGCGATATGCGGCCATCAGATGCCCGCGTCGTGTCGCGGCACGATGTTTTTCGTTATTCATCATACTCCCCGAGATTCGTTGCCGAAGTGGCGTTGGAAAGACAGGATCAAATTGTCGTTCAAGAATCGGAAACCATAGCCAAGTATCGGCAGGGCCTTTTTCGCATAGTAAGTTTTGCCGGATGGAACTACGCTCAACCGGCCTCTAAACACGCCGAACCCCCCACGCTCATCGCGCGGGGGTTTCGTTTGTGTACGGATCAATCGACCGGATTCCAGATGATCGCGAGTATGTCCTCATCGTCCTGGCCGGCGGCGCGGCCGAGATTGGCGTACAGACGGCGCGGACCGAAGGACGGGTCCGAAAGGCTGAGGCTCACATAATCGTTGCCGGAGGATTCGCTTCTGCGTGTCCAGCCTGCGCCGATTTCTGCGCCGCCGCTCAGAACGCGGAAGTCGGGCTGATTGTCGGCCTTCTTGTCCGCGTTGGGCACGATGTTGACCTCGGCGCGGAAGGCGAGTGTCTTGATGTGGCCTTTGAAGCCGCCGTTGGGCTGACGTGTGACTTGTCCGATGGCACTCATGTTCGTTTCTCCTTGTGTCGCCCAGGACCATTCCCGTGCGAATGGCGAACCGGACATGGGCGCGCTCCGGCACCCGAACCTGTTCAGGGCGCAGCGTCAGCGGAGCACCCGAGCGCAGAATATTTTTGAAGCGAAGCGCCCGCGAGGAGCGCCCGAAGGGCGCGGGGAAAAATGTTCGGCGCGACGGTTTCGGGGATGGCCGGACGCGCCCATAGGTTCAAGCCATCACGCGGGAATGGTCTGGTTGCGGCACGGAAAAACGAGCCCTGCGCATCGGCATCACACGAGCCAACGGCCACAAAAGGCCAAAACAAAATGCACATCGGCCCCAGAAGAGCAGCGTCGAATGCAGGACTTCGCGCGACAATTCCCGGCTTTGGGTCTGCAAAGGGCAGAAATTCTGCGCGGCTATCTGCGCGAACCCCCGCAAAAGAAGATGGGCGGCAGCCTTCGCCACCGCCCGCGCGTTATATATGTGCCGCCGATCTCAGGCCGCTGCCTTGGCCGCTTGGGCGATGCGGCTCGCACCCTTGGTGTAGGATTTGAACGGAAACAACAACCAGCGCGGCAGCCAGTTCCCGGTCTTGGCGCGTCCGTTGCTACCGGTCAGGCAATCGCGGATGATCTCCTTCTGTGTTTTAACCTTCTCGCCTGCATTGCTTTTGGCGACGGATTTCCCGGCGATTTCGGCCACCATTGCGTTCACCGCTGCGTGGTCCCGCAGCAGATCGAAGAAGGTGTCATCGGGATGCCAAACCGCGCCCGCCTCGGCTTTCAAGTGAACGCCCACGGATTCCACGGCGGCGCTGCCCACTGTCAGGGTTTCGGCCATGACGCAAGCGGCAACCCGCATCACGTCTTCATCGGAC
>Ga0210396_10006889_pt1 | contig 10853 bp, 7 predicted proteins | sample IncBWH17OmetaG_FD_155466 | JGI IMG/M metagenome (GOLD analysis project Ga0210396, IMG submission 155466) | Forest soil microbial communities from Barre Woods Harvard Forest LTER site, Petersham, Massachusetts, United States - Inc-BW-H-17-O ... | reverse complement strand
TGAAGCTGTGCCAGGCGCTGAATTACGAGACCATGATCTCGGCGGTGCGGATGGAAGATCCCGCCAAGCTCACCGACATCATTGCCGCCAACCTGCAGCTTTCCATCGAAGAAAAACAGGAATTGCTGGAGATTTTCGATCCTTCGGAACGCCTGAACCGCATCGCTGACGTGCTTGACGTGGAGATCGAGAAGCTGAATGTGGACCGGACCATCCAGTCGCGAGTGAAGCGGCAGATGGAGAAGGCGCAGAAAGAGTATTACCTCAACGAGAAGATCAAGGCCATCCAGAAGGAACTGGGCCGCGGCGAAAAAAGCGAATTCGACGAACTGAAGAAGAAGATCGAATCCGCCGGAATGCCGAAGGAAGTGAAAGACAAGGCGCTGCAGGAACTGAAGAAGCTGGAAGCGATGCCGCCCATGTCAGCGGAGTCGACAGTTTCGCGCAATTATCTCGACTGGCTGCTGGCGGTGCCGTGGAAGAAGCGCTCAAAGGAAATCCGCAACATTTCGCGCGCCGAAAAAGTTCTGAACGAAGATCATTACGGCCTGGAGAAGATCAAGGAACGCATTCTCGAATTTCTCGCCGTCCGCCAGTTGGTGAAGAACCCCAAGGGTTCGATTCTCTGCTTCGTTGGACCTCCAGGTGTGGGCAAAACTTCTCTGGGTATGTCGATCGCGAAGGCCACGGGACGCAAATTTGTTCGCATGTCGCTCGGTGGAGTGCGCGATGAGGCCGAAATCCGCGGCCACCGCCGCACCTACATCGGGGCGCTGCCCGGCCAGATCATTCAGATGATGAAGAAGGCCGGCACCAAGAACCCGGTCTTCATGCTCGACGAAGTCGACAAGATGTCGATGGATTTCCGTGGCGACCCCTCGGCGGCTCTGCTCGAGGTGCTTGATCCCGAACAGAACTTCATGTTCGTCGACCACTACCTCGACGTGGAGTACGACCTGTCGCAGGTTTTCTTCGTGGCCACCGCCAACGTAATGCACACCATCCCTCCCGCGCTGCAGGATCGCATGGAAGTGCTGCGGCTGCATGGCTACACCGAGCAGGAAAAGCTGGAAATCGCCAAGCAGTTTCTGGTGAAGAAGCAGATGCTGCAGGCCGGCTTGTCGGAGAAGAACGTAAAGTTCGCCGATGACGCCATTACCACGCTTATCCGCGCCTACACGCGCGAAGCCGGAGTTCGCAATCTGGAACGCGAAATCGGCAACGTCTGTCGCAAGGTTGCGCGCAAGGTGGTCAAGGAAGGCCCAAACTATACCATTGCGGTGACCGGCGAAAACGTGACTGACTTCCTGGGCGTTATCAAGTTCCGCGATACCCTGGCCCATGAGAAGAGCGAAGTCGGATTGGTCACCGGCCTGGCCTGGACGGAAGTTGGGGGCTCGATCCTCAGCACCGAAGCCACGGTGGTCGACGGCAAGGGCAAGCTGACGCTGACCGGCAAGCTTGGCGACGTGATGCAGGAGTCGGCGCAGGCTGCCCTGTCCTACGTGCGGTCGCGGGCGCATCGTCTCGGCCTTACCCGCGATTTCTATCGCACTCTCGATCTGCACGTGCATGTGCCGGAAGGCGCCATCCCGAAAGACGGGCCGTCGGCTGGCATTACTATTGCCACGGCGATTGCGAGCGCGCTCAGCAAGATTCCGGTGCGGCGTGATCTGGCCATGACCGGGGAAATTACCCTGCGCGGTAAAGTGCTGCCGATCGGCGGGCTCAAGGAAAAGTTGCTGGCGGCGCATCGCGCCGGGCTTTTCGAAGTCATCCTGCCGCGAGACAATGAAAAAGATCTCGCCGAGGTTCCGGAAAACCTGCGCAACGCCATGAAAATGCACTTCGTCGATACGATGGACCAGGTGCTGCAGATCGCCCTCGTGTCTCCCCTGCCCGCGCTCCACGAGGAAGAGACCGCGCAGCCGATCGCGCCTTTGACCTCCGGTACGGGGGAGAGTCCGGCGGCGCATCAGTAGAGCTTTCAAAGGGTGCGGCTTCAGCCGCGCCGTCACCAGGGCAAATTCGCAACGGGCTTTAGCCGCCGACGAGCGTCCTTGGGGTAGAATCACCTTCCAAGATGTCTACATCCAATCAAAGTCAGATTGCTTTTGATCAAGGACCGGAGCCAGCCTCCGAAGAGGGACAAACCCGGACCACGGGCATCCTGCCTTCGCAGGAAATCAGCAACCTGATCGCCCGCGGAAACATCATCGCCACACCCGCGATTAACCCCGACCATATCCAGCCGGCGAGTCTCGACTTGCGGCTGGGCGACATGGCACATCGCGTGCGCGCAAGTTTTCTGCCGGGACCAAACAGCACGGTCGAGGCTAAGATCAAGGAACTCCGCATGACGCGGGTCGATCTGACTGCTGCGCCCGTCTTCGAGAAAGACTGTGTTTACATCGTTCCTCTGGTCGAGGAATTGAACCTGCCGGAAAATATCTCCGGAAAAGCCAATCCCAAGAGCACAACCGGACGCCTCGACATTTTCACCCGCTTGATCACGGATTACGGCACTGAGTTCGACCGCGTGCCTCCGGGATACAAGGGCAAACTCTACGCCGAAGTTGTTTCGCGCACATTTACCGTTGCCCTGCGGGCGGGGATGAGGCTGAGCCAGTTGCGCTTTGTGCAAGGCAATCCGCGATCAAGCGATAGTGCGATCCGAGGACTGGATCGGGAGGAGCCGCTGGTCTACGAGGAAGACAGCCCCGGCAAAGCGCGAGTAGAGCGCGGGCTGAGAATTACGATCAACCTGGAAGGCGCGGAAGGCGAGGTTATCGCGTATAAGGCGAAGCGCTACGCTCCCGCAATCGAACTCGACCGGATTAATTACTACGCGACCGAGGAGTTCTGGGAAGTTCGTCATCAGAATCCGAAAAAGAATCTGATCCTCGAGCCCGGCGACTTCTACATCCTTGCGTCCAAAGAACGGGTAAGCGTTCCTCCCGAGTTCGCGGCGGAGATGGTGCCCTTCGACCCGTCAGACGGCGAGTTCCGCATTCACTATGCGGGCTTCTTCGACCCCGGGTTTGGTTATGGTTCCAACGACATTAAAGGAACGCCGGCGGTGCTTGAGGTTCGAGCCCATGAAGTCCCGTTTCTGATGGAGCATGGGCAGTTGGTTGGCCGGCTGAACTACATGCCTTTGCTGCGCCGGCCGGATAAGATCTATGGCACGAATATAGGGTCGTCCTACCAGCATCAGGCGCTGACCCTGAGCAAGCAGTTTCGTAAGAACTGAGCTGCACGGTTCCGTGAGCTTGCCAACTTTCCCCGCCGCATAGCACACTAGCGCATGAGGGTAATGGCCCGATTCATGGCGGCGGCTACTGGTGCGGAGCACTTCCCTGCTCCCACCTTACCCGAGGTCGCGTTCCTGGGCCGCTCGAATGTGGGCAAATCCAGCGTGATCAATACCCTGGTGGGCGCCAAGCTGGCCCGCACCAGTTCCACGCCGGGGCGCACGCGCAGCATCAATTTCTTTGAGGTGCGCTGGCCGGGAAAACCGCAGCCCGAGGTGATTTTCGCCGACTTGCCGGGTTACGGTTACGCAAAGCTCTCGCGCGAGATTTCCGAGGAGTGGCCGAAGTTCATCGATCCCTACCTTAACCACCGGCCTACGCTGGCATTATGCGTCGCTCTGGTGGACGCGAATGTTCCGCCGCAAGATAGTGACCGGCAATTATTAGATTTTCTTAATGCTTCGGGCCGCGAGTTTCTGCTGATCGCAACCAAGAGTGACCGGCTCTCCAATAATCAGTTGCGCAATGCGCTGAAAGGCCTGGAAGAAGCGTATCCGACGGCGCCGGTGATTCCCTTCTCGGCGAAGACTGGAATCGGGCGGGATGAGGTGTGGAAGAAGATTCGGCAGTCGGCGGCCGAATTCGCTGGCTCTCGGTTCCAATCTTGAACTTCTCCCGTTACGGAAACCGCTGCATCCCTTCGTTGCAAGCCCTCTGCAGTTCCTCTAAGTGTTCCGCTTGAAAGCTCCGTAGAGTAGGAGAGGAGGCATGCCGCAACGAAAGCCGCGAGCAGTTTCGATCCAGATTTCGATCCACCTCCCCGATGCGGATGGGCAGATCCGCTGTTATGGCAGATGAACAAGATGCCGGTGCGGCTTACCTAGCCGCCTTGAAGCAATCCACCGGACCTCAGGCTGGCGGCGCGGCGGCTGCGAGCGCGCCCGAGGTGCCCCGTTCCGCTCGAACCAGAACCGGCGGGATGATCTCTCCAGGCAGCGCCGACAAACGCAAGAGTCCTCGCTACCGTTGCCAGGGCAGCGCCCACATTCGCGAAATCGATACCGGCGTCGCGATCTGGACGACTTTCACCGATATCAGTCTCCATGGCTGCTACGTGGAGGCAACTACCACTTATCCACTTGGGGTTATGCTCGGTCTGAAGCTTGAAGCCAACGGTTACCGGATTGAGGCTACGGGCGAGGTTCGCGTAGCCTACCCGAGCCTGGGCATGGGGATCTCGTTCACCAACATTTCGGAGGAAGATCGCGAACGCTTGCGCTCACTGGTCCGCTCGATCTCACGGCCGTCAGTGATCGTGGGATCACGAGCTGGCATACGTGCTCCCGCAACTCCGCAATCAGAGACTTTGCCTGCTGTGGCAGACCCGGGTGCAGCCCTGCAGGCGATGTCAAACTTCTTTGAAGATCGCCACATGATGGGCCGGGAAGAGTTTCTCAGGATTCTGCGCAAGAACCAGTAGCAGTTGGCAGGTCTCGGGCTTTCTCGTTCCTGGCTTTGGCGCGCGCAGTCCACAAGTATCCTTTGATTGTTATGATGAAAGCCCATGGCGCTCTACCTCATCACGGGCATCGGCGGCTTCATTGGATCGTCTCTGGCGCGCGAGTTATTGCAGCGCGGTGAGCAGGTTCGCGGAGTCGACAACTTTTCCACCGGCAAGCGGGAGAACCTGGCTCAAATCGAGCCGCAGATCGACTTTCGCGAGGCTGACATCCTCGATCTCGACGCAATGAAGTCGGCGTGCGCCAGCGCGGATTACGTTTTGCATCAGGCGGCGATCCCGTCGGTGCCGAAATCGGTGCTCGACCCGCTAGGCAGCAACCGCGCCAACGTGGATGGCACCGTCAACGTGCTGGTGGCGGCGCGAGATGCCAAGGTGAAGCGCCTCGTCTACGCGGCGTCGTCATCAGCCTATGGCGACACTCCCACGCTGCCCAAGCACGAGCGCATGATGCCGGACCCGATTTCGCCCTATGCGGTAGCCAAGCTGGCCAGCGAGTATTACCTGACCTCGTTTTACCGCTGCTACGGTTTGGAGACTGTGGCGCTGCGCTATTTCAATATTTTTGGTCCGCGGCAGGATCCTTCATCGCCCTACTCCGGCGTTCTGGCCAAGTTCATCACCCAGATGCTGGCAGGCGAGCAGCCTACCATCTTTGGCGACGGCGAGCAGAGCCGTGATTTCACCTACATCGACAACGCCGTCGAAGCCAACCTCCTGGCCTGCAAAGCTCCCGCGGGGCAAGCCGCAGGAAAGATGTTCAACGTGGCCACCGGGCGGCGGGTCACGCTTAATCAGACCTTCAAACTGCTGCAGCCACTGACGTCGTATACCGGTTCTCCCATCTACGGCCCAGAGCGCGGCGGCGACATCAAGCATTCCCTCGCCGACATCTCCCTCGCGGAAAAGCATCTGGGGTATAAACCTAAAGTGAACTTCGAAGATGGCCTGCGAAGAACGGTGGAATGGTATTGGGGAGAGTGAGTATTGTGAGTGTAATCGCGATTTTGCACGAACAAATGGGAGCCCTTACAATCGAGATCATCTCCCGCCCGATTGGAAGCTGTACGACTAGGGGGTGGTGAATGAAGTTGCAATGGCTCCGTTTCCTGGCCATGGCTTTGGCTTGCTGTTCGTCGGCGCAGTCTGCGCAAGCCCAGAAAAGAACCGACCCGTGCGAACGCCCGGTAACCTCTCCTGCCACTGGAACTGTAAAGCTGACGCTACTCGGAGACCAGTCCGTCTATCACGAGGGCGAGATCATTCGACTTGAGCGTGCGGTCACATATAGTTTGGTTCAGTATCGTCCCAAAGCAGGTCCCAACCTCAAAAGGTTTTCTTTCTGCCTCATCCCGGAAGGGTCTGATCCGCTGCAAGACGACGAAGAATCAGGCCTTTGGGGAGGCGCCGCGGTTCCTGGTAATTCCGGCCCCTATCAGGTGTTCGATCCTGGTGTCACCTACGTTGACGATATAGTGCTCAACGAGTCGAAGTCAGTACCACCAGGAAACTACAGTTTGCGAATGGGTATTTCCAATGAGGTCACATTTCAAGTCCTCCCGGCCACACCAAAATGGCAGGCGGAGCAATTAACCAATGCGTTGGCGCTGTTGGATGCCGATCACACGAATGACACGGCATCTGATATAGAGCGGACTAAGCAGGCATTGCGAGTTTTGAGGTTCCTTGGATCGGAAGCCTCTACGCGCGAACTTGCACGTCGGTTCTGGTTCTACGACCGTCAACGCCAAGTCCATCCGATAAGGGCCGAGTACCCGATAAGCCCATCCTTCTATGGGTATGAGCGCAGTCAGGATTATTGGGACATTAAGGCTGGCCTGATTGCGTCGCCTTACCGCGCAGTTGCTATCGAGGAATTGACTGCAGCGATTCACGATTCTCAGCAGCCGGCCACACGCGCAATGATAGAGACACTGGCCCTGCTAGAAATTCAATCAAAGCCTGAATACCCCAGGTTCATTCCCATGCAGCAGTACGGCCAGGTCGAACTTCAATCCCCAACGCCCGATTGTCCGTTTCTGTTTCTGCCTTGCGCTAGCCACCCAAGCAAGTCTGAAAAACACCGGCAGGCCAAGGGCGCAGCATACAACGATCTCGTAGCTGAACTTTTGAAGAACGGTCGTAATTGACGAGACCAGGCGATTTCACTCGGAGCCGGCGCATTACCGTTCACCTTCCCCCGATTTCCACTCCGACCCCTCGTTACGTTAGTGATCTACGTCGGGATTACCAGGCTGGGTAGAGTTGAAGGCATGACACTCTCGTCGATGGTAGTTTCGCGTGATTGGCAGGAAGTCAGTGTTCTCGAATGCATTCTTGGCGGCTTGCACATGGATGTGGCCGTCGAGAGCGAACCGCAACGAGCTCTCGAACGGCTCGCGAAATCCAAAGTGGATGCCCTGATTGTTGACTGTGACCTGAACGGCACGGGACAACTCTTTTGCGAATTGCAACGCGAAGCGCCGCGCGCGCGTACGGTGCCGCTGGTGATCATGGGCGGTCCGAACGGAAGGCGCGACATGGAGGGTACCGGCGCAATGTTTGCCTTCGACAAGCCGATTTCCGTGGAGCAGGCGGTGCGCACGCTCTCGGCCGCGCGCAACATGATTCTTGACGGACGCTTGCGTTATCACCGCGCCGGGCTGGAGGTCCCCGTCACACTGAGTGGCCGGAGTCGCAAGCGCGGAGAGGCGCACCTCATCAATCTGAGCCAGGGCGGATTGCAGGTTCGCGTCGAAGAAGGATTCGATGCGAGCGAATCGTCGCGTGTCGCTTTCGCATTGCCGGGAACTAATTGCAGGATGAAAGCCGAGGTGGAAGTGGCCTGGGCCGACAACCGCGGAAATGTCGGCATCCGCTTCGTGAAGATGGCTTCTCAGATGAAACACACCTTGCGGCTTTGGCTGGCACAGCAGTATTTCGCGAACTAGGCAGAAACAGTTCTCAGTTCTCAGTTCTCTCGCATGCGTCTGGCTTCCGGTTAAGACGCGTTAGCGAAAGCGGCTTGCGTCTTCCCGCTCTTTTTCTTCTTCCAGGCTGGATGCGGCTTGCGCTATGCGAGCTCCCAGGCTTGGTCCTCCAAATAAGTTGAATACGGTCCAGTACGCCGCGGCGATAAAAACCGCTGCCGCTGAGGCTGTTCCCAGAGTCAGGGGCCAGGGCGGAAGTTCATGAGCAATGGAGAGGAAAATCAAAGCGAACAGCAGCACGCCCGCCACCACGATCAGACTATCCACCAGCCAGGCAAGGGTTCGGCCAGATAGAGGCTGGGAGAGCCAGCTATTCGCATAAGGATCGAGTGCAGACTCTGCTAAATCTTCTTCGCTATGCTCCGGCTCACCATGCTGGTGCAGGACCGGAGCTTCGTCCCCCATCGCCAGGCCTGGCTCCAGTCGGATCACTGGACGAGGAGCAGCGGACAAAGTCAGTCCGTCGTCTTGCTCCGAGGCATTCTCGTCAAGAGCAGCTTCTTCGCCAATGTTTTCCTCGCGAGCAATCGAGACAAGAGGAGGCGCGAAGATGGGGCGGGGATGGCCTGCGTCGCGCGCGACAGCATCCAGAAGGTTGGAAAAGATCCACTCATCGATCTGGCGACTGGTGCGTGCCGGCAAGTTAACGAAGCGGATGCCACACTGTCCCGAGGCGGTAGCCCAACTGACCTGGCCATGAGTTTCCACCCGCAAGCGGGGGAATCTCAACTCAAAGCGCAAGCGGATACGCTGTTGCTCGCGCAGCGCGCCGACGGCCTGCACCGCCACGCCATCGTGGTTGAGGTTGCGGATAATTCCACCATTGGTCTCATCGAGGGTGACGTAGGTTAACGTCCGCAGCTCGTGCCGGTAGTGGGTGCGAAATTGCCGCGCGGGAAAATAGACTGCCTGCATCGTATTCTCCGCCAGAAATGGTTAAGATGGGGCCCGTTTGCTCAGATTCTAGTTTCTGGTGGACGCAGGCTGGCAGTAACTTGCTTGGTTCCAGGAATGTTGCAGGCACAGCTGAGGTTGGACATTAAGAACTTTCTCTCGCGCTCATCGGTGTCTGGCCTAACCAATCAATAAAATGGAGCTTACCAAAGACCATGGCCGATAGGGCCATTCGACCTCATTGCAACTAAGGCGAAACCCGGTTAACTTACTGTTAAACCCGGTGAAAACTGGGTAGGGGACGGAACTGCGCCCAAAGGTCCTGGGGAGGGCGAGCGGGCTACGCAAAGTAGCCGATTGACATTGGCTCCGCCGGGTGACCACACTCGCAGTCTAGGAGATAGGCCGCAAGTCGCGTAATGGCAACGACTCCCACCAAACCGACCACTGAAGTTGGCGACGGCTTAGGTGCTGCGATGGCGCCGTCCTGGCCCCCGGAGCAGGGTGGGTCTGTCGCCGGGGAGGCCGATTCTCATACCAAAACTTCTCTCGAGACTCGCGGACTGCGGCCTTCGGGAGGTGACGCGCTGCAGGCGCTTCTCGCCTTTTCGGCGCTGCATCAGCAGGTGCGGCAGCGGCGGGCGCTGGCCTCGCGGCACAAGGGTTTTGAGACGATCGCTCCTCCTCCTGAGTTCGAAGCCGTCGAACAATTCGTTCTGGACGAAGTGCTGCAGTTGGTTGCGGAACGAGCCGTTGCCATCACTGGCGCGGATGGGTTGGGAATCGCTCTCGCGGAGAACAGCGAGGTCGTCTTGCGGGCTTCGGCGGGTTCGATCAAGCCGGATGTGGGCCAAAGAATCCAGCGGGATTCGGCCTTCTCCGGAGCATGTTTCCGCACGGCACAGATTATCCGGTGCGACGATACCGAAACCGACGATCGCGTAAATCTGACTGCGTGCCGGCGCTTGGGAGCTCGGTCGATGGTGGCAGTGCCGTTGTGCGGGCGACGGCGCGTCATCGGATTGCTGGAAGCATTCTCGGCCGAGCCGTTTGGGTTCAATGACAGCGACGTGGGCAGCCTGGAACTGCTGGCTGAGCTGATTCTTGGAGCTCTCAAGCCTGAGGATGAAGACCGCTTCGCGGAATCAGCCGAGGTAGCTGAAGCGGAACTGGCCGTGCCCGCGATTTCACCGGCGATTTCCAGCCCGCCTGCTCTGCCGACAGAAAAAGCTCGGACGGAAAAAGCTCCAGCCGAAAAAGCGCCGACGGAAAGAACCTCTGCGGAGAAGGTCTCGGTAGAGATAGCGCAAGTCGCTGTTGCGGCTGAACCTCAAGTTGTAGAAGCGGCCAAAGTCGCCGCGGCGGATAGAGCAGTCACGATCTCCCCTCCCGTTCATTTGCCTGCGCCGCCACTTGTGTCTGTGCCTGGGGCCGGTGTTGAACCGGAGTACGTGCCCGAGGGGATCTTTACCTTCGGCATGTCGCAGGAGCCCGCGCGCTCGGCCGGTCGCCATCCCGGGATCCTACTGGTGTTGGCGCTAGTGGTGGTCTCGGTGGTATTGGCCGGCGGGTTTTGGTGGAAGCTGAAGAATGCGCAGCTCGGCAACGTCCCGCTGCGACCTGAACCCAAGATCACAAAGCCCGCGGCGTCCTCGAAGCAGGCCGGTTCGGAAAAGACATCTCCTCTCAACTCATCGAACTCCAGCCCGGACGGGCAGGCGAATTCGCTCGGCTCCGCGAATGCGTCGGGAACAGCGGATACAGACACGGCGGCCGAATCCTTGAATAGTAGCGTGACGCCGCAGGAACTGGCCAAGCTGCCGCGGGTCACCGGGATTCGTCATTGGTCTTCTGCCGACTCCAGCACAGTTGTGCTCGACCTGGAAGATCAGGTGCAGTATGAGGCGCATCGCCTGACCGGTCCGGATCGCATTTATTTTGATTTGCACGACACTGCGCTGTCTCCCGAGTTTGTCGGAAAAACCATCGACATCGGCGACGCCCTGCTTGCGCGGGTTCGGGTAGCGCAGCCAGTATCGGGCTTGACCCGAGTAGTGCTGGAGACGCGAGGCAACTCGAACTTTTCCGTGAGCCTGGAACCGAATCCCTACCGCCTGGTGGTGCAGGTGCGGCGACTGGGTGCGGACACCAAGGCTCAGGTGAATCTTTTCCCGGGAGCTGAGGCCGAGAAGGAAA
>Ga0210396_10006886_pt1 | contig 10854 bp, 8 predicted proteins | sample IncBWH17OmetaG_FD_155466 | JGI IMG/M metagenome (GOLD analysis project Ga0210396, IMG submission 155466) | Forest soil microbial communities from Barre Woods Harvard Forest LTER site, Petersham, Massachusetts, United States - Inc-BW-H-17-O ... | reverse complement strand
AGCTCTTCGCGCCGGCCGGCACCGGGATCGGCGCCGGGCTGTCCTCCTTGAACCCGTACCTGGCGTACAGACGGCGCAGCGGGCGCGGCGCCCACCAGTTGGCCCGGCCGAGCAGCCGCATCGTGGCTGGCACCAGCAGGACCCGGACCACCGACGCGTCGACCAGCAGTGCGACGATCATGCCCACGCCCATCAGCTTGATGAACGTGATGCCGGACGCGGAGAACGCGCCGACCACGATGATCAGCAGCAGGGCCAGGCTGGTGATCACGCCGCCGGTCCGCTGCAGGCCGGCCGCGACCGCGACGGTGTTATCGCCGGTCTGGTCGTACCGCTCCCGGATCCTGGACAGCAGGAACACCTCGTAGTCCATGGACAGGCCGAAGATGATAGCCGCCATGAGGATCGGCATGGTCGGGTCGATGGAGCCGGTCGGGGTGAACCGCAGCAGGCCGGACAGGTGGCCCCACTGGAAGATCCACACCACTACGCCGAACGTCGCGCCCAGCGACAGCACGTTCATCACGATCGCCTTCAACGGCAGCACCACCGAGCCGAAGGCCAGGAACAGCAGCACGAACGTCGACACGCAGACCAGCAGCGCCATCCACGGCAGGACCGAGCCGAGACTGGCCAGCTCGTCGACCAGCCCGGCGGTGGTCCCGCCGACCAGCACGGTGGCCCCGGCCGGCGGGGCGAGGGCCCGGATCTGGGTCACGATGTGCCGGGCGGCCGACGACACCGGAGCCGGGGTGTACCCGACGTCGACCCGGATAGTGTCGCCCTTGGACCCGGTGACCTGGGTTCCGGTCACGCCGGGGATGGCGTCGATGCGGTGCAGGTAGGAGGCCAGAGGCGCGGAACCGCCCGCGGAAGCGCCCGGCCCGGTGATGAGTGCCTCGATCGGATCGGTCGAGTTGACCGGGAACTGGCTGTCCAGCGTCTGCGACACCTGCCGGACCGTCGAGGCGGCGGGCAGGGTCCGCGCGTCGGTGCCGCCCCAGGAGACGCGCAGGAACGGCGCGGCCAGGGCCAGCAGCGCGATCGTGATCACCGTGACGTAGACCAGCGGACGGCGCATGACGCTGCGGGCCAGCCGGTACCAGGCGCCGCTGGACTCGTCCCGCGGTGGGCGCTGGACCGAGCGGCGGATCCGCAACGTGTTGACCCGGTGGCCGAGAACGGCCAGCAGCGCGGGCAGCACGACGAGCGCGGCCAGCACGTCCACCGCGACGGTGGCCACCCCGCCGTACCCCATCGAGCGCAGGAAGTCCTCGGGGAACAGCATCAAGCTGGTCAGGGCGACCGCCACCGTGACCCCGGACACCGCGACCGTGCGCCCCGCGGTCGCGACCGTCCGCGCGACGGCTTGTTCCACCGTCGGCTGGCGGTGCAGTTCCTCGCGGAACCGGGTGACCATGAACAGCCCGTAGTCGATGCCCAGGCCCAGGCCCAGGATGGTGGTGATGTTCACCGAGTAGATCGACACCGTGGTGGCCATGGTGAGCAGCCGCAGGACGGTGAGCGAGCCCAGGATGGCCACGCCGCCGATCGCCACCGGGAGGGACGCCGCGGCCAGGCTGCCGAAGATCACCAGCAGCAGGATCAGCAGGACCGGCATCGAGAAGCCCTCGGCCTTGGCGATGTCGGCGGTGACCTCGTTGTTGATGGCCACTTCCATGGCGACGTTCCCGCCGACCCGGGCCGTCACCCCGTCGGCGGCCAGGCTGGCCGGAGTCAGGTCGTTCTTGATCGCGTCGTAGGTCTGGTGCCGCGCGGCGTCGTCGGCCCCGGTGAGCTGGAGCACCGCGTAGGTGGAGTGCCGGTCGGTGCTGACCAGGCTGGGCGATCCGGTGGACCAGTACGTGGCCACCTTGGCCACGTCGGCGCCGGGCAGGCTGTTCAGCGCGGTCGTGACCGCCTGCCGGTAGGCCGGGTCGGTGACGGTCATGGTGGCGCTGCGGTACAGCACCACGACGTCGGCGTCGTTCCGGCCGAAGACCTGGTCGGCCACGTTGGCCTCGCGCTGGCTTTGGCTGGACGCCGGGGTGAAGTTGTCGCCGGACGACAGCTTGCCGAACACGCCGGTCCCCCAGGCCCCGGCGAAGGCGACGAACAAGAGCGTGATGACCAGCGTGAGCCGGCGCCGGCGGGACAGGACCCGCCCCCAAGCCTCGAACATAGCTGCCTCCCGAGCTATACGTTTCCCTTGATTACTCAAGTAAACGATGTAAACTAAATACGACGCTAACTTCGCATACGGTGTTCACCGCCGTCAAGTGGGTTAGCATCGACACACCATTGATTCTTGGTGAGCCTCGTTACGGCGCCCGTTACGAGACTCATTACGGTCGGTCCGGCAGGGGTACCTGACGGTGAGGCCGGGGCCGGGAGGCAGCTGTGACTCAGGCGGCAGAGGTCGGGACCGAGCCGGGTGCCGGGCACCCGCCGTCCCGTCGCGATCGGCTGCGCGCGGCAACCTCGGAGGAGATCATCCAGACCGCGCGGCGGCTGCTGGTCCAGAGCGGCCCGGAGGCGGTCACGCTGCGGGCCATCGCCCGGGAGATGGGGATGACCGCGCCGGGGTTGTACCGGTACTTCGACAGCCACGACGAGCTGCTCAGGCACGTCTGCGCGAGCATCTTCACCGAGCTCGGCTCGGACATCCACCAGGCCATCCAGGCCGCGGGAGCAGCGGCCGAGCGGCCCGACCAGGCGACCAAGCTCACGGTCAAGATGGTCGCGGCCTGCCAGGGGTTCCGCCGCTGGTCGCTGAACCACCAGGCCGAGTTCAGCCTGCTGTTCGGCGTGCCGCTGCCCGGCCTGGACGACGGGCGGTACGACATCGCGGACGAGTGCGCCCTGGCCTTCGCCGGCACCTTCTTCACGCTGTTCCTGGAGCTGTGGACCACGGCGCCGTTCCCGGTGCCGCCGGCCGCGGACGTCGATCCGGGCCTGCGCGACCAGCTCATCCGCTACCGGGACGCGCTGGGCACCGACATACCGGTCGGTGCGGTGCTCACCTTCCTGCGCTGCTGGACGGTGCTGTACGGCGCGGTGGCCATGGAGGTGTTCGGCCACATCAGGTTCGCGCTGGAGGATCCGGCGCCCATGTTCGAGCTCACCCTCAGCGACCTGGCCGCCTTGGTCGGACTGCGCTACCCGCTGCCGGCCTAGCGCAGGAGGGCGCGGCGCGCCAGCCGGCCCCGGCCGCAGGCCGCGGGCTGGCGCAGCGCGGCGAGCGCGGCGACGCCGAACGTGCCCGCGGCCAGCAGCTCGATGTGGGCCCGGCCCGAGGCCTCCCGCTGGATGCGGCGGTGGAACTCGTCCACCGCCCAGGGGAACGGCGACCAGCCGAAGAACAAGGTGGCCGGCTTGTCGACGTCGGGCAGCGCGGCTCCGATCATGCCCGCCAGCACGGCCGGCCGGCGCTCGGCCGGGGCCAGCGCCGCGAGGGTCCCCATCGCGGCCAGGCTGATCAGCCCGTCGGGCACCGCCACCTGGAGGAACCGGCGGATGCTGCCCCAGTCGCCCCAGTGCGGCAGCGCGTCGAGCGCGAAGTGCGAGGCCACGCCGGCCGCGAAGGCTGGCGCCGGACGGCGGGCCAGGGCACCGATCAGCGCACCGGACAAGACGTGGTTGGTCAGCAGCACGCTTCTCACCGTACGCGAGGCCAGCCGGGCGATTATGCGCGGCGACCCCCCGGGCGCTGCTGGTAGCGTTTTGTCACGGGGGCAGGCAGGCAATTCCGATTCGAACGAGGCTGACGCGTACCCATGCTGGACAAGCGATTCATCAGGGAGCATCCGGACGAGGTCGAGGCGGCCGTCCGGGTCAAGGGCATCAACCTGGACGTGGACGAGCTGCTTGACCTGGACCGGGCGACCCGCGGGCTACAGCACGAAGTGGATCAGGCCCAGGCGCAACGGAAGGCCTCGTCCAAGGAGTATGCCCAGGCCAGCGAGGAGCGCCGGGCCCAGCTGAAGATCGAGAACAAGGAGCTCGATGAGCACCTCAGGGCCCTGCGCGAGCAACTCGCCGCGACCACCGAACAGCTGAATGCGCTGATGCTGCTGACCCCGACCATCCCGTGGCCGGGTGCGCCGGTGGGGCCCGACGAGTCGGCCAACGTCGTCATCAGGACCGTGGGCACGCCGCCCGAGTTCGGCTTCCGGCCGCTGGACCACGTCGAGCTGCTCGAGAAGCGTGGCTGGGCCGACTTCACCCGGGCCCGCAAGGTGTCCGGGGAACGCGCCTACACGCTGATCTCGGACCTTGTGCTGCTGGAGCGAGCGGTCCACTCCTACGCCCTCGACCTGCTCCGTGACAGGGACTTCACGCTGATCAGCGTGCCGTCGCTGGTCCGCCAGGAGGCGCTGATCGGGACCGGCATGTTCCCCGCTCACCGCGAGGAGACCTACTCGATCCCGGCCGACGACCTGTTCCTGGCCGGAACGGCGGAGGTCGCCCTGGTCGGCTTCCACAGCGACGAGATCCTCGACCACAAGCAGCTGCCGTTCCGGTACGCCGGGATCTCGCCGTGCTTCCGGCGCGAGGCCGGCAGCGCCGGCCGGGACGTGCGCGGGCTGCTGCGGGTCCACCAGTTCGAGAAGGTCGAGCAGTTCGTCATCTGCGCGGCCGACCTGGCTGAGTCCGACCGCTGGCATGCCGAGCTGCTCGGCACCGCCGAGCAGCTGCTGCAGGGGCTCGGCCTGGCCTATGAGGTGATGGAGGTCTCCACCGGGGACATGGGCGCGGGCAAGTACCGGATGAACGACATCAACACCTGGATGCCCTCCCTCGGCACCTACCGCGAGACGCACAGCTGCTCATCCCTGCTCGACTGGCAGGCGCGCCGGGCCAAAGTGCGGTACCGCGACACAGACGGAACGGTGCGGTTCGCATACACGCTGAACAACACGGCGGTCGCCACCCCGCGGATCCTGGCCGTGCTGGTCGAGAACTTCCAGACCGAGCAGGCGCAGGTCGCCGTCCCGGCCGTCCTGCAGCCCTACCTGGGCGGCAGGAAACTGCTCTAAGCTGCGAGGCGTGAACCTTGACGCCGATCGCGTGGCCGAGCTGGCGGCCCGGCCGCTTAGCGAACTGACCAGGCGCGATGTCGCGCTCGCGCTGCTCACCTTGCCATCGGCCGACGCGCTCGGCTCGTTGCCCGGCATCCGCCGCGGGCTGCTCGCCGCGGGCAATCCGCTGTCCGCCGTGTTCTGGTCGTCGGCGGAGGCCATCCTGCACAAGATCAACGACAGCGACGCCACGGTCGGCGACGTCCGGACGTGGCTGGAAGCCACCGGCACCGAGCCGAACGGGATCATCGGCCTGCACGTCTGGGACGACCAGTCCGAGCGCAGCCAGCTGGCCGCGGAGATGCACACCCGGCTGGTCAGTCATCTGGAGGATCAGCTCGCCGCGGGCGAGATCGATCCCGACCTGCTGTCGGCGGCGGACCCGGCGGCCTGCCGGGCCTACATCGCGCTGCAGGAGCGCTGGATGACCTCGCCGCTGCCCGACGGCCGGGTGCCGATGGACGTCCTGCTCGACGAGAAGGACGAGGAGTTCCTGGCCGAATGGGATGCCGCCGACGCCGAGGCGCTGGCCGCCGTCGGCGAGCTGCTGGACCAGGTCGGTGACCGCCCGCTGCCGGCCGAGGAGCTCCGCGCGGCCAGCGCCCGCCTGCGCGAGCACATGGCCCGGTCCGGCTGGCCCGGTCAGCTGCTGGTCGAGTGCGGCGGCATGCGCGCGGCGGACCTGCCCGCCGACGACGCCGAACTGTGGCTGCGGCTGGCCGCCGGGGTGGCGTCACCGGAAGGGCTGGAGGAGTGGGCTGCCGGACCGGACCAGGGCGAGGGCGAGCTGAGCGAAACGGACAGCGCGGTCGCTGCCATCTGCGCCATCGATCATTTCGACTGGCTCGCCGTGATCACCGCACTCGCGGTCGGCGGGCCGGGTACGTCCGCGTCAGCCGCCGACCTGGCCGGGTACGTCCGGGACTACGATCCCGACGGCGCCGAGGGGGCCGCGGACGACGACGACGAGGACGACTACGACCTCGGTGACCTCGACGACGACGCCGAGTTCGACGAGCTCGGCATGGAGGGGCTGTTCCTGCCGGTCACGTCGCTGTGGCAGGTCCTGGGCGCGATCGACGACGAGGACTGCCTGACCCCGCTGGGCTGGTGGGGCCTGCCCGAGGCCATGCGCCGCGTCTGGGCACCCTCCGGCGGCGCTCAGGCCTAGCGGTCCGCGGCCAGCGGTCCGGGACCTAGCGCGCAGGGGACGGTCCGCTTGGGGCGGTGTGGTCGCGTCCCGAGTTGGGCCACGTTGGTGCGCGAGTCAGCTGGCGCCGTGATCGCTGCGAGTGCCTGGCGTAGGCCGCTTGCTGGCCGCTCGGCGGGGTTAGGGCGCCGGCTGGCGAGGCGTCATAATGTTGCCGGGTGGAAACAGGGGCAGAAGGGCTGAAAGCCGAGGGAGCGTCGGCCGGCCGGCTGCGGCGTGCCTCCTCATTCGGCGCGGCTGCCGGGCAATACGCGCAGCACCGCCCTGGCTACGCCGAAGCCGCAATTCGCTGGTGCCTGGCACCGGTCAGCGGCACACAGCCGGTGCGGGTGGTGGATGTGGGTGCGGGGACTGGCATCCTGACCGGCGCGCTCGCCCGCCTCGGTGCCGATGTCGTCGCGGTGGAGCCGGACCAGGCAATGCTCGCCGAGCTGCGCCGCCAGCTGCCCGGAGTGCGAGCCGTCGAAGGCAGCGCCGAGGCACTCCCGATGCCGGACCAGAGCGCGGACGCGGTGCTGTGCGGGCAGGCGATGCACTGGTTCGACCTGGACCGGGCGCTGCCGGAGATGGCCAGAGTCCTGATGCCTGGCGGCGTGCTCGCCGGGATGTGGAACGTGGATGATGACCGGGTCGACTGGGTCGCCGAGGTCGCCGCGATGAGCAAGGCCGGGGCAACCTTGTCACGCTGGCGGGCAACCCCGGAATCCGGTAGCGAGCAGGGCGTGCTGCGCGCAGGCAGCAGCTGGTTCGCCCCAGTGGAGGAGCGCGAGTTCGGCAATGGGCAGCTGCGGAGCGCGGACTCGCTGGTCGCGACTATTGCCACGCAATCGCGGATGCTGGTGATGGACGAGGCGGAGCGCGTCAGGGCGCTCGCCGCGATCCGCGATTTCCTGCACCGCCAGCCAGAGACCTCGGCCGGCGAGTTCAGCCTGCCGCTGGTAACCGTCGCCCTGCGCGCTGTACGCCGCCCTTAGCCCTCGCGCTACCCACTGCGTTTCGGTGAACTTGTTTGCCGCTGGTTCGTGGTCGCGGACGCTGCTGACCTTTGGGCGATGCTGGGTACCGTCATCCTAGGGTGGTTCTCGACGAGGGAGGTGTGCATGCCGGCTGCGCTGCCCCGCTTGGACGCTGGCGTCGAGCGTCAGCTTGCCGCGGGCCTGTTCAACCAGGTGTGGGTGTTGCTGGACAAGCTTGATCGCAGCGCTGGTGATGATGACCAGATGGTTCACACGGCACACGCCAGCCGGTACCACTGGGGCGCGGCTGGCGGGCCCGTGCAGTGGGCGCGCGGCGAATGGCAGTGCTCGCGGGTCTATGCCGTGCTGGGCCGCGCTGAGCCCGCCCTGCATCATGCACGGCGGTGCCTGGAGCTAGCCACCGAACATGATCTGGGGCCATTCGACGTGGGTGCTGCTCATGAGGCGCTGGCCCGCTGCTACCGGATCATCGGCGATACGGGAAAGACGGCCGAGCATGTAGCCCTAGCCCGGGCGCAGTCAGCCAGCATTGCCGATCCCGACGATAGGGCCATCCTCGATAGCGACCTGGCCGGCCTGGCCTGAATGCACACCGGCGCCCGGCCAGAGCGGGGGCCGGCCTGTCCCGTCATGCAGGATCTTCGATCGTGCTCCTGGCCATCCGGATAAAGGCATGAAACCCGCCGTTGGTGAAGTGCTCAAAGCACTCAACCTCCTGGAAACCGGCCCGCTCGTACACGGTGATCGCCCGGTGGTTGAACGCAGCCACGTTGAGGGTATAGCTCTGCGCCCCGAGCGCCGCTGAGGCGAATCGCAGGCAGGTGCGGACGAAGGACTCGCCTAGCCCGTGGCCGGTGAGGCCGGGCCGCAGTCCCAGCCCGATCTCTGCTACCCGTCCGGTGAGGTTCACCATCAGGAAACCGGCCAGCTCATGCTGGGCTATCTCGTCGGCGGCAAAGTACCGCTGCCCCCATTCCGCTGGATCCAGCAACTCGGCTAGGTCATCAGGGTCGGCGTCGGCGTCGTAGAAGGAGTACTCGTCCGGGTACCGCCACGCCGCGACCGCGTGCGCGTCCGCTGCCGTCATCGGCCTGATCGTGAACTCCGGAACCGTCACACTGCAGAGCCTACGGGCCTGGGTGGGCGCCGAGCCCTTGGCAAATGTCCCGTCATGCCGCGATGAAAGCGTCAAGCAGGTTGCTCACTGCCGGGCCAGCGCGATCCGCAGCCGCTCCTCGGGTGTGATCAGGTGGTCGAGGTCTTCGGCGGCCTCGTCGATGTCGAGCTGGACCCACCTGATGCGGCCGGTGAACCGGCTGTCTTTGGGGCCGTAGTCGTCGCTGACGGGTGTCCCGCCGTCGGTCCCCACATCGGTGGTCTCGTCGGCGGAGAAGATCATGGGCTGCGTCGCCTCGACCCGCCCCTCGCCGGCCTTGGCCCCGTCGACGTAGAGCAAGACCGAGCCTCCCTTCGCGAGGCCGCCCCCGTCGTAGCCGAACTCGATCCGGATCTGGTGCTCGCCGGCGGCAACGGGCTCGTGCCCGTAGACCTTGAACCTGTGCAGGCCGAACAGGTTGTAGCAGTAGGCAGGCTTGCCCTCGTGCAGGTACAGGCTCCACCCGCCGAAGGCGCCGCCCTGTGCCACGATCACGCCGTTGGCCCCGCCGTCGGGCACCACGATCTGGGCCGACACCGCATGCGACTTGTTCTTGAGCACCACCACGGAGTTCTCGGTCAGGCGCCCCATCCCGCCGAACAGCAGCTGTGACTTCCCCCGGATCAGCTGCGGCCGCCCGGCCAGTTCGGCGTTGAATCGCTCGATCCGGCGGTCGTCGAGCGGCAGCACGTTGTACCTGACGGCTTCGATCAGGAACTGCCGCTGAAGCTCGCGCAGCTTACCGGGCTGCTCCGCCGCCAGGTCGTGCGCCTGGGTCCAGTCGCCGGGGGCATATAGCTCCCAGACGTCATCGTCGAACGCCGGCAGCTCGCCGAAGGCCCACGGGATGCTGTGCCGCGTTGCCGCCGTCCATCCCTTGTGGTAGATGCCCCGGTTCACGAACATCTCGAAGTACTGGGTCTCGCGCCGCTCCCCGGCGCCGGCATCGTCGAACGAGTACGCCATCGACACGCCGTGCAGCGGCATCTGCTGCACGCCGTTCACGAACACCGGCTCGGGCAGGCCCGCCGCCTCCAGCACGGTCGGCGCCACGTCGATCACATGGTGAAACTGCGTGCGGCTCTCGCCCTGGGAACGGATGCCGCCGGGCCAGTGCACGATCGTGCCGTTACGGGTGCCGCCCCAGTGCGAGGCGACCTGCTTGGTCCACTGGTAGGGCGTGTCCATCGCGTGCGCCCAGCCGACCGCGTAGTGGTTGTAGGCGGCCGGGGTGCCGAAGTCCGCGATCCGCGACGCCATGAACTCGGCGGTCTCCAGCGCCGCCGCCCCGTTCATCGTGAGCATCTCGTTGAACGTGCCGTTGATCGTCCCCTCGGCCGAGGCGCCGTTGTCGCCGATGATGTAGTAGATCAGTGTGTCGCCAAGAACCCCGAGGTCCTCCAGGGCCTGAACCAGGCGCCCGACGTGATGGTCGGTGTGCTCCAGGAAGCCGGCGAACACCTCCATCTGCCGGGCCAGCACCGGCTTCAGCCCGTCGGGCATGTCGTCCCAGGCCGGGATCTCGCCGTGACGGGCGGTGAGTTCCGCGTCAGGCGGGATCACGCCGAGCTCCTTCTGCCGGGCGAAGGTCTCCTCACGAAGCCGGTCCCAGCCCTGATCGAACCGGCCCTTGTACCTGTCCGCCCACTCCGTCGGCACGTGGTGCGGCGCGTGCGTAGCACCCGGTGCGAAGTAGACGAAGAACGGCTTATCCGCCATTAGCGCCTTCTGCTGGCGGACCCACTCGATCGCCCGGTCGGTGATGTCCTCGGTGAAGTGGTAGCCCTCCTCCGGCGTGCGGTCGGGTTCGACCGCAACCGTCCCGTTGTAAATCGCCGGGGCGTACTGGTTGGTCTCACCTCCGATGAACCCGTAGAAATACTCAAACCCGCTGCCTGTGGGCCAGGAGTCGAAGGGGCCCATCGGGCTGGTCTGCCACACCGGGACCTCGTGGCACTTGCCGAACTGCGCGGTGGAGTAACCGTTCAGCTTCAGCATCTCGGCCAGCGGCGCGGCCGTATTGGGCCGCATCGAGCTGTACCCCGGCGCCGACGTCGCGACCTCCGGGATCCCGCCCATGCCGGCCGCGTGATGGTTGCGGCCGGTCAGCAACGCCTGCCGCGTCGGGGCACACAACGCGGTCGTATGGAAACGGTTGTACCTCAGGCCGTTCGCGGCCAGCCGCTCGGCGGCCGGCGTATGGCACGGACCCCCGAACGCGCTAGACGAGCCGAACCCAGTGTCGTCGATCAGCACGATCAGCACGTTCGGCGCACCCGCCGGAGGACGCAGCGGCTCGATCGGCGGGAACGACGTATCCGGGTCCTTCGCGTCATAGGTCACCAGGCCCGCGCGCGGCCGGTCAGGGATCGGCAGATTCGTTCGCGCCAGATCGCCCCTCATCTCATCGACCCTCCCACCGCGACCAGA
>Ga0210396_10006885_pt1 | contig 10855 bp, 8 predicted proteins | sample IncBWH17OmetaG_FD_155466 | JGI IMG/M metagenome (GOLD analysis project Ga0210396, IMG submission 155466) | Forest soil microbial communities from Barre Woods Harvard Forest LTER site, Petersham, Massachusetts, United States - Inc-BW-H-17-O ... | reverse complement strand
CGCCTACCAAGTCATCGTGGGCCCCAAAGGGAGCGATCTGCAGCTCGTGCTCAACACGGTCTACCGCGTCAGCGCCCCGCTGCAGAACCTGCCCTATCTCTACTACGAAGAGCTTAAGAAGGATCCGCGCGTCGAATTGGCGGTTCCCTTCTGTCTGGGTGACGCCACCGAAAAGGGGGGCTTCCCCATCGTCGGCACCACGGAGGAATATTTCGAGCATCCTTTCACGCCGGGCCAGGAATTCCAAATCAAGGGCAAATCCTTCACGGATTCCTTCGACGCGATCATCGGCTCCGAAGTGGCGCGGACCAACGCCTGGGACTTGGGAACGCAGTTTCAACTCATCCACGGCGGAGCTGAATCGCACAAGCACGAGGAAAAGTTCACCGTCGTTGCCGTCCTGGCGCCGACCGGCACTCCCAACGACAAAACCGTCTTCATCCACTTGAACGGCTTCTATGCCATCAGCGGGCACGACGCGCCGCTCAAAGAAGCCGTCAAACGCTGGCACGAGTTCAGCGGCAAGGGGACGAGCGATTCCGAGATCAACGCGGCCGCGGCCGAATGGGCCCAGAAGTGCGGCATCCCCATCGAAGAACCTCCGCACCAGCCCGGCGAGCACCATCACCACCACAAGGCGTGCGACGTCCAGAAGGAAGTGACCGCGATCCTCGTCAACATGAAGAGCGTTGCTCTGGCGGCGATGTTCAATGGCGAGATGAAGCGCGGCTACAAGGTGCAGGCGGTCAATCCAATTATTCCCATGCAGCAGCTGATGAGCAGCATCCTCGGCAATGTGCGGACCGTACTGATTGTCATGACCGCACTCATCATCATCGTCTCGGGTGTCGGCATCTTCGTGAGCATCTACAACTCGATGTCCGACCGCCGCAAGGAAATCGCCATCATGCGGGCCCTGGGCGCGCAGCGGCGTACGGTCTTTTCGATCATCCTGGCCGAATCGATCTTGCTGTGCTTTGGCGGCGGAATCCTCGGCATCCTCTTGGGACACGGCCTGGTCTTCGCCGCTGCCCCCGTCGTTCAAGAACAGACGGGTCTGTTGATCAACCCCTTCGCCTTCGAGGGGATTGAATTCATCCTGCTGCCCGGCCTGATTGCGCTGGCCTCGCTGATCGGCATCGTCCCCGGTTTGGCGGCCTACCGCACCGACGTGGCCCGGGCACTGGCCGACTGAAGTCGAGTTTGCTGCCGCGTTACTGCTGCGACGTCTCGACCACCGTCAGCTCGATTCGCCCCAGCACGCGGATCAGCGGCAGGAAGCTCGTGGTCGGGGCGGGGCCGTTGTCGGCGAAGCTCGATTCGGCCAGCTTGATGTGGGCTGCTCCGATGCCCGCTTCGCCGGTGCCCAGCGTCGCATCGAGCGGCACCCAGTGGTCGCCGATCAGCGCTTCCGTCCACATGTGACCGCCGAATGACGAGAGCGGCTCGATGTAGACCAGTCCGACCGCAATCTTCGACGGAATGTTGCGGGCCCGCAGCATGGCGGCCAGGAAGACCGCGTGCTCGGTACAGTCGCCCTGCAGCGTGCGGGCGACTTCGCCGGCTGAGGCCAGGGCCGTCGAAAAGTCCTTTTTTTGCACCGCACCGTCGACGTACTTTTCCATCGCCACGGCGATTTGCGACGGCTCGACCAGGTTGCGGGCGGCCCGGTCGACGTGGATCAGGAGTTCGCGGTCGTTCGACTGCAGGAACTGCGACGGCTCTAAATACTGGCGATCGATGCGGATGGCCCGATTGGCGGGAGCCGGCCGCACGTTGCGAACGGTGATTTCGCACTCGTCGGGCGCGGTGCGGACCACTTTCTGATTGGCATCGCTGGGGAAGAAGGGGGTCGGGTCCTCGCCTTTCATCTTGATGCGGTAGACGCCCCGCATGGTCGAGTGGGCCCGCGGAATGAATGTCGATTTGACGAGCGTGTTGACGGCAATATCGAGCCCTTCGCCGGCGATCTGTTTGAGGGCCTCCTCCGCCGTAACCGTGTAAGTGGTCAGCGTCTGGCCGAGCATTTCCGTTGTCGAGACGATGACGTCGCCATGCTCGTCGAGGTAATCCTCGACCGGCGACTGGGGCATCAGCGATTCGACGACCGAAACGCGCAACAACTTCCGGCGATGACCGTTCAAGAGCGACACCGACTCCTGGCGGAGGGCCTTGAAGCGGACCTGTGAAACCTGCATCTGCTCGGGGACGAACGCCCGCATGTTGCGCGCGTCGCCCGGCTTGAACGGATACTCGTGCGGGTAGCGGTCGACGTACACGGGCGATTTGATCCCGCCGTCCCAAGGCAGCGTGAACTCGTGCGGCGCTCCGGCCACGGTGTTCTCGCCCACGAGGAAGTTGCCTCGCACGTGGCCGACGGTGCGAGTCGGAGCGGCCGGCGGATTTTTGACCTCATACGTGAATGACAAGAGTTCTCCGCTGGGCAGCTCCTCCGTTTCCTGCCGCGTTTGCATCTCCAGCGTCTGGCCGAACCGCTTGAGCGTGAGATGCATTTCGGTATCGGTCTTGATGATCGACTTGCCGTCAATCTGAGCGGGCCGCGTCAGCGTGTGCGAGTAACCGATGCGGGCCTTTCCCAGATAGGTCACCTGCCACGTATCACTGGTGCCGGCGGGCGGCTCGGCTTGTTTGGCTTCCGGGCGACGCGACTTCCGCGGCGGATCGGCCTGCGCGACGGCTCCCAATACCAGCATCCATGCGATGCCCAGCGAGATCAGCCTCGTCCTCATCTATTGTTCCTTCAAACGTTGGACTTGCGACTAACCTTCCACGCAGTCCCACGACAGCGGTTCGCCGCGGCGGATCGTGCGGGCCGCCCGCTTGCCCAGAAGCCGCGGCAATTCTTTCGGCGGCAGGCCGTGTCCCGGCCGGATTGAACGGACGTTTTGTTCGGTGAGCTGCTCGCCGGCCGCGATGTCGGCCACCGCGAACAGCGAGCGGCGGAAGACGCGGCTCTTTTCTTCGGCCGGGCTTAGCCCGTAATGGACGGTGCCGATTGCCGCCTCGGCCGCGCGAACGGCTCGCACCATGTCGGCGAACTCGGCCGGCTCGAGCGAAAAGGCGCTGTCGGGTCCGGGCGTTTCTCGCGAGAGGACAAAATGTTTCTCAATGAGACATGCTCCCAGCGCGACGGCCGCAACGGGGCAGGCGATGCCCAGCGTATGGTCCGAGATGCCGACGGGGCACTGGAACGTCGAGGCCAGATGGCCGATCGTCCGCAGATTGGCTTCCTCGGCCGGCGCCGGGTAGGAGCTGGTGCACTTCAGCAGGACGAGTTCGCGGCACCCTGCTTCCCGCAACGTGGCGACTGCTTCGGTGATTTCTTCGAGCGTTGCCATCCCGGTCGACAGGATCACTGGCCGCCGCGTGGCCGCCACCTTCCGTAGCAGCGCATGATCGACCAGCTCGAAGGAGGCAATCTTGTGCGCGGCCGGATTGAGCGTTTCGAGAAAATCGACGGCCGACGCGTCGAACGGTGTGGAAAAACAGCCCATCCCCAGCCGTCGGGCCTCTGCAAACAGGTCGGCGTGCCACTCCCAGGGCGTGGCGGCCTCTTGGTAAAGGTCATAGAGTGTGCGGCCATCCCACAGCGTGCCGCCGGCAATGCGAAACTCGGGCCGATCGCAGCGGATGGTGAGCGTGTCGGCGGTGTACGTCTGCAACTTGACGGCGTCGGCGCCGGCTTCGTGTGCGGCCCACACAAGCTGCAGCGCGACCTCGCGTTTGCCGGCGTGATTTGCCGACAACTCGGCAATCAGATAGGCCGGATGACCCGGGCCGACTTCCCGCTGGCCCAGGTGCAAAACGGGCGAGAAGCCTGAGTTGGAAGGTTGATCGATCATCAATCCCAGTTGTACTGGGCCAGCCGCGGCCTGACGAGGTCGCTTTTAGGGCAGTCCCCGCGACCGTCGCCACTCGGCCCCGGCTTTCTCGAGGTCCGCAACGGAGGTGTCCCAACCATTCGTCAGCAGGTGGGCCACTTTCTCGCGGTCGGCGAGGCGATGAAACGAACCCGCTCCCGCCTGTTTGGCAGCTCCGGAGCCGCCCGTGCGGATGCGGCTCCAATGCTCGGCAAAGAGACTGGCGATCTCGGCCTGCAACCGCGCGTAACTTGAGCGAAGAGTCTCAGCGGCACCGAATTCGACCAACCTTTGAGCGATGACATCGCCCGTGTCGATGCCCGCATCGAGGTAGTGGATCGACACGCCCTTCGGGGTGTTTTCGAGAAAGCTCCACAGGTTGGGGTCAGCCCCGCGGTTCCAAGGCAAGTACGAGATGTGCAGATTGACGGCCCGTCGCGGAAAGCGATTGAGCACGTCCGATCCGAGGATGTGACGGAAGCCGTGCGAGACCAGAAAGTCGGCTGCGTTGCGATCCAGGAACGCCTCGTCGAGCCGGTCCGCTGTCTGCATGACATCGCTCTCGGCCGATCTCAGAAAATCGAGCACGGCAGAATCACCTGGGCCTAGGAACAGTACCTTCATCTGCCGCCGCTCGTTTCGCGCAGGGCCGCCACGACCCTGGCCGCCCCTTGGCCATCAACAAGTTGCCGGCATTTTGCCGCACACTGCGCCCGCAATGCTGCGTCCGAAACCATCCGCTCGAATGCGGAGGGCAGATCGGCCGTGCGACTCGAGGGAAATTCATCGATGCGCACCGCGGCCCCCAGATGATCGAGCGCCGTCGCGATCGGCCGCTGATTCTCGGCCGCCACGACTAACAGCATGGGCACTCCCAGGTATCCTAATTCATACACGGAGCTGCCCGCCGCCGTGATTGCCAGGTCGCAGTCTGCCATGATTTGAGGAACGTTGTCGGGCGCGACGTGCAGGACCATGCGATTCCTCGTCGAGGCGAGCTCCTGCATCGCGGCGACGTGAGGATTGGCCGGGCCGATGAGAACATGGATCTCACAGTCCGCCGGAATGCATGGCCACAAAACAGTCAGAAACTGGCTCGTCAGATTCTGCGAATCGGCTCCGCCCAGGGTTAGCAGGATCCGGGATACAGTTTCGCTCGTTGCAAGTCGCCTGGGAGTTCGCAGAAACTCTCGCCCCAGCATTGCGTATTCACAGCCCAGCAGCAGCCGAGAATTGTGGGTTCGCTTTCCGTACAAGACGGCTGCCGCGCCGGCGTTTTGATTGAGGATCGCGTCGGCGTGATAGTTCTCGTGTCGGCCATCGTCGTCGATGAACAATAGCCGCCACTTCACGTCGCGAAGTGTCAGCTGGTAGTCGGGGCCGAAGGCGTAACCGTCGAGGACCAACCATTTCGGGGCGATCGAGTCGGCAAGGCGCCGTGTCTCTTCAAGATCGCGGTCGGTTCCGGGAGCCGAGTCGATTGTGGAGACGATGCAGCCCTCAGTTTCCAGCCGCTGTGAAAGGAAGGGCGGCAGTTCTGTGCAAACAAACGCGACCTTCCCTCCCGCGTCCTGCCAGGCCTGCGCGAGCGCCAGGCAGCGCATCACGTGCCCCGTGCCGATTGCCGAGTTGGCGTCGGCTCGGATCAGGAGCGTGCCGGGATTAGCCGAGGGAGTATTCAGGGCGATTCCTGCGGTGGTTTCGACGGAATCAAGCACCCTCGGGCTTACGCCCGAGGCTCGCCGGTCGGTTTCTGGGTTAATGCGTCTTTTGCGCGATGTGACGGTTGAGTTCGATCCAGTCCGGATGGCGGTCCAAAAGTTCCAGCACGTCGAGCCAGCCGAAGTCTCTTTCTCCAAAGTGCGCGAGGATCCGTCGCATCAGTTCGTAATCTTCCGGCGTGTCGACCGACCAGCGATGGTCGGCGGCTTCAGGCCGCTCCGACTCGACGAGGGCGATGCGAAACCGCTCCGGATGCCGATACAAAAACGGCGTGACGTGCTCGCGACTGGACGTGTCGCTGGCGTCCTGCCACGCGGCCGCCAATGAGGCAAACGTGAAGGCTTCGACATCGAGGCCGCGGGGAAAGGTTCGCCTCGGATTGATGTTGCTGGCATAGTCGACGCCTGTGGTCAAATGCTCGACGACGCGGTCGATGACCTCGGGATCGATCAGCGGGCAGTCGGACGTGATCCGCACGATCGGATCGGCGCCGTCCGCCACCGCCGCTTGGTAATAGCGGTCGAGCACGTCGTCGCGGCTGCCGCGGGAGACGGCCCAACCGCGCGCGCGGCACAGCGCGACAATCGGCTCGTCTTCCGGCTCGACGGTGGTCGCCACGATCGTGCGGTCGATCGTCTTCGCCCGCTTCGTTCGCGCCACCACGCGGGCGAGCATCGGCTCGCCGGCGAGGTCGAGCAGAACCTTTCCCGGCAGCCGGGTGCTCGACATGCGGGCTTGGATAATGGCCGTAGTCATGGGCAGGTCAAAATCCGGTCAGCGCGAAGCGGGCGGCGACGCGGCGATCACTTTGCGCAGAGCCCGACAAACGTCGTCGACATCGTGGTCAGTCATCGCCGGGAAGAGGGGCAGCGTCATGATCTCGGTGTAGGCGGCTTCGGCATTCGGACACTGGCCCGGACGCGTGCCGAAGCGTTCGCGATAAAACGGATGCAGGTGCACGGGGATGTAGTGCACGTTCACGCCGATCCGCTCGGCCCGCATGGCGGGAAAAATCTGGTCGCGAGTCCAGCCGGTGTCTCCGGTGCGGCAGCGAACGATGAACAGGTGATAGGCGTGTGTTCGTTCGGGTAAGACGGTCAGCGGCACGAACTGCGGCAGATCCGCTAGCACCGCGCGATAGCGGTCGGCAAGCTCGTTCCGCCGCCGCACCCAACCCTCGAGCTTGGGCAACTGGCTGAGGCCGAGCGCGCAGGCAAAGTCGCTCAGCCGATAGTTGAAGCCCAGCGTTTGCATTTCGTAGGTCCATTCGCCGTGGGCCTGCCGATAGTGGTGGTCCGTGGTGATGCCGTGCGTGCGAAAGATGCGCATCTGGCGGGCGAGCTCGGCATCCTCGGTGGTGATCATGCCGCCTTCGCCCGTCGTGATGTGTTTGACCGGATGGAAGCTGAACGTGCTGAGGTCCGCCAGGGTGCCGATCTTGCGGCCGCGGTAAGAACCGCCCACTGCGTGGCAGGAGTCGGAAACCAGTGGCAGTGCGTGCTTGGCGGCCAGCGCGCGGAGGGCCTCGTATTCGGCTGCCTGCCCGGCATAGTCGACGGCGACGATTGCTTGCGTCCGCGGCGTGAGGCAGCGGGCCGCTGCCTCGGCCGTAATCAAAAGCGTGTCGGGATCGACATCGGCAAAGACCGGCGTGGCTCCCAGATAGACGGCCGCGTTAGCCGTCGCGGCAAACGTCAGACAGGGCACGATGACTTCGTCGCCGGGTCCGATCCCCAGCGCGTGCATGGCCGCGTGCAAGGCGGCCGTCCCACTATTGACGGCCACTGCCTCGCGAGCACCCACCGCGAGCGCAAAAGCCTCCTCGAACTCGGCGACTTTCGGGCCAGTCGTCAGCCAGTCGGATTTCAACACGGCGGCGACGGCCGCGCGGTCATCGTCGTCGATCGCCTGACGGCCGTAGGGGAGATAGGCCTCGCGCACGGGCCGGCCGCCGCGAATGGCCAACTCGCCCTCGATCGCCTGCGTGGGCTGAGAGGCTGTCATGATTGGACCGACCCGTCCTTGAGAAGCGTGCGCAGATCGTCGAGACCGAGCCACTCGGTGTTGTTGCTGCTGCTGTAGGTGTAGCCGTCGGGGAGCGGGTTGCCTTGATGGCCCACCTTGTCGGTCCACCAGGGATGATGTGGTTGGATCACGAACATGCGCTCGCTCTCGAGCGTGTGACGGGCCTCATCCTCCGAGATCAGCACTTCGTGCAGTTTTTCGCCGGGGCGGATGCCGATCTGTTCGACCTTGCAATCGCCGGCGACCGCCTTGGCCAGGTCGCCGATATTCATGCTCGGGATTTTCGGCACGAAGATTTCGCCGCCGTGCATTTGTGGCAGCACCGTCAGCACGAATTGGACGGCCTGGTCGAGCGTCAGCCAGAAGCGGGTCATCCGCGGATCGGTAATGGTGATCTTGCCGGTGGACCGCTGTTCCAGAAACACGGGGATCACGCTGCCGCGGCTACCGACGACGTTGCCATAACGCACGCAGGCGAAGCGCGTCCCCTCGGCCCCGGAGTACGCGTTCCCTTGCACGAAGAGCTTCTCGGCACACAGCTTGGTCGCACCGTAGAGGTTGACCGGGTTGACCGCTTTGTCCGTGCTAAGGGCCAGCACGCGTTTCACGCCGCGATCGATGGCCGCTTCGATGATGTTGCGGGCCCCCATGATGTTGGTGAGCACTGCCTCGAATGGGTTGTATTCGCAGGCGGGCACCTGCTTGAGGGCCGCCGCGTGCACTACGATGTCGACTCCCTGCATGGCCCGCCGCAATCGATCGACGTCCCGCACATCGCCCAGGAAGAAACGCACAGAGGGATGGCTGAAGACGCCCCCCTCCACTCCGCTCTGGCGCATCTCATGCTGCTTGAGCTCGTCGCGGCTGAAAATAATCAGTCGCCGCGGCCGATAGTTGCGGAGCACGGTCGCCGCAAACCGCCGGCCGAACGATCCGGTACCGCCGGTGATCAGGATCGAACGATCTGATAAGTCGAGCTGCGAATCAGCCGCCGGTGAAACAGCCACTGCGAGAACCGCCTTTTCAAATGACGTCGGCGAAGGAGTCTTCGACGTGCCGGAAATAATAAAGTCCCGCCAGGCAGAGCGCCCCATTGACGAGGAAGGAGATCAACACGCGACTGGCGGAGATGGGGGTCGATAGGGTGGCCGCCCGGAAGAATTCGATCGGCACGGTCATCGGATTGAGCCGCGCAAGCCATTCGCCCCGCGTCACCCGCTGCGCATTCGAGGAACCATGCCCCTCAGTCGGCGAGCTTTGCTGGTCTGAGTGCTCATCGCTGCTTGCAGCGGCTGCGGACGTGGGCTCGGCCGCCGACGATTGCTGGTTCAGGTAAATCACCGGCGTGGCCAGCAGCCAAATCCACAGCAAGACGGTGACCGCGTGACGGAAGTCGCGATAGGAGACCGTGAGGGCAGCGATCAGCGTGCCGATGCCAACTGCGGCCAGCGTCAACAACACGGCGGCCAGCGGCAGGAGCACCATCTCGGCGCCGGGCAGAATTCCGTACCACAGCATGAGTGCCAAGAGCACGACGAATGAGACTCCGAGATCGACCAGCGCGGCGGCCACCGACGCGAAGGGGATGGCCAGCCGCGGGAAGTAGACCTTGGTGACGAGCCCCTCGGAGCCGATCACGCTATTGGCGGCCGTGCTGACGGCGGTCTGAAAAAAGAACCAGGGGACCAACCCCGAAAGCACGAACACGGAATTCGGAAATTTGCCGTCGCTTGCCGGCGCGTAAGCATAGACAAACGCGACCATTGTCAGCACGGGCTGAATGATGGCCCACAGCACGCCCAACACCGTCTGCTTGTAGCGCACCCGGATGTTGCGGAGCGTGAGCTGCCCGATCAGGTCGCGACACTTCCACAGTTCGCTTAGGTTGAGGGTCGGCCAACCACTTTTGGGCGTGATGTGAATCTCCGGCAGCGGCGGCCCATCGGACGGCGAGTCGGGCAGGTCATCGGCTGGCGGGCCGGCAACGCCGACCGGAAAGGTCGCCGTTGCGGAAGTCTCGGATGGGCGCGCTGCGCGCGTCTGTTCTGGCATCAAACCACCTTCGCCGCCGTCGGCGCGGACGCACGCCGGCCTGGGAATCGGCCCGCACAATGGGCCAGCTTCGATTCTAGCAGGCCCCGGAAACCGCAAACAACGCGGTGTTTGGCTGGATCGTTGCCGGCTCAGGCTGCGGCTCCGACAGCCTTGCCAGCAGAATAACGGTCGAGTTTTGAGCCGCAGGGATGCTTCGTGCGCGGCTCTTTCGCGCGCTGAGCTTTCGCACGACCTGCGAATCGGCGCGAGCGACAGTCGCCGCGGTGCTTGCGGGCTTTGCAGGGAGTTTTTTGGTTGAAGCGACTTCTCCGGTCGTGTCGATATTGACGACGGTCTCCTGTGCCGCGCTAGGAGTCCGCAAGGATTGCGACTTTGAAGTGGTCCGTGCTACCGGCTGTTATCGCCGCCCTGCTCGCGCCGGGCTGCGCGATCATTCAGATCGGGGTCACCAATCCGATCCCCGGTTTGTCGACCGTGGCTGTTGCGCCGTTTCTGAACCTGAGCGCGGAACGGGCCACCGACGGTCGCCGATTTGCACTCGCGTACGCCACCGAGTTGCAAAAGGTCCCGGGCTTCGAGGTCGTGCCCGTCGGCGTGACCGAGACAGCGATGGTCGACGCCAAGATCGATCTGAACGACGTCGACGACGTGCTGAAACTGGCCAAGGTGCTGCGGGTTGATGCCGTCGTCGTCGGCGCGATCACCGATTATTCGCCCTACTATCCGCCCCGCATCGGTCTGCAGGTGAACTGGTATTCGCCGCGCCCGTGGGCCTTCTATCCGGGAATCCAAACCGAGCCGCAAACACGCCAGCAGCTGAACGACTGGGATAAGCAACAGCTGGACGATTATCACGAAAACCAGCGACGTGTGCTCAACTCCTGCGCTCCGGAAACGCCGTTCTGGCAGCGTATGTACAACTGCTTCAAGACGTGGCCGGGAGTCCGCAACCTGTACGGAGAGCCGTCACTGGCGCTCAACAGTCCGTTCAGCAGCCCGCTGGGTTACGACCCGCGGCTGGTCTGGCGGGCCCAATCGCCATTGTACGATTCGCCTTATGGGGCCGCGGAAGCGATGTCCCCCGATGGCACGCCGGCCGGTCCGCTGACCAAAGTCGCCCATTACCAGGAAGCGAACGCCACGCAGGAAATTGTGCCGTCGGGGCTGAGCGG
>Ga0210396_10006884_pt1 | contig 10855 bp, 13 predicted proteins | sample IncBWH17OmetaG_FD_155466 | JGI IMG/M metagenome (GOLD analysis project Ga0210396, IMG submission 155466) | Forest soil microbial communities from Barre Woods Harvard Forest LTER site, Petersham, Massachusetts, United States - Inc-BW-H-17-O ... | reverse complement strand
TCGTGAACCGCTTAAAGAACCTCGGTTTCGCCGTCCAGATCACGCCCAGGGCGGCTTAATCATTGCATTGTTTCTTGTCAGTTGGATCGAAGCTGTTGAGCGTTTCGCTCTATACATAAGATCGGAAAGTATCCAGAACCAAAAATGCGAACGACGCCAAGCTCTGTGGGGCTGCTCTCTACCGCGCCTATCTTCCTGATGCGTTTGCATTGATCGGTTAATGTTCTTGGTCAGCAAAGACGGAAAAAGAGAACGTAGACGTTTCGATTTGAACTGCAACAACCTGTAAATAATGATGTGGTGGCCAGGGAGGGAGTGGAACCCCGACGACCAGCCTTTTCAGGGCTGCGTACTACCGATCTATCCCCCTTGGGCTTCAACAACTTAACTTTTCAGAGTGGCCCAGTTTTGTGACCATTTTTGTGACCATTCTGTGACCAGCGCCGATGTTCGCCTAAGCGTCGGCCCCAATCTCTCGACGCTACACTCGTTAGAACAAGCCTTCATACGGAAAACTTAAATAGGATGCCTAAGCAAACCAATACCAAGCGTGACCACCGAAAAGGCGAGAATCACTGCTCCGGCGTAGATCAGGGCGACGGCTCCACTGGCTTGAGTAGCAGTCGGCGGCAGCACCGAGAAGAAGAAGCCCGACGAGATGAGAATGGCTGAGAGCGGAACTCCGATTCGTACCACCCAAAGCAGCGGGCTGGGTAGAACTGCCGCGTCCGCGAGCATCTGGCAAACCAGCGAAAGAATCACTATGACTCCCGCGTGGGCATGTCCGGCGCGGAAAAAATTCTGTCGCAGCGGATTCTCCACGTAACCACTGCCTTTGTTCATCAAAGAAGTCAGCAGAAAATATCCGCCATATTGAATCGTTGGCACTGTGATGAGGATGATCCCGCACATCAATCTTCCTTCGCGAGTCATAGATTCTCCTTGGACATTGTAGATTGGAACAACGCTCCTGAACTCCCTGCGCCGAGACGACCTCGAATCGCGATTTCCCGGACTGCTGAAAGCAGTGCTCGGTGCCACGGGAGGTGCTCGGCGCGCAAGGACCGGCAGACGATCCTGAGGAGTGAGCACGCGCGTGATAGATCGAACTGCAAGGCAAAAGGCCTGGGAAACAACGCTTTCTTGCGAGCGCAAAGCCTCCCGCTCAAGCACTTTTTCGAATTGACGACAGAGTCAGCGACCTCGGTTCACTCGTCTCCGGCAACCTCGTTCTCGCCCATGCCACCGTATCTTCAAGCGTGATGTTGAACGGACGGAAAGTCACGCCCAGATCCTTCTCCGCTTTCGCGGAGTTTACCCTAAGGCGCGCATTCATTAGGCGAATTGCTTCGACCGACAATGGACTCGTGGTTCCCGTAATTCGAGACCAGGTTTCCGACGCAGTCGCCAAGGCGACAGCAGCCGCATAAGGGATGTGCCTCTTCGGTGGTTTTGCATCAGTCAACGCAGCGAGATTTGCGATAATGTCAGCCAGTTCCACAAAATCGCTGCTGAGGATGTATCGCTCTTCGGACCAACCGATTTCAGCCACACGGAGCATGCCCGCAGCCACATCCCGTGCATCCACGACTGCCGAGCCACCGGGTGGCAGCATTGGAGGCAACTTGTGCGCCAGCGCGTCGAAGACCAGCTTGCCGCTCGGGGTCGGCCCCACGTCGTGAGGGCCCCACATCCATGAGGGAAGAACTACTGCGACGAACAACTTTTTTTCTCGTGAGAATTCACGCAGAAGTTGCTCGGCCTGTCCTTTGCTCTTCAAGTAACGATTCGTCGCTGTGCCAAGCCATGAGGGTGTTTGCTCATCGCCTGGGGAACCGTCGGACTGTAGTCCGACGATGCCGGCTGAGCTCGTGTAGATCATCTTGCCGACGCCCATTGCGTGCGCCGCTCGAGCGAGATCCATCGTGCCCGTTACGTTCGTTCGCTCAACGACGTTGGAATGATCCCCAGGGTCGTAATATTCGCGGAAATAGGCAGCCGTATGAAAGAGGACGTCAGTCCCCCTGAGGTCGTAAGCGAACTCGGCTACGTTACGGACGTCTCCTACGATAATGCGAGCCGTTGTGTCTCCGAGTTCTCGGCGCGCCTTTTCTTTAGACCTAGCCAGTGCCCACACCTCGTGGCCGGCCTGCAGAAGCGTGCGAACCAAATTGTTTCCCAAGAGTCCTGTGCTTCCTGTAACAAACGCGCGCATGAATCCTCCTCGTTCGATTACCAGTCTGTCGTTGTCAATGGATTTCAATACATCAGCTTGATTTCCAATGATTGCTCCGTCCCGCTCAATTGGAATTTCGTCTCCTCGAAACTGGGTGGCCCCATCTTCTTCTTTGGATTATTGGAAGCGCCGTACCCTTCCTTGGGCACTCCCACAAAATTCTTGTCCAGCTTCTGGTTCATGTTCTCGTCATGGAACACCGACACTGCGTAGACGCCCGCGGGAAGATCCGTGAACACGATCTGTGCACTCGATGTTTGCGGGTCAATGTCAGCCGGTTGTGTGCGGAAGGCGTGCGATGCGTCGTTTGGGAAACCCTCGGCTGCATGAAAGAGTGCTGCGCGAATCTTCCCCTTGGCGTTTCGCGCTCCAATGACATGAACTGTCAGGGTTGCAGGACCGGTTGATTGCGCTTCGAGCAGTGATGAAGATCCGAGCGCCGGGGTTAATGACAACAAAGCGGACAGGGTTGCAATCCGCAGGAAACTACTGGCTGGGAAGCTACTTTCAGTCATTTGAATTCTCCTTTTCATAGTCGTCCGGGTCTTCAGATTGCCTCATCGGGCAATGAGCATGATAAAGTTACGCAGGGGCCCAGGCATCTGGGGCGCAAATTCGCGAAAGAGATTCCCGCCCGCGGTAAATCCGAACCGAAGCGTTGCCCGTTGACCGGCGTGGGTCACATCGTTGAAACCGGCTGGAAGATAGGTATTGCCGACGAATCCACCTGCAGCGGCTCCCACAAAGTTGGATAGAGCGGGCATGCGATGTCCAGAATCCGAGCGATCGACAAAAGAGAAGCTGACTGCGTGGACGCTCCTTGAAAAAATGTTGTGGCTGGTGGACGGGACGTAGCGTGGATCTTCCCGGGCAATGGCTCCAGTAACGAATCTCGCGGTCTGAAAGCTGACGCGCTCCGCGAATGCATCTCCGTAGTTTCTTCCAAAGGCCTCGGCACCCTGCCTCCAATCTGGAGGATATTGGGTCGCTCCTTTGCCGGGAGGGTTCGCCATACGGAGCCCCGCACGGAGGGCTGGTGCAGTAAAGACACTGGGATTGAAGTAGGTCTCGGTCATGTAGTAACTAAATTTATTGCTGAGACCGAACTCGGCCGCGGTCGCTGGCGCCGGCCGCGCGGGATTCGGATCAATCGGCACAGAAGATGACGGCGGATCTACAGCACCGTGATCGACGTCGGAAATGTCGCCGGACGCCCTCGGAGCGATCTGAGAAGAGGGAGCACTTGGAAGCGTCGTCTCAGCGCCCTGACCCCAAGACGTGACCGGCAATATCAATAGACCGAGAAGTGAAATGGAAATCGTGTTTTTCATACATTCTCCTGGTGAATCAAGATCTGGATTGCAGACGCCAACACGCGTGTTTTTCGGTTCCTGATAAAGACCCGCGCGGCGGTTATCAATATTGAAGTTGCGACGCTCGCCGCCAACACACCTGCAGCAGCGATGGTTTTGGCGTCAGGATTGACTACGGATTGGCCGCGCAGAGCTTGCCAAGTGAGCAGCACGACCATGGCTAAGTAACCCAAGCCACCAGTCCACACCAGGGTCAGCCGATCATTCGCAGCCAACAGGGCGAAAACACTCTTCCGTCGCGTCAACAGCCAACCCAAGAAAGGCAGGATCTGGAGCGCGTGTAGCCCGACGAAATGCGCGGCTCTCAGGTCACCTCCTACCGTGCTCCATCCGAAAATGGGTAAACCAGCGCCGCCGTCTGCGACTCCAACGCTGTGCGCCCCGACGATGTGCGGGCCGTAACCGCTGGCGATTGCAGCGGCTTGTTCTGGCATGGGTGTAACCATGAAGAATGCCGCCCCCATGCCGATCGACGAGATGAGCACTCCTAGGCGGAGAGACCATGCGAAAGCTTGGTCCGGCATCCGCTGTCGCAGAAGCATGATTGCGAGCAGCAGATTCATGGTCCACACGAGTACGATGAATGCTCCCATCATGAACCAGAGAAAGGAATTGAATGGCGTCGTCAGGTTAAAGTGGCTTGTTGTCCCGCGCCCAGCCTGACCGATGATGACAATCATCTCCACGATAAAGCTGACAACTGTGACATTGGCTGCTAAACGAACCAGGCGAGGACGGTTCTCGATAAAACCGAGCAGCCAGACGAACGTGAAACAATAAACGCTGACCGAGATGGCAAACTTGGCGGGTTTGAGCCAAGCGGGGGCACCCGTGATAACGCGGTGGTCCACGAATACGCCAACGAGGGTGGCAACAAATGTGGCGAGCATTACTCCGCCTAGGATGGTGAGCGATTGGTTCGCAGCAAATGCGCGATACAGCAAATGCCGCAATACTTCCCCTTTGCTGTTTTGTGTTGTGCCAACGAGTGATTTCATCGTTTTCCTCCTCTCTCTCCTCGTTACACCGAGTTCTGAACAGGCGCCTTCGCCGGTGCGGGTGACACCACCGCGGCGAGGGGCCGCACAATGAGGTAGACCAGGAACCCTGCTGGCCCCAGCATCAGGGTGAGGAACAGCACCGGCGCCATGAGCCATGGACTGATCCGGCGTTCCTGGCTATCGAGATAAATCCAACGCCCGACGAACAGGTCAAAGGCAAGAAAGTGTACCCACGCGATGGTTGCGGCTGCAGGCGAGGCCAGGAGCGCCACTATGCCATCCAGCGTCGGTCGTGAGACCGCCGGCCAAATCTCCCCCAGGCGCGGAAGGACCAGAGCAGCATACAAAGCTGCCGGAACGACGGTTCCAATCGCTGATCGCGCGATTCGCGCCGTCCACCGCCAACGAGGCAGCAAAATCATTACGGCCCAGAATGGCAAAACCAGAACATTACTCAATCTGAAGACCAATCCCATAAGTGCTCCTCTAGAACTTCCTTTAACGGCCTTATTCGAGCGCTTGTAGCACCGTGTCTTGATCTACGTAGGCCACAAGCGGCGTTGCTTCCTCGAACTGAGCGTTCCTGCCGTGCTTGATTAACCCGATGGGTCCAAAAAGAACGGTGAGTGCAACCGCCGTCCCCTCTTTGCTCTTTCCTTGCTTGCCTTTCGTGCCGCGCAGCCTGACGGATGAATCGTCAGCCCTCAGGTGCTCCAATCTCAGGCCAAGATCGCCGGGTCTGCCCAGCATTCCGGGCTTCGCGGCGTGAGAGACGGTCGCAACAGCCAGGGACCCAGCCCTTGCAACCGTGATGTCCCCGACTTTCACGTCCTGGTCGAGAATTAAATTCACCAGATCGCCCTCCACCGCGGTTTTCGAGGTGATCTTGTCGTGCAATTTCAGCTTTATTCCGTGCCTTCTTTGAGCAACACAGGGCGACTGGACGCCAGAGTCTGTCCTGTTGCCTGGGTCTGAGCCACAGACCAAACACCTTCTGTCAGAGCGAGCATGGCAAGAAGCGTCACGACAAGCTGCCGAGCAACCGTTTGAGTTCTGAATTTCATAGCTGCTTCTCCACTTGTTGGTTAAGATGGGCGGATGTTGCGCGTGGCAACATCTTATGCTTCAGATGTTGCTGATGTCAACATGGTTGCAAACAAAAATTTGTGACGTCTGATGTCAGTATGTTGCGCGTGTCAACACTGAGATGTATGATGCGTGACCAGGGGTTTAATCGGGTCCCTTGTTGTTTGGGATGTGGACGTTGCCGATAACAATGCTGCCTTCCCGGCCAGCGCGAGTACTGCGCTCACCAGTCGTGGGCACGTCTGTCGAGGTAGCGCCGACCGAGTGAACTCGAGGAGTATATTGTGACCAAGGACCGACACGTCGCCGTCCTCATCGTGGGAGCAGGACCCACTGGCCTCACCCTGGCCTGCGATCTAGCCGACGCAAGCTGAGTTTCCGGATCATCGACAAGGCTCTCGAATACCTCGCAGGGTCGCGGGGTAAGGGTCTGCAACCTCGAAACCTGGCAGTGCTCGACGATCTGGGCGTAGTCGACCAAATTCTTGCCAATGGTCGCTTCCACCTGCCATTTCGCGGTTACGACGGCGCGAGTGTTCTCGGCGATCACGACATGCACGAGGGGCGCGTCCCCACGCCCGACATGCCCTATGCCAGTCCCGTGATCATCCCCCAGTGGCGGGTCGAAGAGATCTTGCGCAATCGGCTCGCCGAATACGGCGCGTGTGTGGAGCTCGCTACCGAGCTAACCGGCTTCGAGCAAAATGGTGAAGGCGTCATCGCCACGCTGGTCCATTCCGGTAGGACCGAGCAGGTCTTTTCACGATACCAGGTTGGCGCAGACGGCGGACACAGTTTCGTTCGAAAAGAACTCAGTGTGGGCTTCGAAGGTGAAACACGGAAAACGGAGAGAATGCTGATTGCGGATGTTCGAGTCGAGGGTCTTGATCGGGAACCCTGGCACTCCTGGCCTAAGCACGAGGCTGGGTGGCTCGCGCTCTGTCCACTGCCAAGCACGGATTCGTTCCAGTTTCAGGCCCAGATTCCTGCGGACGAACCGACCGATCCAACCGTAGAACGTCTTCAGCAGATCGTAAATGAACGGACCGGCCGATCGGATATCCGTTTGCACGACACCACGTGGTTGTCGCTCTATCGGCCCAACATCCGGATGGTAGATCGCTATCGCGTCCACCGAGTGTTCCTGGCCGGGGATGCTGCCCATGTGCACTCCCCTGCGGGCGGACAAGGCATGAATACCGGCATTCAGGACGCTTACAACCTTGGTTGGAAGCTCGGCCAAGTGTTGGCAGGAGCACGCGACCCTCTGCTGGATACCTATGAAGAGGAACGGCTACCCGTTGCCACGTCGATACTCGGCATCACGACGAAACTCCATCGCCGAGTCCTCAGCGGAAATACGAGCGAGCAACGCCGGGGACCTGAGACCCTGCAACTCGGAATCAATTACCGAGGCAGCTCACTCGCCCGCGAAGAGAACAATTCCTCGGCGAACCTCCATACGGGCGATCGCGCTCCCGACGCACCCTGTAGCAATTCCTCCGGAACATCGACCCGTCTGTTTGATGCTTTTCGGGGGCCTCACTTCACACTCTTGGCCTTCGGCGCGTGCCACGTAGGCACGGCTACAGAGATGAACCAGCTTTATGGATTCACGGTGCAAGCACATTCTCTGCTCAGCACGGACGCAACGATACGCAACACGAGTCTTTCGGTCAGCCTCTTCGATACTGAGGGACATGCCCGTCGAGCGTATGACGCGAAAGACGGCACATTGGTTCTCATCCGGCCGGACGGCTATGTCGGCTTCATCGCGAATGACGATTCACTGAGTGGTGTTGAGGCTTATCTGGATACTTGCCTGCACCGCAATTCGACCTCCACGAATTGATCGAATCGCCACGCCGAACTCAGACACACGCTTGTTTCAAGTAGTGGAAAGTCCACGACCGTCGACCGCCCTGGATCGAGCTGGGATGAATACAATGTTGCTCGTGTCAACACTGAGATGTATAATCGTCGCAATCAATGCGAAAACCGAAGCCATACCATCACGGACACTTGCGCGAGGCTTTGTTAAAAGCGGCAATTCAGTTGATCGCCGAAGTCGGGCCGGCCGGGTTTACTTTGCGGGAAGTCGCCCGGCGTGCAGGCGTCTCCCACAACGCTCCTTATCGACACTTTCCTGATCGGGAACATCTCCTGGCGGCGGTGGCCGCCCAAGGATTCCGGGAACTGAATGAAGCGATGCTAGAAGCTGTCACACACCACCGGGGCAGTGTTGGTCGGCTGAAGGGCGCCGGCCTGGCATATGTGGAATTTGCTCTACGTCGGCCGGAGCACTTTACTGTCATGTTCGACGCGGCCGTATCCAAGCACAGAACTCCTGATTCCACGGAAGCCGCAGAGCAGGCGTTCGGGACATTGTTGACCTTGGTCAAGAGCTGCCAGGATGAAAATCGATTGCCCTCTGTAGACGTGCGTCAGCTTGCTCTTCTTGCCTGGTCGATGGTCCACGGAATCGCCAAGTTGGCAACCGCCAAACGTCTTCCCTACGAATCCACGGCGGATGTCTTGAAGTTTGCCCAATTCGTCATCGACCGATCGTTGCCAGTCCGTGGTTCGACAACGAGGTTTTGACAAACCGCGTGTGGCTAACATGCTGTGGAAGATTATCTGCGGCCGACGGCAGTGAAGGTGGGCATTCTTTCATCGCACCGAGGCGACGAGGCAGACTGGTAGAGGATGATCCACGGCGATTTGGCTTTCATAATCTGCGTCACAGCCTGGCATCGTTTCTGGTCCGCATTACAAAACCCCCTCAATGTGCGAAATGGCCTGTTTTCATCAGTTGGTTCTGACCCGGTCGTAATTATTGACCGGTTGATCAATCTGGGCGGCTCTACTTAACTGGCTCGCAGTTTTCCAGTAATGCGACAAAACGACTTTCTGTTTCTTTAGGGGGGCGAACAGAGGTGCACACTTGCACTTGACCTAGCGTGGCCTTCCAATCCACGAGTACTGCCAAGCCACTTGCAAATTGCTGTAATCCCCGCCGAAACGAATGTAGGTCCCATGGCTGTAAGCCACCTTGACCGATTGGTGCTCGGTGAAGGGTAATGAGACCGTGCCGCCGACGCGGGAGCTGGTTTGCTTTGTGTCGAGGCTGCGAATGCTGTTCAGGGCGGTCACGCCGCCAGACCAGAAATTGCCGTCGAGGGAGGCCCACGCTCGCCCTCTGAAGCCATAACTCAAATGACCTTCAAGGCTGCCGATGGGTTCCTCTGTTTGTGGCTTGGGCTCGGGAATGTCGTAATACGCGGGATTGGTGGTATAGAACCATACTCCGCCGTAGCCGTCGAGAACCCAGTGGCCCCAGCGCTCAGAATAACCAAGTTCGGGCTTAAATGCCCAGCGATTAATTCCCCAGTTGATGAGCTTCGTGGGACTGTACTGTCCTGTGGGAGCCACGATCTTGAGGCTCGCGCCCAATATCCTTTTCTGCTTCCATTTAGCGAACTCCTGCGGCTCCATAGCCGGACCGCCCATCAGGTTCACTGAGAGACGGGCGGTGAAATCGACAAGGCCTGAGCGGTAGACGGACTTGTTTGTACCAAGCACGTGGCCGCTAAAGGTTCCCACCCCGTAGGGTAGTGAAGCAGTGACGTTGGCGGAGCGTCCGAAAAAACTGAAGGCGTGGTAGAGGCTAACGGTAGGGACGCTGTATGTCCCAGTCGCCCCAGTGATAGGAATTGAACCACTCAAATTGATCCCGCCGTCGTAAAAGGACCAAGTCAGCGTGATCGCGTTGGCATGCACCGGACTGATGATGTAGGCTCGCGGCGCAAGATCCTGTGCTGCGGCCAGCCGAACCCAGAAGAACCACAGCGAGATCGGCACCACGAGCTTATGACGAATGCGCATTCATCGAGCATGGTACGTCGTAAGTTTAGGAAAAGGAAGAGTCTCCCAAACTGTCTGTTCTGACAGTCGGAGACCAGAAAACTTACAAAGGAGTCAATTGATGTAACATCGCGCGGCTGCGAATGGGTTGTTCCACTTGGGCTGGACCGCTGCATTAAGCGATAGGTCGACTCGCCAAGAAAGGACCAGATTCAGATATGGCTGCCCAATAACGGACATCCCGTTTTCGGAAACGGACGGTGTCGTGTCATAACAGGGCCCTTCGCAAATGTTTGGATCAATCTTTTCAGTCGCATAGCCGTTTTCGACTTACGGTCTGAAATTTGCTCAAACTTCAGGAGTAGCCCTACGTCTAACCGAGTCTTAACAGGCAGATGGGCCGAGAGGAGGCGTCCACATGGAGACTTTACTTCAGGATGTTCTTTACGGTTTGCGCATGTTGCGCAAGAAGCCCTCATTCACGATCGTGGCCGTCCTGACTCTGGCTCTGGGCGTGGGAGCCAACACGGCCATTTTCAACATCGTGAATGCCGTGTTGCTGCGTTCTCTGCCCTACCGCGATCCCGATCGTTTGGTACGAATCTTCTTTAACGAGCCCGGCGTAGGATTGCGGGACGTTACGTTTTCCAAGCCCGAACTGGATGACCTGCAGACGCGAGCGGGCGTATTTGAAGATGTGACTCCGATCTTTGAGGGTAGCGAGAATTTGACCGGCACCAAACAGCCCGAGCGTGTCGAGGGGGTCAATGGTAGTTTCAGCTACTTTTCCATGTTGGGTGTGATCCCGCAAATTGGACGGTTGTATGGTCCGCAGGACTTCGCGCCTGGTTTCGCTCCAGAGGCCGTGATCAGCGATGGCCTGTGGCGCCGTGGCTATGGCGCCGATCCGAATGTTCTCGGCCGTACCATCCGGATCGACAGTGATCCTCTTACAATTATTGGGGTTCTGCCACCCGGATTTCGCCATCCTGGACCGACCACTTCCGGCGACGCGGAAGTGTTTGGCGCCGGCGGATTCACCGGAGATCCCTTTCCGCCGCCAATACGTGGTAACCGGGTTTTAATAAATGGAATCGGACGACTTAAGCCTGGCCTGACACTCGCGCAAGCTCAGGCGCGGCTCACTGCCATGGCTGCCGAATTGCGGCACGACTTTCCCACCGATTACCCGCCGCAGGCGCAATGGACAATTGAGATTCAACCATTGCAAGAAACTTTGGTGGGCAGTGTCCGGCCCATGCTGCTGGTGTTACTGGGTGCGGTAATCCTGATCG
>Ga0210396_10006882_pt1 | contig 10856 bp, 9 predicted proteins | sample IncBWH17OmetaG_FD_155466 | JGI IMG/M metagenome (GOLD analysis project Ga0210396, IMG submission 155466) | Forest soil microbial communities from Barre Woods Harvard Forest LTER site, Petersham, Massachusetts, United States - Inc-BW-H-17-O ... | reverse complement strand
GCGCACCAGCGGAACCGCCTGGCGCTGCATGTTGGCACCCATCAGGGCACGGTTGGCGTCGTCGTGCTCGAGGAACGGAATCATGGCGGTGGCCACCGACACCATCTGACGCGGCGAGACGTCCATGTAGTCCACCTCGGACGACGGCACGTACTCGACCTCGCCCGCCTTGCGGCGGACCAGGACGCGTGGCTCGACGAACCGGCCATCGCCGTCGATCGGCGAGTTGGCCTGCGCCACGACGTGGCGGTCCTCCTCGTCGGCGGTCAGGTAGTGGATCTCGTCGGAGACGACGCCGTCGACGACCTTGCGGTACGGCGTCTCGATGAACCCGAACGGGTTGACCCGCGCGTACACCGACAGCGAGCCGATCAGACCGATGTTCGGACCCTCCGGGGTCTCGATCGGGCACATCCGGCCGTAGTGCGACGGGTGCACGTCACGGACCTCCAGCCCGGCGCGCTCACGCGACAGACCGCCCGGCCCCAGTGCCGACAGGCGGCGCTTGTGGGTCAGCCCCGACAGGGGGTTGTTCTGGTCCATGAACTGCGAGAGCTGGCTGGTGCCGAAGAACTCCTTGATCGCCGCGACGACGGGCCGGATGTTGATCAGCGTCTGGGGCGTGATCGCCTCGACGTCCTGAGTGGTCATCCGCTCCCGGACGACGCGCTCCATCCGCGACATGCCGACCCGGATCTGGTTCTGGATCAGCTCGCCGACGGTGCGCAGGCGGCGGTTGCCGAAGTGGTCGATGTCGTCGGTTTCCACCGGCACCTCGGAGCCGCCGGGGGCGGTCATCGTGGCCTGTCCCTCGTGCAGGCGGACCAAATACTCGATGGTGGCGACGACGTCTTCCTCGGTCAGCGTCGAGCTCGTGATCGGCTCACCCGCGTGCAGGCCGAGCTTCTTGTTGACCTTATAGCGGCCCACGCGGGCCAGGTCGTAGCGCTTCTCCTTGAAGAACAGGTTCTCCAGCAGGGTCTGCGCCGACTCCTTGGTCGGCGGCTCGCCCGGGCGCAGCTTGCGGTAGATGTCCAGCAGCGCCTCGTCGGTGCCGGCGGTGTTGTCCTTCTCCAGCGTCGACATCATGATCTCGGAGAAACCGAACCGCTCGCGGATCTGCTCGTTGGTCCAGCCCAGCGCCTTGAGCAGCACGGTGACGGGCTGGCGACGCTTGCGGTCGATACGGACACCGACGGTGTCGCGCTTGTCGACGTCGAACTCGAGCCACGCACCACGACTCGGGATCACCTTGACGCTGTGCAGCAGCTTCTCGGTGGACTTGTCGATGCTCTCGTCGAAGTACACACCCGGCGACCGCACCAGCTGGCTGACGACCACACGCTCGGTCCCGTTGATGATGAAGGTGCCCTTCTCGGTCATCATCGGGAAGTCACCCATGAACACTGTCTGGCTTTTGATCTCGCCGGTGTTGTTGTTGATGAACTCGGCCGTGACGAACAGCGGGGCCGCGTACGTCATGTCCTTGTCTTTGCACTCGTCGACCGGCGCCTTGACCTCGTCGAACCGCGGGTCAGAGAACGACAGCGACATGGAGCCGGAAAAGTCCTCGATCGGCGACAACTCGTCGAGCACCTCTTCGAGGCCGCCCTTGGGGGCCACCTCTCCGCGCTCCACCGCGCGCTCTCGCCAGCCGGGCGAACCGATCAACCACTCGAACGAGTCGGTCTGCACGTCAAGAAGCCCCGGAACCTCAAGAGGTTCGCGAAGCTTGGCGAAGGAAATTCGGTTTGGCGCTCCGGGCACGGAGTTGTTAGAGGAACTTTGTGGGCGATCCGTCTTGCTCTGGCGATCTGCCAAGATGCATCCTTCCAGCACCTCGTGCGACTCACGAGAACCGGGGCCACCGGGCCTGTTCGCCGCGACAATTGTGTTAACTCGGCCGGCGGACGATCTGCCCGTATCCCACGCGCGCAACTAAACAACTGAGCCAAACGGGGCTCAGGCAAAGGCCACGGTGTCAGGTGGCGGGTGAGGTGGGCAGGAGGTAGCCAGCGCAACGTCCAACAATAGCGCAGACGCGCGCATTCCTCAACCACCCATCCAGGGGGCCTTGATACGAGATGAGCGCTGGCTGGCGATTCTCGACTTACCCCTCGGCGGACAGGACACATACTTGCCAAACAGATTGACCCGTTTGCGCCCGTCAGTCAAGGGCAGACACGTCAAGTTATCGTGAAACTTGCGAACAAATTCCCTTCTGTGGACGGCACTGTCCTACCCCCCCAACTCGTGCGCGGCGTACTTGTGCGTGCCCTCCAGGTCATCGAGGATTGCCGCCTGGGCGTCCTTCGGCAGCGTGTGCAACATCGCGCGCACCCGGGCCTGGCGCCGGGCCACCGCTTTACGCTCCGGCATCCCCGGAGTCGCGACGATCTGCGGCGGCACGCCCTCGATTTCCTCGGTACCACCGGAGTGGTGGCCCGCATCAACCATGGCCTGCTCTTCGGCCATGGTGGCCTCGTCCTTCTCCTCCGACATGCCGATCGGCCCGATGCGTCGGCCGTTGAGGAACTGCCGCACCACCGGCTCGTCGCTGGTCAGCAGCACCTCGCGGGGGCCGAACATGACCAGGTGCCGGCGGAACAACATGCCGATGTTGTCCGGCACCGTGCGGGCGACGCTGATGTTGTGCGTCACGATCAGGATGGTCGCGTCGATCTGGGCGTTGATGTCCAGGATGAGCTGGCTCAGGTAGGCGGTACGGACCGGGTCCAGACCGGAGTCGGGCTCGTCGCAGAGGATGATCTGCGGGTCGAGAACCAGGGCCCGGGCCAGGCCGGCACGCTTGCGCATACCGCCGGAGATCTCGCCGGGGAACTTCTTCTCATCCCCACCAAGGCCAACCATCTCCAGCTTCTCCATGACGATGTCACGGATTTCGCCTTCCTTCTTCTTGGTGTGCTCACGCAGCGGGAAGGCGGTGTTGTCGAAGAGGTTCATCGAGCCGAACAGCGCGCCGTCCTGGAACAGCACGCCGAACAACGTGCGGATCTCGTACAGCTCCTTGGCCGAGCATTCGATGATGTCAGTGCCGTCGATGAGGATCGAGCCACGTTCCGGCCGCAGCAGGCCGATGAGGGACTTCAGGAACACCGATTTGCCGGTACCCGACGGCCCCAGTAGGACGCTGACCTCCCCGGCGGGAATCTCCAACGTCACGTCTTCCCAAATCCTCGAGGATCCGAAGGACTTCGTGAGCCCATTCACCTCGATAGCCACGCCCATGTGGGAATCCTTCCGTCGTCGCGCATACCCGCCACCTGCCCCTTTGTGTGGCTTGAGTCACTGTAGCGCACGCCGACGGCGCGACATCAGGGTTGCAGAGATAACAATCTTGTCCGCCTAGTCCCGCCCACTAGGCAGAAGGCGCCCAGTTGCCGTGAAAGCCCATCGGTACCCGCTGCGGCAGGTGCACGGTCGCCACCGTCTCCAGGGTCTGGGCATCTAGCAGCAGCAACTGGCCTTCGTCTCGGCTGCGGTGACAGCCGTAGCCCATCAGGATCCCGTCGTCTTCAGAGTCTTCAGGGCCGGCCGCTCCGGTCGGGGGGTTCGGCACGAAACACATTTCACCCAGCAGCAGGTCGGGATCGAGTGCGGCGAGGGTCGTGGATCCGGTGGCGTAGTCGTGCTTGTACAGCGATGTCGACATCTCCGCAGCGGCGGCAAACCCACCGTCGACGCCGACGGTGTAGCCGAACCGGTGCCGGGCGCCCGTTAGGTTCTCGTTGATTCGGGGAAACTCCTGCGACCGATCGTCGCGGCATTCGGTGCTCACCGCGCCGGTCGCCAGGTTGATGGTCCACCGGTCCAGGGAAGGCAGGCTCTCACCCGGCCCACGCCGGTCACGGTCGAACATTCGCGAGTAGCGCACCACATCGAGCACCAGCACCTCTTCAGGACCGCGGGCCCCGTCACGGATTTCCGAGTAGGCGTTGAGCGGGTGGTAGACGTAGCACGGCTCGATTTCGAACCAGCGGACATCTTGATTAGTGCCATCCCGGGGCAGGACGCCGATGCGCGCCGGATAGTCGTCGTTCCAGGCATACGGGAATCCGGACGCGCGACGCCTGTCCCGGTTGACCATCGCCGCGACCGGGCTGGGGAACCGGACGCGTCCGATTACCGACTGCAGCACCAGCCGGGCGGGCAGTTGCAGCCAGCGCGGCACCGACGCGGGCAACACCTGCACCGGGTCGAACGTCACCGGCAGGTCGTAGATCACGACGTACTTGTCGGTGAGCGAGAAGTCGTGCATCATCGGCGACCCCGACACCTCGATGTCGACCGTGCGGCGAGCGTGGCCGGCGGTGTCGATCACCGAGTACTGCACGGTCCGTCCGCGCGCGAACGAGTAGGACACCGCGTGCAGCTCGCCCGTTGCCGGATCACGGTGCGGGTGGGCGGTGTAGCCGCCGGGCAGGGTGCCGTCGAAGTCGCATGTCCCGACGGTGTCCAGCTCGTCGGTGAGTTCGTAGTTGGCGACTCCGGCTTCGATGAGCGCCAGGGTCTTTCCGGCGTGGGCCAGCACGCTGGTGTTGGCGCCCACGCCGAGCATGCCGGCCCGCGGGTCGACACGGTCGGACCTCGGCTCGCCGAGGGTGGCGCATACCGCCGGGCTTCGCACCCAGCGGTTGCGGTACCAGCGGGCCTCGCCGTCGCGCAGCGCTACCCCGTGCACCATGCCGTCGCCGGTGAACCAGTGATAGGTGGCCGGGTCGACCTCTTCGGCCGGGTTGGGTCCGTTGCGCAGATAGCGCCCGTCCAGATGCTGCGGGATATGCCCGGTGACCTCGAGGTCGGTGGCGGTCACTTCGGCGCGTACCGGCGCCAGGAAGCCCTCGAGGTAAGAGTTCTGGGATTCTGCGGTTTGCAAAGACGTCATGTCTGAGCTCCTATAACATTGTTATTTCAGTGTTATGGACTGTACGCTCCCGGTGACAAGATGGCAAGGATGGTTGGGGTCATGAGACCTGAGGCTCAACGCAGCGTTCGTGATGAGATGCTGCATGCAGCCGTGGGCCTGCTCGACGAGCATGGGCCCGATGCGCTACAGACCCGCAAGGTGGCCAGTGCCGCCGGGACCTCGACGATGGCGGTGTACACCCATTTCGGCGGGATGCAGGCCCTGATCGCTGCGGTCGCCGAGGAGGGGTTGCGGCAGTTCGACGCGGCGCTGACGGTTCCTCAGACTGGCGACCCGGTAACCGACTTGTTTGTCGCCGGCGCCGCCTATCGCCGCTATGCGATCGAGCACCCGCACATGTATCGCCTCATGTTCGGCAGCACCAGCGCGCACGGCATCAATGCACCGGCGGGCAACGTCCTGGCGCTGACGGTCGCCGAGATCGAGCAACACGTCCCCAGCTTCGCGCGGTTGGTGCGCGCGGTGCACCGGTCGATCCTGGCGGGCCGGATCACCGCGTGTTCGGCAGATGACGACGCGGCAGTAGTCGCTACAGCGGCCCAGTTCTGGGCGTTGATACACGGGTTCGTAATGCTCGAACTCGCCGGGTATTACGGCGACGACGGCGCCGCCGTCGCCCCGGTGCTTGGCAAGGTAACCTCTAATCTGCTTGTAGCGCTGGGAGATTCACCCGAGCTAGTGAAGCAGTCGCGGCGGGCGTCGGCCAAGGCCTGAGAAAGGCACGCGAAAAGCCCCCCGGGGCTGGCGCTTTCCAGGGGGCTTTTCGTGCAGTCGACCTACTTGACGGTGACGGTGGCGCCGGCGGCCTCGAGCTTGGCCTTGGCCTCGTCGGCGGCCTCCTTGGCGACCTTCTCCAACAGCGGCTTGGGCGCGCCGTCGACCAGATCCTTGGCCTCCTTGAGGCCTAGGCCGGAAACGATCTCGCGGACAACCTTGATGACGCCGATCTTCTTGTCACCGGCGGCCTCGAGGATGACGTCGAACTCGGACTGCTCCTCGGCGGCCTCGGCCGGGGCACCACCGGCCGCGGGGCCCGCGGCGGCGACCGCGACCGGAGCGGCCGCGGTGACCTCGAAGGTGTCCTCGAACTTCTTGACGAAGTCCGAGAGCTCCAACAGGGTCATTTCCTTGAAGGCGTCGAGCAGTTCGTCGCTGGAGAGCTTTGGCATGGGATGGGTCCTTCCTGATTTTCTGGGGTTTTAAGGGTTTTCTCGGGTGGTGGTGTTATTCGGCTTCGGCTTCAGCCGGCGCCTCAGAAGTCTCCGCGGGCGCCTCTGCGGCCGGTTCTGCAGCTGGCGTCGGGGCTGGCTCGGGAGCAGGCTCTGCGGCCGCCGCGGGGGCTGGCTCTGAAGCCTTCTTTTCCTGCAGTGCGGCCAGCAGCCGGGCCACCTGCGACGCGGGCGCATTGAAGAGGCCGGCCGCCTTGGCGAGGTTGCCCTTCATCGCGCCGGCCAGCTTGGCCAGCAACACCTCGCGGGACTCCAGATCGGCGATGCGCTCGACTTCGGCGACGGTCAGCGCGTGGCCGTCCATGTAGCCGCCCTTGATGACCAGCGCCTTGTTGTCCTTGGCGAAGGTCTTGATGGCCTTGGCGGCGTCGACCGGTTCGCCGGTGACGAACGCGATCGCCGTCGGGCCCGCGAACAGCTCGTCCAGGCCCTCGATGCCGGCTTCCGAAGCCGCCCGCTTGATCAGCGTGTTCTTGGCCACCGAGTAGGTGGCCGATCCGGCCAGGGAGCGGCGCAGGTCGGCCAGGCTCGCGACCGTCAGACCGCGGTATTCGGTGATCAACGTCGCGGTCGAGTCCTTGAACCGCTCGGCGATGTCTGCAACGGCGGTGGCCTTGTCAGCCTTGGCCATGCATGCCTCCTTGGGAGTGAAGTCGTGCTACGACTTGTCGTCTGCGACCACCTTGAAACGTCGGACAACGCCGAACGCCCCGGCGCAGGAAGCGGCCGGGGCGTTGAAATACGCCGGCGTGCGCCGGCGATGATGCCTCGTCCTCCTGCGTGGGCCGCCGGGATGTTCCCGGACCTTCAACCGATTACTCGGTGACCGACGGTCTTCGGTGGATCGGCACCCACAATAGCGCGGCCCGACGCGATCAGCCAAAACCAGCCAAATCCAGCTAATCACCGCGCCGGTTGGCGGTGATTCCACGCGCGTTCGATCTGGCGCTCGAGGGCGGGATAGACGATCAGGTACCGAAACGGCTTGATAAAGGCCATGTAGGCCTCACCGAATCGGCCGCGCGGCTTGACATAAACGGCCATCTGCCCTTGGTGGCGACCGTCGCCGCAGTCGATCCAGGTCAGGTGCAGCACCCCGTGCACGGTGCGGTTCGAGATCTCGGCGGCGAATTCGTTCCCGGTCCGGTAGAGAGGCACGAAGGGCAGATTGTCGAAGTGAACGCCGTCGGCCGTGCCGCGCAGATCGGCCGGCAGTCGCTCGGCCAGTGAGTACTCCTGGGTCCCGGGAATCGGCAGCCGGTCCGCGCCCGCCGGCCCGGAGGCCGGAACGGCGACCCGCCCCATGGCGAACCAGGCACCGAGCCGATCGCGCAGGCCCCACAGCAGGCGCGTCGGCAAGGATTCGGCCTTGGCCGGGTTGAACCTCGCGGTCATCTCGACCGCGGCGGCAAAGTCGTCCGGTCCCCCACCGACCAAGGGCAACGTCCAGACATCCTCGAGCGTGAAGTCGGCGACGACGGGGTGGATGCGCCATGGCTGCGCCAGCTGTACCTCGTTGGAGACCCGCACGTCAGCTCCTTTATACGGTGACGTATAAATGCTAGCGGCGACGCTCTCATCGGTCAATACGCCGCCGTATAATGCCGTGTCATGCCAGCGCGAAAGACGCCCCCGGAGGCATGGATCGATGCGGCATTGACCGCGCTGGCGGAGGGCGGCCCGGACGCCATTCGGGTCGAGACGCTCGCATCGTCGCTCGGCGTTACCAAGGGTGGCTTCTACGGCGAGTTCGCCGATCGCAACGCGCTGGTGGAGCGCGCGCTCGACACGTGGGAGCACGCGGTGGTTGACGACGTCATCGCCCGGATCGAGAACACCGAGGATGACGCGCGCACGAAGCTGCGCCATCTGTTCTCGCTGGCGGGCGATCACGCCCGCGCCGGCCAGGGACTCGCGGTCGAACTGGCCATCCGCGACTGGGCCCGCCGCAGCCCCGGCGTCAGCGAGCGACTGCACCGCGTGGACAACCGGCGGATGGCCTACCTGCGCGCACTATTCCGGCAGATCAGCGTCGACGACAACGACGCGGAAGTGCGCAGTCTTCTGGCGTTCTCGCTGTTCGTCGGCAACAGCCTGATCACCGCCGAGCACGACGGCCACCCTCGGCGCGAGGTGGTAGGCCACGCCCTGGGCAGGCTGCTCAGCTCCTCCTGGCGCTGACCGCGGCGGGCAGGATCGTATGCGATGATCCCCGGCTATGAGCGACCTGAACGACCAAGCCCAAGCACGGTGCAAGGTCATCCTCGAGGATTGGCACCCCGACGTGGAGGCCGCCATTTGGTCGGATCCCTCGCCCGATGCGCTGCGGACCGGCATCGACGCACTGGCGGAACTATTGACCAGTCTTGTTGACCGCCCGGACTATGTCACCTTGGTCACCCTCGTCCTTCCTGTTGACGTATCGCAGGCAGTGCTGCGGCGAGATCCCTCCTTTCATGACGCGGTGGAGCGGGGTGCAGGCAATGTCGGCGGCCGAACGATGCTGCGCAAGGACGGCCGTGTCGAAGTCATCGTCGACGCCAATTCCCTGATCAATGCCGATAGCAGCGGCTTCAAACCCACCGCCGCCGGCCTCCCCAGTGTCAAGCCAGACGGCCTGCAGATGCTTCGCCGCACTGTCGCCCATGAAGCGCAGCACGCGATCATGGAGCTGCAGGGGTCCGGGTTGGTCGCTTACCGATATCAGTCGACCTGGCAGGGAGCACCTAATCTCCTGTTCGCTGTGGCAAGGAAGATGTGCGACGAGCATCGCGCCGAGTGGAACGCAGTTCAGGTCGTTGGCGCTGCGGCCCCGACTGCCAGCGACGTTCTCGATGTCGTCTGCCCGGTGGGTCAAGGACTCGCGGCGGCCGTTGACCGTTTTGAACGGTCCGCTCGTGAGCCCGTCGATATCAAACGGCTAAAGGACGATGTGTATGCGGCGGGTATCCCCCTGTGGACCTGGGTTGCTTACTGGGCCGCCGAGTATCGCCAAGGCGGTGAGATCAGCGAGGTGCCCGGAGAGATCGCGCGGTTACAGATATGGCAGCGATACGTGGGCCCAACCTGGCAAACGATGGCGACGGCGCTGAGTCAACTACCAGTGACCCTGGCCGCCTCGCCGGAAGCGCTGCATCAGGGAGCCAGGAGGGTCGCAGTGGCGGTCAAGGCATCGTTGGAATACATCGGGTTTCGCCACCAGGACAGTGCCGCCCTCAATGAGCTCTTCCATATCGACCGCCACGACTTCCCCTCAGCGCGCGAGTAGGTACATCACAGCCCGGCGAGCCTGGCCGCGCCGACCAGGCCGGCGTCCCCACCGAGCTCGGCCGGCGCGACGCGCAGACCGGCCAGAAAGTCCAGCCGGGCGTATTCGGTCAATGCCGCGCGCAGCGGATCAAAGAGCAGGGGGCCGGCTTTGGCGACGCCTCCCCCGATGATCACGAAGTCCAAGTCGCACACCGCCCCCACCGAGGCGATCATCGCCGCGAGCGCGCGGGCACTCCTGTGGAACGCCTGTAGTGCCACCGGATCCCCCATCGCCGCCGCATCGGCCAGCTCTTTTGCGCCGGCACCGGGTAGTGCGGACCAACCGTTGGCGCGCGCCCAGCGCACCATCCATGGGCCGGACGCGACGGTCTCCACGCAGCCGCGACCGCCACACGTGCACAACTCGCCGTGTTGTTCGACCACCACGTGGCCGACGTGCCCGGCGTTGCCGGTGCGGCCGGTGTAGGGAGCGCCGTCGAGCACCAATCCGCCGCCCACGCCGGTGGACACCACCATGCCCAGCAGGAAGCGGGCGTCCCGTCCGGCGCCGCGCCAGTGCTCGCCGAGCGCCATGCACACCCCGTCGCCGCCGAGCCTTACCGGTACGCCGGGGATCACGGCCGCGACCCTGTCCCGCAGTGGGAAACCGCGCCAGGCTGGAATGTTGATTGGGCTGACGGTGCCGTTGGGCAGGTGGACGGGCCCGGACGCGGCGATGCCCACCGCGGCGACCGCGCCGCCGGCCGCGCGCAACGCGTCGGCGATCATCGCGTCTACCACGGCCCAGACCGGCTCGGCGTCGCCGCGTGCCGGGGTCGGACGGGTGGCGGTGTGGACCAGCGCGCCGTCCGGATCGGCCAGGCCGGCGGCGATCTTGGTGCCGCCGATATCGAGGCAGAGGGTGAGCATCAGTGCCGGTGGGTGTTGTCGGGTTGGCGCGGGTCGCCGGGATGCTCGTAGCCCGGGGCCAGCTCGACCAGCGCCGCCCGGCGCGCATCCAGCCACACCCGGAAGGCGCGTCTTCGCGCGGCGCCCAATAGATGCTCGGCGATCACAGACCGCACCTGCGCTAGCGGCGGCGCGACGAACGACGGGGCGCGCCAGCCGTGGCTGCCGGGGCGGGGCGGGGCAAACCGGAGCGGATTGCGGGCATGGAAGTCGGCCACCTCGTGGTCGCCGACCCGCACCCCCGCGGTGACGTCGGCGAACAGCGCCCGCGCGCGCCAATCCGCCAGGGCGGCCGCGGCCACGCTGCCGATCTCCAGCCGGGCGGTCACGTCGGGCAACAGGTCAGCCTCCGTCGGCGCGTCCGTCGCGGTCAACCCGCGCGCGGCCGCCTCGGCGGCCACCACCCGCTCGGTCACGATCAGTTGGGTGAGCCAGCGCCGCAGTTGCCGTCCCTCGCTGGT
>Ga0210396_10006876_pt1 | contig 10860 bp, 12 predicted proteins | sample IncBWH17OmetaG_FD_155466 | JGI IMG/M metagenome (GOLD analysis project Ga0210396, IMG submission 155466) | Forest soil microbial communities from Barre Woods Harvard Forest LTER site, Petersham, Massachusetts, United States - Inc-BW-H-17-O ... | reverse complement strand
GGCCCAACGATATTAATCCCTGATTGTCTTTAGCTCTACGAAAAAGGCTCCTTTTGAGCGCTTCATTTCGCTGCGCGACGATGGCCACTGCCGAAGCGTTCAGGGTGACGACGGGTGGCGTGTTCCGGTTGGATTGTACGACGTGAACTGAAAAACCGACCACTCCATTTTCATCAGTGGTCGGTTTTCAAACTATCTTGGGCTTACCGGCCCAACCTCTCCCGAGCGGGCCTCGCCCCTCCCACTCCAGGCCATGTGGCGGCAAAGGTCGCATTGGGAATAGGTGGAATTTAATTGGAGGTGTGAGCAATATTGACCAGCGGTGCCGGAACTTTAAGTTCCATACTGGTTCCAACACCGCCCCGCCTTCGGCATTTATCGGTGACTGAGAGTGCTGCACGCTGCCGCCCAACAGAGGGAAAGCGTCATGCCATCAATCCAATCAGAGCCACAATTCACTCGCGCTGAAATCGGAATCCTGGCCTGTTCTAAATGCCGTAAGCCGATGAGGCTTACCTGCATCGAACCGGCTACTCGGGGTTTCGACCTCCGCACGTTCGAATGCTCTGAGTGCAATACGATCGAACGCTTTACGGTCGCGATCTAGGCTCTGTACTTAGCTCGCCTCAATTGGCGGCCAGCTTTCGTGTGCCTCCAGCACGTTGGTAACATTCGCAGCCATCGCAACGTCGTCGAGATATTTAGTCGATGTCCGCTCTTGAGCGCATTTCGGACTCACGGCAGACAGCGCGCGATGTCCGAAAAGCGCCAACAGCTGAAGTACGAATTGGGTGTCCAACTAGCCAGCCATTATCAAAGGCTGCACCTCACCCTGACCGTCTAGGGGTATCCAGCCAAGGTGGCCGCTTCCTACGGAACTTAGCACTTGCTCGCCTGTTAGGTTGCGGGCGAGAACCCAAGCATAGCGTTTCAACGTTGCGCGCCGGTGCGACATGGCGAACATGCGATGAACCTAATCTCAGTGATAACCCTGCGGTTGGAACGTTACACTGCACAGCATGTTGTCCCTGCGGGATGACCTTTGCGGTCAACCCATCAACCCTTGGGTGTCAGATGAGCAAACGTAAGCCGGCAACGGCTACAAAGCACTCCCGCCGCAGCCCCAAAATAGCCGCGAAGGCCCAACGCGCCGCTCAGGCTATTGTTAGAAGTCCGAAAGTCAGCCGTCTGCGCTCGGCTGGGGCAGGCACGACTGAATTGGCCCCAAAGCGTCCTGACGACTCACAACAAGAGGCTCTCCTTGTTGAGAATCCGGTGACAGTCTCACAAGATGACTACAAACAGACGATGACGGCTAGCGGTTCAGAGAAAGGGACTAATTTTTCCTTAGCCACGGCAAACGTGCCCGCTTATCAAGCAAAGCTGGTGGAAATAGCACAAGCCAACATGCAATTTGCTTTTGAATTCGCCCAAAGGCTTGCAACGATCAGGTTGCCCGTTGATTTTCCCATTGTCATCGCAGAATTCACAAGCAAGCGGATCGCTATGTTCCGGAAGTTTTCGAAAGAAATGGCTGAACTAAGTACCAAGCGGTGGACAGCTTAAATCCAATGCCCGCGGCCACAATGGCGCAAGTCAGCGCTTTTTTCCGGGCGATGAAATCAACCTGAAACACCGACCTTTATGAATCCGCCAGGATCAGGGCGCAGTATTAGGTGATTTCCATGTTTGAATTGGCCACTGCGCTTATGGGACTGTTCAGCGCCAGCATTTTCCTGGCACATGCGGTTGACGCTTATCGGGCTCGATACAAAAAGCCGCGCATTGGCGTCTGCGAGCCCCTGCTGTATCCCAAAACAGCAACACGACGATAGCACGTGCTTTGCTATGCGTGGATTTGGACGTCGAACACCGCTAGTCTTCATCCAGATCGTCATGCTTGGCGAGTACCTCCATCGTTCGTCACATCGCCGGATGCTTCCGGTTCGCCAGCGGGACACAAGTGGCGGCCTCGCAGCGCGCCGCCCTGCTGGTGTTCCGGCGGCCGGTGGTCGATAGCGGGCGAGCGGAGCGCGCAAACAGACTCGACGCCTGCTGCCAACCTTGTCCCAGACGGAATAGCGTTCACCAGGTTCATGACGATGGCTGGCGCTCTTGGCATTTGCTTAGCGTTGGATTGGCTGACGAGCCCTGAGTCACGGTAAGTGAACCGGCCCAATCGTTTCAAGGACTGAGCTAATGTGGCCGCCTCGGTGACCGCGTATTTCTGTTGTCGCCGCGCCCGGCGCGGATTCTCGCCGAACTGCCAATTCGCACACCCCGCAACGCACGCGGCCAGGCCGAGATCACCGCAATCAGGGCCGGCATTGAGTAGTTGATCAACGACGACCGCGCGAAGAGAAATGGCATATAGCAGCGCTTACAGCGCATGATAGAATGCGTCGGCGGAGGAGCTGGCGATGAAGCATATTCTTGCAGGTGCGGCGCTCAGCCTTGGTCTCCTCACCGTTACCGCAACGGCGCAGGATATGATGCGCGGCGTCGATCTGTCGTCGCCCGACATGGTCTCGGCCGAAATGACTCGCACCCAGGTCGAGGCCGCGATTGCGACGGCAACCGCTGCGCCGGCCGATTTCACCGGAAAGAGATTGTCCAATCTTGACCTCTCCGGGCTCGACCTCTCACGCGCGATTTTTCGCGCAGCGCGGCTCAACAAAACGAAGCTTGCGGGCGCAAATCTCAATCATGCCGTCCTCGACCAGGCGTGGCTGCTCGAAGCGGACCTGACGGGCGCCACCCTGAGAGGTGCAAACATATTCGCCGCGCAGATGGCCCGCGCACATCTTGACGGCGCCGACCTCTCAAAGGCGCGCGTTGCCGCCGACCTTACCGGCGCGAGCCTTGTCGGAGCCTCGATCGCCGACGCCCGGTTGGGCGCCGACATGCGCAACCAGTCGATGGGCCTCATGCGCACGGTGCTGAAATCCGCGAATCTGGAACGCTTGAACGCACGCGGGGCCGATTTGTCGCGCGCCGATCTCGAATTTGCTTCGCTGAAGGGCGCCGATCTGACCGGCGCTTCGCTCAAAGGCGCCCAACTCGGGGGAGCCGATTTGACCGGCGTCACGTTGGTCGGGGCCGATTTTGACGGTGCTGACCTCACTTCAGCGAAATTGATCGCTCCAATCGGCCTGGACCAGGCGAGGAATTTCGACAAGGCGAAAAATCGCGATCGTCTGATCCGGGACTAACGGGTCAAGCGTTCAACATCGGGGGATTGGCTACCGGGCCCCAGGATTCGTTTCCCGCGGTGGAAAGACGCACCAGCGGCGTTCCCGGAGCATTCCTCTTGATGCCATCCGCTGCTCGCGCCGCCAGCTCCTAAGAAGGATCAGAGCAAAATGAAACCTAATCGGTATTTAGGCCCGCGTGTCCCAATTAGAATCCGTCCTAATTCGCCTTCATCAACTTTTTCAATGTGAGCAATATTGAACAGCAACTCTCCAACTAGGAAAAGATACTGCCCCGAGTGAGATCGGTGCGTCCCATTTTAGTTAGTTGGGGGTTCAAATGAGTAGCTCAAAGCAGCGCCTCGCAAGCGCCACCGCGACGCGCCTTGCAGCCATCACAGATATGGCAGCTAATCTAGAAGCTCAATTACGCGAATTAAACAGGCTACGCGACCAGCTCAGGAAAGCACAACTATCGGCCCGAGGTTTTACCAACGACCGCCGCACTCTCGATGAGAGACTGGAGCAGGGCGAGGTGCCGACAAGGCGGCGCCAGGGCGCTCCAGAAGAGTCATGGGCGGCGGTTCCGACGAAGAACCGCCGCAAGAAACTGGATCCCGGTGACGATCTGGCTCGCGCCAATGGCCAGCCCAGCGCCGATCACGGCGGCGCTCGCCATCACCGCGAAGAAGATCAAGGCTTGCAGCAAGAACCACATTAGCTCCGTCAGAAGTCTTTGAACCGATCCGGCGCCAGCTCGGTGTAGCGCACCGTATGCTGGATGTTCTTGTGGCCGAGATATGCCTGAAGGGCGCGGGTGTCGTGGCCCTTGTTGGCCAGGGCGAAGCCGCAGGCGTGCCGTAGCATGTGCGGGTGGGGCCTTGAAGCCGAGCTTGGCGGACTCGCCAGCGCGCTCCACAAGCCTCGCAAAGCCCGCTGTAGTGAATGGCGCCCCGCGCTCAGACGTGAAATCGCTAAAAGCGAAAGGAAATCAAATTGAAAAGAGACGCGGTGGCGCTCCCTAGCGGAAGGAACGGGTGGCTCCAGAAGCTACTGAAAAATAAGCTCAAATCAGCTTCGCTGCTTCGTCATTGCTACCACGTCTTGCTACCACCGGCAATCCAATGCGGAATGGTCGCATCGGACTTCAGTGCTGCTGCTGTTTTTGGGCCAATGGCGTTTTGAATTAACTCTGAAAAGACGTCGAGCGTAACCGATGTCAAGATCACTGGTGAGACCATGGCCAACCCCCTTGATGCCTATCGCTGGAATCGCAAACGCCACCGCCACCGCAAGGCCGAGCGCGTGGTTCGTCGGGTGCCGCCGGGCCGTGCAAGCGCCTTCACCCGGTGACCGGCAAGGTGATCGGGATTTTCAGTGCTCCCGCCGCCCCGGCATCATCATCGCCAGCATCCGACCAAACACCACATCGACCTGCTCCGGGCTGAACCCCTGCCGCGCTCCGATCCGGTGCAGTTCACGATGCATCTCATGCAGGACGGTGTGTAGCTCGCGCGCCAGTGCGATCACACGCGCGCTGTGCACGCCGTTCACCAGCGCCAGCTGTTCGACCGAGACGCCACGGTCCTCAGCTTCGGCGGCGAGGTTGATGGCCTGCAAGCGGGTATTGTCAGCGGTGCTGATCATCGCATCCGACGACTATCACCTCGCCCCGGAAGCGAAACTGAGCCAGATCAAAGAGGCTCAGTTAAATTCGCCGGACGAAGTGATCGAGATCGTCGATGGAAACGCTGACCTGCAACTCGACTCTCAACGGGAAACGTCTGGCCATTGTTTCGGCAGGACCTCAGAGGACCTTGTTGAAATCAACCTCATAACCCGCCGCACGCAGTTCCCTGCAAAGCGGTAGCCGCCACTCGCCCATCGGACCGCCATAGCGGTGTGTAGTGGCTGCACTTGTAATCGGCGCAGTAAATCAGCACGCCATGCACGCCGGCTGAGCGCATCTCCGCGAAGGTGATCTTCTGTGGCCGCTCCTGCATCCCCCATGATTGCGCCGATCGTTGCACACACGAAAAGCTCAGCAGGCCGGAGCCCGCTGAGCTAATCGCAAATATGAATAAGTATGAAAGTTGCAGCTTGAGCGGTTGAATTGGGTTTGTCTGTTCAAAATGAAACACTAACGGCAGGGAATTAGGACACTGGAAAATGGAGCTGCTATGGATTGACCTCCCCACAGAGAAGGGTTCGCTAGTCAGCCGAAAGTACGGCCAGGGTGCGCGCAACTTGGGTCGGAGTCCACTTCGCCTGCCCCCGTGGCGTGGCAATGCCGGCGGCCTCCATGCCCGGTACTGTCCTAATTAGGACACCCGTGAATTTAAATTAGGACATGAGCAAAATAGAACAGCCCCGCTGCTGGCGGCGTGGTTGGATAGTGCAGCGGTTCTGCCCCCAGAGCCGCCCCAAGTTGGCGGCTCCAATCTCCCCCGGATTGGGGCCGTTTTCTTGAGAAGAGATTGACAAAAAGGCGGCTGATGTCCGTACGAACATGGCGCGCGCCTCCGAGAAAGACTGGCGAAGGAAGCGCAAGAAGTGCGGACAGAAATCTTAGCGGGAAATCAGCCAGCAAACTAAAAGCGGCCGAGATACGCAATATCGTCGCAAAGCCTAAGCCATACGAGCTCGGTTTGAAGCGCAAGAGAGACACGAAAAACGCGAAAAGGTTTTTCGCGAGGATAAAGTTGCCCAAGATGGATTACGCTGCCCGGCCCGGCGCAAAAGGTACATATTCGGAGTCGATTATTCTATTGCGGGGATAGAACCACGCGGAGGCCAAGCCTTACTGCGCTATACGCAAGGCGAGCACGTCGCCAGCTGAAATCTAATCCTCGCGAAAAAACTTTTCGCGTTTTTCGTGTCTCTCTTGCGCTTCAACCGAAAGGGTAGCAATGGGCCGGGCTTCTAGTCGCTTCAAGGAAATGGGCTCGCCAGTTTCTTCGCAATAGCCATAAGTGTTGTCTTCAATGCGCTGTAGCGCCCCGTCGATCTTGGAGATCAACTTGCGCTGGCGGTCCCGGGCGCGGAGTTCGATGGCGCGGTCGGTCTCCGAGGATGCCCGGTCCGCGAAATCGGGAAGATTTACGTTCTCTTCTTGAAGCGTCTGCAATGTGATCCGCGCCTCCCGCAAAATTTCATCCTTCCACGCCAGCAGCTTGGCTCGAAAATAGTCGCGCTGGCGGTCATTCATGGAGGGCTCTTTTTCGGAGGGTCGATAATTCTTGAACGTTTCCAAGGCCAGCCCATCGGGTATGCGGAACGGTATCCTCCGTCTGCGCGCCTTATACAGCGGCAACCTGCCATCAACAACAAGCAAGCCTCACCGCCCACTCTTTGGCTTTTCGCCTTTACCTGTCGTATCAATCCGCTTGACCATCGCTTCATCGTAGGCCGGGATCGATGCTCTGAGCTCCGTCTTCGACGGCTCGACGTTGTGGACGCGTTTGCTGATCAGGTCCATCCCGCCCTGAATTTTCTGCTGCGCGGCACGCCGTCGCTTTTCAGATAGCCAACTTGAGTGGATCAAGCTCGCTGATGCAGCCGATGACAGACGCGAAAAGTAAGGCCGCCTCAATGGGCGGCCTACATCCGAGCAGCCCTTGCGCTGCCCCAAGGTTAAGGGTTTGCCAGAGAACGAGTATGAAGCCATCAAGTGTCCTGCCTGCGCTAGGGCTGCATCTCATCAATCGAAAGACCGGTAAACTCTTAGGCGAGAAAATACATGAGCAGCGCGATTGATCTTTGGGCTAACCCTCAATGAACAGTCTGCCGGGTGCCCTCGATGACTTCGAGCCGCTCGACAAGGTAGAGCACCGCCGTATCAGCCAACGCGGTGTACGTACACTTCCCACGTTTCGTCGTTGATCATGGTTTCTAGCGCCTGCTTCGCGCTCATGCCTTGCGCACGCTCGCCGCTGAGTCGGATCAGCCGTCAAGGGGCAAATTGGGTTATGCTGTCGCGGCGAGTGCAGGAGCGTAACGGTCTGAAAGTCAAGAGCGTCACCCCAACCACAGCAAGGCCGCAATGCAGAAAACGGCAAAAACAGCAAGCCCACTGACAACCGCCGCCACCGCATATCGCCGCCGCCCACGATTTATTAACGGAATCGAAATGCCGCGCGAGGCCGATCTCCGGACGGCACGTTTGAGACATGCCCACGGGCCCTGCGCATGTGAAAAGGTAACGGACAGGCGAGTATCAAATGATCATCAAACGCAGCGTCCCATGGCATGCCCGCTCGACCCTCAGCAGGTCGGCCCACGTCATCGCATGGCGCGTTGGTCGCAATGATTATCGATTCATGCGGGGGCTCCGAAGGCCCGCGAAGGGAATCGCCAAGTGTGGGAGGCGTTAGCACGAATGGCGAGCCGCCGCGACGGATCGGAGGGCGGGCGGCGTCACGAACAGCACGTTTTCCGGATCATACTCTAGATTACCGATCTCTATGAAATGCGCATTTGAGGATTTTACGGCTTGACGACTTTCGAATGGATCATCGGCTTGCTGCTCGGTGCGGTCGCGCTGTCGGCGCTGGCCCGGCGGATCAAGGTGCCCTACCCGACCTTCCTTGCCATCGGCGGCGTATTGCTGGCGTTCGTACCACACGGACCATCCTGGACGCTGGAGCCCGATCTGGCACTGGCGCTGTTCGTCGCACCGGTGCTGCTCGACGCCGCCTACGACACCTCACTGCGCGACCTCCGCGACAACTGGCTGCCGGTCTCGACATTGGTGTTCCTCGCGGTCGGCGTGACGACCGCTGTCGTCGCCGTGCTGGCACGTTGGCTGGTCCCGGACATGCCATGGGCCGCCGCGATCGCGCTCGGGGCCATCGTCGCGCCGCCGGATGCCGCCGCGGCCACCGCCATCCTTCGCCAGGTCAACCTGCCCTACCGCATCCTCAAAATCCTCGAGGGCGAGAGCCTGCTCAACGACGCCAGCGCGCTATTGATCTATCGGGTCGCGGTCGGCGCCGTTGCGGTGGAGCATTTGAAATGGAGCGAGTTCGCGCCCTCGGTGGTGCTGGCATTAGCGGGCAGCCTGGTGGCCGGCTATTTGTTTGCCAGGTTATGGCTCCTGCTGTCACGTCGGGTGAGCGAGGCGCCGAGCGCGATCATCCTGCAATTCGCCGGTGCCTTCACGGTGTGGATCGTTGCCGATCGCATCGGCCTTTCCGGCATCCTGACCATCGTTGCCTATGGCATCACCATCGCGCGGACCGCCCCGGCGCGGACCCCGGCACGGCTTCGGGTGCCGGCCTATGCGGTGTGGGAGACTACCGTCTTCATCCTCAATGTACTGGCGTTCATGCTGATCGGCATGCAGTTGCGGCCGATCTGGAGCCGGCTTGACGAGGTGGTGCGCACCGAATACGTCGCAGTCGCGGCCTGCGTGCTGGCCGCCGTCATCCTCGCTCGTATCGTCTGGCTCATGAGCTATGTCGTCACGCTGCGTACGCGGGTGGCCCAGCGGCTTCTTCTTCGCCGGAATATAGTGGTGCCCACGGTGAAAGGCGGCATGGTGGTGGCGTGGTGCGGCATGCGCGGCATCGTCACGCTCGCTGCCGCCTTCGCGCTGCCGGAAAACTTTCCCTATCGCGACCTGATCCTGCTGACGGCTGTCGCCGTGGTGCTCGGCTCGCTCGTCATTCAAGGCCTGACGCTTCGCCCGCTCATCCTGGCGCTCAAGCTGAAGCAGGATAATCGAGTGGCCGTCGAGGCCGCTCGCGCCCGCGCCATTACCTATCGGGCAGCGCTCGACGAGATCGAGGGCGACCCGTCGGAGGAAGCCGAAATCCTGCGGCTCGAATATCGCGCCATGCTGATGCGCGCGGAGAGCGATCCCCATGGCGGGGTCCCCACCAGCGAGCTGCCGGCCGATCCGCTGCGGCGACGGGCGATCGGCGCCGCGCGCCGCTCGCTCCTGAAACTGCGCCGCTCGGAAGAAATCGGCGACGACGCCTTCCATCAGATCGAGGAAGAATTGGACCACGCCGAACTCAGTGCCGAGGCGTGAGCTGTCTCGCTAGATCGGGATGACTTATCTTCGAATCGTCATCCCGCTCCATGCTTTTGTTTAAGCATGACTTTTTCGGAAAACCGGTACCCAGTTTTCCGGATCACCCGGGCCTCAGGTCTCACGGATTCCGTTGGCAAGAAAAGCCTGCCCAGAAAGAGACATGATGGCCGACTCATGGGCGATACGAATCAACGGCGTACGTGCTGCAGCGCCATTGTCCCGTCCTGCTCCGTGGCGCCACCTCAGCCCTGCTCACCCAAAGGAGCAGGGCCTTTTTTGCGGCATCGAACCGCAGACGATCTGTGTGTGAGTGGGAATCGCTATCTACGCACGCTGTTAATGCAAGGCGCTCGCGTTATTTTGCAAGGCCAGCAAACTGGGCAAAACACAGTTTTGGCCCGTGGCTAACGGCAGCGGCAAACCGCCTGCATCACAACGTGTTGGCGACTGCCCTAGCCAACAAGTTGGCGCGGGTTATTTTCGAGTCGCCGACCCAAGACACTGGACGAGATTCCAACGCATCCGCGCGAGATGCCGCGCTGTCGCGATTCCGGTGGGCCATTGTTTCGAAAAGCCTTGGAAGATCATAGAACGAGAATTGGCCCACTCTCAGGCTAACTCGTTGTCACTGTTCAGTTGTCGTATTCCGAAGAGAAGCGCGAGCCCGTGAGCGACATCGACATTGCAGTGGCGGATAGTCTGAAAGTGCTTGACCTCAAACGGCCGATTAGAGAAGCGACCGAGATGGCGTGGCGCTGCAATATGTCGCGACGGGCGAGGAGCTGACCTCCCACTCCGGCTCCCTCGCGACTGGCGAGGGCCGCGGGAGCGAGGTTGCGAGCAAAAAAGTTGAATATCCCGTGTCTCTTTTCGCCGCCTCAGGGCATTGACGATACGCCCATCGTGGGGCTCGATCAGTGCCGAGCGAGCGGAGGAGACGAGATCATGGGCTACAAGCCGATCGAGTCCTACGGCGTCATCGGCGACCTGCACACCGTTGCCCTAGTCGGCATCGACGGGTCCATCGACTGGTGCTGCCTGCCGCACTTTGACTCGCCGAGCGTCTTCGCGGCGATCCTCGACGACCAGAAAGGGGGCTCATTCCGCATCGCCAGTCTCTACGAGGCGCAGCACAAACAGATGTACATGCCTGACAGCAACGTCCTGGTGACGCGCTTTCTTAGCGACCAGGGCGTCGGTGAAGTCGTGGACTTCATGCCGGTTCAAGGCTCGCGCGAGATCAGAAAGATCCACCAGATCGTCCGGGTAGTGCGGGCGGTGCGCGGGTCGGTCCGCTTCCGCCTCGACTGCCGGCCGGCCTTCGACTTCGCCCGCCGACCCCACCAGGTCGTCCTTGAGGGCCGGGGAGCGATCTTCGAGGCGCAAGGCATGAAGGTCTCGCTAGTCAGCCGCTTCCCGCTTGGTCGGCAGGGCGACGGCGTCGCTGCCGAGTTCGTCCTCAACCCCGGCGAGACGACCACGTTCATCCTCCGCCAGGTAGAGGAGAACGGCCACGACAGCGTTCATGACGGCATCCTGCTCGAGGCGCGGCTGGTCGGCACGGAGGCCCTGACGCAGACCCTTGCCTTTTGGCGGCAGTGGCTAAGGAAGTGCAACTACTGAGGTCGCTGG
>Ga0210396_10006873_pt1 | contig 10867 bp, 7 predicted proteins | sample IncBWH17OmetaG_FD_155466 | JGI IMG/M metagenome (GOLD analysis project Ga0210396, IMG submission 155466) | Forest soil microbial communities from Barre Woods Harvard Forest LTER site, Petersham, Massachusetts, United States - Inc-BW-H-17-O ... | reverse complement strand
ATTCGAAGCCTGGGACTGGATCATGCGGGGTGTTCTGGGATTAAAACGCAGAAAGCCACCATGGTTCCGTCTTCCGGTGATGATGAAATTGACCCTGAGCACACCTCACCACGCATTGAAGAATCTCGCCAAAGGACCGCTCACGCGTCCGAACAATTTCATGATGATTCCGCAAATACAGCCGTTCGGATATCCGCAAGATGTGGATCCAAACAAGTGCACATTCATCACGTCATTCTCATCCGAACGCGACCAGTGGATGCGCTCGAAATGTATCAACATTCACGATGCGCAATCGCGAGTGTACGAATTGGCTGATGAATACGATGGACGCCGAGCAGTGCCCAAGAATTTCTTCATGCTTCTGGACTCCTACCAAAACCATCCCGAAGCGAAGAGTCTCGGTCCTGATGGCAAACCGTGCGAAGCCGAGACACTCGGCCTACTGCAACGCGCGCACATCGTTGCGAATTGGCCGCCGATCTACATCGGAAAGGAATCGGATAAGCATTGGGAAGAAGGCGAAGACCTGAGTTTGCTGGAATTTAAAACAATCGAGTACAAGCGCAAAGGCTACGCAGTTGCGACAGATGAACAACTAGCGCGAATCGCGAAGGTTCCCAAGCGGGAATTCATGCGCAGGGGGGTCAACCAGCACACTCTAGAAAAAATCTGTACCGGAGAGCCGGTCCGGACGAGCAAGCTGGCGGCCTGTTTGAAGGTGCTTGAATCTGAAAACGAATATAAAAGAACCCTGGATTTAAGAGATAAAGCAGGCGCCCAAGGAAAGCAGATTAACGGCAAAGGGCATATCAAGCATCGTTCAGACTAAGATCCCGCTAAAGTTGGTGTAATCTAAACGCTTAAGAATCAGTGGTTTGCTGGAATTACCGTCGGGTTGTTGCATTTAGAGCGCTTATTGCATTATATTTGTGACAGTTGTAGCGTTTGTAGCGTCTAAGTAGTGAGCCACGGTTCAGATAGGGGCTTCTAGCGAAAACAAGCGCTAGCAGCAAAATAGGAGGATCGCCGTGACCGCCACAAAGGAGATGACAGCCACACCTGTTCCCATCTCTACGAGTGACCAACAGGACATAAACGAAATTTACCGGAGGCTCCAAAGAGCATCCGCAAAGCTGGTCGGACCTGATGGCAAAACTCAGGTTCTTCCCAACAACGTTTACTCCTTTCTCTGCCAACTGCTTGCCGATTTAACTGCGGGATCATCGGTGACCATTTTGCAGAACAATGCACTGCTCACAACCATGGAAGCAAGCAAAATGCTGGGCATGTCACGCCAGTTTTTTGTGAACTTGCTTACGAAAGGCGAAATCCCATTCATTAAGGTTGGAACGCATCGTCGGGTGTATGCCCGGGACCTTCTGGCCTATAAAGCCAAGCGAGACGCCGCGCGACGAAAAATTCTGGATGATTTAGCACGCGCGGAATACGACGAAGGGATTTACGACAAAATGCCCGATGATTTTAACACCGGACAATGAATACACAGTCTTGCTTGACGCGTGCGTCTTAGTTCCTATGCCATTGTGCGAGACTCTCTTGCGCTTGGCCGAGGAACCGGCTTTATACCGACCTCTTTGGAGCGATCCGATTCTCCAGGAGGTCGGTACTGCTTTGGAGAGAATGAAAAACACGCCCGACCAAGTCAATCGCCGCCTGAAGGCAATGCGTGAAACATTTCCGGAAGCTATCGTTTCCATTCCCGATCACCTCGCGGACGGATTGGTGTGCATCCCCGATCCAAATGATCGTCATGTGCTCGCCGCTGCTATCGCCGGTAGAGCCAACGCGATTTTGACATTAAATCGACGTGATTTTCCTCCTGAGTGTCTCGCGCAATATGACATAGACCGCATGTGCCCTGACGAATTTCTCGTTCATCAATATCATCTCAATCCCGAGTCCCTTCTCGAAAAAATCGATGCTCAAGCAGCGGCTATTCGTGAAAACAGAGAAGCCGTAATGAAGCGGTTCCGTGTTCTTCTCCAAGCCCCAAAATTTGCAGATGTTGTGGAAGGCAAGAAAGACGACCTCAAAAACAATGAGTTGGAGGGGTTAGGTTAGCTCGGACAGGTGCCAAACCCCTTGGCACCTGCTCAAATGCTTCGTCTTGCCCGTTCTTGATCCCTTTTGTCTAGCTAAAACCCAAGAACAAGAAGCACGAGTTCCTCAACCGAGCTTTCTCCGCATCGGAAGCTTCAAACGACAAAAATTGGCCGCACGGAAATAATGTCAGCATCAGAACTCGACGGAAACTCAGCCAGAGGGGTACAATGCAGCACCCACGTGGGTGCTTGAATGGCCTTCCGCCAATTGTTAATCATTTTCAGCTTGCTTGTTTCGTTCCTTGCCCCTGTATCGGTCCGAGCACAAGAAAGGGAAGGAAGGAATGAAGAATTTGACTACAAGACGCATCCTGAGAACGCTCCAGGCGAAGTAGACCCCAGAACCGGCATTTACTATCCGAAGGATTCGATCTGGTGGCAGGTTGAAAAACAGAGGCGGGAGGACGAATACTTTAATGACCTTAAGCGTAGTTCCGAATTAGGAATGAGCCTTACGGAATATGAGCAGCTTAAGCAGAGGGAAGAGCGCGAGTTTAAAGTTAGGAAACTCCTCACCGAACGAATTCCAATAAGACCCAGCGTCGTTGATCCGATTTTAGCCTTGAGGCGGAAGGCGGTTTCGCTCAGCGAAGGTAAGGCGACGAGTATCGTCACGTTTTCATGGTCGCTCGACGAGCGAAATGACTACTTGGTGCAAGTGAAAGAAGGAGGAACAGAGGTTGCCAGTCTTAACGTGGGCGACGGTAAAAAACTAGAAGTATTAAATGGGTTTATGACGCGATCCAAAATTGTATTCATAGAAGGAGAAATACCGGACCACGCCGGATGGCACCATTGGCTTTCCAATATTTGCAAGCAATGCGTAATCTTGTCTAAGGACTCTGGAAACCGCAGCGTTGCAGACAAAACATTTGCAGCCTTGCTCGGCCGTGTCGCAGTGGAGGCGGAGAATGTGACCGCATACAATGCTCTACCATACGAAACTGACAAGATTGACAGCCTTCGGGAACGTCTACGAATGCGAATCAAAGGTTCCAGAGAGAAATGGCTTGCAGCCAATGACCGGATTACGGAGGCTCTAGGTAGTCCCGGTCCTCAGGGTAAAACGATCACGTCTTCGCTAGCTGACAAAGATACTGTCCTGAAAGATTTGCATGAAGGCTCGTCTAATCTCGTTCTGATCTTTGCGCATTCGGATGGCAAGACGATCTACATGCCTGGAAAGAACGGTTCCAGGGTAACTGTTCAGGACCTTCGTGCCATCGCGCGGAACACCGCCCCGGATCGAGTCGTCGTTTTGATCGCGTGCGAGGCGGGCACCGTAAACGACAAGACTGAGTCTCTTGCGGGAGTCATTCTTAAAAGCAAATTAGCCAGAACGGTTTTTGCGTACCCCGGTTTGATAAGTCCTTCCTATGTGCCTCAGGTTATAGAAAGACTTCGCTCGGGGTTATCGCCACGCAGTGCCCTCCCGGGTCTAAACCAAATCGTCACAATAGAGGAGAAAAGAGATGAATTCTCTAGCACGGTACATTCTCGACCTGGGTTTTAATTTCGGCGAGCCGACAGCACCGCCTTTGCAAACGAATACCACGGGGGAGTCATCGCTCTATCTTGGTCGACGCCGAACGTCGCTAATGTGGGACTTTTATTCTTGGTTTGCCCTTGCACTAGGTATTTTCTTGCGGTCTGGCATTCAACTACCTAATCTCATATGGAAGGTGGACGCGTTGACGTGGAAGTCCTTTCTGGCGGCGCTAGTTGTCGCTTTCGCGACATTTGGACCATTCATGAGGTGGGTCAATCGCCGAAAGACACAACCGGGACTCCAGCAGTTCACTGCGCCGTTTACTTTCGGCTTTATTTTGAGCCTAAGCGAATTTGGAGCTAAACACTTAATATCGCACCTCATCACATAGCACTAAATTGTGATCGAAAGAGCAAATCTGTGAATTGCGGAGAACAACGGGTCTCCCTAACTCGACGCAAAGGCTTTTGCGTTTCGAAGAGCAGGCTCTGAATTTAAAAACTACTAATCTACCCTTCAGTCGCCCTCTTCCGCTATCGCCCCTAGATTCGCACGAAAGCGCGGGCCCGAACTCCCCGCCAATCCCCACTGATTCACTCGACATTAGGTGTAGCATTTTCCCCCAGGTAGGTATAACCCCGTCAAACTTGGCGGGGGGTGAGAACAGGAAGGGATGGAATATGCACCCCTACGTCCCCACCTTCCCCTGGGACCGCAAATCGCGAGTCTCATATTTGTCGAGGGGTGAGATCGATGGCGCGTCAATATTGCAGGAGAGTGAGACGCCGTGATCTGTACTAAAAGGGCGCTCAACGTAAGTTGCAAGCGCTTCGAATTGCCCTCAGAATCGTGTCCCTCACGACGCCGTTCTTGTCCCAAGTGTCGAAATAGTACTTCTTTGATCGTCCTTTTACGTGAAAACTAGTTTCATCCTGTCCAAATGGGTTGTTGCGAACAAATGACGACGGCATCTTTGCCTCAACAACTTCAGAACAGGGTAGGTTGAACTTGTCTGCAGCATTAGTTCCGTACCCGTTGAACACAAGTCCCTCCTTTGATACAGTCAACTGACCATTTGTCTTGTGAAGCCCGTGGAAATACGCAACTTCAAAGGTAGGCACGGCCTCATCTGCATTCGCCTGCTCAGCGGTTGCTCTACTTAAAGGCTGGCTAGGAGCGCTTGGCCCACCGGACCCTGCGGGGACCAGCGTCACCGAGTCTACATTCAGTCCAGCGGCAAGGTCCACCGTCTCCTCATAGGGTTCATATTTCGGAACCTGCAGTTCCAGACGGTGCTGGCCCAACGGGAGACCTAAGATCTGCAGTCGCCCGTCCGAATGGCGGATGGTCTCTTTGTGCCCGCCATCAAGGTAGACCCAAACATAAACCTCCCGGTCAACTACGGGGTCGGTATGGATATAGAGATCTGCTGCCGGAGATGTGGGCACAGGAGAACTCGAACCGACGGCGGGAGCCGGCACCGATGGCGGCGGGCTGGACGTCTCAGGCACAGTCACAGGAGGTTTCGAACCAAGGGCAGGATCGTCTACAGGGGCAGGAGGACTCTTCGCAGCGACAGCTCTTGATGGCGGCCCAAGTGGTTTCGGCGTCTCCGAGCCTTGGCGGCTGTGCGCGCCTCCTTGTGATCGAGCAGACGGTGGTGTGACAGGCATTGCGGGAACCAGCTGCTCTGCTGGTGCCGGGGCCGATGGCTTCGCTATCGGGGCGACAGCCGGCTCGGCTTTCGTATCGTCGGACGTTACGCGTGGGCCGTCCTGCACAGCTGGGGGCTTCCTGCCGCGCCAATACAACCCGCCTCCTAGGGCACCAGCGATCAGAACCGCGGCCACCACTCCGACCCACAAGCGCGAACGCCGCGTACCGCCCTGCCGGGCTACAGTTGGCTCCGCTGCCAATTCAGCGGCTCGACGTGCCTCGACCTGCTCTTTCGTCATCGCCGCTGATGAAAGCAATGCCAACCTTGGCCCGCCGGCTGCTGCGAACTCAATTTCATCCATCAGCGCTTGACCGTTCGCTGGCCGCAACTCTCGCTTCTTGTCCAAACATCGCATTACCGCAGCCGCCACTCCTTCCGGCACATCCGGCCTCACCTCCCGAATCGGCCTCGGCGGGATGTTGATGTGCGCCATCAGTTGCTCGATCGTCGAGTCGGCTTTCAGCGGCAAGTTAGCGGTCAGCATCTGGTACATCACGATTCCCAGCGAGTAGATGTCGGAGCGACCATCGAGTTGGTCTCCCTTCATGCCCCTCGCCTGCTCGGGCGACATGTAGGCGGGCGTGCCGATGACCACTCCGGTGCTGGTCAGCGTCAGGTGGCTGAGATGGCTTGCCTTGCTGTCTTCTGCTTGCGCCTCTTTGAGCTTGGCGATGCCAAAGTCGAGCACCTTCACTTGTTCAGCGCGCGCGCCCGATTCGTCGGTGGAACGCAAAAGAGCAATATTGGCTGGCTTGATATCACGGTGGATCAGCCCTAGGGAGTGCGCCGCGTCGAGCGCGGCCGCAGCCTGCTTGACAATGGCGCAGACGCGGTGGACGTCCATCGGCGCTTCATGCTCGATCACATCCTTCAGGCTGTGGCCTTCGATGTACTCCATGACGATGAAGGGGCGGCCGTCTTCGGCTTCGTCGATGTCCTCGACGCGCACAGCGTTGGGGTGCTGCAGCTTGCGCGTGATGATGGCTTCTTGCTCGAAGCGTCGCACGAAGCTGGTGTCGCTCGCCAATTCCGGGCTGATGACCTTGATGGCGCGGACTTCCCTGAAGCGCGTGTGCATGGCTTTGTAGACCGAGCCCATGCCACCTTGCCCGATTTTGGCTAGGATGCGGTACTTGCCGCGAACCAGAGTTCCTTCCGCCCATTCGCCGATGGTGATCAGGGAACTGCCGTCACGCGGGCAGAGCGTGTAATCGGTGGGAAACACCGTTTTGCAAGACGGGCAGCGCTTCATTTATGAAGAGTAATTTGTTGATCTAGAAACGGGTCGCACGAACTATTTATTCCTAGAAAACCTGTTCTAGTCAACAACCCGCTTTGGTAGGAAATCTAGCCAAAAGCCCAGAAATGCGCAAGTCCGCCACAGGCACATTAAACGCAAAATGACTTTGCGTTAATAAGTACAAGCTCGACGTATGTCCGTTCGGATTCCACGCATCCAAGTCGACCTTTAATCAACTCGGAAACCGAGATCATTTTCGAACTGGCACTCGACGAACAACATTCTTCAGAAGTCGCAATGATCGCGCGTGTACTGGCTGGCCTCGTCGTGCTCGCACGATCGTATGCCGACTCAATCCGGTTTCGAATTCCAAGAAGGCTAGTGGTATTTCAAGCAGCCGTTTTCTGAGTTGCTCATCGGCAATACCGGTATCAGAACCGTATCGCACTAGCGAAGGCATGAGCGTACTCACATCGTCGTTCTGCTCCCAACCCCGCTCCGTTTCTTTGCCGATCAGATGAAAGCTCGTTGCCGTCACCGGATATCGCTTGAGCAGACCAGCCGTATCGGATTTGCCGCGGCTTCCATCCGGCGCGGAACTCTTGGCTTCGCGATGGCCATGATACTGCTTGAATACCATCTCAAAGGTTTGCACTACGATAGGCACGGTCGGGTTCTCCAAACTGTGAGTTGTGCCGTCATGAATGTTCACATGAGGCAGTTTCATCCATTGAGATGAGTCTTTTTCGAATGGAGCCAGCAGCGTGAGCGGAACATTGCTCAGGTTCACCAGAACTGGAGACAGCGCAAAATTGTAAGGTCGGGCTTGATCACGTCGTAATCGACGCAGTGCTGCCATGACGTTGGGTGTGCTGATGGCGATCCGTCTCATAACCGGAAGACGAAACCATTTCGGTTTGTGACAGCGGAATCCGAGAGCGCGGTCCAACATCCATTGCCAGCCTTCCTTGATCCAGTTCGCGACTTCACATTCTTGATCGCGACCCTCTATTGGCCGATAGTAGAGTCCCAGACCGTGCTCACTCACTTTGATGAGGTGAATTCCAGATTTCTCCTGGGCGTACAAAGCGTATCGTTTTGCAGAAATGCCGTAGCCGTAAAGTTGCCATTGTCCACTTTCCGAACCGAAATTGAGCTCTCGGACAATATTCAGGATTGAACCTGGAATTACTCTCCTGTCATAAGGATTCAAAGCCTCGAATCGATCGACGATTTCCCTAACCTTTTCCCACGTTAATGCTTTAATGGCCTCGCTTCCGTCCGGCATGCGATGCATGCCTCCGTTGCATCGAACTAGTCCGCCTTGTTCCGACGACACGATGGCCATCGAATCGATGTCGCACATGAGATAGGTTCCGCCTGCATCTGCAACCATCCTTTCCAACATGGCCAGAAGCAATCTTCCGCCAGCTGTAATCAGAGAGGCTACAGGTGGGAAATACCAAGGACCTGGCACTTCCATGACGCAGGTTCGTTCAGTCCCGCTCAGTTCTCCCGAAAAGATTCCGATTTTCTTTGCCTTGTTCTTTCCAACTTGGAGTTTGTTAACTTCGGCATAGATTCCATAACATCCGGCATTTGCCAGGATTTTGAGGAAATAATAGAGAGGATCGCTCTTCTGTTTTCCCTTTCGCTCTTCAATGACTTTGCGAAAGAAATCATCCGTATACGGATCGATCGAGCCTGTTCCCAACGTAACGGAGTTCATGCCCTTCTGAACGCCAATCGGTTCGATCCGAATAGCTCGCAAAATCTTCGGGGGGCTTCCCGTCGTTAGTGCTGATCCGACCACGTCAGGACCCGCCGACCAAACCGGCGCATTTGACGTGAGCGGATTTAATCCTATGTTCGTTTGATCGACTGTCTGACCATCTCCATAAACCGTTCGGACCGGAAAAATGTCGGCTTCGGGCTGGATCAATGCGAAGAATGCTAGCTTGGGCCAAGTCCTCTGATCAAGCAGACTATCGATCGTGAGTGAGTTCAAAAAGACTCGGATTTCATCGGTAACGTCTCGTACTTGTACCCGTTCTGCCGTTAGCACTCGCCACAAGCCCAAAAGCGTGTTGACCGTCGGGTACTGGCTTGTGAAATCCGTATACACAACCGGGACAGGAGTGTGACGGATGCGAATTTCCGCGCGTCCACCGGTTGCATTTCCGGCTGTTTGCCACCTGGCACGAGGCGAATGGCACGAATCACCTCAGGGGCACTATCGGTCTGAATCGCTGAAGCAATCAGGTCGGGTCCGGCAATCCAGATTGGTTTCGAGGATGTTAGGTAGTTATTCCCGATATTCGGAGTGCCTCCGTTGTACATCGTTCGTACCGGAAGGATGTGCTTCTTAGGTTTGACGAGTGCGAAGAAACGTAGATCGGACCACAATTCAGGTTTAAAACATTCGTCGAGTGTGAGCCTCCGCAATATTTTCCGAACTTGCCTAGTCGCATTCTCAAAGAACAGCCTCTGGGCCGTCAGAATGTTCCAGATGCCGAGCAAAACGCAGGCGCTGGGATACACGGAAGTGAAATCGACGGGCACAACCGGCACCTCCTGAAGCCGGATGCGTGTCTCCGATCTCCCTCCCATGAAGCTTCCCATCGCGATGCCCAGATTCTTTAGGGAGACATCAAATTTCTCCTCAGGTGGTTCAATGTTCATTGCCTCCAAATACCCTTTTGCGATGCTTGCGGGCGAATAGGCCATGTCAGGTGAGGTTGGAATCGGGTGTAGATCGAATTCCTGCTTGGCCGCATTCAGCAGGGCTGCCGTGCAGCGCACATCCTGACGCGCGTATTTGATTTCCTCGACGGTTACTTTGCCGGTGGGAGTGTGCTCGATTTTCTGCGGCAGGTTTTGTTTTCTAAACGTCTCCAGTTCGCAGGCTTTCTTGAGCGAGAGCGCCTGATTGAACAGCGCGAAGAGCAAAGTACGGAGATCCAGAAATCGGGAGTCGCCAATCTCCGTTGGCATGTCTTTGCCTGCCTTGGAGATCCATTCTGCCGTAAAGCTGATGAATGATTTCTTGCTGTCAATCGGATCGATCAGAATGCGCGGAAAGTGCAGGTTTTCATTTCCGTCTTTGTATTGCACCAGGACGAGTGACCATTCATCTTTTTTGCCCTTCGGCCACCTGCGAGCCAAGCGCGTGAGATCGAAGGGAAGATTGAAGCCAACAATCAATACACCTTTGCGCGCATACCGATAGAAAACCTGTTTTACAAATCGCGATCGTGGGTGTAGTGGGAATCGTGGAGGGAACGACTTTACTTCAGTGTCGGCTGTCTCAACATACCTTTCGAGAACGGCGCGTTCGCGCGCTGGCAGATCGTCGTCGAAGAATGCGCCTTCCTCTTCGAGTTGGTAAGTATCACCGTCCAATCGCAAGACTCGATAAAAGCCGAAGGTTAGGTCTTGGCCGGTATCGATGCGTGTTTCGCAATCGAAAACGACGGCGTATTCCGGCCACTCCGTGAGGTTGCGCCGGAAATTCCGTCTCCGGCGCGACTCGCAGTTTCCGCTTTGGGTTTAGATCCGGGCTTGGGCGTGGGATTGCACACGGACACCGCCAACCGGGACTCTCTTGCCCTTGATGTGCTCGAACCCATTCGTCCCCAGATTGAAGCGTGGTTGTTGAATTGGATCGGGAGCGAACCGTTCCGGCGGTCTGACTTTTTTGAAACCGGAACCGGCAATTGTCGCCTGATGTCCCAGCTCTGTTCCAAGCTGGGTGGGACCGTTTCAGTTTGGGGAAAACTGGTTGCGCCTTGGGCAGAGTACGTGGCGCGAGCCCTGTCGACTGGCACTAAATCAGGGCGCGAGTATGACTCAGTTCCTCCGACTCGTCTCACGCAGCGGCATCGTACGGAAGCAAAGGGTAAGGTCTGGGCACCTTGGGCCACATTTTCCAAATCAGAACATCTTTGTCGCGGCTGCGGAAAGAAGATTGAAAATCGAAGCGACAGCTGTGCTCAATGCTCCGTCAACAACTCAACCGAACGTCTCATAGACGTAGCGCACGCTGGTCGGGTTGCGAGCCACACGCCGGAAGCGCTAGCCAAAGAGGGCAAAACACAACGCCGACACGCGCTGGCGCGGTCTTCCTGGAGACCGGATCAGCAACCTGATTGGTTGACCGAACAGGTTTATTTGGACAGAATTCAACCGCTGCTAGCTCAAGTTTCAGGCTGCGCCATTTCAAAAAAGATTTCCGTCTCGCGTTGGTACGCTGGACGCATACGGCAGGGCTACCGGCCCCACCCGAGGCATTGGAG
>Ga0210396_10006872_pt1 | contig 10868 bp, 6 predicted proteins | sample IncBWH17OmetaG_FD_155466 | JGI IMG/M metagenome (GOLD analysis project Ga0210396, IMG submission 155466) | Forest soil microbial communities from Barre Woods Harvard Forest LTER site, Petersham, Massachusetts, United States - Inc-BW-H-17-O ... | reverse complement strand
TTGCCGGGACAGAATGGCCGCGACCTTGCGAACGACTTGCGGAGTGTGTGTCCAAAACTGAAGATTCTTTTCATCTCCGGCTATCCGGAAAATGTGGTCACGCGACACGGAATTCAGGAAGACGGAATGTTCTACCTGTCTAAACCATTTTCGCTGCAGTCCCTTACCCGCAAGGTAACGCAGGTTCTCGGGCAGAAAGAGACGGCTAACGCCACGGTCTGAATTGGCTTGTCATTCCTGAGTGGCTTCAACCTGAGCTGCTCCAATATCTGATTGAATGCTGTAAGTGTACGGCGCGTTGCAGCGGCTGAGGATCTTTCACGAAACGAAAGCGGATCGATGGACCGCGCTGGTGATCGCACTTCGTACAGCGTGTGGGTACGCAGAGCTTAGTGCACACTTTCGGGCGGACGGTCTGGAGCAGGATCGGGTGCGTGTTTTCCGACGACGACCACATCCACGCGGCGATTAAGCGCGCGCCCGGCCTCCGTGCTGTTGCTGGCGATGGGATGATATTCTCCATAACCGCCCGCCGATAACCGCTGCGCAGCGAAACCGTATTTGGTGATCAGCAAGCGAATCATTTCGGTCGCACGCGCGGTCGAGAGCTCCCAGTTAGAGGTAAATTGGTTATTGTGGATGCGCACATTATCGGTATGGCCCTCGATGCGGAGGTTGTATTGGCGCTCCCCGAGCAGTGTAGCCATGCGGCTGAAAGCCTGCTGAGAGCCAACTTTGACACCGGCCGAACCGCTGTCAAAGAAACCAGCTTCCCGCAAGCTAATCACCAGGCCCTCGTGTCCAGTTCGTACTTCCACTTCGCCTCGGGCAATCTCCGGCGCCAAAGCTTGCTCCAATTCGTTTCGCAGTTCAGTCAAATCGCGGTTTTCGTCGCTAATGGGCGGTGGCACAACCGGGGCAGTCTTTACGACGGTCACCGCTGGTTCGATTGCAACCATGTCCGACATGTCTGCGGTTGGGTACGCTCCGAGTTGTTGGAACGCGACCTGTATAGCGGTTGCAAGCCGGTTCACTTTCTTCTTATCAACCTGCGCAGTCGAGTAATTCACATAAACATCCACAACATTGGTGCAGGTGTCAAAAGACAAATTCCACACGTGCTCGATGATCATGGCGCGAGTGATTCGCCGGCCGGCATTGCGCATCAGATATTCCAGCAAAGCGAATTCCTTGCCGGTTAAATCGATGCGGCGTCCCGCGCGCTCTACCCTGCGCTCCACCCGGTCGAGCTTCAGATCTTCCACCGTCAGCACCGATTCCGCCGGTAGATGGCAACGCCGTAACAGCGCGCGAATCCGCGCCGAAAGCTCCGAGAACGAGAATGGTTTGCCCAGATAGTCATCCGCGCCCAGATCCAGACACTGCACCCGGTCTTCCACTCGCGTGCGCCCCGTCAGCACCAGTATCGGCATGCTTGGTTTCCGCGTGCGCAGATAACGCAGAATCGCAACTCCATCCAGCCGCGGCAGGCTGAGGTCGAGTACCACCAGGTCATAGTCGAATTCGCCCGCCATGGCCCGAGCCTGCTCTCCGTCATTCGAAACGTCCACGGAGTAGTGTTCGGCGTCCAGGCCTTTTTTCACGAAGCTGGCGAGTGCGGAATCGTCTTCAGCGATCAGAATGCGCATAAGGTTTCTCTAACCTGCACTTCCGATTCTAGGCAAGAAGCAGCCGAAGATTGGAGATTCCGTGTTGCACGAAGGTCTCTGCCTTCCGCAAACGGAACTTTGCCCCGGAACCTGCTCCGCCACTCACTCGCGCTTCGCTCTGCCGACGATAATTCGTTGACACACATTTCTTTCACTAAAGGATCACACCGGCTTGGATCTGGGGAGCAAAGGAATACTGAAATCCCTGCTCGTGCCCGGCGGCATACTCCTGCTGGCGGCAGTCGTCCTGTTGTCGGGCGGGCTTCTGTCGATCTCCGCGGCCGCAGTTGACTTCTACTATTACGCCGTCTTCGCCGCCGGAATCCTTCTCGCTTGGCGCTTCCACTCCAGCCGCGTCCTCTTCGCTCTGCTCATGCTGCTTCTGGCACACCGCGCCCTGGAATTCTTTTCGGGCGGTCGCGCGGTCGCGATCGGACCGGGTCGCATTGCCTTTGAAGCCATCGCCTTTCTCGTCCCTGTCAACTTCATCGTGCTGGCGCTCATTCGCGAGCGCGGCCTGTCGATTCCAGCGATTACTCCTCGTCTTGTCTTGCTGTTCCTTGAGTCCGTGTTCGTCGCGGTCCTCTGCCGCCCCGGACAGATTGCCAGCCCGGCATTTCTTAACTTCGCGTTGTTGAGCCGGTCTTTATTTCATTGGACGAAAATCCCACAGCTTGCCTTGCTGGCTTTCGCGGGAGCCTTCGCGGTTCTGCTCGTCCGCATCTTTCTCTATCGCAAGCAGGTCGAAATTGGCCTGCTCTGGTCGCTGGCTGCGACTCTTCTTGGCCTGCAAAACGCTGTGGGCCGAATCGCGGTTGCCTATTGGGCGACAGCGGGCCTGCTCTTGGTCGCATCGATCATCGAGAACACTTACGTCCTGGCTTATCACGACGAACTTACTTCGCTGCCCGCGCGCCGCGCCTTCAACGAGGCCCTGCTGCGCCTCGAAGCGCCTTATTGCATTGCTGTCGTCGACATCGATCACTTCAAGAGTTTCAACGACACCTACGGACACGACACTGGAGATCAGGTTTTAAGCATGGTTGCTTCGCGACTCGCCCGCGTAAGCGGCGGCGGGCAAGCATTTCGTGTCGGCGGAGAAGAGTTCTCGATTTTGTTCGCCGGAAAATCGACGAAAGAAGTCGTGCCCTATCTTGACGCGCTCAGAACTCTCATCGAGGAATCCAGGTTTCGGGTCCGCAACACGCCCGAGCGTCGCAGCGCTCCGCGCGGCGCGGGCCGCAGGGGTGACGATAAGAGAAGCACGCGTCGCAAACTCGGCCGGCCTCGGACTCCTCCGCCGGAAACTTCTCTCGGCCTCTCGGTCACGGTGAGTATCGGGGTCGCGGAATCAGACTCGAAGACACGCGAAGTGGAACAGGTAATTCAAGCCGCCGACAAGGCTCTGTATCGAGCCAAGAAGGCAGGCCGCAATCGTGTCGAGATCGCGAGCGAAGCTCGCGGTCGCGGCGCACGTCTCAAGCGAAACATCGCCTGAAATACTCGAGAAGTGTTCCACGTGGAACATATTGTTAGCGCGATTATGTACGTACTCGAATGTACGTACATAATGAAAGCGCCTGTTGTTTCTTGGAGTTACGCGCGATCCGCCCTCCTGAAGTCAAAGTTTTTTCGCTGCCCGCTCGGACCCTCGGAGACGGCTGTCCTCCATTTGATACGCTGAGTTTAGGAACTGCCGATCAGGACTCCGGTTACGAAAACCAATGCTCCGCCGAGCGCTACCTGCATCGCGGCTGAGAAGGTGGGCGTGTCCATGTAGCGATGGCGAATCCAGGTGATGACTCCGAGCTCGACGAGAACTACCACGAAGGCAACGCCAAGCGCGAGATGGAAACTGGGAAGCAGGAAGGGTAAAGTGTGGCCCACCCCTCCCAGTGCGGTCATGGCGCCACAAATCAATCCGCGAACCCAGGGATGGCCGCGGCCGGTGAGGCTGCCGTCATCGGAGAGCGCCTCGGCAAATCCCATGCTGATGCCGGCGCCGAGCGAGGCTGCCATGCCGACCAGAAAAGCGTCCCAGGGATTGCGGGTCGCGAATGCGGCAGCGAATACCGGTGCGAGCGTGGACACGGAGCCATCCATCAAACCGGCCAGGCCGGGCTGCACAATCTGCAAAACGAAAAGCCTTCGGCGCGCCCGTTCTTCATCTTGCGCAACGTCGGGGCGCAGTTCTTCTTCCTTCAGTTCCTGGGCGCGGTCTTCGTGGGCGCGCTCTTCCTGGGCGAGATCGTCGAGCAATTGGCGGATGCTGGCATCCTGAGTTCGTCCAGCGGCTTTCTCATAAAACCTGCGAGTTTCCACCTCGATGGCGCTGGCTTCGTTGCGCACCATGTCGAGGCGCAGCGGTCGTGCCAGCCAAACCGGCTTTCGTTGTACGAAGCCCTTCACGTCGTGGCGGCGGATGAGCGGAATATGTTCGCCGAATTTCTGCCGGTACAAATCGATTAACCTTCGACGGTGTCCGGACTCCTCGTCGCGCATGCCCTCGAATACTGCGGCAGAAGCGGGGAAGTCCTGGCGCAATCCTTCGGCGAAATCGGCGAGAAGATGCGCTCGTCTTCTTCTTCGAGCGAAATGGCCAAGGCGAGGATCTCGCGTTGGTTGAGAGTTTCGAAAGTCTTCATGGCGGATAGTGTAATCGGGCGGGGATGGATGCTCCAACTCGGGAGTGGTACGGTGGAAGGTTAGCTTCTTGCCGGCGTGTGGAGTCAAGCTTCAGCGCTCGGGTGTGTGCGTGAAAACCAATCTTTCGCCCCGTTGGGGCTTGGCTGCTTCCCCACCTCTACCCACGGCTTGCGCCGTGGGCTGCATTCTTACGCCGCTAAGCGGCTAAAACTGAGGCGTTGATTCGAACTGTGGGTTTGTTGCGGCTTGCTGCCTCGACGTGATCACCGCGGTGAACTTCGGTTAATGAAGTTCACCGCAGCAAAGTCAAAGAGCGGTCCAGGAGCTAATACGCCCAGAAGGGACCGTTTCCCTGCGGGGTTGTGGTTCCATCGATAGCGGTGAATACGGACCGCCCGTAGAAAAACGGAAGCCCCCAATCGAAAGTGCACGGCGAAGACGTGCAGGGCATCGGTCCCGCGAGGTTGCTGAATGCCGCAGCAGTGGGATTGGCTTGGGTCACGGTATCGAAATCGTCCACGTTGAAAGTGACCGTGTTGGTCGTCGAGCCATTGTTCGGATCGACGTTCGTGGCGGAAAGGCTCGTGGCGGCCGTGCAATACCAGCTAGGGTTGTCACCACAAGCAGTCAGCGAAGAGTCGGGGAAGAAGAGGCCGTTCGAACCGCTGTCAATAAAGCTGGCGGTTAGGGCTTGACCTCCGAAATTGGTCGTGAAGTTATCGGATGAATCCAGCGTGAACAGCGTCGCCGTGCTGGGAAGAGTGTTGTTCGACTCTGTGCCAATGCCAAAAGTCAGAGTTCCAGACGCGGTAGGTGCTACGTCGTTAACCGCCTGTAGCGTCAGGATCGTGCCGTTGTTGTCCGTCGGGAACGTGAAGACCGGGTTTGTCACCTGTTGATTCGCGTTAGCATCCGAACAAGCGGCGCCGCACGAGACAAATGTTGTGTTGCAGCTACCACTGGAGGAGCAAAGATAATAAACCGCTGGAGCTGTGCCGCCCGCGCTCGGGTCGCAGGCCAGGCCGCAGTCGAACGGCTCGGGACCCACACCCAGTATGCCGTTTGCGCCCAAGAGGGTTTGCGTATCTTCGTTCGTGCCGGAGCATCCACTCGGAATGCTGAAGCTGGGATTCGCGATAACCTGAACAGAAGTCGAAGCTGCTAACTCTGCGCCCACCACGATGTTTGCTGGCGCCACCGCTCCCCATAAGAACGAGTTGTCCACGAATTGAACGCAGTCATACAGGGTGTTGCCGTTGTTGTCAGTTAGCGGCGTGAGCGGAACCGTAACTTGTGAAGCTAAGAGTCTGAGGCCGAACGATCCTGTGTCCACCAGGATATCGGGGATAGTCTGGCAAGCGCCGTTGGAGGGAGAGCAGAGTAAGACGCTGACAAAAGCCGCATTGGTGTAGATTGCCGGAGGATTTGCCGTCGTCAATGGCCCGCCATTGACCGAGATAGGCGCAACGTTCGTCACAGTGCCCGCGGGCGCGATAACAATTGGCGTTGATGCGGTGACGGACGAACTCGCTATAGACGTTGCGACGACGGTTGGGAGCGCGATGCTGGTCACCGGGTTCGGGGCGGTGTACGTCGCCCCCGTGGTGGTCTGGTTGCTCAACTTACCGGCGCCGGTCAGAGACCAACTTACGCCCTTACCGCTGGAGTCGTTAGCGACGCTGGCGGTAATATTCACGCTTTGGCCGGCGTCAAGCGATGCGCTGCTCGGAGTGAGCGCAATCGAAGTCACGACGCCTACGGGCGTTCCGCTGCTGCCACACCCTACGAGAAATCCGAGGGTTCCAATCAGAGTTAAGACCAAGAAGCTGCGCACACTTTCCTCCTTATTGTAATGCGTCGACGTTAACGCCCTGCGGCACCATGGCAGGAAGATAAGCTCTGCCGAAATATGAGCGCATGTGTCCGCCATTTTGGAAAACGAAATCAGATTGTTGGATGTTGACCGGCCTATGACCCGGGTGGCTCTCTCGCTGTAGTTTCGCGGCTTGGACGAACCGATCTGAGTACGTCCCCAGCAGTTGCTGCATATTAGGGATGAACGGTCCGCTCCAGGAGATGGCAAACACCTTGCCCTCCGGGGAAACGTATTCTTTTATGACAGTCTTGCCCGGAGCCGTGATTTGGTGTGTGGTATAGGCTTCGGCTTCCGTGGTCTTCAGTTCGCCTTTCATTTGTGCCTGATCGTGTTGGACGGAGGTAACGTCGCCGCCCAATGCCGCTAGCGCTGGAATAGGCAGAGCCAGCATCAGGAGAGCAATTCCCATCCACACAGTCTTTAGGAACAAAGTTGATGGCAGCGAGGTTTGTGATTCTGATATCCCAGAGTTCGATACCCCAGAATTTGATATCCCAGAATTTGATTTCATGTGAATTACTCCGCTTTCTGTGGTGCGCAAGGCTACGCGGTTCGTTGCTTTAAACCCAGACGATGAGCTTAAGTTGCGGTTGCCGGCCAGGATTGGCATCGAGGTCTCGAGGTTGCGTTTCGTCGCAAGATTCGTGTCGCTAGTATAGAGCGGACACTCGTGTCCGCTGACCTTGGCTGTCAAGATTGAGAAATCGAAACCAATCAGCCCAGAATTCGTCATACCCTAAAGGGTGGCGTACAGGGAGTGTCCACCCTACACAGCTCAAAAGAGAATGCACACATTTTATCTCTTTTGCGACTCGCATGTGTAAAGGGTTGTAAAGTTACTTTATTATTCGCATTCCCCCTCCGATTGGCGGGAGCGCGGGACAAGCAGTAAATTGTTAAGCGGAGCGATCGATGTCCACATGTGTATCGTGCGGCTCGCAAGTGCCGGAGACGGGACGTTTCTGTTCGTCCTGCGGCGCGGCCATGGTGTCTGGCGACGAACTTGCGACCATGGAGTATCTGAATTCGAAACCCAGACCATCGGGGAAGGCGGCATCGGGGTCGGCCGCGAAGACTTCCGGCAGCCGGGCGCAGAGCTCTTCGGGAGGTTTGCTGACCGAAGGCCGATTTCTTCCCGGGCGCCTGCTGGCAGGGCGTTACCGCATTATTGCGCTACTGGGCAGAGGCGGCATGGGCGAGGTGTATCGCGCCGATGATCTGACGCTGGGGCAACCGGTTGCGCTCAAGTTTCTTCCTGAAGAGGCGAGCCAAGATGAAACTCTGCTGGAGCGTTTTCGCAATGAGGTTCGGCTCTCGCGCCGAGTTTCGCACCCGAATGTTTGCCGGGTTTATGACGTGGGCGAAGTCGATGGACACACGTTCTTCACCATGGAGTATGTGGATGGCGAGGACTTGGCGTCTCTGTTGCGGCGCATTGGGCGCTTGCCTGCGGACAAGGCTTTGGAAATCGCGCGCCAGCTTTGTGCCGGTTTAGCTGCGGCTCATGCCAAGGGAGTGCTGCATCGTGATCTGAAGCCGGCCAACATCATGCTCGATGGCCGGGGGCAGGTGGTAGTCACGGATTTTGGACTCGCCGGATTGGTGGATCAGATTCCGGGAAGCGATGTGCGCAGCGGCACGCCGGCGTACATGGCTCCCGAACAACTGGAAGGCAAAGAGGTCAACGCGAAAAGCGATATTTACGCGCTGGGTCTGGTGCTGTATGAAATTTTCACCGGCAAGCGCGCATTCAGTGTGGAGTCTTTGCCGGAACTGGTGCGAGCGCGAAGCGAATCGGCGCCGAGCAAACCATCGACGTTGGTGAAGGATCTCGATCCGGCGGTGGAGCGGGTGATCCTGCGCTGTCTTGAAGTCGATCCTGCGAATCGGATGAGCTCGGCGTTGAGTGTGGCCGCGGCTCTGCCGGGAGGCGATCCGCTGGCTGCGGCTTTGGCGGCGGGCGAAACACCGTCGCCGCAAATGGTTGCGGCGGCGGGAGAAACCACGGGATTAGCGCCGCGAACGGCAATCCTTTGTCTGGCAGCGGCGATTGTGGGTCTGGGATTGGTAAGCTACTTTGCCATTAGGACGAGTGGCATGGGGAAACTGGGCCTTGAGCAATCGCCGGAAGTCTTGGCGCAGAAGGCAAAAGAAATTGTAAGCCAGCTCGGATATCCAGATAAACCGGCGGACACCGCCAGCGACTTCTCTTACGACAACGATTTCCTGAAGTACGTGGAGAAGAATGACAAGCCGCACGCGCGTTGGGACGAAGTGGTCCCCGGACGGCCCGCGCCGCTGCAATATTTATATCGGCAAAGTGCGCAATACATGATGGGGACCGACTTCCATGATTCGTTGCTGACTCCGGGAATCGTAACTGACGACGACCCGCCGCCGATTCTTTCAGGAATGGTGACCGTGACGCTGGATCCGCGAGGACGGCTGACGTTTTTTCAGGCGATCCCGCCGCAAGTGCAAAGCGAAAATGCGGGCGCTCATGCGCAAGCGGCTGACTGGAGCGTGTTGTTTCATGAAGCCGGGTTGGATGCAGCGCAATTCAAGGAAACCCAGCCGCTCTGGACTTCTCTCGCCACTTCCGACACGAGGGCGGCGTGGACTGGAACCTGGCCCGGCACCAGTCGTCCATTACGCATTGAGGCGGCTGCGTTTGAGGGCAAACCGGTGTTTTTTTCGTTGATCGGACCCTGGACTCGGCCGCAACGCATGCGGCCGGACCCGCCAACGACTCCGGGGCAACGAGCGGGGAATTTGTTTTTTTTGGCAATGATTTTGTCGGTGGTGGGGGGAGCTGCATTGTTGGCGCGGCGAAACTACATTCGAGGAAGAGGCGACCGCCGGGGGGCGTTCCGCCTGGCCTGCATGCTTTTTGCAACGCTGATCGGGTTGTGGTTATGCCGCGGGCATATGGTGCCGGGACTGGAGATGTTGTTTCCATTCACCATGGCGATCAGCACCGCGCTTTTTTTCTCGGGCCTGATATGGCTGCTGTACCTTTCGCTCGAGCCCTACGTGCGCCGACACTGGCCGCAGGCGCTGGTTTCCTGGAGCCGACTAGTGATGGGCCGGCTGCGCGATCCATTGGTCGGCCGCGATGTTTTGTTTGGTGTAATCCTGGGCGTTGTCTGGGTACTGATTTTCGAAGTAGCTCAATTGCTGACTATGGGTAAAGGCGGGCCTCCGCAATTCTTTTCGACGAGTTATCTTTTGGGAGGCCGGCATGTGCTTGGGGCATTGTTATTTCAAATCCCGGACTCCATTGAAGCCACGCTGCTGTTCTTTTTTCTGCTTTTCGTGCTGCGCGTGACGCTCAGGAAGGAGTGGCTCGCAGCAATTGTGTTCGTGGCGATCTGGGTGACATTGAAAACCCTGGGCAGCGATTATCCGTGGATTGAAGGATGCGCCAACGCGACCCTCTATGGAGGGGCGACCATCGTCGTGTTTCGTTTCGGATTCGTAACCCTGGGCGTCGGAATATTCACTACTGAATTGCTTGCCAATGCGCCAGTTACTCTGGATTTTTCCGCTTGGTATTTTAGCAGCGCGTGGCTCCCTGTGCTGGGCTTTGCTGCTCTGGCAGTTTGGGGATTTTACAATGCCCTGGCCGGGCAGAAATTGTGGCAGGGGGATTTGTTCAACTAAACTCGACCTCGCTTGCCTTTTAGCTGACACCTGTCGCCACGTTTATTTTGCGCTGCCTACCAGTTTCTCCACATCAGACATCTCTTTGGGCACACCGGACGAAAGTATTTCCGGACCATTGTCGGTGACCAGGATCGTATCTTCGACGCGGAAGTGCATGTGTTGGTCGGGGAACTCGACGATGGGTTCGACGGTGACAACTTGGCCCGCTTTCACCGGGCCGGTTGGCATCTTCACATCGTGGGTGGCCAGGCCAACGAAATGTCCAGGGAACCCGTACCACTGTTTGGCGATGCCGTTTTTCTCAAAGACTGCCTTGCCCGCATCAGCAACTTGCTCGTAGGTGTTTCCGGGTTTGAGCAGCGCGATGGATGCTTTCTGCGATTCGAGATCGACAGCGTACCATTTGGCCTGCTCGGGCGTGAATTTTCCGCTGATGTTGAAGGTGCGAGTAATGTCCATGGTCATATGATCGAGGTCGGCGGCGAAGTCGAACACTACCAGGTCATTCGGCTGGATCTGGCGACGGTCACTGAAGTAGTGCCATGTGTTGATGTTGTCGCCGGTGCCGACGATCGCGGGATAAGCCCAACCCTGGGCGCCGCCGTTGCGGAAGACATAAGCGGCTTGTGCCTCGATCTGGTACTCGAACATCGGAGGATGGGCGTGTTCCATCGCCTGCTTGATTCCCTCGGCGCTCAGTTTGCCATTCCGCCGGAGCAGTTCGATTTCCTGCGGAGTCTTGATGTTGCGCATATCGTCAATGAACGGCGTGGCATCGCGCTGATGAGCAGCGGGATAGCGCTCGGCCAATTTCTTCAGAGCAGCGCGGTCGCCGGGAAAGGGATCGCCGTAGGGGTTCGAATAATCAGCGGCGTAATCGCGACCGACCTCGAAGCGAGCGCCATCAGCCTTGTCAGGGAAAGTCAAACGCAGCCACAGATCGGTATCTTTGCCGAGAAAAAACGCCAGCATGCCATCAAGACTATCCAGCGGCAACACGCTCTTGAAAC
>Ga0210396_10006871_pt1 | contig 10868 bp, 11 predicted proteins | sample IncBWH17OmetaG_FD_155466 | JGI IMG/M metagenome (GOLD analysis project Ga0210396, IMG submission 155466) | Forest soil microbial communities from Barre Woods Harvard Forest LTER site, Petersham, Massachusetts, United States - Inc-BW-H-17-O ... | reverse complement strand
AGCGTGTAGCGCCGCAGGTCGTGCAGCAGCGGCAGCACGATGGCCGGCCCCTCGCCGACGATGCCGATGCCGCCCGTGAGCCGGTTGACGCGCACGCCGACGTCGCCGGGCGCGATCGTCCGCAGCGGCGGCCGCAAGACGAGCAGCGCGACGCCACCGATGAGCACGCCCACGGCGAGCAGCCGGCGCCCGCGCGGGCTCCCGAACGTCTCGATGAGCCCGAGCGCGACGGCGGCGAAGCCCGCGCGAACGAAGACGACGACCCGGCGAAGACCCTGCTTGATGCGTTCCATGACGTTGTCCTTTGGTGAAGAGGTTAGAAACAAACGAACTGCCGATGCGCGAGGCGCGCGCCGTTGGGGGCGAGCACCTCGACGGCGTAGGCGCCCAACTCGAGGCGGTGGCGCGACCAGCTGCGCCACGCGTGCTCGTCACCCGTCGGCAGGTAGTGGCGCGCGACCTCGACGCCGTCGCGCGTCCACACGTGCTCGATGAACCCCGCGCCGTGACCGGAGACGGTCGTGTGCGCGTAGACGGTGTCGCCCGCGCGGAACGGATGGTCGGGGCTCTCGCGGCCGACGACCTCGCGGTTGACGATGCGTCGGCCGATCGCGAGCTTCGCGCCGCGCGTCGAGAGCTTCTCGCCCGCGAACGCGCGGGCCGCCATGAGGAATTCGAGACCGGACATTGGACCTCTCCTGTTTGGGAACATCGGGAACGGACGAGGGTTTTGCAGAGCCCGTGCCGTCGGAGCGCTGCCCGTAACACATGAATTAATTTAGGAAAATGTCGTTACGATGTATTTTATAGATATGGTTATGTAGAATGAGCACATGGCCTCGGCCGCCTGGCTCGCGCGCGTTCGCCACGATCTCGTCAAGCACGTGCTGTGGCCGGCGCGCGATCGACGCGACCTCGGCGGCAAGCCCGCGGCCGGCGAGCTCGTGCCGCGCGTCATCGACGGCGAGGGGCGGCCGATCGCCGCCGCCGCGCTCTGGCAGGCGCTGCGCGCCGAGGCGCCGCGCGGGTTGCCGCTCACGGCGTTCGACGCCGCGATCGGGCACGCGCTCGCGGCCGCCGCCGCGGGCGACGTCGCGGGCGTGCTCTCGCTCGAGGAGGCCGTCGCGGCGCTCGAGCGGCAGGTCGATGCGTTGGCGCGATCTTTGGAAGACTAGAGGTCGCCCAGATGCCGCGCCTGCTCGTCATCGACGATCGCGATCAGACCGTGGAGATGGTGCATCGGCGGTTGCCCCAGCTCGAGACGGTCACGCGCTGCGACCGACGCGTGCCGTGCCAGGTGTGCGAGGAGCGCGCGCGCGGGTGCCCGCTGCGCTGCGCGCACGACTGGGGCGAGGCGGCGGAGGCGCTCGCGCGCGCGCCCGCGCTGCCGGATCTCGTCGTGCTCGATCTGCACTTCGCGCGGCCCGAGGAGCGCCTGCTGCCCGAGGACAAGTCGCACCTGCCCGCCGAGCCGACGGCGCGGCGCGCGGCGCTCGAGGCGCTGCGGCGCCGGCAGGGCCTGCACATCCTCGAGCGGCTGCGCCAGACCTACCCGACGCTGCCCGTCGTCATGCTGACGACGACGGGCTCCGATCTCGGGGCGGCGCGGCCCGACGATCCGCTCGTCTATTTGTGCGAGAACGAGGTCGTCGACAGCCGCAGCCTCGCCGCCGAGATCTCGCGCGCGCTCGCGCTCGGGCATCGCGCGCAAGAGGGGCCGATCTTCTGGGGCCGCACGCGCGCGATGACGGACCTCGCGCGGCAGCTCGAGGTGCTCGCGCGCTCGCCGCTGCCCGTGCTCGTCGAGGGCGAGACGGGCACGGGCAAGAGCTTCCTCGCCGAGCACGTCATCCACGCGCGCTCGGGCGCGAAGGGGCCGCTCGTCGTGACCGACCTGTCGACGATCCCGGCGCCGCTGCTCGCGGCGCACCTGTTCGGCGCGCGGCGGGGCGCGTACACGGGCGCCGTCGAGGATCACGCCGGCGTCTTCGAGCAGGCCCACGGCGGCACGCTCTTCCTCGACGAGATCGCGAACCTCGATCTCGATCTGCAGCGTCAGCTCCTGCTCGTGCTCGAGCGTGGCACGGTGACGCGCCTGGGGGACACGCGCGCGCGTCCCGCGGCGCCCAAGCTCGTCGCGGCCACGAACGAGGACGTCGAGGCGCTCGTGCGCGAGGGCCGCTTTCGCGCCGATCTCTACATGCGCCTCAACCCGGCGACGCGCCTGCGCGTGCCGCCGCTGCGCGACCGGCGCGAGGATCTGCCGGACCTCGTGCGCTTCGCGTTCCTCGAGGCGCTGCGCGGCGAGGCGCTGCGGCCGCTCGCGCGCGCCTACCTCGCCGGTCTGCCGACGCCCGAGGACTTCGACGAGCGGCAGAGCGTCGTGCTCTTCGGGCGCCCGCGCGCCGAGGCCGCGCGGCGCGACGCCTTCTCGGTGTTCGTCAGCAAGGAGTCGCTCGCGCGGCTCACGGCGCACGACTGGCCCGGCAACCACCGCGAGCTGCGCCTGTTCGCCATCAACGCGCTCGTGTTCTGCCTCACGCAGCACCTCGACGCGGGCGCCGTCACCGACGGGGCGGCGCGCGCGCCCGCGATCCTGCCCGTGCCCGATCCGCTCGTGACGCGGCTCCTCGGCGCCGTCACGGGCGGGCGGCCGCGGGCCGTGGCGCGCGGGCGCGCGGGCGCGCGTCGCTTCGAGGTCGAGCTGCCGGCCGCGGGCAGCTTCGCGCGCGTGTCGGCCGACGTCGAGCGTCAGTACCTGCGCGCGCTGTTCGAGGTGTGCGCCGGGGATCTCGAGCGCATGGCGCGCGAGCTGCTGGGGCCGCGGGGAACGGCCCGCCAGGTCCACCTGCGCCTCAACCAGCTCGGGCTCCGGCTGCGCGATCTGAGAGGCGCGCAGGCATGATGGGCGTGATCGCGCTCGCCGCGCTGCTGGCCATCGCCGACGCGGGGGCCCCTGGCGAGGCGCGCGTCGACGCCGGAGCCGCGACCGTTCCGGCGAGCGGAGACCCCACGCCCTCGGCCGCGACCCGCGCGGGCGCGCGCGCCGATCACGCGCTCGGGCTCGCCCGCCTGCGCGCGGGACGGCTCGCCGAGGCGACGGAGCTCTTCGCGAGGGCGTCCGAGGGCGATCCAGGCAACGCGATCTTCGCGACCGACTATGGCTTCGCGCTCGGCAAGCAGGGCCTCCGCGCCGAGGCCGAGGCCGCGCTGCGCGGCGCGATCGAGAAGGATCCGCGTCGCTTTTACGCCTACGTCAACCTCGCCGACCTGCTGGCCGACGATCCGGCGCGCTGGGATCGTCGCGACGCGATCATCGCCGACCTCGACAAGGGGATGGAGCAGCTCAAGGACGACAAGAAGGGGAGGTTCAATCTCTTGCTGCGCGTCGCCAACTTCGAGCGCGCCGTCGGGCGGACGGCGGCGGCGCGCGCGCGTCTCGAGCCGCTCCTCGCGCCGGACGCGACGCCCGCCCTGTCGCCCGCGCAGCGCAAGCGCGTGCTCGATCTGCTCGACGCCGTCGCGCTCGACGAGCGCGCCCACGCCCTCGAGGCCTGGCCGTCGCCGGCGGTCGACGCGCGCGGCGTCGAGATGGCCGACGCCGCGGCGCGCGCGCTCGCCGCGGGCCGCGCCGACGAGGCGCGCGCCATCGCCGAGACCTTGCTGCGCGCGCGGCCCACGTGGGAGCGCGCGCGGTTCTTGCGCGGGCGCGCGCTCGAGGCGCAGGGGCGCGTCGACGAGGCGGCGAGCGAGCTCGAGATCTCCGTCAACCTCGCGCCGTCGGACGCCGGGGCCTGGCGCGCGCTCGGGCGGCTGCTCGCGCTCCACGGCGGCGCGCTCGAGGCCGATCGCGCCGACGAGGCGCTGCGCAACGCGCTCGCGCTCGAGCCCGCCTGGGCCGATCTGCGCGCGCTGCGCGACGAGATCGCGCACCGGCGCGCCGGCCTCGCGGCGACCGCGTCCGCGCCGCGCGTCGTCGCGCCGTCGGAGCACGCGCGCGCCCTCTTCCAAGAGGCCGAGGAGTGGATCGACGTCGGCGATCCGGCGGGGCTCGGCAGCGATCTGCTCGATCAGGCGCTCGACGATTCGCCGGGCTACGTCGCGGCCGCCGTCACGAGGTACTCGCTCAAGGGCGTCGTCACGGAGGCCACGGTCGCGGCGCTCGACGACGACGGCGCGGGCCTGTGGGCGCTCGTCACGGGCGTGCGCAGCGTCGCGGGCGCGCACGGCCGCGGCAAGGACGGCGCGAAGGACGCGGACGTCGACGCCCTGACGCGCCCGTGGATCGATCGCGCCGTCGCCCTCGACGTCCAGGAGGCGCGCTTCGCGCGCGCCGTCGCGCGCGCCGCCGCCCGAGACCGCGCGGGCGCGCTCGACGATCTCGTGGCGTACGTCGCGCGCGAGCCGCGGCCCGCGCACCTCGCCGAGGCGCGCGCCGTGCGCGCCGGGCTCGCGGGGGGCGATGGGCGGCCGTCGCCCGAGCTCCTCGCGCGCATTCGCCTGCTCGAGGATCGGCCGGACGCCGCGCTTCGCGCGCTCGGGGCGACGTGCGCCGTGGGGTTGCCCGCCGATCGCGTGACGGCGCTCGGCCGCGTCTACGAGTACGCGGGCCGGCTCGCCGACGCGCGCCTGTGTTACGAGCGTGCCGCGACGGACGCGGGCCGCGATGACACGGCGTCGCTCCGGCTCGCGCGGCTCGACGCGCGCCTGCCCGACGACGAGCTGCGCGCCGCGGCGCTCGCGCCCCTCGTGGCCGCGGCCGCCCGCGGGAGCGCCGCCGCGTCTTGGGCGCTCGCGCGCCGCGCCGCCGCCGCGGGCGACATGAGCGCGGCGCTCGCCGACGTCGAGCGCGCGCTCGCGCGTCCCGACGACGGCGACGAGGATCTCGAGACCTGGCTCCCCGCGGCGCGCGCGGCGCGGGCGCGTTGGACGGACGACGATCGCGTGCGCGCGAACGCCGCCGCGTCGCGCCGGCGTCTCATCGTCTTCGCCGTCGCCGCGGCGCTCGCGCTCATCGCCTTCGCGCTCGCGCGCCGCCGGTTCGGCGGGTGGACGCTCGCGGCCGCCGTTCGTCGACAGCCGGCGCTCTTCCCCGAGATCGCGCGCGTCATCGGCGAGCTGCGCCACGACGTGCTCAAGCACCGCGTGGGCGTCCTCGGCCTCGCCGCCGACCCGAAGGTCGACAGCGCCGACCTGGCGCGCGCGTTGCTCGAGCCCACGCCCGCGTCGGCCGTCGTCGCGGCGGCGCATGAGCGCCTCGTCCAGGTGGCGCGCGGCCAGGGGCTCGCGCTGCGGCCGCTCGGGCGCGAGCCGACGCTGGGCGCGCTCGCCGCCGATCTCGCCCGCGCCGAGCGGCTGCTCGCGGCGCCCGCGCGGCAGGTCGACGCCGTGCTCGCGATCGACGGCCGGCTGCGCGGCGCGCACGCCGATCGCCTCGCGGCCCTCCTGCAGCTGGGGCCGCGCACGCGCCTCGGCGCGCAGGAGCTCGCCGCCTGGATCGCGGCCGTCGAGGCCAGCGCGCGCGGCGACGGCGCGCGCTGGATCGCGCCCGCGCTGCTGCTCGGTGAGCTCGACGTCGACTTCCCCGTCGAGCGCGCCGCGCTCGTCGCGATCTTCTCGAACCTGCTGCGCAACGCCCAGGCCGCGGCGGCCCGCGAAGAGGGGGAGGACGGGCACGTCATCGTGCGCGTCGAGCGCGAGCGCGACGTCACGGGCCGCCACGTCGCGAGCCTCCTCGTGGGCGACTCCGCCGCGTCGGCGCTCACGCTCGCGGCCATCGAGGACCGCGAGAGCGGGCGCGGCCTCGCCATCGTGCGCGATCTCGTTCGCCAGTGGCGCGGCCACCTCGTCGTTCGCGCCGAAGGCGCTCCCTTCACGAAGGTCGTCGGGGCATGCTTCCCGCTGTGAGCCGCGCGCGCTTCGTCGTCTGCGAGGACGGCAGCGAGTACATCGATCGGTTTCGTCGCTTCCTGGGCGAGGCCTTCGAGTTCGTCGCCGCCAACGATCTCGCGGCGGCCGAGGCCGCGGCGACGACGGCCCACGGGCTGCTCTTCGATCTCGACTTCCGACGCACGCCGTCCGACCGGCTCGTCGACGAGCGCGGCGCGACCGTCGTCGCGCCCGACGAGGGCACGCGGCGGCGGCTCGTCGAGTCGCAGGGCATCCTCATCCTGCGCGCGCTGCGGGCGCGCGGCGTGGGGCTGCCCGCGATGCTCTTCGCCGATCTCGACGACGCCACGCAGGCCGGCTTCCTCGAGCGCACGCTCGCGCCGCTCGTCGTCGCGCCGAGCCGCATGGGGCTGCGCGAGATCGGCGCCTGGCTCGCGGGGAGGCCCTCGACATGACGACCGAAGACCTCGGCCGCTGCAAAGGGGCCTTTCACCCAGGCCGGCGGGCCGCCTTTGGACGCGTCGTGTGCGCGGAGTGCGGCGGCCGCTTCCGCCCGCTGCCGGGCCTGCGCGTCCCGAATCACATCGCGCAGCGGCCCAGCCGCGACGCTACAGACGTCCCGCCGCGAGCAACGCGAAAATGAGCGCGCCGAGCGCGACGCGGTAGACGGCGAACGGGATCATCGTGCGCGTACGCAGGAACTTCAGCAGCCACGCGATGCTCGCGTAGCTCACGACGACGGTGACGGCGAGCCCGATCGCGAGCGTGCTCCCCGAGACGTCGCGCGCGTGCAGCACGACGTGCAGCTCCTTGAGGCCGGCGCCCGCGACGGCGGGAACGCTCAGCAGGAACGAGAAGCGCGCCGCGGCCCCACGCTCGAACCCGAGCGCGAGCGCCGCGATGAGCGTCACGCCCGACCGCGACGCGCCCGGCACGAGCGCGAGCGCCTGCGCGCAGCCGATGATGATCGCGTCGCGCAGGATGAGGTCGTCGAAGGTCCGCGTCTTGCGCGACTTCTTGTCGACGATGCCGAGCGCGAGCCCGAAGACGATCTGCGCGGCGGCGATGATGGCGAGCGCGCGGAAGTCGTTCTCGATCTTGTGCTTGAGCAGCGTGCCCAGCACGGCGACGGGGATCGTGCCGACGATGATGTAAAGGAGGTGCCGCGCCGCGGGCGCGGGCGGCTTTCCCCGATCGGTCACGGCCGCGAGCGAGGCGCGCACCATCTCGAGCAGATCCTTGAGGAAGTAACCGATGACGGCGACCAGCGAGCCGAGCTGCAGCACGGCCGTGAAGGCCGCGCCCGGATCGTCCCAGCCGAGGAGCGCCGGCACGATGCGCAGGTGCGCCGAAGACGACACGGGGATGAACTCCGTGAGGCCCTGAACGATCCCCAAGACGACAGCTTCGATCGTGGTCATGTCGAAATCTCTCCCGAGAGCACGCGGTGGATAGTGCCTGAATCGTCGCGCAGGCGCAGCGCCCCATCGGGGTCGACGCCGAGCGCGACGCCCTCCAGCGGCGCGCCCGGCCCGCTCACGCGGCAGCGCTCGCCGAGGGCCGCGAACTCTTGCCAGGCCGCCGTCGCCGCCGCGGGACCACGCGCCACGAAGTCCTCGTACAGCGGCTCGAGGGCCTCGAGCACGGCGGCGAGGACGTCGGCGAGGTCGAACGCGCGCCCCGCGGCGCGCCGCAGCGAGGTCGCGCGCGCCGCCAGCTCGTCGGGGAAGACGGCGGTGTTGACGTTGAGCCCGAGCCCGACGACGACGTGCCCGACGCGTCCGCCCTCGCTCGACATCTCGGTGAGGATGCCCGCGACCTTGCGGGCGCCGGCCCCCGCCCCCACGAGCTGGACGTCGTTCGGCCACTTGAGGCGCGGCGAGAGCCCGAGCGCCGCGAGCGAGCGCGCCACGGCCGCGCCCGCGAGCAGCGTGAGCGGCGGGATCTCGGGCGCGGGCCGCGCGGGCCGCAGCAACATCGAGACGTAGAGGTTCTCGCCCGCGGGCGAGTGCCACGCCCGCCCCAGCCGCCCGCGCCCCGACGATTGCTCATCCGCGGCGACGAGCAGGCCCTCGGCGGCGCCTGCGCGCGCGCGCGTCGCCGCGAGATCGTTCGTCGAGGGACACGCCGCGTGCCACTCATACGCGCGCCCGAGCCACCGCGTCCGCAAGCGGGCGTCGAGCCGCGAAGGCGAGAGGTCGTCCATGGGCGCGCGCGCAGACTACACCGGCGCGCGCCGCCGTGTCCGGTTTAGCGGTCGCGTTCGACGGGGCGCGCGCCGCCCTCGACGGGGCGGATGTCGCACGAAAAATCGATGGCGCGCGCCGAGTGCGTGAGCGCGCCGATCGAGATGACGTCGACGCCCGTCTTGCCGATGTCGCGGATGCGATCGAGCGACACGCCGCCCGACGCCTCGATGACCGTCTTGGGCGCGCGCTCACGGACGCGCTTGACGGCCTCGACCATCTCGCGGAGCTGGAAGTTGTCGAGCAGGATGACCTCGGCGCCCGACTCGAGCGCCTCGTCGAGCTGCCCGAGGTCGTCGACCTCGACGCAGACGCGCAGCACGTGCGGCGCGGCGACGCGGGCGCGGCGCACGGCCTCGCGCACCGAGCCCACGAGCGCGACGTGGTTGTCCTTGATGAGGATGCCCGACGCGAGGTCCGAGCGGTGGTTGGCGCCGCCGCCCGCGCGCACGGCGTATTTTTGCAGCGCGCGCGCCCCCGGCGTCGTCTTGCGCGTGTCGGCGACGCGCACCTTCGCGCCCTCCGACGCGGCGACGAACGCCTGCGTGAGCGTCGCGATGCCCGACAGGTGCTGCAGGAAGTTCAGCGCCGTGCGCTCGCCCGCGAGCAGCGCCTGCGCCGGCCCGCGCACGCTCGCGACGAGCGTTCCCTTCGACACGGGATCGCCGTCGGCCACCTTGGCGCGCACGCGCGTGCGCCAGTCGAAGCGCGTGAACACCGCCTCCATGATGCCGAGCCCGCAGATGACGGCGCGCTCGCCCGCGATGATGTCGGCCTCGGCCTCCTGGGTCTCGTCGATGATGGCGGCGCTCGTGACGTCACCGCGCCCGACGTCCTCCTCGAGCGCGAGATCGAGCAACCGCTGGACGGCCGGGGTGTACCAAGGGGCTGAATAAACGCTCACGCGCGCACCTCAATCGGTGGTTTGGACCAATCCTGAACCGGCCAGCCGCGCTTTTTGGCGGCGTGCCGCAGCCGCGGATCGGGGTTGACGACGACCTGATGCCCCACGCGCTCGAGCATGGGCATGTCCGTGTACGAGTCCGTGTAGAAGAAGCTCTGCGCAAAGTCGAGATCGCGCCGCGCGCCCAGGCCCTCGGCCCAGTGGATCTTGCCCGGGCCCACGCAGGCCGGCCCGATGAGCCGCCCCGTGAACTTGTCGTCCTCCACCTCGAAGGTCGTCGAGAGGACCTCTTCGATTCCCAGCATCTGGGCCAACGGTCGCGTGACGTAGGTCGGCGAGGACGACAGCACCGCCAGCACGTGTCCCGCGGCGCGGTGCTCCTCGATTTGGCGCAGCGCGCCGGGCACGACGAGCGGCAGGATCTCGTCCTCGACCCACCGGCGGCACCGCTCGGCGAACTCGCTCTCGGATTTCCCGCGCATCTGCAGCGCCAGGCGCGCCGCGATGACCTGAAGGTCGATCAGGGACAGATGGTATTGCGCCATCCACCCCATGGCCCGGGCGGCCCGCAGGAAGGAGATCTCGCCGCGGCGCCGAAGATCCCGGAGAAATAGCCCGCCCGTATTGCACGCGACCAAGGTCCGGTCGACGTCGAAGAAGGCCCCAATGCGCGACATACGTCCACACATTGTACCCCACAAAGCGGATTGATTCCGGCGGCATCCGCACGCCGCGCCATTTGACGCGGCCGAGTAAGTGCCCGAGATCGTTGCGCGTTGCGTTGCCCTCCCATTGACCGCGCCCGCGCAAAGGGGTAGGAATTTGCCTCAATATGCGTCTGACAGGCGGGCTCAGCGGGGGGAGGCGCCTCATCGCCCCTCGCGGCCGACAAACGCGGCCGACCGGGGCGAAGGTTCGCGAGGCGATCTTCAACATCCTCGGGCCCCCACCCGAGGGCAACGTCCTCGACCTGTACGCGGGGACGGGCGCGCTCGGTCTCGAGGCGCTCTCGCGCGGCGCCGTCTCGGCCGTGTTCGTCGAGCGCGAGCACGCGCCGCTCACGGCGCTGCGCCACAACATCAAGGAGCTCGGCCTCGAGGGGCGCGCGACCGTCATCGGCGCCGACGTCTGCACGGCGCTGCGCCGCCTCGCCGGCTCGAAGAAGTTCTCCTGGGTGTTCCTCGATCCTCCCTACGTCAAGGAGACCGAGGGCGTGCTCGCCGAGCTGTCGGGCCGCGATCTGCTGACGTCGTGCGCGGTCGTCGTGCTCGAGCACGATCGCCGCAACCGGCCGCCCGAGTCGGTGGGCCGCCTGTTCCTCACCGATCGCCGCCAGTACGGCGACACGGAGCTCTCGTTCTTCCGGTCCTCGGGCTCGTGAGCCCGGCCACTTAGCAGGAGGCGTCGTGAGGGTCGCGGTCTATCCCGGCACGTTCGACCCCATCACGAACGGCCACGCGGACATCCTGCGGCGGTCGCTCGCGTTCTTCGACCACGTCGTCGTCGCGCTCGCCGAGAACGTGCGCAAGGCGCCGCTCTTCACGCTCGAGGAGCGCCGCGGCATGATCGTCGATGCGATCGGCCACGATCCGCGCGTCGAGATCGACGCGTTCTCGGGCCTGCTCGTCGACTACTGCAAGCGGCGCGGCGCCGCCGTCGTCATCCGCGGTCTGCGCGCGCTCGCCGACTTCGAGTACGAGTTCCAGTTCGCGCACATGAACCGGCACCTCGCGCCCGACGTCGAGACGATGTTTCTCATGACCAGCGAGGAGAGCTTTTATGTATCCTCCTCGCTCGTGAAGGAGGTGGCCCTCATGGGCGGAGACGTC
>Ga0210396_10006869_pt1 | contig 10869 bp, 4 predicted proteins | sample IncBWH17OmetaG_FD_155466 | JGI IMG/M metagenome (GOLD analysis project Ga0210396, IMG submission 155466) | Forest soil microbial communities from Barre Woods Harvard Forest LTER site, Petersham, Massachusetts, United States - Inc-BW-H-17-O ... | reverse complement strand
ACGCCCCTTGTCATCGGTACACGAGATCTTCACCGGCCCTTCGTCGGGCATAAAGAATTCCTTGCCCCGCGCCTCGCTGCTACGATAAAATTTATCATTGATGTACCAATAGACCTTGGCGACATCGTTCGTCACCCGGCAACGCAGGAGAAGCGGCTCCGGGTCTTTCCGGCTGATCAGGTATTCGCTTCCGTTAGCGGGCGAAGTGACGATCGGCCCCCCTTCCTTAAACACTTTTTCACAGGCGGGATTGTGTGGAGGGATCGCTTCGTAGGTGATGTGGTTGGCATCATAATACTCCTTCATCTCCGGCGGGATCACGGTAAACCATTTCTTTTTGTAACCGCTGGCCGGCAAACAGGTCCGGCAATAAGATATCTTGCCGTCCGCCGAGATAAAGACCTCTTCGCGGTTGTCGCATTTTTTGGCCGTGGAGACCAGCGGGATAAAGTAATCGGTGATCAGGTTCCGGCAGAAATCCGCCGGCGGCAATCCGGTCTCGGAACAGACCATCCGCACATCACAATCCGCCGGCTGGCTGAACCAGGAGCCGTCGTCGTCATAATCGATGGTGTTGAATACGGTAAAGAGCAGCGGCGTCGCGACATTGGCCCCGCTTAGCTCCGGTACGCCGAGACCCGAGAAGTTTCCTACCCAGATACCTACCGTGTACCGCTGATTGTAGCCGATACTCCAGGCATCCCGCCGTCCATAGGAGGTCCCCGTCTTCCAGGCGATCTTGGGCAGATGCATCGTGCTTTGCCAGTTCAGCGGGAAATCGGGCCGGTTGACCTTCGACAGGGTCTCGTTGATCATAAAGGTCGCCGCAGGGCTCAGGATCTTTGTGCCCCGCAGTTGCGCCGCCGCCCCGGAATCCCATGTATACCGCGGCCGCACATACACGCCGCTATCCGCAAATATGCCGTACAACCCCGTAAGCTCTTCCAGTGTCGCTCCGCACCCCCCGAGGATCATGGACAAGCCCAGTTTTTTTCGGTCCCGGTCGATCTGCCGGAAATCACACTGCGCCAGCCGCTGGATGAGCTTGTCCTTGCCCAGCGCCTTAAGGCTCTTGACGGCCGGAATGTTCAGTGAATGCCCGAGCGCATATTCCATGGTCACGTAACCGGAAAAGCGTTTGTCGTAGTTCTCCGGCGCAAATCCGTCATAGTTGATCGGGACGTCCGTGATCATCCGCTTTGGCGTGAGCAGCCCCTCGTCGATACAAAGCCCGTAAAGCAGCGGTTTCAACGTGCTGCCCGGCTCGCGGACCGCGGCCGCCCCATTGACCTGTCCGCCGTCGGCAGAGTCGTGGAAATCGGCGCTGCCGACATAGCTCACGACACAATGTGTCTTGTTATCGAGCACGATCACCGCCGCATTGCGGATATTCTTCAACGCCAGCGTCCGCGAATAGTCTTTGACCAATTTCTCGATCTTGAGCTGCGTATTGAGCTCGATGGTGCTGTGGACGATCGGGCCGCCCGCTGCCCGGAGCTTTAGCGCCAGCTGTGGCACGAGCGACGGCACCGTTCCCCGGGTAGCCGTCAACGGCTCGGCCAGCGCGTCCTCGATCTCGCGCGCGGTGAAGACCTTCTCTCGCTCCCAGCGATGCAGCCATTTATTCCGCTCTTCTACGATCTTGTCGTTGTTCCGCCCCATCACCAGCGAAGAAGGCCGGTTAGGGATGATCGACAATGCCGTGATCTCGGCCAGCGAAAGATGATCGGGACTTTTTTTGAAATAAAGCACGGAGGCCGCCTTCACGCCCTGGATATTACCGCCATAAGGCACGACGTTGAGATAGAGTTGCAGGATCTCGTCCTTGGGATATTTCCACTCCAGCTGCAACGCGCGAAACGACTCCCGCAGCTTGTTCCAATACGTCCGGCGCTTGGGCTCCAGCGCCCGCGCCACCTGCATGGTAATGGTGGAGGCGCCGCTCGTCCGCCGCATATGCAGGATATTCCGGGCCAATGCACGGAACATCGCCAGCGGATTGATCCCCGGATGATAGTAGAAATATTTGTCCTCTTTTGCTACGATGGTCTTTCGTAACAACGGCGAGATCTCGCTGAGCTCCGTTTTCATCCGCCATTGCTGATCATGGGTAAGAAAAGCATGTATGACCTCCCCTTTGTCATCGGTGATGATCGTAGAGTATTCGATGCGGTCGGGGAGAGGAAAGATCCAATTCAGGAGCAGGAAACTCAAAAACGCTCCGGCAATTATGCCCCCCGTAATTTTCAACCAGCGCATGGTCCGTATTTAACAATTTCTTATCACAGCTATACTTGCAAATGGGCTATACATCGACGTAACTTCAACACGGCTTTAACAGCCACCACATGATACCCCCTTAGCTTCTCCACACTAATTTCAGTCTTTCTTTATTGGTCCGCAAGCAAAAAGAGCTAAATATTTTATTGCCTTGCGGCAAAAGAAAATAATTTTAAAAGCGTTTGAGCGCTCGGGGGCTCAGAATCAAATGTGCCCCCTCGCGCTCTGTCATCTAATTATTGGGCCTTCGGCCAGCCTTCGCTGTGCTCGGCTCTGCACAACTCTTATCAGACCCCTCTATGCGTAACCGCTCAGGCTTTGCCGCCTTCCTAACGACAACCCTTTTTATCCTGACCTTGCTGTCCGCGTGCAACCGCAAAACGGTCAGCCTGGATTATACGAATGCCCGGGACGAAGTCCCTACTTTGGGTAACCTCGTCTTTCGCTTCGACCAACCCCTGGTCAAAGACTCCCTCCTGGGCCAGTGGGATTCCACCCAATACATGACCTTCGAACCCAGGATCCCCGGCCGCTTCCGCTGGGAACACCCGGACGAACTGGTGTTCTCGCCTTCTCAACCGCTGGCGCCGGCGACCACCTTCCACGCTACCCTGCGAAGCGATATCCTCCAATACAGCTCCTTCGGCCATATCAAGACCGGCGACGAGCTGATCTTCCATACTCCCGATCTGCAATTGCAGAACAATAGCGTCTCCTGGGTGCTCCCGGACCAGGGCACCACCGCCGCCGTTCCCCAGATGGAATTACAGTTCAACTATCCCGTCAACCCCAATTCCCTCAAGGACAAGCTGACCATCCGGGTAGACGGCAAACCGCTCAACTACAGCCTGCAGACCCTTTCTGTTTCGGACCGGATCAGCCTGCGCCTCCAGGACCTCAGGATGGAAGACAAGAACCTGGACGCCAAGGTCGTTGTGGCGAAAGGTCTCCTCCCGGACGGCGGAAACAATGGGCTCAGGGAAGACATAGCGCTGACGACATCCATTCCTTCGCCCTACATCCTGACCATCGGCGAGGTACGCACCGAACACGACGGCTCCACCGGCACCATCATCGTACAGACCAGCCAGGGAGTTAACGAGACCGGACTGGCCTCCGCCATCAGCTTCAGCCCCGCCGTGAAATTCACTGTCGCAGCCACGGAAGACGGCTTTGCCATCCACAGCGACAATTTTGACCAGACAAAAAGCTATACCCTGGCCGTGGCCAAGGGGCTGCGCGGCATCATCGGCGGCATCCTCCACGAAGAGTATTCGACCAATATTACCTTCGGCGAGCTGGCCCCGGCCATCAGCTTCGCCAATAGCAAAGGCGTCTATCTCTCCGGTAAAGGCGCACAGAACATCGAGGTCAGGATCATCAATGTTCCCCGCGTCAGGATCATCGTCTCGAAGGTGTTTGAGAACAACCTGCTCGCGGCGGCGCATTATGGGTATGACCCCCAGGAGCCGGCCAAGGATATTCCGCCTGCCCGCAACGACGACGAAGACGGCGATATTTATGGACGCGGAGAGATCGTAACAGACGAGAATTCCGACCTCACCTTCGGCGACATCATCTACAACCAGGAAATAGACACCCGGAGCCTGCCCAAGTCGTCCTCCGGTGGCGGCGGCCGGCTGCTGAATTTCAATATCGCCGACAAACTACCCGAGTTCAAAGGCATCTATCATGTCGTCATCCGTTCTGCAAAAGATTATTGGGTCAGCGATAAACGCTTCGTCTCGCTCAGCGATATCGGTCTGATCGCCCGCGAAGGCCGCGAAAAGATCCTCGTCTTCGCTAACTCCATTAAGACCGCCGCGCCCCTCTCCGGCGTCAACGTCCTCGCCTATGGCAACAACAACCAGCTCCTGGGCATGGGCGCCACCAGCGCCGACGGCGTCGCCGAGATCACCTATACCAGGAAGGAATATGCCGGCTTTAAACCCGCCATGATCATCGCCAAATCGGCCGATGATTACAACTACCTTCCCTTTACCACCACCCGCGTCAACACCTCCCGGTTCGAAGTGGGTGGCAAACGCAGCAACACTACAGGTCTCGACGCCTTCGTCTACCCGGAACGCGATATTTACCGGCCGGGAGAGAAGGTAAACTTTGCCCTCATCGTGCGCGACCGGCAATGGAAATCGCCCGGCGAGCTGCCCATCCAGCTGAAATTTCTCCTGCCTAACGGCAAGGAGATGAAGACCTTCCGCAAGACCCTCAACGCCCAGGGCGGCGCGGACGGGAGCGTCGACATCCCCGAAAGCGCCATCACCGGCAGCTATTCCCTCGAAGTCTATACCTCTAATGATGTACTGTTGGCTACCCAGCCCTTCCGGATCGAAGAGTTCGTGCCCGACCGCATCAAGGTGACGGCCAAACTCGACAAACCCTTCCTGGAAGCCGGCGATATCGCTAAAATGAACATCCATGCCGTCAACTTCTTCGGGCCGCCTGCCGCCGACCGCCACTATGAATGCGAGATCCAGGTGAAACAGCGGGATTTCAACCCCAGGAACTATAAGAATTACGATTTCAGCCTTTCCGCTGAAAACTCGACTTCTTTCGACAAGACCAGCAGGGAAGGACACACCGACGAACACGGCGATGCCACCGAGAAATATACCGTCCCCGATTTCTTCAAGAATATCGGCCTGCTACAGGCGACATTCTATGCCACTGTCTTCGACGAGACCGGCCGCCCCGTGAGCCGCAGCACCTCGGTGGATATCTTTACCCAGCATGTTTTCTTTGGTGTGTCCGACGACGGCTACTTGTTTTATGCGCTCAACCAGCCCGTGAGTTTCCCCCTGATCGCGCTGGACCGCAACGAAAAGGTCCTCAATGGCGTCAGCGCCCGCGTCCAGGTCATCAAACACGAGTACCGCACCGTGCTGAGCAAAAGCGGCAACTATTTCCGTTATGAATCCCAAAAAGAGGATAAACAGATCACCTCGGGCATCATGGAGGTCGGTGGAGAGAACACCCACTTTACCTTCGTCCCCCGTACACCCGGCGACTACGAGCTGCGCGTGTCGGTCCCAGGCTCCAACACCTATGTGAGCCGTAGCTTCTACAGCTATGGCACCTGGGGCGGCGACAACAATTCTTTCGAGGTGAATAATGAAGGACACATCGACATCAGTCTCGATAGATCCAACTACTTTACCGGCGAGAACGTCACGGCCCTGTTCAAGACCCCCTTTAGCGGCCGGATGCTCGTCACCCTGGAGACGGACAAGGTGCTGTCCTACCAGTATGTCGACGTTAGCGACAAACGAAATGCTTCCCTGACGCTCCCGTTGACGGCCGACGATATCCCCAACGTCTATATCACCGCTACCCTCATCAAACCCCATGAGTTGTCGGATATCCCGCTCACCGTGGCGCATGGCTATCAGAGCGTGAAAGTCGAGGCCCACGACCGCAAGATACCGGTGGAGATCTCCGCCGCGACTTCTGTACGCAGCCATACCCATCAGAAGGTGACGGTCAAGGCGGCTCCGGGCAGTCTCGTCACGCTGGCGGCCGTCGACAACGGCGTCCTGCAGGTCACGAATTTCGAGACCCCCGACCCCTATGCCCATTTCTACGCCCAGCGCGCGCTCGAGGTCACCGGCTATGACCTCTATCCGTTGCTCTTCCCCGAGGTCCGGGGCAGCCTGAGCAGCACGGGCGGTGACGGTGACGGCGATATGAAAAAACGCGTCAACCCCATGCCGGCGAAACGGATCAAGATCGTTTCGTATTGGAGCGGCATCGCCTCAGCCAATGGCAGCGGCGAGGCGGAGTTCGAATTCGATATCCCGCAGTTCTCCGGCCAGGTCCGGCTGATGGCAGTCGCCTATAAAAATGAAGGTTTTGGTTCCGCATCATCCGCGATGACCGTTGCCGACCCTATCGTCCTGAGCTCCGCGCTGCCACGGTTCATGAGTCCCGGCGATACGGTGACGATGCCCGTGACCATCACCAATACCACGGCGAATTCGGCCAGCGCCACCGCAAAACTCCACCTCACCGGCGCCCTGCGATCGCTGGGCGAAGAGACGCAGTCCGTTAGCATCGGTGCGGGCAGCGAGGGCCATGCCCAGTTCCAACTGGTGGCTCCCCCGGCCATCGGCACCGGCAAGGTCACGGTCGATGTAGGCGGTCTCGGCGAACACTTTACCGATGAAACGGAGATCGGCATCCGCCCTTCGGCTCCCCTGCAAAAGACTACCGGCAGCGGTTCCGTCGCCGGCGGCGGCACCCAGCAAGTGACCTTCAACACCGGCGATGATATCCCGGGTACCATCGACTACCGCCTGGTCGTCAGCCGCTCCCCCGCCGCCGAACTGGGCAAATACCTCAGCTGGCTCGTCGAATATCCCTATGGCTGTACCGAACAAACGGTGTCCGTTGCCTTCCCGCAATTGTATTTCGGCGATCTGGCCGACCTCGTCCAAAAGGCGAATGTCAACCCGTCGCAACGGAGCTCGGCCAATGCCAATGTCCTCGAAGCCATCCGCAAGATCAAGATGCGCCAGCTTTACAATGGCGCCGTCACCTTGTGGGACAACGAAGGCTCCGAGAACTGGTGGGCGACGATCTATTCCGCACACTTTCTCTGGGAAGCGCAAAAGGCCGGGTTCGACGTGGACAAAAGCCTCCTCGGCACCATGCTGGGCTATATCAACAGCCGGCTGAAAAATCGGGAGACCGTGACGTATTATTATAACCGCGACCAGAACAAACGGATCGTTCCCAAAGAGATGATCTACGGACTCTACGTGCTCTCCCTTGCCGGACAACCCAATGTCGGCGCGATGAACTATTACAAGGCCAATCCCTCCCTGCTGAGCCTGGACTGTAAATACCTGTTGGCAGCAGCCTATGCACTCGCCGGCGACAAAAAGAGCTTCAAGGATTTCCTGCCTGGTGCGTTCACCGGTGAAGAGTCGGTGGCGCAGACGGGCGGCAGCTTCTATTCCGATATCCGCGACGAATCCCTGGCGCTCGACGTGCTCATCGACGTCGACCCCGGTAACGCCCAGATCCCCGCGATGGCAAAACATGTGATGGATAAACTCAAATCACGCAGCTGGTTCACGACCCAGGAGCTGGCTTTCAGCTTCCTTGGCCTCGGCAAGCTGGCCCGGCAGGCCGCCGGCTCTTCCATCACCGCCGATATCCGTGTCGACGGCCGGACTATCGCTTCCCTGGACGCCAACCCGGTGAAGCTCACCACCCGCGATCTTCGCGGCAAGGACGGCGCGAGTCCCCACGTCGATATCGTCACCCATGGCAACGGCCGGCTTTATTATTTTTGGGAGGCCGAAGGCATCAGCGCTTCCGGCGCCTATAAAGAAGAGGACAATTATCTCAAGGTCCGCAAACGGTTCTTCGACCGCAACGGCCGCCCGCTTTCCGGCAATACCTTCCGGCAGAACGATCTCGTCATCGTCCAGCTCACGCTGGAGCGCAGCTTCAGCACCGACGTCGACAACATCGTCATCACCGACATGCTGCCCGCCGGCTTCGAGATCGAGAACCCGCGCACCAAAAATATCCCCGGCATGGACTGGATCAAAAACGAAGACAGCCCTACGGCCCTCGACATCCGCGACGACCGCATCAATCTCTTTGTCGACCTCCGATCCATGCGCCAGACTTATTATTACGCCGTCCGCGCCGTGTCGCTCGGAACCTATCACATGGGTCCCGTGAGTGCCGACGCCATGTACAACGGTGAATACCACTCCTACAACGGAGCCGGTACGATCCACGTCACGCCGTAACACCTGGATAGGCGAAAAGGCTGCCCAGTTTTTATATTCACCATTAAAATTTATTTTTCTCGTATTTTATCTCTCTTTAACTTTGAAGCCTGATCGCGCCTTTGGCCTTTCCCTCTCAAATTGATAGTGAGAAGCGAACCCAAAGGCTTTTTTTATGAAATCTACTGTAGCCGTCCTGATCGACGGCGGTTTTTTCCTAAAGCGATACGCTAATTTATATAATGGCGCCGAGGCGCACACCCCTGCGACGATCGCCAGGAATATCTATAGGGCTGCGTTGAAACACGTGTCATCGGATTACGTGTTGTACCGTATTTTCTACTATGATTGTTCTCCACTTGGAAAAAGAGTGCAAAACCCGATCTCCAAAAAGGCCATAGACCTCTCCAAGACAGGTATCTATCATCAAAGACTCGCTTTGTTCGAAGAGTTAAAGAAAAAACGCAAATTGGCACTGCGGCTTGGTCACATCAAAGATTCGGGTTCCTGGTTGATCTATCCGGCTAAGGTCAAAGCCTTATTGAAAGGGGAAATATCATTTAGCGATCTCAAAGAAAACGACGTCTTCTATGAAATGCGTCAAAAAGGTATCGATATGAAGATCGGTATAGACATTGCCTCACTTGCCTTAAAGAAACAGGTTAATCAGATTGTACTGATCTCCGGCGATGAGGATTTTGTCCCTGCTTCGAAATTAGCGAGACGCGAAGGCATCGACTTTGTTTTAGACCCGCTTTGGAATCACATTGACGCGAGCCTTTTCGAACATATTGACGGATTGAATTCAACTTCCCCCAAGCCTCAAAAACCCCACCAGTAGCCTCATACCCTCATCATTCCCACGATCCCCAGCCCTATCGCCACCAAAGCAGCGATATCCCTGAACTTTGGGCGCACCCTGAAGAACTCCAACACAAAAGGCCGCCACAAAAAGATCACCACGGCTACATACACCAGAAAGGGCAGAACATAGAACGTCAACAAAGAAGGGAGATAAGCATGCCGGGCATAAAGCTTATAGAACATCGAAAACTTGATGCAATTCAACACCACGGCCTGAATAAAAAGCAGCGCCCACCCCAGCGGTTTTTGTTTCAGCAGGAAGAAAAGTGTCGCCGTAAGATAGACGCTTTCCACCACGAGCGCAAAGATCGCAAAGCCGGTATGACTGCATGCCTCGCATCGGGCGAAATATGCGAGGGTCGCAACTACCAGGTAGATATTATAGACATAATAAAGCGCATAACTCAGCAAAAAGAGATAAATCCATGGCCGGGATCTTGGGCCTTCTTCAGCCGACGGGAATAACTCCCGTACCCAATCGAAATAATCGCTGAACCTTTTTTCGGTCAGCGCGTCCGACATCTCCTTCTGCGCCAGCTTCCATTCCTCCGCGGCTATCTCCTCCGCCGAAATGCCCCTTTCCCGAAGGATTTGCTGCGCCGCCGTCACTGCTTCCGGCAGATAGTCCCAGGGGCTCCTGGCGACTTTCACCAGCTCGGGTACCGGCAGGTCTTTATAATCCTGATAAAAATCGATTTCCATAGTAAAGGGGTTACAAAACCATAAAATACGTACAATATCGGTCCGCGCCAAGTGGCCGGCCCGCCGGGTGCAACATTCGGCCGCAACCCTACTTCCTATAGGAAATTCCAGAGCAATGCTAAAAGAATGGCGGGAACGTCATCAGGAATTCTTCGATCTCCTCTTTAGCTACATCGGGATCGATCAACTCCAGCTTTACGACATTCTCTTCGGCATCGTAATAAGCCGCATATCGGTCATTCGACACATGCAGCTGGTGCCGGCGCGTATCGGACGCCATATTGTATTGCTGGCTCAGGTGATTGATGATCCTTACCGCCTGCTCCTGATCCTGCACGGAGATGCGTTTTAACTCGGTTGCCATATGCTATGATTGTATTATTCTACGATTTGTAACACGATCTTGCCGCGCGTATGCCCCGTTTCCAGCAGCCGCTGCCGCCGGCACCGACTGCGCCATGAAAGCGGCCCCGCGGACGTTTTTCGCCACCCCCGATGCCGCTTTATGATCGATGGATGCGGGTTTTCGGGCGATTTCATCCGCCCGCACCGCGACATATTCCGCATACGTTCCGTTGCGGTTGACATCTGGCCGCCCATAGACCGCATCACCCGGTTTCCAGCCCTGGACCTTGCTCCCGGTTTGTTCGATCACGCCTGAAAAATCCCACCCCAGCATACGCGGGAAAAACCCGCCATACCGCCCATCACCTTTGCGCACCTTATAGTCCAGCGGATTGACACCGCTTGCGTAGATTTTGACCAGAGATCTCGACTGCCCTCATATGTTTCGTTTAAATACGATGCTGCAAATCCCGGGCCGATGGTAAACTTACTGTGTGGTTTCCCGCAATTCCCCGTTTGGCTTTAAGAGGTTGGCCTCAGCCCTCATCAGGGTAAAGGGCTATCCGGGGATTTATTGTTAGGGAATATTCCCGTAAAAAGCTATTTTTATGTCTCAACCCCGGCCGGTACTGGATAAACAGGCACTGGTCGATGGTGAATAATTTGATGGAACTAATTGTTATAGAAAATAGAATATATAGTTTTTATCTTTGTAATTTTACCTCTTTAAATCTATCGGCATGAAGCTTTTTGTTGCAGGTCTCCCCAATGATTTTGACGATGTGGACCTGAAAGAAATGTTTGAATTATATGGCACAGTGAATTTCGCAAAGGTGGTGATGGATCGGGAGACAGGAAAGAGTAAAGGCTTCGGGTTTGTAGATATGCCTGATGAGGCCGAGGCGAAAGGCGC
>Ga0210396_10006868_pt1 | contig 10872 bp, 8 predicted proteins | sample IncBWH17OmetaG_FD_155466 | JGI IMG/M metagenome (GOLD analysis project Ga0210396, IMG submission 155466) | Forest soil microbial communities from Barre Woods Harvard Forest LTER site, Petersham, Massachusetts, United States - Inc-BW-H-17-O ... | reverse complement strand
GCTTCACGAATGAGGTTGAAGAGCAAACTGCCAGCGCGGGTTCCGTGTCTGCCAAGACGAGCCTGCGGCTCGAATCCAAGATGGGACTGCAGCGACTTCCGCGGCAGATGAAGGGACAACCACTGCACGCTTCTGTGACGGGAGAGATATGTCGCGGGCCGCGACGCATCGACGAGCGCGACATCGCCCGCAGTGAGTTGCATGGTCTGATCAATCTGGGTCAGAGTCGATTGCCCAGCGACTTGAAATAAAACGAGATAATGGTCCGCGCCATTCTGGCGCACAGTCCGCTCCACCCGGTGAGCATAGCAACCGTGGTCTCCTGCCGCGGGTCCCCACTGGATTTTTACCGCAGCTGCCGCGAGCCCGTATGCGCTTAGCCGGCGCATCCAACCGGCAAACGCGTTGGGCGCGGTGACTTTCACCTCGCCCCCACAATTTGACCGGAGCAAAGCTCGCCACGCCTCGAAGTCCAGTTGTGGCGTGCCAGCGTCAGCGTCACACTGAAGCATCATCATCTCCGTTTTGGAGCGATCGGGCCGAAGTATATAACAAAGCATCCGGCTCGGTCTTTTCTACGGTTCGAAGCGGTCAAATCTCAAGGATGTGATGAATTGTGATCAGAGTTCCCGATGCGGGCATCGCATATGCCTCTATTGGCTCGAAACGATGTGGCCATCGGCAGTGGCGATGGGCTTGCAGCAGAACGCCTCAAGCGATCGGACTTTCGGAACTCGCGACATTCGGCAGCCAATGGCTGGGGCAGCGATCCTGCGGGCGCGTCGTGCCGAAGGTCCGACCAGCCACCCAGCATTCAATGCGCACGGGCGACACGAAACAAACCAGGTGCTGTCTGGCTATCACATTGAAATGAGCGCCGCCTCGAAATCGAACCCTCAGGACGGAGACGCCACTCTCGCTTGACGCACCGCCGGCGACCAACGTTGTCGGCGGGCCACCGTTCTTTGTGCCAGGCGAAGTTCTTCACTCCCCATCGTCATGTTCATCCTCCCATGCGGGGGCGCGCAAATCGATTGAGTGTCTCTGTGCAAGGTGGGGTCGACAAAGAGGTGGCCAATTTCTCATGTGCAGGTAGTCGCTCTGACGCGGAGTCGGATTTTCTTAGGCTCGGTTCGATGGTCTAAGGCTCTGGCATGTGCGTCAAATATTCATAGACCGCCCGGAGATCTTCATCGGCCATTCTCCCGACGGGTTGCCACGGCATTTGCGTGCCAAGTTCATGGCCGTTGGGATCGACACCGGTGCGCATGGTGGTGACGAATTCCTCAAACTTCCATCCCTTTACAAGATTGAGGTCGGGCCCGAGTGGCGCCAACTGACCCGGGATACCGCCGGTCAACTTGTCGCCGTGGCAGGCGCGGCAATCCTGATACGACAGGATATATTCGCCGTACTGCAAATTAGGACTCCTGGGCGGTGCCGTGACGATGCCGGTGGATACCGACTTCCCCCTCGGAAGCATCCCTGCACCGAGCATCGTGACCCCCAACAGGTTGAGATGGTCCGGCGGATTATCGGTTTGCGTTCCGGCAGCCGGCAAACCGCGAACGTATGCGATGACAGCTTTGGTATCGTCATCGCTCAGTTTGCCGGCATTGGTGTAGGACATGATGATCAGCCAGTGTCCATCCCGGTCGACGCCATTGCGGATGGCCCGAAAAATATCGCCATCCGACCAGTGACTCAATTGTCCGGCGGGCGTGAGGTTGGAGGACACAAACGATCCAATCGGCACCGGAAGATCGTTAGCGACGTCGAGGCCGCCCGTGAGCGTGCCGGTTCTTGAATGGCAGCCGCTACAGAAGCCATTTGAGATCGCCTGACCGCGCAGAATCTGTTCGGGCGTGACGGCGACCTTCAAGTCCAAACCTGGAGCGCCACGGGCATGAAGTTTGAACATCCCGACAATCATGATCACGCTTATCACAGAGACGGCGGCCGAGAAGAAGGCTGCGAGCCCCGTGCCGACCCATTTCAAGAACTTATTCTCTGCCCTCCAGGTTTGAAGGCTCGATCGTGCCAGCAGCGCGGCTGTGGCGATGGACATTGCCGGGCCAAGTAATTCAAGCATGGTACATTCCTCAACTATTGCGAGCGGTGAGCGGCAACTTCAGGTCCTGGAACATGCCGGCAAGCGGACGGGTCGGACCCGACCCATCCGCAGTATGCAAACTGGTGATGCCGATGAGACTTGCGACTGGAGAATACGAACTGATCTCGACGTGGGCCGATCGAGTTACAATTGTAACTGACTGACCGTTCTCCCCTGCCCTCGCCGCAAACCGGCTTGCTTTGAAGGTCGCGAGAATTGGCTGACGATCCGAAGCACTTCGGATCGGGTATCGATAGCGCCAAACTCAGCAGCCATTGACGCCGCGCGCCGGCGATAGTCGGCTTTGTCGAGCACGGCCCGAACGGCTTCGCGCAACGCCTGCGGTGTCGGTTCGTTGCTTGCCAAATTGATCCCGACGCCGGACCATGCGACACGTGCGTTGACGTCGGCCTTGTCTTCAGTCAACCCTGCGGTGACAAGAGGAATGCCAAAGCTCATCGCCTGGTTGACGCTGCCATAACCGCCGTTGGTGACGAACACGTCGACCCTGGGCAACATCCATTCAAACGGCAAATAGCTGGCGAGCCGCGCATTGGCCGGAATTGGGCCAGGTATGGCGTCGATGGGGCGGCCGCCGGCCGTGGCGACGACGAGCAGATCGCGCTCGTCCGCAAGCGCCGCCAGCGTGGGGCGGATCAGCAGGCCGAAATTGTGATTGGCGAGCGTTCCCTGTGTAACCAGGACCACCTTGCGCGAGCCGTCGAGCTCGTGGGCCCAGGACGGCAGCGGAGCCTGATTCGGAATCATGGGGGGCGTGCCGACGAAATGCACCGAGGGCGGGAAGTCGCGCGGAAACTCGAAGCTTGGAACCGTCAATTGCAGATAGGCATCTGCAAGGTCGACGACAGAATCGAACAGGGTCATCGTCATCGGCCCGACGCCTATAGTCTTCAAGGTTCGATTCAGACGATCGGCCACCGGCTGATAGATGAGCCTGTCATGCTCCCGATACATCGCCGCGTAGTGGTCGCGCTGTTGTTTCGTGGTTGCCGGCGGTAAGCCGACAAAATGCGGAGCTCCATCTTCGCGGTGCCAGTGCAAAAACGATGTGCCGCAAAGCACAATGGGCGGCCGTTTCGAGACCGGTCCGAGCAGCATCGGCAATACGCCGAAGATCATGTCATCGCCGATGATGACGTTGGCCGGGAAGTCCTGCAGGACCTGCTGCAGACCTTTATGCTGAGCAGGTACCGTGTCGACGAAAATACGCTCCATGGCGACGCGCAACCAATCCGGCCCCGGCTGTATGCTCTTCAATTCAGGGGCCACCGAGGCGAAGTCGCGCAGATCGAAGTCTGCCCCTTCTGGAAAGGCGTGGAATTTTGCCCCGATATCTTCGATGCGGCTGCGTAGTGCGCTGCCCGATAGAAACGCGACCTCGTGACCTTCGGCGATCAAGATGCACCCAACCGCAAGCAGCGGATTGAGATGGCCCGTGGCGGGTGTCGAAGCGATAAGGATTTTCATGTGAGCTGTCCCTCTGGTTATCGAAAAAAGAGCTATCCCATCCGGAGAATGATCCGACGGGTCGGCTCAGGCAGAGAACAGGCTGAAGGATCGCTGTTACGCCTCGACTTCGGGGCGGCAGGAAACGGCTACGGTTGAAATGTGCGATGGCTATGCGAAGGCGCAAAAATGGAAAATCGATTGAGCGAAAGCTGACGCACTGCCGCTACTCGCAAGCATGCAGCGAGGCGCAATCGTGCATTTGTGTTCAAGACAGAGCGACGACGCGCTCGGCGGGACGGGCAAGCAGCAGATATGAGATCAATGCGACGAGAGAGCACACAACCATCAGAGCAGCCATCGAGAGCGCCGAGTGTTCGTCATAGAGAGTCGCGACGAACCCGCTGACAACGGCACCCGTCGCCATCTGGATGCAACCGGTCGCCGCGCCGGCAATCTGCGGCAAGGGCTGCATCGCTCCCTGCATCGCATTTGGCGCGATCAGTCCGAACGCGAAAGTGGCAAGGATCAGGAGGGAGATGACGATAGCGAGCGGCATCCAGTCGGCCAGCGTCATGGTCAGGAGCGACATTGCGGCGACCACCGCGAGCGCCAAGCCGATCGTCAGCGGATAGCCCGGCGCGACGCCCAAGGTGCCGAGCCGGCCGTTGAGCAACGCACCCGCCATGACCCCCAGCGAGGTCGCCGCGAACACCAGGCCATACTGGCCGGGCCGGAGCCCCACGACGTTGATCAATAACAGCGAGGAGCCGCTGACATAAGCGAACAGCGCTCCAAAAGCCGCGGCGTTGACAAGGATGTACCCCAGGCAAAGGGGATGCGTCAGGACACGGAGATAGTTGCGAGCGATGACGGACGGCACCAGGCGGTTGGCCGGGTCTAGTCGTGCACTTTCGGCAAAACCAATCACCATTGCCAGCAGCAAGACGAGGCCGACACCGGCCAGCACTGCATGGATGACGCGCCAGCCGCCAAGGGCCAGCAGCGCCGCTCCCGCTGTCGGCGCGATCATGGGGACGATCATTGTGGCGATGGCTACATAGGAGAGCCTTGTTCGGGCGGCCTGGCCCTCGAACAGATCACGGATAATAGCCAGGGCGATGGTCATGCTCGCGCCGGCGCCCGCACCCTGGACAACACGCCATATCAGGAGGGTTGGCAGCGATCGAGCAAACGCGCAGCCGATCCCCGCAATGATGAAGAGCGTGCAGGCGAACACCACAACTGGCTTGGGGCCGTATCGATCGGACACTGGCCCATAGAAAAGCGGCGCTACGGCGAAACCGAGCATAAAAAGGCTCATCATCAAGCCAGCCTGCGCGGGAGCGACGCTGAGTGCGGCACCCGTGGCCGTTAGGGCTGGCAGGCTCATGTCGATGCCAAAGGAAGGTAGCGCGACGAGAAAACCCAACAGAACGGTGAAAGCCATTGAGGCAGGCGGAACGCGCACGCGTCGGATATCCCATCGTTGAGCGATCGATCTCGGCGTCAGCTGAATCCGTGACAATCTGCCGATAACCTCAGCAGCCGCGGCAAATATTGAGCTTGCGGTCAACCGCCGCGTCCTCCTCACCGATATGCTCGAGATCGCTGGCGTTCTGCGATGGAATGTCGGCCGCTTGCGGTTGGCGGTGGCCGACCGGCGCGCCGATCAACCGAGTGTTCTGCGTCATCGATGAGGGCGCCGTCGCACTTGCGGACCCTGCCGACGATCCCGCGCTTCCGATGGTCTGCGCAATTGTTGTGCGACTGCCGAGCAGAGCCAGCAATACAGCGATCCTAATCAAGTTTCGCATAATCGAATCTCCTGAAATGAGTGCGCCCTTCTCAGCGCGGGCCGGCGAGCCTCGTCGCCGACATCCGCTGTTTTCTGTTCGCACGAGATCTTGTGTCAAAGGGTCTATCTGATCCGAACGACCTGCCGGGCCGGCCGCTCGACTGGCTGTCTCGGCTGCGAAGGCATAGCTACAATCCGCGGACGGGGAGCCTCGTTAGTCTTGGCCGCCATGGCCTGCAACCTGTTGCGATCGACCTTGCTTAGCGCGTTGCGGGGCAATTTATCGAGTATCTCAAGACCCTCAGGGACCTTGTAGGAGGCAAGCCGCGTCGCGACGTTGCGCAGGATCTCGGAAACGACAGTATCCTTCGTCCCGTTCGCAAGCTTGAGAAATGCGAACACGCGTTGGCCGAGCACTGCATCTGGTACGCCCACCACGACGGCTTCCTCAACTGCGGGATGCGCGGCGACCAGCGCCTCTTCCACTTCGACAGGCGAAATGTTGGTGCCGCCGCGAATGATGATGTCTTTCTTGCGGGATACGAACCAGAGTTCATCGCCCTCGCCGCGCCGCATCAGATCGCCGGTATGATACCAGCCACGCCTCAGGCTTTCCTGTGTCGCTTGAGGGTCGTTCCAGTAACCGTCGAAGACATTTGGCCCGCGGATCAGGAGTTCGCCGACCTCGCCGTCGGCGACCTCGGCGCCATATCCGTCGATCAGCCGAATGCGCGCGCCGTTCGCGATCCGCACGACCGGTCCGCGTTGCAGACCGAACGTCAGAGATCCGACGACTTCAGTTGCGCCCCAAATGTTGTAGAGGGGCGCACCAAACATCGAAGTGACCCGCTCCTGCAGATCGATCGGACAGACATCCGCCCCGGTCAGGCAGATTCGCAAGGATCCGAGATTACGCGGCCGGGCTCGCTGGCACTCGAGCAGCGCCGCATACTGGGCCGGGAAACCGAGACACCAGGTACAACGATGGCGTTCGATGGTGTCGAGCACAGTGTCGGCGTCAAAAACCTCAAGCAAGACAAAGGGTGCGCCGAACTGAATAAAGGCAAGAAAGATGATGAGCCCGCTCATGTGTGCCATGGGCAAGGGCATGACCATGATATCGTCGTCCGAAAATCCCCAATGCTTTATCATCAGGTCTACTGATTCAGACAGCGTGGCCGGCGTATGAACGACGAATTTGGGTTGGCCGGTCGTCCCGGATGTGTTGATCAGCACCGCAGGTTTGTACGAAGCTGGCGAGATCGACAAACTCTCGTTACTGGCGACGTCGAACAGCGCTTCCCACGGCTGGACACCGTGGTCTTCGAAAGATCCGTTGACGACAAAGCGTTTGACTGGCGCGAGGATCGAAGCGTCAACCGGGGCGACATTGTCGTAGAGGCTGATTTCGCCAATGTAGAGCGCGGGTTTCAGCCGCTGCAGAATGGGAGCAAGTTCGCCGAATTTGAACGCGGTTCGCAAGGGTGCCGCGATAGCCCCCAATTGAAAGCAGGCATAGTAGGCGACGATCATTTCGGGTCTGTTCGTCATGTGAAGGGCAACGCGATCGCCCGGTCCGACGCCGCGCACCGCCAGGCCGCGCGCGAGGCTTTCGGCCGCGACCGCAAGCCGCTCGTAAGTCCACACTTCTTCGTGAAAAACGAATGCAGCGCTTTTTGGCCGGGTTTGCACCTGGTGTGACAAAGCATTTACTGGAGTCATTTTCATTGACCGGTCTCCCGTTGCTGATGTGCGACCCAGATTGAAGGAGCTGGGCTACCGCGCTATTTCAGTCTCGGGAGAATGGTTGCGATTGTAGGCGGGCGAACAAACATGCGACGAAAAAAAGGCAACCAGCGCGACACGAAAACACGAAGCCTCCTTTTTGGCGAATGTCCGCGTTGCGCCAACAGCGATCGTTCGCATGAACTGTGCCGCTGATTTCTGTTCGCACCATCGGCGGCTCTCGGCTATTCGTCGATCGTGAATCTCGAGATGTGTGGTGGAAGGGTTGAAGTCAGTGCTCAACTGCAAACTCGCGTGGCGTTGCTACCGAGTTTGTCGTAATTGGCGATCTAATCGGATCGGTAGAGGCGCAGGAGGACGGTATTGTCGGTGAGACGCCGAACCTCGCAGCCCCTCATGGGTCGATGCCGCGGCGCTCCAATTCGCTTCAATCGCGTCAAAGACGAATTCGGCCGGCATCATTGCAAGGGTTGTCCAGAGGATGATCGCGGCCTGCGCCGCCGCTTTCCCAACGGTGAAATTTACTTACACCAGGGGTTCCCGCCCGGCTGGTTCATATTTTTTCGAAGCCGCCGCCGGCTGCGGCAAAGCCGTCCGTGACCTGTAGCGACTCGAGGGCGCCGTGTAGCTCCAACGGGCTGACGCCCTCGCCATGCGTGATCAGACCACCGGCGATACTGATTTTGCGCGCCGAGCCGCCCGGTTTGAGGCTGAGCGCAATGGCCGAAAGCTTCACAACGACGCCTTTGACCAGGGAGTTGCCGGCGCCGCCAAAGGTTTCGATGCCGCGCCGAACCTTGATCTGCCCACCCGTGTGACTGATCTGGCCGCCGACCGCGCCGTCGGCGTGTGTGACGATGCGTTCGAAATCGGCGGAATTCACCGTTCCGGTATAGACGTTAAAGCCGCGCGCGCCCTGGCCGAACGTTTCGATCGGCGCTTCCACCTGAAGCACATTGACGGTGCCGAAATTAACGAAGCCGATGCCGCTTGGACCATGCGAAGTTATTTTGTCTTTCGCAACCCACCGGTCCACGACGCCCCAGTTATCAAGCACCATGTCGTTCACCCCGTAGGTCGTGACCGGTCCGCGATTGCGTACGCTGTCCGCGAAAGCCCCGTGAACCACGAAGACGCCGCCTGAGATGCAATCCGGCGTTCCCGGCGGAATTCCTCCGTCGCTGTAGACCGCTCCGGTCTCCAGCCGTCGGGCGATCAGCCGGCCGCTGGTGTCACCGGCGCCGCTGATGAAAACGCCGCTGCCGCGCACCGGAGCACCGTCGCGGCCGGCGGAAATACCGACGAGGTCGGCGCTGATCGCCACCTCCTCGTCAGGCTGCATGTTCCAAAGCGTAAAGGCGCCATGCAGAACGTAAACGCCGTAGCTGTGCGGCCGTTCGGTTTCCGCGCGTGCATCGGCCGCGATGATGTCGAGTCCGTTGACATCGACATGCCCGCCGCGCACCTGGCCGCGCGCGAGAATTTGCACGCGCCCTGTAGTGGTAACGCCGTGCAATTCGATCCGACCCAAAGTCGTGCAGGCCGTATCATTAAAGATTGCGCGCTTCTCCGGCGAGGCACACAGATGAAGATCGTGGACACTGTTGTCGGATGAAAGCTCAACGCCGTCGGCGCCGGGCGTAAATGCGATGGTCGCCCCGTCGGCTGCGCCGCATAACGATCGGCCGGGCGACAGCCGGATGGTCGGCACGTCAACAACCCGGCCGCTGATAACAACTCTCGCGATGCTCTCATCCTTGACCGCCGCAATGAGTGCACCGGTTGTTGTGACCCACTTTTCCGCTGTGTTCATGGGCGCATCCTTCGGGCACCGGAGCCAATAACGCGGATCATCCGCTTCACAGCGGATTGGTGGTAGAAAAGCTGTAACGCGCGATCCGCCACTGGCCGTCGTCGTCTTTCTTGAAGATAAAGAGTTCCTGGTTGGCTTCGTGGCTCGTGGCGCCGGTGGCGTTCATCTTCTGGGTGCCTGCGGAATTGGTCCGCACAAAAGCCCATTGCGGTGACATCACGACAAGTTCGGCGATGGTGAACTTGACCTTGAGAGTGATGGCTTTGAATACCGCATCATATGCTCGCCGCACCAACGCCTTGCCGACCGCAGATTGATTGTTCGGCGCCATGAACACGCCATCCTCGGCGTAAAGCGGCATGGCTGCTTCAGTGTTCGAGGCGTTCAGTGCGCTTTCATAGGATGACATCACGTTCCTAATCGCCGTTTCGTCCGCTATGGTGCTACCTGACATTGGCTGTCTCTCCATGGCATCGTTTTCTCGCGCCGAAGGCTAGCCGGTTGGTTGCGGACGTATAGACGGAAAAGTCAGGAATCAGATTTCCAGATTTGGAAAACCGATGACGGACCTCAATGCGCTAGTTGTCTTTGCAAAAGTCGTCGAAGCCAAGAGCTTTTCCGAAGCCGCTCGTCGCCTCGGCATGCCGGTCTCGACGGTCAGCCGTCGCGTAGCGGAGCTTGAGGATCAACTCGGCGTTCGCCTGCTTGACCGCTCGACACGAAATCTGCGGCTCACGGATTTGGGATCGGAAGTGCTCGAGCATGCGCAGCGCAGCGCTGAGGCCAGCGAAGCCGTTCAGAACATCGTGTCGAACCGCCAATCGAGCGTGTCGGGCACGCTACGGCTGTCCGCACCGCCCAACATTTCCGATACCCTGTTGAGCCCGCTGGTCACCGCGTTCCAGGCAAGTTACCCCAACGTTCGTGTGCAGATTTTGATTGCCGAGCGCTTCGTCGACCACATCGGTGACGGGGTCGATATTGCGTTTCGGCTAGGCGCTCTGAAGGATTCTTCGCTCGTCGCGCGGAGGATTTTGACCTACCGGCATCAGCTTGTCGCGAGCCCAGACTATCTGAAGGATTGCAAGGCGCCGGAGACGCCGCGAGATCTGCTTTCTCATCGGCTGATCGCATTTTCGTATTGGCGGCCGGAAAGCCGCTGGACCTTTGTTCATGTCAATGGCAGGGATGAGGAGACCCTGACGTTTCAGCCGCATTTGTCGATGAACGATTTTGCCGGGCTCACGCCCGCGCTTATCTCGGGCGGCGGCATTGGCGACCTGCCGCCGGTGGTGCAACCCGAACTGATGCGCGACGGCCGCCTTGTCGAAGTCATGCCGAAATGGCGCTTCCGTACCCAGGACCTTTCTCTGGTTCACCTCGGCAACCGCAACATGCCGAGAGCAGTGCTGCTGTTCAAGGAATTCGCCGGCCGGATGGCGACAACACTGTTCCAAAACCTTCCGGCGTAAGCTCGCGACGGTGCCTCAGGCGGCGACTTAATCTTATGTTTCTTCTGGGTCAAAAACGGAAGTATCGACGTTTCCGGGTAATGTCCGCTTCGCGCCAGAAGCGGCCGTTCACCCAGAGTCCCTACTTTTTTTGGTCAGACAATAAAAAACAAAAGGCCACGCGGGCATTACACCGCATGGCCTTTGCGAGACCGTCCCCCTAGGCCCTCCAGAGATTCCGCCTCGGGGCGCATAGTGTGCTGGTGGAGGCGCCTGTCCAGGGTGTGATGGAATTAGCCACAGTTCAGACGAACGAACACGCCTCAACCAACCCGTCCGCTTCAAACAGCGTCTTTGGCAACCTTCAGGGGTGACGCCTTGACCGACTTGCTGGCTGGCTTGGCCGCGAACTCCATAGGCTCTTTCGTGAAAGGATTTACACCGCTGCGGGCTTCAGTAGCAGGCTTGTTCACGACCGACATTT
>Ga0210396_10006867_pt1 | contig 10873 bp, 9 predicted proteins | sample IncBWH17OmetaG_FD_155466 | JGI IMG/M metagenome (GOLD analysis project Ga0210396, IMG submission 155466) | Forest soil microbial communities from Barre Woods Harvard Forest LTER site, Petersham, Massachusetts, United States - Inc-BW-H-17-O ... | reverse complement strand
TACGGCTGAGGCCGCCCCGTAAATAGTTCCCCGCGTTATGAACCGACACCTCAGCATTCCCGTGACCGGCAATCGAGTAGTTCTAGCGCCTGTTTGTATTCGACAAACAAGCAGGCGGCGATGGGATGAAATTCTCCGGCCAGCAGGCGCGAACGGACATAGGGACCAATCCATCCGCGTCGAGTACGGAAAACGGCCGTTCTCGTCGGTGAGCGCCGATTGCGCGGGTGACTGCGGATCTGGCCCGACTAATTTTACGGTGATTCCCGCGAGATGATTTATCTGGCCCTGGCCCGTCGTTACGCTCACCGTGCCCGAGATGGAGGATGCACCGCCCGGCGGGTCGCTCGCACCCACCCTCAGCGAAGATCCATAAGTTGAATGAGCGAGCGGCAACGCCGCGCACAAAAAGACGAGGAAACTTAGAATCGGTTTATAGAGTCGATGCCGAGCGATCACCAGCCCCCTCTGGGGCACAAGGCCAAGCTTCGAGCCATTTTCTTCGCTGGCCTTGAGGAGACAAGACTCGCCCCCCGGCGACTCACCACTCATGGCATTTCCCCACCAAAATATTCCGGATGGCCGAACCTACCGGTTCCGGACTCGACCCCACGAAGATCAGATTCGGCGCCGGGCCGAACGATTCCGAGTTTTTTCATTCGAAAATAAAGTGTCGCGCGGTTCAGCCCCAAACGTGCCGCCGCTCCTCTCCGTCCGGAGACAACCCAGCGCGTTTCCCTGAGGGTCGACAGGATGTGCCGCCGCTCGACGTCCTCGAGGGTTTGGCTGCGCTCGCAGTTGAGACTCGGGGCCGAGTGCGCGCGAAGATCGCGCACGGGAACGTGCAATACTTCACCTGGAGACAGGATCACTGCGCGCTCGATTACGTTCTCGAGTTCCCGGATATTTCCCGGCCAGGGGTACTCCGACAAGGCGTCCACGATTTCGCGACGTACCACGTCAATCGCTTTGTTCATCTTGCAGGCGGCCTGCCGGACGAAATGACGAACCAGTTGCGGAATGTCCTCCGGCCGTTCGCGCAAAGGGGGAATACGGATAGGAAAGACATTCAGCCGGTAATAAAGATCGCTGCGAAATAGCTTTTCGAGAATCATTTCCTCGAGGTTGCGGTGCGTCGCCGCGATAATGCGCACATCGACTCTCTGCGTGCGCGTACTTCCTAGGCGTTCGAATTCGCGTTCCTGCAATGCGCGTAAAAGTTTCGGCTGCAATTCCAGGGGAATGTCCCCGATTTCATCCAGAAAGAGCGAACCGCGGTCCGCCGTTTCCAGCCTGCCAATTTTTTGCGAGATGGCTCCTGTGAAAGCGCCGCGTTCGTGCCCGAACAATTCGCTCTCGAGGAGACCCGTGGGGATCGCCGCGCAATTGAGCTTCACGAGATTTCGTTCCCTGCGGCGGCTGCGATTGTGGAGGGCCCGCGCGACGAGTTCCTTCCCTGTCCCGGTCTCTCCCAGCAACAGAACGGTCGAATCGCCGGGCGCCACGGTTTCGATAAGGCGAATCACCTTTAGGAGAGCGGGACTCTGACCCACTATGCCCTCAAAGCTCTGACAAAACGCCGTTTCTTCGTTCAAGCGGACATACCCAGCCTCACGGTTTGGCGGCATCGGAATCGCTACACCCTCGAGTTGCGCGGTCTTTGCTCTTACGGGGCGCCGCTCGCGATCCGGCCGCCAATGCAACGGCGTCTCTCCCAAATCGATTCCGGGCTCATCTGGAAATTGAGGGTCTGCTTCGTGCGGATATGGAAAAGAGAAACTCGCGAGTCCCACGGCGAACCTCCTGGCGCGGACCGTGCATACCTATTTTGCGTAAACTCCAAATTCAGAGAAGCGCAACGATTCTTGGGTTCGATCACTCGACCGCAGCCGGGAGAAATATGCCCGAATGAAACATGCCGGGGCATCACGAGATCGGATGGTTTTTCAGTACCACGGAGGCAATGTCTGGGAGTAACACCATCGTGTTACGGCGCTTTAGCCGAAAACCAGGGTCGTCTAATCGCTCCGATCGGCACTCCGAACAGTTGGTATCCACGGTTTATATTTCCGGTAAGAAATCTGTGAACGTGGCGTCCCCAGTGGCCTGAGAAATTGACGGGATTCTTACAAATGTCAAAACCCTGACACCGATTAGGACTCAAGTGGCCTCTCGGAATTCAGAAGGCATTGTCGGTCTTGGATTTGGATGCCCGCGATTCAGGCCCCCGAATTGCAACGGTTGCCCCGTGATTGCGTTTTAGGGCACTCGTGGATCCGAACACATTCAGTCACTCCGCAGCCATGTTCGGATTTCTGACGCCCGCACATTCCGGTGCAGGTATTTCTCGCCAAACATGGCAAAATGAGCGCCATGGTTGAAGCGGCGAAAACTTTATTCCTGTTTATCAGCGGGCTGTTTCCAATCGTCGATCCGCTCGGAGGCAGCCCTATCTTTCTCACGATGACGCGCGATTATTCCCCAAGCACGCGCAGGGCGCTGTCTTTACGGATCGCAATAAACAGTTTCTTTCTGCTGGTCGGCTCTTATTTCATCGGGACGCACATCCTCGCCTTCTTTGGAATTTCGCTGCCCGTCGTCCAGGTGGGCGGAGGATTGATCGTTATCTCCACCGGCTGGTCGCTCTTGAAGCAGGGGAATTCGGACGACAGGAAGGACGTGAAGGAAAATATCACTCCGGAAGATCCCTTCCACAATGCGTTCTATCCGCTCACCTTGCCCTTAACGGTGGGGCCCGGATCGATTTCCGTGGCCATCACGCTGGGAGCGAACGCCCCGCACCATCAGGGATTTAACGTCTTGAATATTTTGACCGCGCTCGTAGGTTCCGTACTTCTGGCGGCCAGCATCTTTCTCTGTTACGGATTTTCAGACCGCCTGGGAAGAATTCTCGGCCCGACAGGCATGACGGTGATCGTTCAGCTGACATCATTCCTCTTGGTGTGCATCGGTGTCCAGATTCTGTGGAACGGAGCCAGCGCGCTGCTTGTCTCGCTTCCCTTGCACATCCACTGAGCAACGAGCGAGCCGGAATTGGGGACGTTCGCCTTGGGTAAGATGCGGATTCCTTAGCCTGCGTAAGGAATCAGAACCGCTGCCGTAACGACGCAAAACCACACCAGCAGCTCTGCAATCCCGGCAACTTTAGCTATCCGCGGAGTTTCAGAGGCATTCTCCCACGCGGGAGCCTTTTGCTGAATCACGATATGAAGCGCCAACCCCAAAGGAATCAGGAGACCTAGCTTCGTCAAGAAAGCGAGGTTGACGAGATAGGTTTCGGCCGAAACGGAAAAGAGGAGAAATCCGCCCGTTACGGCAATTGCAAATCCGATCCAATTCCAAATGAACAAAGCTTCCGAAAGGTGCAATGAGGTGGAGGATTTTCGGCCTGCCCCAAGCAGGCTGAAATCAACGATCACGCTCGTCCCCACCCAAATGGACAGCCCGGTAAAGTGAATGGCCTGCACAATGGGATAAGCCCACTCCGATCCAGCAATTTCCAGGGCGAATGGCCTGTTCTGCAACCAATGCCCGAACATCACGAGGGAACCGTCCACGCGAATATGCCCGTCCAATCCTTGCGTCGTCTAACCAACGCCCGTAAGCGCTGGAACTTCGACTCCCGCAATTATCGCTCCGATCCATAACCCGATCGAAATGAACGCCGCCAGCTTCGCGGATGCGGGCATCGCCGGCAACTGGCCCCATTTACGCACTTTTTGATGAACGACGATGTTCGCGGCGATGGCCAGCAGGATTATGCCGATCTTGTCGTAGAAGACGTCGTTCCGGTAATAGGAAACTGCGGAACCGGCGAACATGAGGAACCCGGATACAAAATTGAACGCCAAGGAAATCCAGACCCAGGGGAACAAAAGGCCGGCAAGTTGCGTTGCGTCCTGCCGGCGGCCCACAAGCCCGAGAACGCGCAGGTCCACAATCAGCATCGCCCCGACCAAAATAAACATGCTGAAGTAATGAACGATTTCCAGGCCAGCGGCGGTCCAAGCCGTCCCGTTGATTGCTGCGATGAACGCGTTATCTTGCAGCCACCCGCAAATATGCAGAAGCACGAATCAACCATCTCCCGGCGGGATCTTCCGCGCCGTTTTGCTTTAGCGAACTGGAAGGCGCGCGCTAGTGCGCGGCGGCCTTCTTCACATTCTCTGGAACCGGAAAAACGAGGTATGGATTGTTTGCGTCCAGCATCTTCACGCGGATATCCAGAACGGGATGGCCATTCTGTTTCCGCAAGATATGGCCGGGCGACTTGACGTCGGTGGCGATTTCTTCGTGATCCGCGTAATCGGAATATTCCGTCTCGGTCATCAGATCCGCGTGCGCTGGATTATCGGTCCAAGTCTCCACTTTCGCGATTTCGTTCTGGGCGTCCAGCGTTGCCTTTACGTTCACTTCGGAGAGCAGTCCGCTCAAGGGAAATGAAAGGACCGTGGCCCCATTTTCCGTCGAGACCTTCGTTTTATCGCCCGCGGCCACAGCGGCCTTGATGACGCCATATGGGAGAACCCAGAGATCGAGAAGGCGATCGTTGACCGAAGCCATCGCCGGGGTCGCGATTCCTTTTCCCGGGATCAAGCCCGCGCCAATCTCGGACTCATCCCAGGCATAGGTATCCCGCACAGTTTTGATGGTGTGCTGGGGCGCTGCTCCACCCGCGGCAGCCGCGCCGGAACTTGTGCGCGTCAGCTCCACGCGCATCGCGGGCGGATTGTAGCCAATGGCGGCGTGATATTCGGTCTTGAAAGCCAGCCATGGTTCCCCGGATTTGCTTGATGGGCCGGGGCTGTAGGTCGTGCCCGTGCCCCACATCTCCATCGTGTTGATCACATCGACTTCCGGAAGCCGCTGTCCTCCCACTCCCGACCAACGAGCAAGGCCCAAAGCCTCGGCTGCAATCTTCAATGTCTTGGCCACATCGGCGGGATTTGGCTTCGCCGCGTCGTCCGCGCTCGTCGCAATTTTCGCGCCGGCGCTTGCTCTAAACGCGTTGCTTTGGCCTCCGGCAGGCAGGAAAGCAAATCCCGCAAGCGCCGCGATCATCAGGCCCTTTTTCACCAGCGCATTTGTCATCCCTGCTCGCGTAAGCATGCCGCCTCCTCGCAACGATTGCCGGGGCCTGAGCTTGACAGATTATCTTTCTAATGATGTTCCTTGGTCACGACGTGGGCGAAATCCCTTTCGCTGCAAGGGAGAGCTTCCGGCAAGATCGCCTTAGGATCGGGATTCAGAAGCGCGACGCGCGGAGTAGTGGTCCACGGCTCGAGCAGCACGTCAGGATCCTCAACAGTCGCCGTCCAGGTAAGAGTATTTCCATCGCGATGCAGACGTTCGATCACGTGCATATTTTCGCTGTGGAAATAGCCGCCGAGCTGATCGAACCAGCTGGTGCTGTTGAAGCCGATGGAGTCGACCACCATCGTGTCGCCCTCCCAGTGGCCGATCGATTCACCGTTCCAGGTCCCATCCAACTCTTCGATGTCCGTGTGTTTGCGGCCATCGGTGGGAATCATGCGATAGCTCGTAGCGGTGGCGATCAAGCCGCCCTGCCCCGGATAAATAAAAATTAGGTATTTTGGCGTTTGCGCGATGTACGAGGGCACGCCCATGCGCGGAACCCCGGCGGGCATGCAATTATTGGACGGATCTTCTTCATTGGAATTGGCGTCGAAATCCTTCACTCGCTGCCAGTATTGAGGCTTGTAAATCGGCCGGTTGGATCCCATCCGCCGCAAAAGCGTGGCGGCGCGCTCGTTCTGCTCGTTATTCTGGCGTTGCCGGGTTTGCAGCGGCCAGGTGGCAATCTGCGCGTCGCTGTGAATGTCCCGAGTGGAGTCGTTCCCCACTTCGATGCCGACATTGTGCATTTGATTTGGGACGCCCAGCAAATTGTCCGCGAGGCCGTTCCACAGTCCCGTTAAATCGGGATGCCCATCCGGAGTCATCGGCGTGGGACCGACCGGAGTCGGCGGCAATGTGTTCTCATGATCCATGCGCGGACCGCCGTTGTTTTGCGCGAAGATCGCTGCCGGAAGCAAGCACAGCAGCGCCGCAGTTACGATGCTCCTGCCAGCCAGAAAGAGACGTGCCATCGTGAAGCTCCTTTCTACGCTCAGTTCCCGTTCGGGTCCGCGGCAAACTTGAAAACCCGTCCATCCGCAAGCTTCAATTCCTGCAAGAATCCGGTCGTCGAACCATCCTTGGCAGCCAGGCCTGAGGCGGTCACTTCGTCGCCGGGCTTCAAGCCGCCGCGATCTTCCCTGCTCATTCCCGCGCGGCGAAGCGCGCCAGGGCCGCCGAGTTCGAAGGCCCATTTTTGCGTCTTGCCGTCGGCATCTTTCACGTTTATGGTCAGGTAGGAATGGGGATTGATCCATTCCACCTTGGCAACCGTGCCGGAAACCGTAAACGTCTTGTGAATGTCGAACTGGGCTTGAACGGAATGATGGGCCGACGACGGTCCAGCCAATCCCATAGCGAGAATCGACAGAGCTCCGCCGATCAATACATTCGTGATCCTGAGATGCCTCATAGTGCCTCCATGGCTGTCTTGACGCGCAAGGTGCTGATTAAGTTGCAAGAGTATGAGTTGCGCGTATCTTAACTCTTTGCCCGAATTGGAAACAACTAATTCCGCTCGCGCTGCTATTTGTGAACGGAAATCGTATCGGAATAGGATTGAATGTAGCGGCCCAAAGTAATCACCGCGAACCACAGAAAAAGTGAGGTCGCGGCGATCCATTTCGCGAATGGCGGCGCGTCGTCCCCGGGCCCCAAATCCCGGACGGAATCAAACGCACCGGTCAAATAAAAAGCGGCCACATTCAGCCCGAGCAGCATGATCGCCAACATCTTGACCCAGAAAGCCCAATTATAGGTGTAGTAGTCCTGCATGCCGGTAAAAGCAAGGACGCCCGTCACAAGGTTGAGGCCGAATCCCGCCATCGCCCACGGGACCAGTTTGTGCAAAGGGTCGATTGGTATTTGCTTCGCGAATCCCAGCAAGCGCAAGTCCAGAATGCCGACCGTTCCGATCAACAGCACCAGCCCCACGAAATGCAAATCCATCATGAAGGCCCACCACCATTTGCTGGCGGTCATGAGTTCGGCAAATTTTTCGGGCGATGGCTCTACGCGTCGCAGGAGTTTGGAAAGGGACGATCCCTCTGTTACTTCTTCCTGGCCGTTCCCGATCTCCGGATGGCGGATGTCGCCGCCCGTGGTCCCGACTCTGGCCATGAGGCACACGGTGATCGCCGAAAAAAGCAGCACGGCGGAAAGCCTCCAGTTCCATTTTGCCGCACGCGAAATCCCCTGTGATTTCCAAAGCGCCGCCACGGACAACGCGCCCGTGATCTCCATGAAGAGCAACGCCAGCATGGCCGCGCCCTGGTGCCTTTCAATCATTGCTTCCGAAACTCCGGGAAGCTTTTTGATCGCGCCTTCCGCTCCGTTGCCGCTAAAGAACGTGGGTATCGCCAGGAGGGCCATGGCCGCAAAAATAATGAGGCTCGCCCGCCGGAGGTCCTCATTTTTTCCAATCATGGAGATCAGAAACAGGCCGAGGCCAACAACCGTGCCGATGATGGGAAAATGATTGAGCAAGAGATGGAGATGAGGAAAATTCATTCGTGGCCCCTCGCTGCCCCTATCACGATGGATACGTCAGATATTTATACGTATAGGCCAGCAGGCGCCCCGCGGTAATCGCTCCGAACCACAAGATAAGCGACCACTTTGCCAGCGCCGCGCCCCTTTCCATCATCTCCGCTTCATTCAAGCTCGGGTCTTCAAACACTTTCATTCTGATTTTCCACATCACCCACAAGGCAAAACCGATGACTGTCAATTTCACGTAGAAGTCCGGATTCGTGAGCGACTTCGTCGGGTAGGCGACGACCAGCAATACTCCCGTCACGGCATTGATGGCGAAGCCGATCCACATGATCGAGAAAAACCGTTTGAGCGGAGCGAGCGGAATGCCGCGCGCAACCCCCAAGAGACGAAGATCGACGACCATGTTTGTTCCGACCAGGAGCGCCAGGCCAAACGTGTGAAACAGCAGAATGAAGTAGAACGCAAACGGCGACTCCGATTCACGCAGCCAGGTGCTGAAACCGGTGTCTTCAATTGCCTGCAGGAAGAGTGGAGGAGCCAAGCCGATCTCCTTGTTCGTAGACATTTCCTTGTCTGCTGCCTGGCCACTTATAGCACACGATCATTTGGTTGGGCTGCTGACAAGGATCAGGCGACCAGAGAAGCACCACCTGCAGCCGGTTTGAATTAGGATTGCGAGAAACAAAGCACGAATGAAAACAACCTGTGCCGGATCCCGGAGTCCTGAAGTGAGTCCCAATTGATCGCACGTTGGCCGACGGATTCTGTTTCAGATCTAGAAACATGCCGGGGCGTGCGCGCGTTCCAGCCGCGAAGCCCCCGGCAAATTCCACTAAACTTAGAATTCAAGTCTCAATGCAAACTGGATCTCCCGCTGGCCGTCCTGAACTTCCCCGTTGACCCGCCCAGGGATTGGCGGTTCCGAGAACGGTTGGATGTTACTTATGCACCCGCAGTTAGTGGGGTCATTTTGACTGCCGGGGAAAATTTGCGTGTTGAAATGCATACCGCCGCTGAAGTTCGGATGGTTGATGACGTTGAAGAATTCGGCGCGGAACTCCACCATGCCGGCTTCTCCCAGAAATCCCACTTTGGTGTCCTTCACCAGCGAAAAGTCCCAGTTCCTTTCGGGTGGCCCAGTTAGGCTATTTCGCGGAGCGGTGCCCAGCTGCCCGATCGTGTCCGAACAATTTGTCAGTCCAGGGCCCTCGCAAGCCGGCGGTATCGAGAACATCGCGGTGTTGATCCAATTGTTAGGATCGCCGGTAATCACTTTGCTTGCGTCGTATGGAATCGGGACGTAGGGACACGGATTGCTGCCGGCCGCCGGCTGCCCTGGTTGCGAAGTGCACAGGGCCGGGTTCCAGTATTTCGCGATCAAGGCCGGCGTATTGATGTCCGGCCGGTCACCTTGGCCACCCTGCAAGACGCCTGAATTCGAGCGATTGACGCCGATCGTCGGTGAGAATGGTTGGCCGCTCTGGATGCTGATGATGCTGCTCATGAACCAGCCATTCGTTACTTTGGAGAGAATCCCGTTTGACTTCACGAACCCCGGGACGTGATACAACACATTGATTTCCCAATTGTTGAGGATATTAAAGCAGGCCGGGCCCCTGTCGACGCTCGTATTCAGCGGATAAGTGCCCAGCAGACCGCCGGAAGTAACGCAATCCTGTACGTTGGATTGGCCCTGGGTTTCATCTGTTACCCGGCTGCGCGTATAGGCGCCCTCAAGTTCCAGCCCGTGGCCAGCCCGCTTTTGCAGCACCATCTGCAAGGCGTTGTAACGAGAAGTCGCGACCGTGGCCACATTGATGTCGCTGCCGAAGTTTGGGTTCAGATTCGTGTAGTTTGCAGCAGAGCTATCCCAGAAGGGCACTTGACCGTTGACGCAGACGCTCGCGGGATCACCGCAGGGACCAAAAAACGTGGGAGGAATCGGATTCCCGTCGCGAACCATTGGCAGGTGGACGCCGTGGTTGCCCACGTAGGCCACGCCCAGAGCCATGTTCCAGGGCAACTGCTGCTGGACGCTGGCGTTGTACTGGATCATATACGGGCTTTTCCAGTTGTAGTCGATAAACGTCGGGGTGAAGACGCCTTGGGCGGTTGGCGTGTAGGCACTCCGAATTTGGTCGGGGATTGGCAGTGGAAATCCGGTGGTGCCTAATGCGGTCTCCCAATCCGATATCGTGGGGACGCAGCTGCTACCGTTGATGTCGCCATTGAATGGCGGCGTGCAGGGTTTAGGGGACGTCCCAGCCGGGTTAATATCGACCAATCCTGCATATGGCAGAGATCCGTTCGCGGTTTGCCCCAGGGCCGTCCCGATGTTCCCCATGTCGTAATAAATTCCGGCGCCGCCGCGGATGGCGGTCTTCCCATTTCCGAAGAGGTCATAGGCGAGCCCAATTCGCGGGCTGAAGTTGTGCAACGTGTTGTTCTGAATGACGGGTCCAAGAGTAAACGGGTCGGTGAAGTCGTTGATTTGCCGGGATTGCCGCCCGTTCAACTCGTGGGGGGTGTTCATAAATTCCCAACGCAAACCCAGGTTCAGGGTCAGCCGCTGTGTCACTCGCCAGTCATCCTGTCCATACAAGCCATAGGTGTTGAATATGAAATCGCGGTTTTCAGTAGAAAAGGTGGGCGCAAATTCAACCTGGAGCGGGTTGCCCTGCAGGAAATCGGAGAACGTATTGTAAATGATTTGCCCATTGAAGGAGTTGGTTGCCTGACTAGCCTCATTGAACCGGTTGAGCAACACTCCAAACTTGAAGGCATGCTTGCCACGAATCCAGTTCACATCGTCGCTCAGGGTGTAGATATTCTGGCGGTTGTACGTCTGAGGCGCGGCGTTGACGGAACCGAACTCGGCATACGGGCCGCCGCCGGGCCCTCCCATGTCCACAACGCCGGTGTCAAAGCCCGGAACGAGTTGGGGACCGGTACCACCGGGCAGGCCAACGTTCGCCTCCAGAATGAGGGCGTTTGTGCGGCTGAAAGAGAATCTCACAGCATTGAATAGCATGGGCGAGAAAATGTGATTTTCAGCCAGCGTAATCCATTGATTCCGTGCCGTCGGCGCCTCTCGGAAATAGGAGTAGTCGCCCACGGTTTCATTTTGAATTGCGTTGTCAATCGTATAGCGGGCGAAGAAGGAGTCCTTGTCGGAGAAGGTCTGGTCAAAGCGCAATTGACCGTAATTTTCCCCGAG
>Ga0210396_10006866_pt1 | contig 10874 bp, 7 predicted proteins | sample IncBWH17OmetaG_FD_155466 | JGI IMG/M metagenome (GOLD analysis project Ga0210396, IMG submission 155466) | Forest soil microbial communities from Barre Woods Harvard Forest LTER site, Petersham, Massachusetts, United States - Inc-BW-H-17-O ... | reverse complement strand
AGTCCTCGCCTGGATTTTTCTTCAGCCCTACGCCGAATACCTAGCGGATCATCGCGAAATCGAGATCCTCGACGGAACTCCATCGACCTGCCCGCTCTGCGGAGGCAAGCCCGCCGTCGGCGTATTGCGCAGTGAAGGCGATGGCGCAAAAAAGTCGCTGATTTGCATGCTCTGCGCCCACGAATGGCTTTTCCGAAGAATCTATTGTCCGGCCTGCGGAGAAGAGCGAGAACCGCAGATGGCTTATTATTCCGCGCCCGAGATCGCGCACGTCCGCGTCGACGTCTGCGACACTTGCCATACTTATCTGAAAAGCATCGACTTGACGAAAACAGGACTCGCAGTCGCCGTGGTAGATGAGCTGGCGACCATACCTTTGGACCTATGGGCGCGCGAACATGGCTACCAGAAACTGCAGATCAACCTGTTAGGAACCTGACACCAACAGTCACTCAGAGACGCCCACTGTGTAACCCAAATCGCCTTCGTCACCGCGGTGCGCGCTCTTAAAGCCAGCGGTTCTCAGCTCGACTTCCACTTCATCGCTCGCGAAGCAACGGACAAACCGGGCATAGCTGATGCGATCCCCCACCTCCAACGGTTCCTTCCTCCCGCCAGAGTCTTGCCGTCCGGTGGACGAGAGCATCATCGCTTGCACTACTCGGCCGTGCGAAGAACGAAACCAACACGGGAGATCCCGGCAGAGCGCGCTGGCTCAGAGCCTGAAGGAAGGCGATCCTGCGCGCCTTTGTAGGAATGTGCGTGTATACGGTCCAGCCCACAACCAGCCCATCGTAAATCCGCGGGCCTTGCGGAACCCGGTCCGGTTCGCAAAGGGTAACGTACTTCGATTCTCCCACTCGTTCGAAAATCTGTTCGCTGGCGCGCACCAGCGGCACACTACATTCGAATCCTTCCGCGTCGAACCCGGCCTTGCGCAGAGCCAGAACCTCGCGGCCCCCGCCTGCGCCTGCAACCAGGATGCGCGAACCTCGTCGAAAGAACCGGTCCAGCACAGACTTTTCCCAACCGAAAAAGCCACTCAGATTATGCTCGGTCGACGCGTAGTACTGTGATTGGTCAAAGTGCTCCGCCGTCACGGCATTGAGTTCGTCAGCATTCAGGCAACCCAACCAAAAACCCTCATGCATCGCACTCGCGAATCTGCCGAGGCGATTCAACCAGCGATCGGCCAGATCAAAGTACTTCACCCTCGATCTTCGCACCGGCGAAATGTTCCCTTCGATCCCGCCGGTCTTTTTTGTCGCTGAAATTCCCTCGCCAGAGTGTTCCATTAGAAAGTATCGGTATTAAGGTATAAGGAGGATAATACCGGCATTTGTTCCCTGACTGTTGAGAACAGCGGGCGGAGCCGATCTTCCTGTCGCCGCCCCTCGCACTTTATTGACCGGGATAGCGGTCGACGATGTGAGAATTCCACAACCCCACCCTCGCTCCGCAAGGGCGAATTGTGGCAATATGTGCTCATCAATAGGTGATTCCCCATGTTCCCTGTTCGCGTAATTCTCTGGACGGTAGCGATGGCATACACCGGATTCATTCTGACCAACCAGGGGTTGCGAACGTTCAACAGCCTCTCCATCACAGAAGCATTCCTCGGGGCTTTAACCGGATTTCTCCTTGCCATCATGTTCACTCTCCGAGAGAGGCGGCGACCAAGGCCAGCTTTCATCGCTCAGTCGATTGCACAAATCTTCCCGGAGTGGGGCGCATCCCGCGAAAACAGCGACTCACGTCCGACACTAAAGCGCTGATCGCAACAGGCAGCCTGAGTCCGGGCCGATCGTGCTTAATCAGTGAAAGACGGCGCCCCCGGGTACATTTACTGGAATCTTTCCTTACCGCCGGGAGGGGAAGGCCATTGGGGATGGCCGCACAATTCCCTTGTAACCGCAAACCCGGCTACCACGCAACTCGTTGACTGCTTCGAGCCACGTCCGTAAGATGAAGCGACCCGAAAACGAGGCAACTCCCCGCGATCGACTAAGACGATCGACCGGAGAGCGCTCGACTAAAAAAGCTCGACTAAAAAGCCCGACTAAAAAGCTAGACCGAACAATGATCGACCGCCAATGATCGGCCAAACCATCTCGCACTACCGCATCATCGAAAAGCTCGGCGGCGGCGGCATGGGCGTCGTTTACAAAGCAGAAGACACCCGCCTTCATCGCTTCGTCGCCCTCAAGTTCCTTCCCGACTCCGTAGCCCGTGATCCCCAAGCCCTCGCCCGCTTTGAGCGCGAAGCCCAGTCCGCGTCCGCACTGAACCACCCGAACATCTGCACAATTCATGACATCGGCGAAGAAGACGGCCAGGCCTTCATCGCTTCGTCGCCCTCAAGTTCCTTCCCGACTCCGTAGCCCGTGATCCCCAAGCCCTCGCCCGCTTTGAGCGCGAAGCCCAGTCCGCGTCCGCACTGAACCACCCGAACATCTGCACCATTCATGACATCGGCGAAGAAGACGGCCAGGCCTTCATCGCCATGGAGTTTCTCGACGGCCAAACCCTGAAGCACCTCATCGGCGTTCGACCGCTCGAGTTGGACACGTTGCTCTCCTTAGCCGTCCAGATCGCCGACGCACTCGATGCCGCTCACGCCAAAGGCATCGTCCACCGTGATATCAAGCCTGCCAACATTTTTGTAACCGAGCGTGGCAACGCCAAGGTCCTCGATTTCGGCCTGGCCAAAGTCGCGGCATCGGCATCCGCCGGACAAAATGAAGCCACGCGAACCCAGGCGCTCGAACAGCACTTAACCAGTCCCGGCACCGCGGTCGGCACCGCGGCTTACATGTCGCCAGAGCAAGCGCGCGGCCGCGACCTTGATATCCGTACCGATCTCTTTTCCTTCGGCGCGGTCCTCTACGAGATGGCCACCGCCCAGTTGCCGTTTCGCGGCGCCACCACCACCGACCTGTTTGATTCCATCCTTCATAAGGCCCCCACGCCTGCCGCCAGGCTGAATCCCGATCTCCCACCCAAGCTCGAAGAGATCATCACCAAGGCGTTGGAGAAAGATCGCGAGCTCCGCTATCAGGTCGCAGCGGAAATGCGCGCCGACCTAAAACGCCTCAAGCGCGAAATCGAATCGAGCAAGTCAGGAATCCCGGCTGCCGTCGATGACTCCAGCCGCCCGCCAGCCAGCGCCGCGCCCGTAATCTCCGCCACATCGACCAGCCAGCAGCAGTCCGCAGTTTCGTCCACGCAAATCTCCTCGACCACTCGAGCAAGCGCCCGCTGGAAGTTCTTGCTTCCCGCAGCTGTAATCGTCGTCGCGCTCATCGCCGCCGGCCTTTACTGGCGCGCCCGTTCCGCCGAGTCGCCCGCGGCCAAATCTGCAACCCTAACCGAAAAAGACACAGTGGTCCTCGCCGACTTCGACAACAAAACCGGAGACTCCGTCTTCGACGACGCCCTCAAACAAGCTCTCGCCGTTCAACTGGGACAGTCTCCCTTCATCAACATTCTTTCCGATCGCAAGGTCGGCGAAACCTTACGCCTCATGGGCAGCCAGCCCGGCACCCGCATCACCCCCGAAGTCGCCAAGGAACTCTGCGTACGCACCGGGAGCAAAGCCATCGTGCTTGGTTCCATTTCAAATCTCGGCGGTCAGTACGTGATCGGCATCAACGCCGTCGGCTGCAGCAATGGAGACACGCTCGCCGAGGAACAGGAAGAGGCGGCCAGCAAGCCCGACGTCCTGAAGGCCCTGAGTAAGGCCGCCGCAACCCTGCGTACCAAACTCGGAGAATCGCTGGCCTCCGTGCAAAAGTTCGATGTGCCCGTCGAAGCCACCACTCCCTCTCTCGAAGCTCTCAAAGCCTACAGCATGGGCATCACCACCGGACGCACCAAGGGTGACGCCGAAGCCATTCCCTTCATGAAGCGCGCCATCGAACTCGACCCCAACTTCGCCATGGCTTATGTTGGCCTCGCCGTCGAGTACGCCAATCTCGGCCGGGCGAGCCTCGCCGCCGAAAATGCCAAGAAGGCTTACGACCTGCGCGATCGCGTCAGCGAGCGCGAGCGTTACCGCATCTCCGCTTTCTATTTCCAATACGTCACCGGAGAAGTTGAAAAGGCCACCGAAGCCTACGAACTCTGGGCAAAAAGTTATCCCAACGACCAGGTGCCTCACGGCAATCTCGGTTTCATCTATTCCGCTCTCGGCCAATTCGACAAAGCGATCGTGGAAACCGAAGCCCAGCAGCGCCTGGAAGCCTCAATTGTCGGCTACGGAAACCTCGCCGCCACCTACATCAACCTCGATCGAATCAAGGATGCCCGCCAGACTCTAGCCGACGCCCAGCAGAAAAACTTCGACGGACTAACTCTTCGCGCTGATCAGTATTCCCTGGCATTTCTCTCCGGGGATGCGCCGGGCATGGAACGTCAGGTCGCGTGGGCCGCTGGCCGCCCCGGCGAAGAAGACCAGATGCTCAGTGACCACGCGGATACTCAGGCCTACTACGGCCGCCTGGAACAAGCCCGCGACCTGGCCCGCCGTGCTGCGGATTCCGCCGTGCGCTCCGACGCCAAAGAAACCGGCGCTCAGTGGATCGCATTCCAGGCGATCCGCGAGGCTGAAATGGGCAACGTCACTGCCGCCCGCCAAGCCGTCGCTCGCGCCTTGGCGCTGGCTCCCGGTCGCGACGTCAAAGTCATCGCCGCCGTCGCCCTCGCCCGCACCGGCGAAACTTCCCAATCCGCATCCATCCTTGAATCCCTGCAAAAATCCGAACCCAGCAACACCTATTTAAAGGTCTATTGGTTCCCCGTGATTGAGGCTTCCATCGCGATGGACCAGCAGCAGCCCGACCGCGCCGTCATCGCCCTCGAACCCTCTCTGCCTTACGAACTAGGAGCGCCCCCTCCCGGCCTCTCCATGTATCCCGCCTACGTTCGCGGCCTGGCGTACCTCGCGCAAAAGAACGGTCCCGCAGCCGCTGCCGAATTCCAGAAGTTCCTCGATCATCCCGGAGTAATCCAGAACTTCCTGCTAAGCTCCCTCGCGCACCTCCAGCTAGGTCGTGCCTATGCCATCTCAGGCAACACCGCCAAAGCTAAAGCCGCCTACCAGGATTTCCTCGCTCTCTGGAAAATCGCCGACCCCGGCATCCCCATCCTCACCGAAGCCAAAGCGGAATACGCGAAACTGCCGTAGGACCGCTCTCGGATCTTGCACTCGCCACTATCGCGCGCTCGTGGCTTGTGCCCGCGCGGCCTGAGGCTGCTGCAGCGGTGAGGTTGCGGACGGCACCCGCCGTCGCCAGGAAGGAATACGCTCGTAGATTCTCAGCAGAGTAACCAGGCCAAACCCATACCAGCCGGACACGCCCAACAGCTCTGAAGCCGCATAGCTCAGCATCAAGAGAAACATAAACGTGCTCAGCCGCTTGCCGCGCGTGAGCCGGTCTTTGACATCATGGCCGGTGACTTCGCCCAGTACCGGCGATTCCAGCGCTTGCACCGCCGCCGGCGCGACTGGATATTCAGCGGTCTTGTCGCGCCAGCGCTGCAAGGCCGCAAACAGTGCCTTGCCCTCGTTCCTGATCTTTGCTGCTGAACTCGGTTCGCTCGGATAGAGGCTGAACGTACCCTCGCGCCCGCGCTCGGAGTCGCACCAGTCGAGATATACGCGCTCGCTGTTCCACCAACCGGCAGCGCTCTCGCCGATACGCACATTCAGCAGTTGCTCCGGCTTGAGCGCGAAGCGAAGTTTGTCGCCCAGGTAAACTAGATGGCCCTGCAGCAGCCAGACAAATCCCTTGTCCCAGTCATAACCGGAAACATAAACGCGCAAGGCTGGGCCGGGGGCAAAACCCGCCAGTATGGCATTGCGCCCGCGAATCTGAATTCCTTCCGCCTCGAATTTGGCAGTGAATTGCGCGCGAATTTCTGCACGCCCGCGCAGGCCCAGGTGCAATCCCAGCAGCGAATAACCTGCCAGGATGAGCAGCGCTCCTACCAGGTACGCGACTAAAGATGTCTGCCCATGCAGGTTCAGCGAATGGATGATCGATGCCACGATCGCTGGCGGCAGCACACTCGCTCCGATCAGCAGCCACTGGTTGTTGCTGGTGCGCCTCATCGCAGCCATGGTCGACACAACGGTCTTGGCGCCGGAGCGGACCGCATAGTGCTCGCCGTCCGATACTGCGCCGGAAACTATGCTGGACGCTTGCGTATCCGTCAAGCCAGCCCGCCGCGCCTGCTCCTCTTGCGCGTGATGCGCTAGCAATTGCTGCACCCGTTCCGCAGGCACGTTCCCCACCTTGGCAAGATGCTCCACTCGCTTCAATGTTGTGGGATGAGTTAACAGAGTTCCCGTAACTTTTCCCCACTGGATCGGTGTCAGGTTAAGGCGGCTCACTTTGAGCAGCGCCGTCATCATGGCCTCAGGATCACTCACCAACTTCACCGACCCCTCGTCGGCGATGCGCTCGAATCGCCGCGACAAAAGATAGAACAGGCAAAATCCAGCAACGATAAGCAGCAGATCGAATTGCGACCAGGCCACCAGCTTCGGGCTCCACCGGTACCACTCTATGAGCACCTTGGTATTGCCGCCACTGACGGTCATGAGCAGGTCGCCAACCCACCCCGTGAACAGAAGCCACGTTCCACGAAAGATCGCGGGAAACAAGATCACCGCCAGAATAGTGAACCCGAGCTTTTTGGGATGCCCGGACCGCAGGTGCGACAGTTCATGCCCTGCGATGGCATCAACTTCGCGCTTGGTAAGCCTCTGCAGCAGATAGTCGGTGAACATCACGGTCTGGGCGCCGGTGGCGTAAGCGTTGGCGACTTGCATCCGGCCTGCGCTCAGCACGAACACCTGTTTGATCTTGACGCTTGCCCGCTTTGCCAGTTCGAAAACCCGATCGCGCAATTCGCCGGTGGTCACCGCCTCAGGCGCCACCCCTGAGACTTTGATCTTGGCGCGCACGCAGAGCACGCGCGCCACATACGCGGCCAGCAGCAGAACGATAAACACCTGCGGAGAAGTGCCGATAAAATTCAGTCCACAGCAGAAGAACATCAGGGGAAGAAATTGTGCCCCCACGTCCAGCGAGCGCTCCAGCATAAACTCGCCCCGCGTCCATTGCCTCCCGCGAAACTGCACGAACACCTTATAAGAAAGGAAGAGGCATAGTAGGTACACCAGCCACGGCGGAACGATCACGACCAGCGTGCGAGCGATTGCAGGTTCCCAGCCCTCAGGCGGCATCCGGAACGCGACCAGATCCTGCAAGCCCTCCCTGAAGCTGGTACGAGCCACCATCCAGACCAGCATGGTACCGTTCACGCCCCATTGCAGGGTCTTGAAGTAGCTGAACCATGCAGCGGCGGGGTCCTCGAGAGCGTCCCGCAGCGCGGCCCGCCGCATCCACAGAATCAATACCACCGGCAGCAGCAGAAATCCCGCGGATATGGCGCATTGCCGCAGGAGATCCGAATTGCGGTAGCCATAAGCCAGCTGCAGCGGCGGAACCGGCGTGGTGGCGCCGAGAGGGAAGCTGTACATCAGAAAGGGACGTTCGGCTTCGCCGGCAAAGCGACTCGCATGCAATCCCTGAGAACTTTGTTCCTCAAAGCCTGATCGAGGCCGCTTGACACTGACAAACAACATCTGCTCGCCCGACTGAGCCAAAGCATCGGCGAGTGTCTGAAGCGGCACCATGCCGCTGAACGTCCAGCCGTTTGCCGTCAGCGCCCGCTCGCAGTTCCCCAGCAGCTGCCGCTGGTCGGCCTGGTTCAGAAACTTTTGGTAGTTCGCCCGCTGCTCCGCCGTCAAGCGCCCCGACCAGCGAGTCGAGCGCATGCTGGGAGATGGGTGCGCGAACGCCTGGGACGGGCAATGCAGACTCTGCGCTAAAGCAGCCTGAATCGGCTGCCAGTCGCTGGGTGTTTGACCAACTGACAGAGAAACCTTTGCGTCACCGCGCTTGTCAAAGGTAAGGCTGAGCGAGGCCGCAGGCTTGCCGCTGCCTGCATCCTCTTCATCTTCCGCCTGCTCCTGCGCGTGGCAGATTCGAGCCGTCGACGCCAGCAGGAATGCCGACATCAAGGCCACAAAAAGCCCCCACCGCAGATGGCCCGCTCCCCTTCGCCGCATGAACCGTCGCTCCCCCAGGCTCAGGTGCCGGCTCGCGGCACTATAGGGAGCTTACTTCCATTCCTGCGGGAGACAACGTAACCGCGGTACTGCCCACCCTTCCGGCGGACCATGTACAAGCGATTATCTACAGGCGATTATGTACTTCGGATCATGCAATTAGGCTACCCATTTTCACCGTTTTCGAAGGCGCCGGCCATGCATGTCATCAAACTGACGAAGAGCAGGAAGCAAACGCGGCCGCACATCATGGAATCCTCCGAAGAACTGAAAGACAGAGCCTCACTCGGCGGGAGCGTCGGGGGGTGAAAAGCCGACGCCGCAATTCTCCTCCCCTTGAGGTTGGTGGTCAAGTGCTCAGCCGCAACGGGCGGCCGTTCGGGGACCATCTCCTCTTCCCGTCAAACGGTCAGATGCAAAGGCGCTATTCCGCCCGTAGTTCTTGAAATCAGGCGTTGACCCTCATTGAACCTTTCGGCTTGGAATTCTCGGTCTGCAAACTGGACAGCGTTGCAAACGATGGATGAGTCGTTTCCATAGAGGCCAGCTTTGCTTTTCAGCTTCGTGCTGCCATCGAGGTCCAAACACTTTCTTTTGAATCTCTGGATCGCTGACGCCCATATCACCGACTCCCAGTTTGCTGGCGCTGAAGACTCAGAATGACGTTCTCGACGGAGTGGCTTGGCTAAGATTGTGCATCCAGGATCACGAATGTTGCAACCAGGCCATAGCACTCGGAACTGGTCAATGAGTGAACTGGCCAATTAGTGAAATGGAGAGGAGATCCGCGCCTACTTCGCCAGAAGTCCGCAGTTGTGCTGGGGATACACGCTAGGTTAACACGTGTCGCAGCCTATCTTTAGTTCCAGAAAGTTGTTCCAGAGAGCGATCACAGCCCGTCACCCGCGCGCAGCAGCGCCGCCACTGAAGCCGTCATCACCGCCCGCGCCTCCCCCGCATCCTCCGGCAGGATCGCCTTTTCGATCAGCAGCATCGCCGCCCCATGCACCAACATCCGCAGAGCCATCAGCACGCGCTCGTGATCGCCCGAAGATCCGCCCAGCTTTTCCGCCACCTTCTGTCGCATCGCGTCTCGCACCGGCAGCACCGTAGGCTTGAACCCGGCTCGCAGGGAACGCGCCGAATAAAACAGTTCATACTCTTTCTGGAAAAACAGTTCGTACTCCCGGGGATGGCGCAGTGCATAATCCAGATACCGCTCGCACCCCTCCTCCGGCGACGAAATGCCCTCCATCTGCGCCGCAATCTCCCACCGGATCCGCTGCAGCAGCCCCCGCAGTATGTCGTTCCGGTCGCGAAACCGCCGGTAAACCGACGGCGTATTCGTCCCCGCCGCCCGCGCCACCGTCCGCATGGTCAGCGCCTTCTCCCCTCCCTTCTTCCACAACTTCTGCGCTGCATCCAGAATCTTGCCTTCCAGCTCAGGGTCCGCTCGCCGTGGCATAGGTTCTCCTCTCCGGGGAAAAACCAAAGCTCAGGTTATGTATACATCGTGAACATAACAATGTACAGGCAATACCCGCCCCGCTCCCCCGCCCCATTACCAAAGTTTGTTCCCTCAAGAATTATGTTGACACCGTAAACATAACGATGTATAACTTATCCCTAGCCGGGCCCCCTCTGCGGTAGCCAAGAGCCTTCAGGAGTAGATGAAGATGTATTCGTGGGACAACCCTGACGATAGACTTTCTATCGCTCAGATGAATTCAGAGCTCCAGCACGCCCAGCTGGAGCTATTAAGCGCCCATTGCGCAACTCACCAGTTGCGGTTGCGGTTTTCTACGGAGGATTTGGCGCGCTTCGGGCAGCGCGACATTCTGCGCAAGTCGGTGCAGTCGGCGGCCGCGCTGAGCGAATTTTATTCCTCCATTGAAAAGAAGATTCCCGCGATCGAGGCGGGCGGTGAGTCTGCGCCGCAGGTCACGGACGAGCAGATCGCCGAAGCGGTGAAGCGGGTTTCCGTGTATTTCAAGGAGCAGCGCGAGCACTATCTTGCCTCCGCCGTACCTCTAAGCAATCACGAGAAAGCGTTGATGTGGCCGTTTTTTTCCGCCGCCTTGCTCGACCGGGTGAGGATTGTTGAGCTTCGGGGAGCGCGCGTCCCGAATCCTCCTTTTTATGAGGAATACAAAGCTTTGGGATTCGTGAACCTGCCTGAGGTTACGCACATGCACTCGCTCACGTTCCTCGATGTGGTGGTGTTCAACGAGAAAATGTCGGAGCGTGCGTTGTTTCATGGGTTAGTTCATGCGGTCCAGTTCGACGCCCTGGGTCTCGAGCGCTACAGCGACATCTTCGTGCGCAGTTTTGTGCGGACGAAACTTCATTTCTCGGTGCCGCTCGAAGCGCACGCGTTTGCGCTGGAGTCAAAGTTTGCGGGCACGCCCACGAGCCGGTTTTCGGTCGAAGACAAAGTCCGGCTCTGGATCGACCAGGGCCGCTACTAGCGGCATTGTGTTTTGAAATGTCCGGAGGGGAGTTCTCTTCGGATGCGCGGGCCTCCCCCGTCGCGGTCCCCGGGCCGGCGCAAGCTGTCCCGGGGACCTATACAGTTTGTTTGTCCCCCAACGCTGCACGGGGGCGGCGTAAGCCGCCTCCGTTTTGTCTTCCTGCCGTCTGCCGGTTTCTGATTTGTCTCCCTTAAAACACTGTAACAGGAAGGGCAACCATACAGTTGCATATCGTGGGCGGGTTGGGTTAATATGCAACCTGG
>Ga0210396_10006859_pt1 | contig 10883 bp, 10 predicted proteins | sample IncBWH17OmetaG_FD_155466 | JGI IMG/M metagenome (GOLD analysis project Ga0210396, IMG submission 155466) | Forest soil microbial communities from Barre Woods Harvard Forest LTER site, Petersham, Massachusetts, United States - Inc-BW-H-17-O ... | reverse complement strand
CGCCGCCACCTCGGTGCTCATGGCGGCCAGTCCCGAGGTCGAAGGTGTCACGGGCCGCTATTACGAGGACTGCGCCCGGGCGTCCGTGATTGATCAGCGCGCAGGACACGCCGGGGGCGTCGCGCCCTACGCAGTCGACCACGCCAACGCCGACCGGCTCTGGCAGATCTCCGAGAAGCTAACCCACTGATTCGCAGTGATTGCGGCGGCGAGGGTTACGATTCATCACCGGGCAGGTGACCAGTCCCACACGGATAGGTCATCGGGTGGGTAATCGGCGCAGTGGTCGGTTTCCTTTGCGGCGACGCCCTTGTTGTTGAAGAAGATCTTCGCCCAATTGGGCCACGCCGCCGTCATGGGATCGGCAAAGTTGGTGACCATTTGTTCGGAGTAGGTTCGCCGGTCTGCAGGGTTGAGTGAATAGAAGTAGTGCGCACTGTCGATGGCGGACTGTTGAACCTGGGGCGACTTGTTGTGCTTGTCTATCATGTAGCGCTCGTAATAGATTGGCGTGAAATCGCGTGCGGCGGCCAGGATCTGCTCGGTGGTGCACGTCGTGACGATCATCCGGCGGGGGATCGGGTAATCGTCGGTGGAGTCGGCCATCGCGGTGGCGGGCAACGCCGTCGTCGCGACCGTGGCGGTAAGCGCGGCGATCCCGGCTCGCAGAACCGAACGTGCTCGTGGTCGCCTCGGTCGGTGCATGGCTATCTCCTCTCTGGTCGATGCGGCAGGTTGGTGTCGCGCCCTTGGGCTACAACATCATTGGTGGCGTGCGGCCGCCGCGGTCAGGATCGGTACCTGGTCGGGGCAGTAGGTGCTGATTGCGGCGGCGAGGAATTGGTAGCTTTGGGCGATGGTCGTACGGCGCGGCAGGTTGACCAACGCGAAGTGGGCGGACTTGTCCGCGGTGGTGTCTAGGCCGTTGTGTAGTCGTTCACAGGTGATCTTGCCCAGCCACGCGTTGTAGTCAAGGGGGCCGTAGATGCCTTGCCCGTGAAGCTGATTGGCGAAATCGGTATCCGGGTCGGCGTGCGTCGGGGCGGCTAGGGCGACTAGGGCGACTAGGGCCGCCCCGACCATTACCAGCACTGAGAGCCTCGTTGATCTCATTGCGGTCCTTGGTGACTCGTCGCACCGACGAGGAGCGGCTGGGTCGCGGCGGTGTCGTCGGTCGGCTGCTGAATCCGGGGCAGGTTGTGGTCACTGCGGTGGTAGATGACTTGCGGCCACCAGAACCAGCGGCCCAGCAGGGTGGCGATTGAGGGCATCAGTAGGGTGCGCACGATCAGGGTGTCGAGCAGCAGTCCGATGGCGATGGTGGAACCCATCTGCGCGATGATCCGCAGACTGCTGCCGAGCATGGAGGCCATGGTGACGGCGAACACCAGGCCGGCAGCGGTCACCACGCCACCGGTGCCGGCCATGGCCCGGATATATCCGGTCTTCAGTCCGGCGTGGATCTCTTCTTTGAACCGGGAGACCAGCAGCAGGTTGTAGTCGGCCCCGACCGCTAACAGGATGATGACTGACATCAACATCACCAGCCACTCGATTTTCATGCCGAAAATGTCCTGCCAGATGAGCACCGAAAGCCCGAAAGATGCCGCGATGGAACTGGCGGCGGTGCCGACGATGACGGCCGCAGCGACCAGGGCTCGGGTGAGGATCAGCATGATCAGAAAGATCAGCGTGAGCGAGGACACCACCACGATCATGAGGTCATATTTGGCGCCGTCGGCCATGTCGGCGTAGGTGGCGGCCGTCCCACCGAGATAGATTTTGGCGTCCGACAGGGAGGACATTTTCAGTCCGTCCTGCGCGGCGGTTCTCTCCGCGCCGACACGCGCGATTCCCTGCGGGGTCATCGGATCATCCTGGTGGGTGATGAAGGCGCGAGCGGACTTGCCGTCGGGTGAGAGGAACATTTTCAAGCCCCGCTGGAACTCCGGGTTTTGGAACGCTTCGGGTGGCAGATAGAAGAGGTCACCGTCCTTGGCGGTGTCGAAACTCTGCCCCATGACGATCGCGGTGTTATTGAGCGCCGCATTTTGGTTCTGTATTGCCGTCATGGTGCTTAACGTCGACAGTATCAATCCCCTGGTGTTCCTCGTGGTTTCGATAATCGGGGGCAGCAGTGCGACCGTCTGCGGCAGAAGGGAATCCAGTTTTTGGGTGTCTTGGTTGACGTTGTGCACCTTGTCGGTGAGCTCATCTATGCCGTCCAAGGCGTCGAATAACGACCTCAGCGACCAGCAAACTGGAATGTCGAAGCAGTGCTTGTCCCAGTAGAAGTAGGACCTGATCGGACGATAGAAATCATCGAAATCCGCAATGTGATCGCGCAATTCGTCGGTGATACCCGTCAGGTCGTTCGTGTTTTGAGCCAGGTCGTGAGTGGTCGCGACGACCTGCTGCAGAACGCCGTACAGCCGCTCGGTGTTCTGTGCGAGGAACTCCAAATCGTCGGCCGTCTTCCGCAGATTAGCGAGGCTAGTTTGCTGAAACGGATATTGCTGCATGGTGCTCTGGCCCCCCATGCTGTTCTGGAACGGTATCGAACTGTGCTGAATCGGAATCCCCAGCGGCCGGGTGATGTCCTGGACCATGGCGATACCGTGGGTGTTGAGGACGTTTCTGACCACCCTGTCCAGAACCAGCATGTCGGCCGGATTACGCATGTCGTGGTCGGCCTCGACCATCAAGATGTCCGGATTCATCCGGGCCTGTGTGAAATGCCGGTCGGCGGCAGCGTATCCGAGATTGGCCGGGGAACTGGCGGGTTGGTAGTAGCGATCGTTGTAGCTCGTGACATAGCCGGGCAGCATGACCATGCCGATCAGCACGACGATGGCACTGGCGACCAGGATCGGGGCGGGCCACCGGACCACCGCGGTACCCACCCGGCGCCACAGCTGGCCGCGCGCCGCACGCTTGGCTTCGAACCATCCGAAGCGGCTGCCGACGAAAAGAACCGCCGGCCCCAGCGTGATCGCGGCCGCCACCAAAACGAGCATTCCGATCGCCACGGGTGCACCCATCGTGGAAAAGTAGGGCAGCCGCGCAAAGCTCAGACAGAACGTCGCCCCGGCAATTGTCAAGCCGGAACCCATGATCACCGGAGTAACCGATCGAAAGGTGGTGTAGTACGCGGTTTCGCGATCCTCGCCGGCCCCACGCGCCTCTCGATAACGGCCGAAGATAAATATCCCATAGTCTGTCGCCGCCGCGATCGCCAGCATGGTCAGGATGTTCGATACGAACGTGGTCAGCCCGAAGATGTTGTTGTTGCCCAGAACCGCGACCACACCCTGGGACGACATCAACCCGATCCCGGTCAGGAAAAGCTGGATCAGGGTGGTGACGATGGAGCGGTAGACCAGTAGCAACATGATCGTGATCGCCACCAGAGTAAACAGAGTGATCTTCTTCAGGCTGGCGTTGCCGATGACGTGTTGATCAAAGGCGAGCGCAGCCGGGCCGGTGACATAGCCCTTCACCCCGGGCGGGGCAGGCGTTGCTGCCACGGCATTGCGGACAGCCTCGACGGATTTGTTGGCTTGTGTCGTCCCTTGGTTGCCGGCGAGATTGATCATCACGTAGGCGGCCTTGGCGTCCGCGCTCTGAGCCCCGGCCGCCGTCAGCGGATCCCCCCAGAAGTCCTGAATGTGCTCAATGTGCTGGGGATCCCGCCGTAGCTTGGCAATGATGCTGTCGTAGTAACGGTGCGCATCCGGGCCGAGCCGCTGCTGGCCCTCGAGCACGACCATCACCGTGCTGTTGGAATTGAATTCCTTGAAGTTATGGCCCATCCGCCTCATCGCGATCATCGACGGCGCATCCTCCGGGGCCATCGGCGACGAATGCGCCTCCCCGACCACGGCCAATGAGGGCGCGATCGTATTCACTACGACGGTGATGGCGACCCAGAACAGAATGATCGGCACCGCCAACACGCGGATGGTGTGCGGGATGAACGGCCGACTGGCCTGCGGCATGGCGTGTTTGGTGCTCGAGTCGGTCATGCGGACTTCACCAGGCAAAAGGTCTGCGCGTGCACACCATCGGTGCTTTTCTGGTCGCGCACCACCCCGTCCACGGTGACACGACAGCCGATCTGATCGCCGTCACCGCGCACCATGATGTTAGCGCTGACCGCGGGCAGGGTCGTTGATATCGTGGTCGACCACGGCAGAACCGCATTGACTTCGTGGGTGTTGGCGTCCGCGTCGAAGTAGTCGATCATGGCGGTGGTCCCTGGCGGCCCGAACACGTCATAGACCACAATCTTTGGGTTGAACTGCACTATCTCGATACCGGCGCCGGCAGCAGCATTGAGGTCCTGGGAGCCAAAGACTTTGTGCAGCCGCACAACAATCAATCCCGAGACAGCCAACACCACCACGATCACCAGCGGTATCCATGTGCGTGCGGCAACGCCTGTGACTGGAATGGCCTTCACCTAAATACCTTTCGTTCAGTAACACGCCGTCGCCGGCACCACTTGTTAGCTGTCACCAGCACCGCGAAGCTCCGGCAGCCGCCCTGCCCGCCGGGCTGTAGACCTCACGGAACATGCCTTCGGATGCCGTGCATGGTGTCGGAGTCGAGACGGTTTCGGCCCCAACGTGATCCGCGCGCGAGCTTGGAAGGCGCGCGGAGGGGCGTGGCGCGCCCTCACAGCCCGTCCATCGCCCGAGACATCCGCGCCGCCTCGAAATAGGCAAGCTGACGACGCGGGCGGTGCGGCCGTGGCTGTGTCAGTGCGATGAGGATGCGGCCAAGTCCGCCCATCAGGGCTGTGCCCAGCCACCGGCGGCGGGTCGACGCGACTGGCCTGGCCGCTGCCGTGCTAAATGCGACTTGGTTCTCGGTGATGAGGACCGGTACGTGCTTTCGTAGCGTGCAGGCAGCTGTCACCGGAACCGACTCGGTGTCTGAAGTTGCCAGAGGCGCGGGTGTCACGTGCGACATGGGAGTTCGCTTGTGAATGGCCCTTTATCGAGGGTCGTCCGCATACCATGTGGGCTGAACAGTCCCAAGAGGCCGGGGAATAGCACTCCGCCGGGATCAATGGGCGCCGAGTGGGCCAGCGTGCCGACTCGGATCGGCGCGAACCCGGTTTGGCTGATGATTTCGGCGGTGATCCAGGCGGTATCGTTGTCGTCGGCCGCGTACCCGATACCCCATCGACCAGGTTCCCGGCGACCTCGCAGCCACAGCGTTTCGGCGAGCTGGTGTGAGAAGGCCCGTGCCACCGATGATTTCGGGAATAACTCAGCGGTCACCGTGCCGGAGGTCTTGCCTCCGAGATCCTTGAGGGTCATCACACCGTCGTCGTGCCAGCGGAACGGGTTCGAAGGATCAATGATGACCGCGCCGGCCAACCGGTCGCGATAAACCTCGGCGAACGGCGCCACGGCGGCGTTCGGGATCGCGAGAATCGCCACTTCCGCCCCGGCGATTGCTGCCTCAATCGTGTGGACCGGATAGTCGATGTCTTCCCGCTGATAGTCGGGTGGAGTGAAGGCGTCAGGGCGTCGCGTTCCAATGGTGACCTTGTTTCCGGCCAGGATCAGGTGACCGGCCAACGCCGACCCGATCGGCCCGGCGCCGACGACAGCGATCCGGTGCTGCAGTCTCATTGGCATCTCCGCGTTCCTGACTGACGAAAAACGAAAAGTGTCAGCGGTCAGTATGGATCTATCAATCGCGATGTGTCAAGCAGTGCCGCAGCGAAAGACAGGCCGCATTGATGTCAATAAACGATTGACGTATGTAGTAATATGACCCGTGTGCCTCGCCTACCGGCCAATCAGCCAGCCGCCCCTACGAGCACAGACGACGCGCGCGAGCGCATCCTGGCCGCCGCCGAACGCTGCATTGATCGCCATGGGATCCGCAAGACCACGATGGACGACGTCGCGTGTGAGGTTGGATTGTCGCGGCCCAGCGTCTACCGCTATTTCGCCGACCGCGACGATCTGCTCATCGAGCTGATCAACCGGCACGCGCGGGGATTGATCGCCCGGGCACACAAATCGACCTCCCGGCAGAGCAGCCTTCGGGATCAGATCGTCGAGACTGTGCTCTACACCGCCGAACACAGCCGCCGCGACCCCCTGACGCGGCACATCATCGACCCGGATGGCACGAGCCTCGGCAAACGAATGGTCGCTTCGGGCACGAGGGAGATGATGCGAGCCGAGATGTGGGATCCCGTTCTCGACGCGGCCGTGGCGAACAATGAACTGCCACCTGGGCTGGCGCGGTCGGACATCCATTTGTGGCTGGGCGACGTCACGGTGATTGTGATGCGCGGCCTCGAGGACGGTGAGGGCGACGTCAGGCGCTACCGGTCCATACTTCGTCGCTTCGTTGCGCCCGCTTTCGTCAGCTCATCCGGCGACATCGCCACCACGATCAAGTAGCCCGCCGCGAAGGGGTGCGGCAGCGCTGCCCAAGCCGGCACGCGTCGCAGTCGCAGGTCGCCCTACTAGACGGAAATCCGGTCCTTCACCGACGGCGACAGAGTGGCCCGTGGGACACTTGCCCGCCACCAGGACACAGGATACTGTATACAGAATAAGGTGACGGGGCGCACAAAACGGGAACGGCTGGCCCACCCGGCTTTGGGCTCGTCTGAACACGACAGGCGCCGCGCCGCCCAACATGGAGGTGACCATCAGTGACGATGCTGACAGATAGCACGATCGAGATTCCCGACTTCACCGATCCTGCCACCTACGTCGCGGGCGTGCCGCACGCGGCTTTCGACGAGCTACGCTCGCGACCCGGTCTGTACTGGCAGAAGGCGGATGAGGGCACCTTTAACGGCGGATTCTGGGTTGTCACACGGTTCAACGAGATCATCGAGATCGAGCAGCAGCCGGCGGTGTTCAGCTCGGTGCCGGGGGCGTTTTTCCCGCTGGCCAACATGAGCGGCGACAGCCCGATGCGCAAGCACATCTTGTTCATGGATCCGCCCGAGCACAGCCGTGTGCGGCGGGTGGCGATGAAATCGTTCGGCCCGCGGGTGGTCGCTCACTTTGATGGGTGGATCCGCGAGATCGTCAAAGAAACGCTTGACGACGTGCTACGCCGCGACAGCTTTGACTGGATCGCCGATGTGGCCCGGCTGATTCCCTCGCGGGTGATCGCGGCGGTGATGGGGGTGCCTCGCGAACTACGCGGCCAGGTGGTGGAGTGGTCGGACGCCATTTTCACCAGCACGGTGACCCAGGACGACGACGGCGCCGCCATGTCGCGCGCGTTCGACGAAGTCAACGTCTACATGGCCAAACTCGGTGAGGAAAAGCTGCGGGATCCCCAGGACGACACGGTGACTGTGTTGGCGCAGTGCCTGGACCGCGGCGAGATCGACGAGGCGGAGTACGCCATGTACACCACGGCGTTGCTGATCGCCGGCTACGAGACGACCCACACGCTTATCGGGCAGTCGATGCTGCTGATGTTGGAGGACGAAGACATTCAGCGCACCTGCGACGCGGTGTTCGACGCCGGCGAGTTCAACGCCGTTGTCGATGAATTCTTGCGCTATGTCACACCGGCGATGAATGTCACGCGCACGGCCACCGGCGACGTGGAGTTCCATGGTCAGACCATCCGTCGCAACGACACCATGCAATTGATGCTGATCGCGGGCAATCGTGACCCTGAGGTGTTTGCCGATCCGCACCGATTCGATCCGTTGCGGCCGCGGGCCAAGACACTGTCCGGCGACGGTGTGGCGTTCGGCAGTGGGTTGCACCGCTGCGTGGGCAATGTGCTGGCCAAGATGGACACCCGCATCTTGTTCGAGGAGCTCTACCGCAGGGGTGTGTCGTTAGAACTCGACGGCGAGCCCGAACGCGGCTGGAGCACGCTGATCAACCAACTACTTTCGCTGCCCGTCCGTGTCGGCTAACGGTGTGGTTGAGGGACTGCATGCTCGCCGTCGCGAGGCATGCTCGGCCCAGCGTGCCGACCCAAACGGTAGCGAAGTGGCACGCGACGACATGGGTGACCATTCAGAGCCACCGGCTATGACGCGGCAAGGAGTTACTGTGCCCCGGATCGTTTTCATCAAAGCTGACGGCGAACGCCACGAGGTCGTTGCCGGGGCCGGAGAGTCGGTGATGCAGGCCGCGGTTAACAACCTCGTCGACGGGGTCGTGGGCGAGTGTGGCGGCGACTTGTCGTGTGCGACATGCCATGTCTTCGTCGCCCCGGACTGGTTTGAGGCACTGCCCGAGGCCACCGCAGAGGAAGAAGACATGCTCGAAGCCACCTCCGAGGAACCCACGAAGTTCAGCCGTCTGTCGTGCCAAATCAAGTGTGCTGCCAAACTCGACGGGCTCGTCGTCCACGTTCCTGCCAGCCAACGGGTCTGACCCGGCGCCGACACCACCCCCCGCGGGTCGGGCCCCCGGCGACGCCGTCGCCAGGGGCGCCACGACAAGCGATTTCGGGGCACGCGCATCGATGCGGCCCAGGATCCAGCCCAACCGGGTGGCTGGCCGCGAAGTCGGCCGCACCGCAACGGCGCGTTGTGGCGATGGACAGCTGCTCGGCGGCCAGACCCGGGGGACCGACTTTACTCAGCGTTCTTGCCAACTCAACCGTAGACCGGATACTGTATACAGAATGTCGGATGTGTGGACATCCACGGCGAAGCAGGTCTGCTGAGCACGGCCACCGTGCACCGACCACAAATGAGGAGAACATGACATTTCGTCATGCAGTACTGATCAACTTCAATGCCAACGCCGACGAGTCATATCACGCCGAGCTCGCACAGAAGGTCAACGCCCTGCCGCAGGCCATTCCGGAGGTGCGTGCGGTGGCCTGCGGGGCCGACGCCGGCCTGACCTCTGGCAGCAGCGATTTCGCGATCATCGTCGATCTGGAGTCAGCCGATGATTATGCGAGCTACGAAAGCCATCCGGCGCACCTTGACCTTGTCGACCTTATCCGTCGAGGGGTCGCGAGCCGCACCGTCGTCGATTTCCAATTCTAGAGAGGAAAGTCGTTGTCAGCGACGGGTACTGAACCGATGAGCCGCGGTGGTTCGGCACTGCAGAAGGTGCTGCAGACCGCGATCGACCGCGGTGAACGCGGGGTGCAGGTCGCGGCCTACCTTGGCGATGAACTGATCATGGACGGCTGGATCGGCCAGGCTGATTCCCGCGGCACCGCGGTCACCGCGACCACGCTGTTTCCCATCTTTTCGGTGACCAAAGGTCTGACCGCCACCGCCATTCATCTGCAGGCCGAACGGGGATTGATCGACTACGACACCCCAGCGGCGGCTTATTGGCCGGAGTTCAAAGTCAACGGCAAACAGGACATCACGGTGCGCCAACTGCTGACTCATCAATCCGGTCTGCCTCAGATGCCGGCCGGTGTCACCGCCGAACGCCTACGTGACTGGGACTGGTGCGTGGAAAGCATTGCCGCGCTGGAACCGATACTGCCGGTGGGCGGCAGCGCCTACGCGTCGCTGAGCTACGGATGGCTGCTGGGCGAACTTGTCCGTCGCACCGATCCCGCGCACCGGGGTTTCGCCGAGTTCACCCGGGAAGACATTCTCGAACCGCTAGGCATCGACGACTTTTATGTTGGGATGAACGGTCGCCAGCATGAGCGTGTCGCTGAACTGGTGACCACCGGCACCTTGCGCACCGACCCGCCACCGTTACGCGCGCTGGCCATGCCACCCGCGGTCGAACCCGGGGTGTTGTGGAACAATCCGGTGCTCTACGACGCCGTCGTTCCCGGCGCCGGCGGTATTGCCAATGCGCGCTCTGTAGCAAGGCTTTTCGCGATGCTGGCGGGCAAGGGCAGCTTGGGCGGACACAGGATCCTCAGCAAAGAACGGGTGATGGCCTGCACCCAGCCGCGACCCAATCCTGATCAGCTCGACCCCGTGTTGGACCAGGTGCCCTGGATCGGTGTGGGCGGGTACTGGCTTGGCGGTGAGACCCCGCCGGCCGAACCGGTGATCGGCACCGGAGCGCACACGCTGGCCTCCAACGGCGCCGGCGGATCAATCGCCTGGGCGGATCTGGACACCGGACTGGCCGTGGCGATTTGCCACAACCGGATGTTTCGGATCAGCCCGCCGCTTCCGCCCGACGAGCATCCGTTTCACGAGATCGGCGAGTATGCGCGGTCGTTGGTCGGTTGACGCAGCGAAGACCACCGTCGGTCACATCGAAGGCGAATGAGGAGCAAGCGACACATGAGTGAGGCGATCCACTACCTGGGTGACACCGTCGACAAGTGCCCGTATGACTACTACGCCGAAGCCCGGGCACGCGACGCGGTCACCTGGGAGCAACCTACGCAGAACTGGATCGCGGCCTCCTACGGCGCGGTACGCGACGTGTTGACCGACGAGGACACCTTCGCCAGACCGTTGCCGACCGAGATCGTCCCCAGCGAGAAGTACAGCCGCATCGTGGCCTCACCGTTCAGCCTCGTCGGCGCGGAACGCCTGGCGCATCGCCGGTGGTGGTTGGAGATCTTCAACCCCCGCGAGATCGAACGCTATCGCAACGGCGTGGTGGCCGACGTGGTGGAAGCCACCATCGACGAGATCGCGCCGCGCGGGCGCGCCGAGCTGGTGCAGGAGTACGCCGAACGTGTCTCCGATCGCGTCATCGCCGGGGTGCTGGGCTTGCCTTGGCACGACGACGATTACATGACCGCGATACGCACCAACCTCAACAAGATCGAGCACTACAAAGGCATCGTCTACCTCAAACCCGAGGACGCGATACCGCATGCGGAGGTCGCCCTGGCCGCGACCTACGAAGTGGACGCGCTGTTGCGCCCCTACATGGACGAGCGTAAGAAGACCGCCGACGAAAGCATCATCA
>Ga0210396_10006858_pt1 | contig 10886 bp, 9 predicted proteins | sample IncBWH17OmetaG_FD_155466 | JGI IMG/M metagenome (GOLD analysis project Ga0210396, IMG submission 155466) | Forest soil microbial communities from Barre Woods Harvard Forest LTER site, Petersham, Massachusetts, United States - Inc-BW-H-17-O ... | reverse complement strand
ACAACAACGAGAAGAGCTGCGGCCACGGCGGCCGCCACAGGACGGTGTGGTTCGGGAGCACGCCGTCGTTGGAGTAAAGGTCGCGAAGGACGGGAACCCGACGGCCGAGATCGATGAGCAGCACGACCGCGAGCACGACGCGACCCAACGCCAGGCTCCGCGCGTCGACCGTCAGGTAGGCGGCGACGAAGCTCTTTCGAAAATCTGCGCGCCGCACGACCGGATCCCCGGCCACGGCATCAGCAACGTCCATACCAGCGCGAGGCCGCCAAAGCGCGGCGCCCCGCGCGCGCGTCCGACGCCGCGGTCGAACGCCTGACAAATCTGTCGCGCTCACGTCGGGTCGAGCGACGCACGTTCGCCGACGCCGACGGCGCGCAGACGATTCCGCGCCGCGCGCGGTCGTACGTCGCGCAGACTTGTGACATGGCGACGCCAACGACCGTGCTCGTGACGGGCGGCTCCGGGTTCATCGCGGGCCACACGATCCTGCGGCTCCTCGCCGCGGGGCACGAGGTGCGCACGACCGTGCGCAGCCTCGCGCGCGAGGCCGACGTGCGCGCGACGTTGAAGGCGGGCGGCGTCGACGCGGGGCCGCGCCTCACCTTCGTGGCCGCCGATCTCGTGAGCGACGGCGGCTGGTCCGAGGCCGTCGCCGGCTGCGCCTTCGTGCTGCACCTGGCGTCGCCGTTCCCGGCCGGGCCGCCACGGCACGAAGACGACCTCGTCATTCCAGCGCGCGAGGGCGCGCTGCGCGTGCTGCGCGCCGCGCGCGACGCCGGCGTGCGGCGCGTCGTGCTGACGTCGTCGTTCGCGGCCATCGGCTACGGACACCCGCGCGCGCGAACGAAGCCCTTCGACGAGACGGACTGGACCGACCCCGATCGCGAGCCGACCGCCTACGTCAAGTCGAAGACGCTCGCCGAGCGGGCGGCGTGGGACTTCCTCGCGCGCGAGGGCGGCACGCTCGAGCTCGCCGTCGTCAACCCCGTCGCCGTGCTCGGCCCCGTGCTCGGCCCCGACTTCGCGAGCTCGATCCTGTTGCTCAAGCGCATGCTCGAGGGCGGCGTCCCCGTGCTGCCGCGGCTCACGTTCGGCGTCGTCGACGTGCGCGACGTCGCGGACCTGCACCTGCGCGCCATGACGAGCCCCGCCGCCAAGGGCGAGCGGTTCCTCGCGACGGCCGGCGACTTCGTGTCGATGCGCGACGCCGCGCTCGTCTTGCGGCGCCGCCTCGGGGCGGCGGCGAGGCGCGTGTCGACCGTGCAGCTGCCCGACTGGATCGTGCGCGTCGCCGCGCCGTTCGTGCCCGCGATGCGCTCACGCGTGTCCGAGCTCGGCAAGATGAAGAACGCCACCAACGACAAGGCGCGGCGCCTGCTCGGCTGGTCGCCGCGCACGGCCGAGGACGCGATCGTGGCGACGGCCGAGAGCTTGCTGCGCCACGGGCTCGTCAAGGCCGCCTGAGCGGCGCGCTCACTCCACGGCGGCGGGCGCGGCCGCGCCGCACTCGTCGCCCGCCTGCGTGAGCGCCGGGTCGTAGTCGATGTGAACGTCGCCGTCGACCGACAGCTTGCCCACGAAGAGGCTCCCCGAAAACGCGAGGTCCGCGCCCGCCAAGAAGTCGGCCTCCGGCGCGTACACGAACGCGCCGAACTGGCTCTGCGCCGGCAGCGACACCGTCGTCGAGCCGACCCACAGGCGCGTGCGCGCGGGCGACGTCGGCGAGCCGAAGACGTGCCCCGTCGTGTAAAACGAGCCCGCGACGACGAGGTCGAGCGTCGATCCCGGATCGAGCGTCACCGTGAACGTGTCGCCGAGACGGACGTCGCCCGCGACGAAGATGCCGACGTGGCCGTGAATGCGCAGCTCGAGCGCCCCGCCGTCCCCCGTGCGCAGCGTGTCGAGGTAGTACTCGCCGCAAGGCCAGTCGAGCGACTGCGGCGTCTCGACGTCGTCGAGCACGTCGTCCGAGAAGGGAAGGAAGACGTTCGCGTTGTTCGTGCGCCGCGCGAGGACGGCCGTGACGATGTCGAGCACGTGCCCCGCCGCGCAGTCACACGGCGGCGCGACGGCCACGGGCTCGCGCGCGACTGACCGCGCCGACACGCTCGCGGCGATGGTGGCCGCCGCGGGCACGTGCAGCGTCCCGCCGACGACGACACCGCCCGTGACGTCGCTCGCGACGAACGCGTCGCCCGAAATCCAAAGGGCGGACGTCGGCGACGACGGGCCCGCGAAGCGCGCGTTGCCGAGGATGTGACTCGGCCGGCCGAACTGCACGTCGCCCGCGCCGGCGACGACGAGCGTCCCGGGAATGTCGGCGTGCCCGAGGACCTGCCAGTTCCCGTCGGTGCCGATCGCCGCGAAGAAGCTCTCGGGCAGCAGGCCATCGACAGGATGCCCATCAGGCCACGGGCTCGGGCTCGACGTTTGATCACCGCGGCCGAGGGACGTGCCGAAGCTGTTGACGAAGACGTTCCCCGTCAACACGACGTCGTTGCACGAGCAGAGCGCGTAGCGCGCGGCCTGCGCGGCGATGGCGCCCGCGCACGCGCTGCCGCCCGTGCCGCCGAGGTGAACGAGCGGCCCCGGCGCCACGCACGTCGCCGTCGAGTCGGCGATGAGCTCCGTCGTGCGCGTGCAGGCCGCGCCCGTCGCCAGCGCCGCCGCGAGGAGCAAGGCCCGCGTCACGGCGTCACTCGGCGGGACGAATCTGCGCGAGCCGTTCGCGGGCCTCGCGCACGAACTGACCGTGGGGATAGCGCGCGACGTAGTCGTTGAGCGCGGCGGTCGCCTCGATCTGCGCGCCGCGCTCGAACAGCAGTTGGCCGACGGCGAACGACGCCGTCTCGGCCTCGGGCGCGTCCGGGTAACGGCGCAGCACGGCCCGATAGGCGGCGATGGCGTCCGACGGCCGACGCGCGACGAGCAGCGCGTCCGCGCCGAGCAGGTCGACGACGGGACGCTCCGACGGCGCGGGCCCCGCGGCGCGCGCGCTGTCGATGAGGGAGCTGGCGCGCGCGGCGTCACCCTCGGCGAGCGCGGCGCGCGCGCGCGCGACGAGCGCGTCCACGTCGACGCTCGAGTGGACGGCAGCCGCGCGCGAAGCCGGCGGCCTCGGGGCCGGGACGGTCGACGGCGGCACGGGCGTGGGAGGCGTGAGACTGGGCGTCGCGGCCGGCGCCAGCGGCGGCGGAGAGGCCGGCGGCGGAGAGGTCCAGGCCTCCCCCGCGGAGACGACGGCCAGCTCGCGCCCCTCGAGATCGAGGACGCGCACGCGCCCTCGCAACGTGCGCACGCCCGCCGGCGTGACGACGAAGTGCGTGCCGAGCACGTCGACGATGAACTTCGGCGTCGTCACGCGAAAATGGCGCGCGCGGTGCTCGGTGACGTCGACGTCGACCTCGCCGTGCGCCATCGCGATCGTGCGCGTCGCCGCGTGGAAGGTCAGCGACGTCCCGCGGCCATACATCACGCCCGCCCCCTCGAAGGCGATGACGCCCGCCTGCGTCGCCTCGATCGTTTGCCCTTCGGTCGTTTGCCCTTCGGCGACCGGCGACGCGGCGGGCGTCCGCCGCCAACCGCGCGGCGCCCGCGTGACGACGAGCGCGCCCAGCGCCGCGACGGTGAGGCCGACGAACACGACGCGCCCAGGACGCCGCGGGGCGAGCGCGCGGCGCGCGCGCGGCACGCCCGTCGCGACGAGCCGCTCGACGATGCGCCGCTCGGCGGGCGCGCCGAGGCGCGGCGGCGCCTGCCCGCGCAGCGCGCCCAGCAGCCCGAACGACGCGCGCGCCTCGCGGCACGACGCGCAGTCTTCGAGGTGCGCCTCGACCTCGAGGCGCACGGCGTCGCTCGCCGTGCCGCGCACGACGTCGAGGAGCTGCCGCTCGATCCGGCCGCAGGAGCTCACGCCTCCCCCTCGGGCGTCGCGCCCAGCAGGCCCTCGGCCAGATCGCGCAGCTCGGCGTCGGCGCGGATGAGCTTCCGCAGCTCGCGCCGCGCGAAGTACATGCGCGAGCGCGTCGCCGTCTGCGTCGCGCGCATGAGCGCCGCGATCTCCTCGACGGACCGGTCCTCCATGACGTAGAGCAGGAGCGCGATGCGCTTCTTGGGCGAGATCCGGTCGCACAGCGCGTGCAGCTTGCTCGCGAGGCGGCGGCCGTCGATCGTCTTGTCGGCGACGCCTGGGTCGACGAGGGCGGGCAGCGCGGGCGCGCGATCGTCCGTGACGAGCTCGAGCGAGACGTGGCGCCGCACCTTGCCCGCGCGCAGGTGGTGATGCGCAACGTTGACGGCGATGCCACACAGCCACGTGCTGACCTTCGCCTCGCCGCGAAACCGCCCCAGGTTTCCGAGCGCCTCGGCGAACGTCGTCTGCACGAGATCCTCGAAGTCGGGCGTCGGCCCCACGAGCCGCCCGATGACGCCCTCGACCATCCCGCCGTACGTGCGGAACAGCTTCTCGATCGCCTCGGGACGCCCGGCGCGACAGCCCGTGAGACACGGATCGTCCACCGCGAGCTCGGGGACGGCGCGGGCTTTGGCGGGCGTGCTCATGAGCTTCACCTGGGTGCCCTCAGCTCCGGATCTTGTTGAAAGAAGCCTAGAGAAGCAACCATTCGAGACCGCTCGAGATCGTGGTCACCATCGCGCCCGCGTCGAGCGCCGACTGCCCCGCGATCGTGAATTGTTGTTTGGGAACCCGGGCTTCGATCGACGCGCCCAGATACACCTTCATGTAGGGCGCGAGCGTGACGGCGGCGCGCGCGACGCCGCCGAGGCCGACGGCGTACCGGCGGGACGACCCGGAGCGCCCGTCGTCGTCGCTGGCGCTGATGTCGAAGACGTGGAGGCTCGCGCGCGGCCCGGCGGCGAGGTCGACCGTCGACCACGCGCGCGTCAGGAGGAGCCCCGCGCCGATGGGGAGGTCGGACATCGTCACGGCGAAGCCGCGCACCGTCGCCATGGGACGGGTGGACCAAGCCCCATCGATGACGACCGAGAGCGGCAGCTTCGTCCCGCGCCCGAGCCGCAGCTCGGCGCCGACGAGCAGCGCGTGCCGAAGCCACGTCCGATCGTTTGGGACGACGAGCTCGTAGGCCGCCCAGATCCCGAGCCGGTGACGCGCGGGACGTTCCGCGGACGCACGCGCGACGACGGCAGGCGCGACGTCGACGGGCGCGGCGACGGCGGGCGCGACGTCGACGGGCGCGACGACGACGGGCGCGACGACGACGGGCGTGACGACGACGGGCGTGGGCGCGAGCGGCTCGACGACGGACGGCGCGGCGGGGGCCGGCGGCGCGTCCTCCGCGGCCGCGGGCGGCGCGCGATCGTCGGCGTGCTCGCGCCGACGGAACAGCAGCGCTCTCACCTTGAGCGCGACGTCGACAGCGGCGCGCTCGGGGCCGAGCGGCTCGATCTCCGTCTCGCGCAGGTCGTGCCCGGCGACGTCGAGCACATAAAAGACGGCGAGACCGTCGGCGCGGCGACTGCCCCACACGACGACGTCCGCGCCTTCTTGCCGCGCCGCCTTCGTGAGCTGCTCGATGGCGCGCGGATCGGACACGGGGGGCGCCTTGCCCGCGAGCACGAGTCGGCCGTCGACGTCGCCCGTGTAGATGCGCAGCGCCTCGACGAGGCGATTCTCGTCGGCCCCGAGGCCGCCGCCCAGGATCAGGACGGTGGATTCGGCGGCGCGGGCGCTCGACGCGCACGCGATCATCGAGGCAGCGATCGCAGCCACGAACGCCCACGCGCACGTCCTCGACACGAGGTTCATCTTAACAGCGTGGAGGCCCGCGCGTTTCCAAGATGAGGGCGCCCGAGAGGCTTCCGCGGCGAACGGCATGGCGACTCGAACGGCGGGCGTATGGCGCTGTGACGTCGACGCCGACGTCCCCGGCTGAACGAGGGACGGCGCGCGAGGCCGTCATCTCGGGCGACCCGCGGGGCGCGCGCCTCGGCAGAGTTGGCTGGCCAGCCGCGCTGACGAGGCGGCCGGCAGAGCGCCGCGATCTCGGCGACGGTGCGATCGACCTCTTCGGGCGTGTTGAGCAGGCTCGGCGTCAGGCGCGCGTGGGACGGCGTACGGCGTGTCGCTCGCGACGATCTTGCGCGCGAGCCGCCGCTTGACGACGTCCTCGGGTGAAAGGCCGTCGACCTCGAAGCAAACCAAGCCCGCCGACAGCGCCTTCGGCGCGCGCAGCTTCACCTTGGGCACCTTCGCGAGGGCTTCGTACAAATCGCGCGTCGGAGTATGGTCGTCGCCATGGGAGCGCTCGCGGTCCTCGCATTGGCGTTGCTGGCGACGGCGCCGACGGCCGCGCCGGCGCGCCCCGTCATCATCGACACGCACGCCGACACGACGCAGGCCATCGTGTACGGCGGCGTCGACATCACGCGCCTGCAGCCGACCACCAACCTCGATCTCGTCAAGGCGGCGAAGGGGGGCTTGAGCGCGCAGTTCTTCTCGATCTTCGTGCTGCCCATGCAGTTCAAGCCGGCGGACTTCTACAAGGAAGCCACGCACCAGATCGACGTGCTCGAGCGCCTCGCGCAGGCGAACCCGAAGCGCCTGCGTCTCGCGCGCACGGCGGCCGACGTGCGCGCGAACGCCCAGGCGGGCGTCATGAGCATGCTGCTGGGCGTCGAGGGCGGCCACGTGCTCGGGCCCGCCGACGAGAAGACCCAGATCGCGCGGCTCGACGAGCTCGCGCGCCGCGGCGTTCGCTACATGACGCTCACCTGGTCGGACAGCAACGACCTCGGCGGCTCGTCGGGCGACGACGGCGACATCCGCGGCCTCACGCCGTTCGGGCGGCAGGTCGTCGCCGAGATGAACCGCCTCGGCGTCGTCGTCGACGTGTCGCACGTCTCGGACGCGACCTTCTGGGACGCCGTGCGCGCGAGCGACAAGCCCGTGCTCGCGTCGCACTCGTCGTCGCGCGAGCTCACGAACATCCCGCGCAACATGACGGACGCCATGCTCAAGGCCGTCGCCAAGAACGGCGGCGCCGTCTGCGTGAACTTCGGCTCGTCGTTCGTCGACATGGCCTTTCACGAGCAGGAAAAGTCGATCTGGAAGAAGGATCGCCCGGGTCCGCTGACGCAGCAGTGGCCGCAGATCCGGGCCGAGGCCGCGGCGCTCACGCCGCAGGTGCCGCTCGCGCGGCTCGTCGATCACCTCGAGCACGTCGCGAAGGTCGCTGGCGTCGAGCACACCTGCCTCGGCAGCGACTTCGACGGCATGCCCGCCTTCCCCGTCGGCCTCGAGGACGTCAGCAAGCTGCCCGCGCTCACGGCCGCGCTGCGCGCGCGCGGGTTCTCGGCGGGCGACGTCGACAAGATCCTGGGCGGGAACGTGCTGCGCGTGCTGGAGGCGAACGAGCGCAAACCTTAGGCGCGTTGCAGCGCCGCGCGCCGCGCGCGCTGGTCAGCGCGGGCGTTTGAGGCGAACATGCGCCCTCACGGCGGAGGTCACCGAATGAAGCGCTTGCCCCACCCGACGATCATGACGACGGCCATCTTCTCCCTGCTGGCCGCGGGCGCCGCCGCCGCGCACGCCGACACGACCGTGCAGGTGCCGATGGGCGCGCTGCTCGACAAGCGCTCCGTGATCGTGCTGCAAGGCCAGACGATCGTCCCGTTCACGCTCACGATCGACGGGGGCGGCGGCGACATCGGCACGGGCGACCTGCAGAATGGCTTCGCGACGAAGGCGGTCGCGATGCTCAAGAACGCGGCCGAGGTCGCCAACTGCGTGCCCGACGACGGGCACTTCCCAGAGGACGCGAACCACCCCGACGTCGTGCTGAACTTCTCGAACGCGGCCGCCGCGACGGCGGGCCAGGTCCACATGATCCCGCCCATGGGCGGCACGTTCTCGTTCCCCGTGCCCGCGGCGACCTACTCGAAGTTCTTCGTCTTCCTGCACAGCGCCGACAACGGCGCGATGGTGAAGATCACGTTGACGTTCTCGGACGCGACGACGCAGGTCGTGACGGCGATGGTGCCCGACTTCTACAACGCGCCGATCGATGCGGCCGTGTTCGTGCTCGCGCCGAACCTCGCGAAGTGGGGCATGGCGACGACGCTCACCGAGGCGAACCACCACAACATCTTCGGAGTGTCGCTCACGCCGACGGCGGGCAAGACGCTCACGACGGTGCAGATCGACCACCCGTCCATGGGCTACCTGGTCTTCTGGGGCGCGACGGGCGTCGCGACGAGCGCCGTGGGTGGGCTCGACGGAGGCGCCGGCGACGCCGCGACCACGGGCGCTGGCGGCAGCGACGCCGGCGCCGTGGGCGGCGCTTCGGGCGGCGCGGGCGCGACCGGCAGCGCCGGCGCTTCGGGCACGGCGGGCGCGACCGGCGGCGCGGGCGTTTCAGGCACCGCGGGCGCGGTGGGCGGCGGGGGCAGCGCCGGCGAGACGTCGGGCAGCGCCGGTGCCGCGGGCACCGCGGGCAGCACGGGAGGTACGGGCGTCATGACGAAGCCCGGCAGCAGCTCGGGTTGCTCGTATGGCGATGGCGGCTCCTCGACGCGCGCGTCGTGGCTCGCGCTCGGCGTCGTGGGCATGTCGCTGCTCCGCCGCAGACGCCGTGGCTGATCACAAAGCCGGGAGCATGATCGTCGCGAGGCGCTTCTCGTCGGCCTCGATCGTCGCGTCGTCGAACTGAGCGGTCGGGCCCGCGATCGAGACCGTGTAGGCCCAACAGCCCTTGATGACCGTGAGGTCGGGGCCGCCCAGTCCCTGGATCTGGACGTAGCACGCGTCGTCGCCCACGCCGCCGACGGCCGTGACGGTGATGCCCGCGTCGGCCGTACCGCGCGGGTGACAGATGCGCTCGAACGTCGTCGCGTTGATGTTCGACTCGACGATGACCTGGACGTCGGGGACGCCGGAGGTGTCGAGGTGCTCCCAGTCGCAGCTGTGCGGGTCGCCGGCGTTGTCACCCGCGTTGAGCGCGACGTCGACGCCCGCGCTCGCCTGATCGGTCGTGAGCAGCGTGCACGAGTCGCACGCGCCGAAGCACCCCTTGCTCGCGACGGCCGTCGTGCACGAGCCCGCGGACGCGCCGCCGTCGGCCGTCGCCCCCGCGCCGCCGCCGCTCGAGCACGCCGCGAGCGCCGCCAAGGCCACGAAGATCATCCGTCGATGCATGCCGCTCCTCGCTTCGGTGCGTGAACCTACACGATCGCGGTGTCCGACGTCGAGCGGGGGCGCGGCGGGCGTTCACGCCGCTCGCCGTTGGGAGTAACCTGGACGCGCATGAGGTCACGGCGTGGCTGAGACGGGAGCGGCGGCGCTGCTCGGCACGACCCTCGGCGGCGCGTATCGGCTGACGCGCGAGATCGGCCGCGGCGGCATGGGCGCCGTCTACGAGGGCGTTCACCTGCGCCTCAACCGACGCGTCGCCGTCAAGCTCATGGCGCGCGAGCTCGCGACGAACACCGAGGCCCTCGCGCGCTTCCGCCGCGAGGCCGAGGTCACCTCGCAGCTCGGCCACCCGCACATCGTGCAGGTCTTCGACTTCGGCGAGGCGCCCACGGGCGAGCCCTACCTCGTCATGGAGTTCCTCGAGGGCGAGGATCTCGAGGGCCGCCTCCGGCGCGCGGGCCGCCTGCCCGCCGCGGCGACGGCGCACATCATCAAACAGATCGCGTCGGCGCTCGCGGCGACGCACGGCAAGGGGATCGTGCACCGCGACCTCAAGCCGGCCAACGTGTTCGTGCTCGCCGTCGAGGGCGAGACCGACTTCGTCAAGGTCGTCGACTTCGGCATCAGCAAGGTCAAGGCGGCGACGACGCGCCTCACGGCGGCGGCGGCCGTCATGGGCACGCCGAACTACATGTCGCCCGAGCAAGCCGCGGGGCGCGTCGACGAGATCGACGGCGCGACCGATCAGTGGGCGCTCGCGTGCATCGCCTACGAGCTGCTCGCGGGTCGACCGCCGTTCGTCGGAGACAACATCGCGTCGCTGCTCTACCAGGTCGTGCACGAGGCGCCGTCTCCGCTCGCGGCGCACGCGCTCGGTTTGCCGGCGGGCGTCGACGCCGTGTTGACGCGCGCGCTCGCGAAGAAGCCCAGCGAGCGCTTCGAGAGCGTCGCCGCGTTCGCGCGCGCGTTCGAGAGCGCCGCCGCGGGCGTTCCCGTCGCGACCGCGCCGACGACGCCCGTCGTGGGACCGAGCCCCGCGCCCGCCGTCGCCGCCACGGGCCTCGCGGGCACCTACGCGTCGAGCGTCCCTCCGCCCAAGGCCGCCGAGACGACCTTTTCGGCGGCGGCGGGTGAAGCGCTCGCCCCGCAGACGACGGCGTCGAGCGCTCGCCGGTGGCGCGGCCTCGGGATTGGCGCCGTCGCCGTCGCCGCGCTCGCCGTCGGGGCCGTCGCGATCACACGATCGGGTGGAGGCGCGCCGCCCTCCGCGCCGAGCGCGAGCCCGTCACCCCCGACGACGGGCCCGAGCGCCCCGACGGCGCCCGTCGCGCCGCCGCCCGCGATCGCGACGCCAACGACGGCGGTCCCGCCCGGGCCGTCGGCGAAGCCGAGCGCGGCACCGCCCGCGCGGGCGTCACGCGCGCGTCACAAAAAAGGAAAAGGCGGCGTCGCCGACGCTCCCGCCGCGGCGCCGACCGAGGCGAAGGAAGCCGAGGCGCCAGCGCCGGCGCCGGCGCCGGCTCCTACCTGGCCGCCGCAACCGGCGCCCGAGGCCGACGCGCCCACGTGGCCACCTCCGGGGACGACGCCCGACACGAGCGCGCCGCCCCCGAAGAAGCGCCGACACCTCATGCAGCGCATCTTCGGCGACTGACGCGTCGGCGCCGCGCGGCACCTACCGGATCGACGCGCGACGGCGGCGACGCGCGAACGC
>Ga0210396_10006856_pt1 | contig 10887 bp, 9 predicted proteins | sample IncBWH17OmetaG_FD_155466 | JGI IMG/M metagenome (GOLD analysis project Ga0210396, IMG submission 155466) | Forest soil microbial communities from Barre Woods Harvard Forest LTER site, Petersham, Massachusetts, United States - Inc-BW-H-17-O ... | reverse complement strand
TCGAGCAAGAGCTCGCTGCCGAACGGAAAAGCGGTCTCGGCGGCCATCGCGGCAAGCGGGATGCTCGCAAAAACCGCAACAACGAGCCAGCAGGCGTAGGGCCGGCGCAGCATTGTCGTCTCCGGGGTCAGGTGCGGGAAGGTCGCGATGCTCCGGTCAATCAATTGGTCATCGCGCGAAAGCGCAGCGTGGTGGGGCCGATCAGTTCGATGACGTCGCCGTCGCGGCGCCAGTTGGTCATCTGCGACAGCGCCGCCAATAGCGTCGCGTCGCCGCTTTGGCGCTCCGGCGTGCATTGCGCCGGCTCCGCCGGCTCGGCGACGATGGTGATGGAATTCTCGCCGACGGTCGCGGCCGCATGCACGCTGGCGCACCACAGGTCGATCGCCGCGGTGCCGTCGTCCTGGATCTCGATCATCGGGATGCGCTTTGAGCCGTAGAGCGGCTCGACGTCGAGCATCAATTCGCTGCCGAACGGAAATGCGTTTTCGGCGGCGCGAGCGAGCCCGGGCGGGCCAAGCAACACTGCGGCAACGAGGACGCAAAACCGGCAGAGCATCGTCACTCCGATCGAGCGGGATCTGAATGGCGAATAGCGAATTGCGCTTGGATTGGCTAGAGGCAGATTGCGAGTGGCGAATGGAAGGCCCGTCCCCCATTCGCCACTCGCTATTTCGCCATTCGCGCGCCGGCAGCGCGGTCAAGCCTTCGGCAACGCCGCGATGCCGGGAAAGAACAGGTAGTAGGCCACCCCGATCAGCACGAGATAGACGAGCAGCACGAGGGTCCAGCCAAAATTGTGGCGGATCACCTCGCCCTCGTTGCGCACGAACTCGCTGGTCGACACGCCGACGCTGGCGGTCTGCGGCGCGATCGGCTTGCCGATCTCGGCGCCGACCGAGTTCAGGGTCGGCAATAGCATCAACGGGAAGCCGAGCAATTGCCCGACCAGCGCCTGGAATTTTCCAAACATGGCATTGGTCGAGGTGTTGCTGCCCGATAGCGCGACGCCGATGAAGCCCAGGATCGGCGCCACGACGATGAAGTATGGCCCGAGTGCGGAGAACGCTTTGGCGAGCGATCCGGCCATGCCGGAGAAGTTGAAGACGTAAGCCAGGCCGAAGATGAAGACGCCGACCAGGCAGGCGCCCCACATCTGCGACCAGGTCTTCTTGAAGATCTCGGCGACCTGGGTGCCGTTCACCCGAAGAAGCAGCGCCACGATGATCCAGGAGGCCAGGATCGCGCTGCCGCCGACGAACGGCGTCCAGTTGAAGATCGCCGCAATTGTCGCGCCCGGAGCGATCGAGGACGCGGCATTGACCTGGTAATGCAGCGCGATGATGCCGGGCAGCTTCGACCACGGTCCGGTCCAGGCGACGACCACGGCGATCAACACGATGATCGGCAGCCAGCCCTGGAACACCTCGCCGGCCGACAAGCCGTGGCCTTCGGCTTGAGCTTCCTGCGCCGCGCTCACCGGAACGCCGCCATAGCCGAGCGTTCGCGACGGCCGCCACACCTTGAGCAGGATCAGCAGGCAGGCGAAGCAGACGATGGCGCCGATCACGTCGGGCAGATACGGCCCGAGATAGATCGAGGGCGGCAATTGGCCGGCGATGTAGCCGAGCGAGCCGACGATGGCGAGCGGCCAAGCTTCCTTCATGCCCTGCCTGCCGCTGACCAGATAGAGCAGGATCCACGGCGGCAACAGCGCGAGAATCGCCACGATCTTGCCAACCGAGCCGGCCAGCGCCAAAAGCGGCATGCCGGTCACCGCTGCGAGCGCAATGATCGGAGCGCCGAGCGCGCCGTACGACACTGGCGCATTGTTGGCGATTGCCGCGACCCGGATGGCGTCGAGCGCCGGAATGCCCAGCGTAATCAGGATCGGCGCCACGAAGGCCCACGGATAGCCGAAGCCGACCAGGCCTTCGAGCAGCGCGCCGAACGCCCAGGCGAACAGGATGGTCTGCACGCGCACGTCGCGGGTCCCCTGCTGGATCAGCCAGCGCCGCAGCTTGTCGAAGGCGCCGGTCGCGACCAGGGTGTTGAACAGCATCACTCCCCAAAACGTGATCCAGTCGACGTTCCAAATGCCGGTGGCGGAGCCGTAAAGATAAGCGCGCAGCCCGTCCTCGAACGGCATCTGCCAGACCCAAAGGCCGAGCACGAACGTGACGATCGAGCCGATCAGCACCGCGAGCCAAGCCGACATGCGAAACCCCGCGAGCAGAAACAGCAGCAGCACAACCGGAATCAGCGCGACCAACCAGGTCACGAACAGGTTGCCAGTCGGATCGAGTATTTGCGTAAACATCGACGGTCCCTCCCAGCTAGGACTTATGCGTGATTTTTATTGTTTCTCCAATCATTGGCCGAATGCGCGGCACGTCAGAATGCGCCTTCCGATGCGAAGAAAGCAAGATTGGCCGTCATCCCTCCACAAAACATCGAGCGGGTCCCATAGCGATGCCTATCGCGCGATCGGCAACGCATATCGCGCAGCGAATGGCTTTATGATATTGCAACGCACCAACACGGCTTTGGCTGTTGCAGCGTATGAAACCGCGCCGGTGCGCGCCGATTGTTCCGCATCGCACCGCGTTCCTCTCTTCCACGTCGGAGGTTTTTCGTGAAAAGTCTGGTCGCGACATTGGCCACAATCTGGCGGCTGGCCGCTCCTTATTTCCGCTCCGAGGACCGCTGGGCGGGGCGGCTCTTGCTCGGCGCGGTCGTCGCAATCGAGCTGTCGCTCGTGGCCATCCAGGTGATCCTGAACGAATGGTACAATCGTTTTTACAACACCTTACAGGATCGAAATTTCAGCGCCTTCGTCAGCACGATCCTGTTCTTCTGCGCGATCGCGGCGGCCTACACCGTGCTCGCGGTGTACCAGAACTACCTGAATCTGTGGCTGCAGATCCGCTGGCGACGCTGGATGACGCAGACCTATCTGCGGCAATGGCTGAACACCGCGAACCATTATCGCATGCAGTTGCTCGGCGACGCAGCAGACAATCCCGATCAGCGTATCGCCGAAGATTTACAGATGTTCGTGCTGAACACGCTGTCGATCGGCACCGGCTTGCTCAATGCCTGCGTCACGCTCGGCTCGTTTGTCGTCATTTTGTGGAGATTATCCGACGCCGCGCCGGTGCACCTGTTCGGCCTGCCGTTCGTCATTCCGGGCTATCTGGTATGGGCGGCATTGATCTATGCGGTGATCGGCACCAGCTTCACGCATTGGCTCGGCTGGCCGCTTATTTCGCTTAACTTTCGACAGCAGCGTTTCGAAGCCGATTTCCGCTTCAACTTGGTTCGCTCGCGCGAAAATTCCGAACAGATCGCCTCGCTGCACGGTGAAGCCGCCGAACGCGAGCGTCACCTCGACCGCTTTGGCAGCGTGGTGTCGAATTGGATCGCCATCATGCAGCGGCAGAAGAAGCTCTTGTTCTTCACCCAGAGCTATTCGCAGGCCTCGGTGATCTTTCCCTATGTGATGGTGAGCCCGGCTTATTTCTCCAGCGTCATGCAGCTCGGCAGTCTGATGCAAACCGGAGCGGCATTCAGCAGCGTGCAAACCGCGCTGTCCTATTTCGTCGCCGCATATCGCCAGATCGCCGAATATCAGGCGGTGGTGGCGCGGCTGTCCGGGTTCGAGGGCGCGATCGAGGCCGGCCGCGCCGCGGCGCTGACTCCGCCGGTCATCGAGGTCGTGCCGCGCGACGGCAGTCGCGAGATCGCCATCGACCATCTCGCCGTCGGCCTGCCCAACGGCGAGCCGCTGCTCAATGCCGAGCAACTCGTGCTCAATGCCGGCGACCGTGTGCTGGTGAATGGTCCCTCGGGCGCCGGCAAATCGACGCTGTTTCGCGCCATCGCCGGTATCTGGCCGTTCGGATCGGGCCGCGTCAGCGTGCCGTTGGATGCCAAGGTCATGCTGGTGCCGCAGCGGCCGTATTTTCCGCAGGCGACGCTCGCCGCCGCCATCACCTACCCGGCCAGGGCCGGCACCTTCAACGACGGGCACCTGGCCGACACGCTCACCGCGATCGGCCTGCCGGGATTGATTCCCCGGCTGCACGAGGAGGCGCACTGGAACCGCATGCTTTCGGGCGGCGAGCAGCAGCGGCTCGCCATCGCGCGCGTGCTGCTTTACGCGCCGGATTATCTGTTCCTCGACGAGGCGACCGCGGCGCTCGACGAGGCAGCCGAGGCGATGCTGTACCGCCTGCTGCAGGAGCGGCTCCCCGGCGCCACGATCATCTCGATCGGCCATCGTTCGACGCTCGGCGCTTTCCATCGCCGTCGCGTCGCCTTCATCCGCGAGCAGGGCCGCTACGACGTGCGCGACGTGCCGCTGGTCTCGACCGCCGAATAAGCTTGCATCGTGACGTTCGTCCCCGTGCAAGCGGGGACCCAATCCGAGCCGCGTTAGATTCCCGCTTTCGCGGAACTGAACGGTAAATGCAAAAGATAAAGGCCGGTGGCGTTTCCGCCACCGGCCGCGACAGTTACGAGTTCAGCCGCTTACTTCAGGTTGGAAGCGAAGTCGACCGAAGCTGAGAGTTTGGCGATGAAGGCCGCGCTGCACCAGTTGGTGCCGAGGCCGCCCGGGTTCTGCGTCGTGACATTGCCCGGCGCGAAGGTGGCATTCTGCGCGCTGGTGAACACGTTGCACTGCGCCTTGTTCAGGTTGGTGTCGTAGTAGCGCAGATCAAGCGTGAGCACCTTGTAGGTGAGGCCGATGCCCAGATCCCAGGTGGCGTAGCTGGTGTACTTGACGCCGAACTGGAACGGATTGCCGACAAGGCCGGTGCCGTAGAAGGCGTCGCTGGTGCCGAGGTCCCAGTAGCCGACGTCGGCGGAGGCGTACATGCCGACCCCGCTGCTGAACCAGGTGGTCGGAGCCGTCAGCGTCACGTTGCCGGCATAGTAGACGCCCCAGGCGCCGGTGTTCACGACCGACGGCGAGTACCAGATGCTGCCGCCGAAGTTGAAGTTGTCGTTCACCGTGTAGGTGCCCTTGCCGTAGACTTCCCAGAAGCTGGCGACCTGCTTGGAAACGTTGCCATTCGAAGGCAGCGTCAACCCGATCGAAGGGCCGCCGCCGAGGCCGGTGCACAGCGCCGCTGTGTTGAAGCACTGGCCACCCGGGTAGTAGTAGTACCAAGCGCCGAAATCGAGGGCGAGCTTGTCGATGGTCGGGCGGATGCCGCCGTAGAAGTCGATTTCCGCCGCCGGGTTATTCGCGAAGCTGATGCTCTCCCCCGAGAGGCCAGCGTAGCTCTGCCAGTTGGCGTTCCAGTTGTACCGCAACTCGAAGCCGGCTTGCGTCGACGCTTTGTGGTCCGACTGGGTGATGCCGCGGAAATTATAGTCGGTCATCAAAGCCGCAGTGACCACCACGTCCCATGGTGAGGGTGGAGGAGCCGCCGCCGGCGGAGCCTTCACGGCCATATCGGCTGCCATGACGGAAGAGGACGCCAACCCCGCCGCCAGAACTAATGAGTAAGCTACTTTTTTCATTGTAAGCCCCTATGTGTCCCCTGTACCGGACGACGATGTCCCCGAAGGCCGGCTACAGCACCTGTTTTGTCAAAACGAACTCGCAACTGACATGCCCAGAGTTTTCAATGCAGAGGCCAATCAGCCAAGTCCAAAACTGAAGCAACTGCCGACTTTTTATGCGTTTTCAGCCTGATTTGGCATTATGTTAATGAGTGTGGCGCGAACGCTACACTTTTGGGGCTGGCAACTCCCTTGCCGTCGGTATTTTCATCGCGTCGAGGGCTGGAATCCTCCCCGCCGCCGGCCATGCCTGCCCTGCTGTGGATAACCGCGCACGTTTTAGGCCTTGATCGAACGGTTGTGACGCTTAGTTTTCCATGATCAGCACGCCGGAAATGGTTGCGGCGCAGGAGATTCGCTCATGAAGGCAGTTGTCGACGGCCAAGTCGTTGCCCAGAGCAACGATGTCATCGATTGCAAGGGCTATCAGTACTTTCCGCAAGGCGCAGTGCGCATGGATTGGCTGCAAAAGACCGCAAAAACCACAGACGACCTCAAATGCCCCCACGGCGTGCAGTTCTATGACGTGGTCGTCGAGGGCAAGCGCCACGCGCGTGCCGCATGGTCCTACGAGGCGCCACGGCCGGAGATGAGCGCGGTCGGCGGCCGATTCGGCTTCTGGCAAGACGTCGAGATCGTGTAGCCCGAGATCCGGACTACTTACGCCGCCGCCTTTTTGCGATTGGCATCGAGCCGGGCGTCGACCAGCGCCACCTGGGCGTCGATCGCCGGATGGCTCAGGCCCTTCTGCCTGGCGATGAGTTGAACCAGCTTGTCGGCGCGCTCGATATTGGGCGCGCCGTTTTGCAGCGCGCGCGCCGCCGACGCCGGACGGGTCAGTGACTGCGCGGCGGCGGCATATTTATCGAACGGCACGAGATCTTCCGGCTTTGCGCCGAGCTTGACGCAAAGATCGAACACAAAATTGTAGACCGAGCGCGAGGTATCGAGGTCGCTCCACACCGCCTCTTGCGCGGTGCGCATGCCGTCCTTGGTGACGCAGCGATAATTGCCGGCGAGCAGCATCGACCATTTGGCGAGCGGCACGAAGATCGAGTCGTAGACCTTGAGCTTTACGGGGAGCTCGATCTTGCCGTCGCCGGTATCGTAACGGATCGCCTCGATCTCGTCCTGCAATTGCCGCAGGATCGCGGTCGACTTGTCGTCGTCGAACCGCGCGCATTTGAAGTTGGTCGGCAGCGTCACCATCAGCACGTTGACTTTCTCGTCGGGCGGGCGAATCGCCTGCGGGTCGGGGCTGTTGAGGGTGATGGTTTTCGGATCGAACGAGTCCCAGACGGTCGGATCGGTATAGGCCGGCTTGAGCGCATCGTAGTCCAAGCCGGGGATGCGCTTCACATAGGGCAGCGGCGGCATGTTCATGATCGACATGCACGGCACGCGCGATTTTGCCACCGCGTCGAGCAGCTCGCGCACGCCAGCCGAGCGGTATTGCGGTTCCTGCATGCACAAGCCGACCAGATCGTAGTCTTTGGGATTGACGCCCGTAGCCGGGCCGGCGGTGACGGCGCCGGGAAGCTTGCGCGAGTCGAGCTCGACGGGATCCTTGCGGCCGCGCACCGGCAAGCGCACGCGAAAGCCTTCGGCGTTGATCAAATCGGCTTCCGCCGGCAGGCAGACCAGATGCAGCTTATGACCGCCGAACAAGAGTTTCGAGGCGAGCAGCGAGCCATAGGACGCGCCCATCAGCAGGATGTTGTAGGTCGGCATAACGCACCTCCCGGAAAGCGAAACGGCCGGTCATTACCGGTCCCGGACCAGCGCCAACGCGCCGTCCTTGTGTGCCGCCAATGCTATTGGCCTCGCCCGGCCGTTGCAATGCAGGTCGGCGCGGTTAAACGCGGCGTCAGGAGAGTGCCCAACGCCGCGCCGTGCGATTTTAGCGAAACGCGTCTAGCTGTTGCCGGAGGTATGCGGTCCGGGATGAGGGGCCGGTGCCGGGGCCGCAGCCGGCGCTTCGGGCGGCGGCGCTGGCGGAAGAGGTTGCGGGTTCAGGGCCGGCATTTTCGGCTTGGGCGCGGGCTTTTTCTTCTTCACTGCCTTCTTCGGCGCGGCCTTTTTCGGCGCCGGCTTCTTCGAATACTTCACGACTTTCTTCTTTTTGCGTGCCGGAGCCGCCTTTTTCTTCTTGCCCGGTTTCTTCTTCGACTTTGCCTTCTTTGCCATGATCGACCTCCCGATCGTTGCTAGCGATATGAAATCAGCTCGCCCGGAGTGCGGGTGGACATGCCCCCCCGGTGGCCCAATCGATCAACTCGACCGTATGGACGGCTGGAAGTTTTGTGCCCGCCGCGAACTGCGTGATGCAGCCGATATTGCCTGCCGCGATCACATCAGGTCGCAATCTCTCGATAGTCCCGACTTTGCGCTCGCGCAACCTTCTTGCAAAGTCGGGCTGCAAAATATTGTAGGTGCCGGCCGAGCCGCAGCACAGATGACCGTCCGGCACGTCCAACACCTTAAAGCCGAGCTTGCCGAGCAGTTCCTTCGGCTGCCGGTTGACGCGCTGGCCGTGCTGCAACGAGCACGCGGAATGGTACGCCACGGTGAGCCGCGGCATGGCTTGCACGGGCTCAAGCGGTAACGCGGCGAGATATTCCGAAATGTCCTTGGCCAGGCCCGCGATGCGGGCGGCGGGCGCGGCATAGGCCGGATCGGTCCGCAGCATAAAGCCGTAATCCTTCACCGTGGTGCCGCAGCCCGAGGTGTTGATGACGATAGCATCGAGGCCTTCCAGCGCCGTCCAGGCGTCGATATTGGCGCGCGCCTGCGCAAGCGCCTCGCCGTCGTGGCCCATATGGTGGACCAGCGAGCCGCAACAGCCGGCGCCCTTGGCCAGCACCACCTCGATGCCGTGCCGCGTCAGCACGGCGATGGTGGCGGCGTTGATCTGCGGCGCCATCACGTCGTTGACACAGCCGGCGAGCAAGGCGACGCGGCCCTTGCGCGCACCGACGGCAGGAAACGTCTGCGGCCCGAGCGGGCGCTGCGGCCACCGCCAAGGCGCCAGGCGGAGCATGGCGGCGAGCCGCTTAAGCCCGATCGCCTCAAAGAGCGGCACCAACGGCTTTGCCGGGAGCGCCGCAATGAGCGCCAGCCGGAAGCGCTGCGGATAGGGCAAGAGCCAGGCCAGCAGCGCGCGCAGCAGGCGCTCGGCCGGCGGGCGATCATAGGTGTTTTCGATATGGACGCGGGCATGGTCGACCAGATGCATGTAGTGCACGCCCGACGGACAGGTCGTCATGCAGGCAAGACACGACAGGCAGCGGTCGATGTGCACGACAACGTCCGTGGTCGCCGGCCGGTCGTGCTCCAGCATGTCCTTGATCAGGTAGATGCGCCCGCGCGGCGAATCGAGCTCGTTGCCGTCGAGCACATAGGTCGGGCAGGTCGCGGTGCAGAAGCCGCAATGCACGCAGGCGCGCAGGATTTTTTCCGATGCGGCGGTATCCGGATCGGCGAGCTGCGCCAGCGTGAAATTGGTCTGCATGGCTACACGCCCGCCCACATGCGCCCGGCATTGAGCACGCCTTGCGGATCGAAACCTGCCCGCACCCGCGCCGTCAGCGCGGCAAGTGCCGGCTCTTCCGGCGTAAAGACGTCGACCGCGGCGCGCACGGCCGCCGGCGCGCGGATCAGCGTGGCGTGACCGCCGGCGGTCACGACTGCGGCGCGCACCAGCGGCGCATGCGCGTCGTTCGCAGCCGGCAATGCCGCCCAGGTCAACCCGCCAGCCCAGTCGTAAAAAAGCTCGGCGTCAGCTCTTTCCGCAAGCGCCCGGCCGACATTCGCACCCTGGGTCGGCGCCGTCGAAATGCGCCAGAGATCGCGCGTCCCCGCCGGGCCCGCCGCCGCGAACGGGGTCACGTCGCGGACCGCGCGCCACAGCGCACGCGATGCCGCCTCATCGAGCGAACCGAGCGTGCCGAACGGTGCCAATAGTTTCTCCAGCACGGTCTTGCGCTCCACGACCGAAGGCGCGACGCCTTCGAGGCGGAACGCGGTCACGGTATTTTGCGCGGCAGCAATCTCGGCGATGCGTGCCGCGGCTGCGGCCGGCAGATGCGCCGCCGCCGAAACATCGGCGAACGAGGCGGTGGCCGCCGTCATGATCTTTCTTGCCGCTGTGTCGTCGAGACCGAGGACCATGAGCGTCGCTTCGGTCTCGGCCCGCGGCAGCGTCTTGATGGTCACGTCGGTCATGACCGCGAGCGTGCCCCACGAGCCGGCGATGAGCTTGCAAAGGTCATAGCCGGTGACGTTCTTGACCACTCGGCCGCCGGACTTGAAGGTTTCGCCGCGGCCGGACACCGCGGTGAAGCCGAGGAAATGATCGCGCGCCGCGCCGGCCTTGATGCGGCGCGGGCCGGACAGGTTCGCCGCCAGCACGCCGCCGATGGTGGCGGCGCCGGGCGAGCTTCCAAGTAGCGGCCCATAATCCATCGGCTCGAAGGCGAGCTCTTGTTTGCTTGCCGCCACCAGCGCCTCGATCTCGGCGAGCGGCGTGCCGGCTTTCGCCGACAGCACCAGCTCTTCGGGCTCGTAGAGGGTGACGCCGGTGAGCGCTGAGAGATCGAGGGTGGCGTCCCATTGCGCGGCGCGGCCGATGGCGCGCTTGGTGCCGTGGCCGACGACTTCGAGCGCCTTGCCGTCGGCGAGCGCCGAACGGACCGCCTGCTCGACCTCGGCGGCGTCGCGCGGTTTGAGAGGATCGGCCATGGCGCGATCATTCCGCCGCGTCGGCCGCGGGCGTGGAACCGGCGAAGGCCGGCATGATGTCGCGCGCAAAACGCCGCAGCTGCGCGCTGCCGCCAGCGACGGTCAGCAGCACATAGGCCACGCCGGCTTTCTGCAAGGCGGCAAGGTTTTCGCAGATTTCATCCGGCGTGCCGAAAAGCGCATTCTCCTCCGTGCCGCCAGCCTTGTCGGCATAGGCAAGCACGTGCGAGCCGCCTTTGCCCGCGGGCTGGCGCGACACATCGACGGTGCGTTGGGTATAGACGGCCTGGCGCTTGAGCGCCGCTTGCTTGTCGGCCTCGTCGTTGGCGACATAAAGCTGGCGCGCCACCGCCACCTGTATCGGGTCGAAGCCAAATCCTTGCGCCTTGCGCTCGGCTTTGTAGAAGCCGATGCGCTCGGCGATTTGCCCGGCGCTGGCATATTGATCGAGGATCAGATTGAAGCCGCGCGCGGCGGCGCGGCGAATAGACTGTTCACTACCGGCGGCCACCCACAGCGGCGGATGCGGCTTTTGCGCCGGCGGCGGCTCGACGACGATGTCCTCGAAATGCC
>Ga0210396_10006854_pt1 | contig 10887 bp, 9 predicted proteins | sample IncBWH17OmetaG_FD_155466 | JGI IMG/M metagenome (GOLD analysis project Ga0210396, IMG submission 155466) | Forest soil microbial communities from Barre Woods Harvard Forest LTER site, Petersham, Massachusetts, United States - Inc-BW-H-17-O ... | reverse complement strand
TGTCCTGTCTGATCGGCGAGAAGATCTGGCAGGATCGCTGGGGCAGGTGAACCGGAAGCAGCCAATAGAATTAGGCTTTGAGCAAAGCTCGTCATGCCCGGCCTTGTGCCGGGCATCCACGTCTTAGCTGCACTGAAGCCAAGAAAGACGTGGATGGCCGGGCATAGGCGAGCGGAAGCGACGCCGTCCTTCGGACGGCTATGCCCGGCCAAGACGAAATAGTGGGTCATTCTCAAGCGGTTAAAAAAGCCTGAAATCACTCACTGCTTTTTGGGTCTTACTCTCGGAGCATGATCGGTTCTGATTGAATCAGAACCGATGCTCTAGTCTTTTGTTTTGACGCGTTTTCTTGACGCGAACCGGTATCCACTTCGCTCGAAAACGCTCTAGACCCGCGCCTCCAGAATCAGATTGAACGGGGTTTCGGTAGCGCGGCGGAATCGCGTCAGGCCGCCTTTGTTGGCCACGTCGCGAAGCCGCGCTTCACCGGCCTGCGCGCCGAGCGCCATGCCGACCTCCTGATCGAGCGAGGCGGGGGTACAGACCACCGTTGACGCGGCGTAGAAGATACGCCCGACCGGATTGAGATTGTCCTCAAGGCGATCGTTGGCAAACGGTTCGACCAGCATGCAGGTACCGTCGGCTGCCATCGTCTCACGCACATGTTTGATCGCGCCGACCGGATCGCCCATGTCGTGCAGGCAGTCGAAGAAGCAAACGAGGTCATATTCCTCCGCCGGGTAGGTCTTGGCGGAGTGGACATCGAAGCGCACGCGTTCGCTGAGCCCGGCGTCGTGGGCCGCCTGGCGCGCAGTGTCGATCGAGCCCGGATGATAATCGAAACCGTAAAAACGCGAATTTGGAAACGCCTGGGCCATCAGTCGAGTGGAGACGCCGTGACCGCAACCGACGTCGGCGACCTTGGCGCCGCGCGTGAGTTTGTCGACGACGCCATCAAGCGCGGGCAACCATTCCTGTACCAGATGGTGTTTGTAACCGGTGCGAAAGAATCGCGCGGTCCCGCAGAACAGGCATTCGCTGCGCCGGTTCCACCCGACGCCCTTGCCGGTTTTGAATGCGTCGGAGATCTTCGGTTCGTCGAGGAACGTGGCCGCCACCAGATTGCCGACGGCTCCCATGAAAACAGGACTGTCCTCATCGGCCAAGGCCAGAGCCTGTTCGGGCTGCATCGAGAATTTGCCCGAAGCAGCATCGTATTCGACATAGCCGGACGCGGCCTGCGCCGCGAGCCATTCGCGGACATAGCGCTCGCTGGTACCGGTGAGCTGCGCAAGTTCCGAAGAGTTAATGGGTCCTTTCGCGGCGAGCGCCTTGTAGAGGCCGAGCTTGTCGCCGATCAGCATCAGCGACGCGTTCAGCGCAGTGCCGATGTCGCCGACCATTTTTCCCATAAAGGAATTCAGTTTGTCCGGATTGACGTCCATGATGACCTCCCTTGGATGCCGGATGTCTTCGACGAGGTGGCTTGATCGTGTGGTGAGGACGATAGGCAGGCGGTCGCGCGAATAAATCTACCGCTGGATCACCGCTGCGAGCCCTTCACCTGCGTATGTCATCCGGCTGCAAGGGAGGTTCAACGTTTCAGCACAAATCGCGCCACCAGTTCCAGATGCGGGGTGTGGCGGAACTGGTCGACCGGCGTCACCGCTTCGATTGTGTAGCCGCCGTCGATCAGAATCCGTGCGTCACGGGCGAATGTCGCGATGTTGCAGGATACCGCGACCACCACCGGGATTTTGCTCGCCGCAAGCTGCTGGGCTTGCGCCTGCGCGCCCTGGCGCGGCGGATCGAACACGATGGCATCGTAGTCGCGCAGCTCTTGCGGCATCAACGGGCGCCGGAACAGATCGCGGGTCTCGGCCTTGATCGGTTTCAGTCCTGAGGTCGAAGTCGCCGCCTTCTGTAGCGCCGTGACCGCGCCTGCATCGCTGTCGAAGGCCGCAATCCGCGATTTCGCCGCCAATCGCAGCGCAAACGGCCCGACTCCGCAAAACAGATCGGCGACATGCTTGGCGCGCCGGCAATGGTCAGCCACCAGCGCGGCCAGCGCCGCTTCGCCCGCGACCGTAGCTTGCAGGAACGAACCCGGCGGCAGGGTTACCCGTGCTGTGCCGATCGCGATCGTCGGCGGTGTGCGCATCAGCACCAGTTCGCCATGGCGCGTCAGCCGCGCCAGCCCGCGTTGCTCGGCAATGCGCGACAGCATTGCGATCATGGCTGCCGGCAGCGGCCCCGAGCCGCGCACATCGACATCGAGGCCGTTGTCGGTGGTTGTCATCTGGATATCGAGCGGCTTTCCGATCGATATCAGCGGTTCGGCGATCGCCCATGCCGCATCCAGCGCGCCGCTCAGGCCGGGATCGAGGATGGGGCAGCGATCCACCGGAATGATGTCGTGCGAATGTGCCGCGGCAAAGCCCACCTTGAGCACGTCCTGCGGGCCGATCCGGGCGTGCAGCGTGATCCGCCGGCGGCCGAGGCCGTGGGCGTCGATCAGCGGATGCACGTCGCAAGTGATCTTCGCCTGCGCCAGTGTCGCGACCACCAGTTCGCGTTTCCAGGCGCGGTAGCGATCGGCTTCCCAATGCTGGATCGCGCAGCCGCCGCAGATTCCAAAATGCGGGCAGAATGGCGTGATCCGCTCCGGGCTGGCGTGCTCGACCTGCAGCAGACGCCGGCGGTCGGGATGGTGGCCCGGCACGGGCGCCACCTCGACGGTCTCGCCGCCCAGCGTGTACGGCACATACACGGGCTGTCCGTCGGCCAGGGCCACGCCGTCGCCGAGGTGACCGACGTGATCGATGACGAAACGTTCAACCACGGCGCGCGCCGATGAAAAATTCGATATTGCCGTCGCCGCCCGTGATCGACGACGGGAAGATGTGGATATCCGTGCATCCCTGCGATGCCACGAACGCCGCGATGTCGTCGCAGATTTCCTGATGGACCATCGCATTGCGGATGATCCCGCGCTTGGAATGTTTTCGCGAGGCCTCGAATTGCGGTTTTATCAATGCCAGCAAATGCATCGGCGCGGCGGCGAGCGATAGCGCGACCGGTAACACGGTTTTCAGGGAAATGAAGCTGACGTCGACGACGACGATATCCGGCCGCATCGGCAGACGCTTGCCCTCGAGTTGGCGGATATCGGTCTCTTCCATCGACACGATCTTGGGATGGCCGCGCAGCGAGGGATGCAATTGCTCGCGCCCGACATCGATGGCGAACACCAGGCTGGCGCCATTGGCCAGCAACACTTCGGTGAACCCGCCGGTCGATGCGCCGACGTCGAGGCAGACGTGATTCTCGATGTCGATCGGGTACTGCTCCAGCGCCCCCGTCAGCTTGACACCGCCACGCGACACGAAGGGATGCGCCGGCTGCGCCCGCAGGACGGCGTCAGCGGGAATGGCCTCGGATGGTTTGACGACCTGCTTGTCATTGGCGGTGACGAGGCCGGCCTCGATCGCGGCCTGGGCCCGCGCCCGGCTTTCGAACAGGCCGCGCTCGACCAGCAACAGGTCCGCGCGCTTGCGATGGGGTGTACTGCTGTCGTGGGTGGCCAAGTTCAATCCGATGCATGCGTGGGCGCGGAGGCGAATCGTTCGGCGGCCATGCGCAGGCAGGTTTCGAACGCGGTCAGATCGTGCCAGATATCCGCAGGCGTTTGCCGTGGCGTCAGCGGGCCGCCGTGCAGATCGAGCGCATGAATCATCATCAGATTATCGGCCAAGCCGCACATCGGGGAATCCATCCTCCCCGTCGTGGTTATGAATTCCGGGCCCGCTCGTTTCACTCGCGCCCTCAGATGCGCCGATTGGCGCATCGGGGAATGACACCAGATTAATGGTCAGGCCAGCTTCACCGTTTCGGTCTTGAAGTCCTTGCCGAGCGCCTCGAACACCTTGGCGACGATGCCCTTGGCGTCGAGACCGGCGCGGGCGTACATCGCGTTCGGCGAGTCGTGATCGAGGAACACGTCGGGCAGTACCATCGAGCGCATCCGCAATCCCCCGTCGAGCATGCCGTGGTCCGCCAGCGTCTGCATGACATGGGAGCCGAAACCGCCGATCGAGCCTTCCTCGATGGTCAGCAGGATTTCGTGCTCGCGCGCCAGCTTCAGCACCATGTCGAGGTCGAGCGGCTTCATGAACCGCGCGTCGGCAATGGTGGTGGACAGGCCGAGCGCGGCCAACTCGTCGGCGGCCTTCTCGCATTCGCCAAGCCGGGTACCGAATGACAGCAATGCGATCTTGGTGCCTTCGCGGATGATGCGCCCTTTGCCGATCTCGAGCGCGACGCCGACTTCCGGCATTTCGATGCCGCGGCCTTCGCCGCGCGGATAGCGCACCGCGCTCGGGCAATCGTTGATCGCGACCTGGGTCGTCACCATGTGCACCAGTTCGGCCTCATCCGACGCCGCCATGATGACGAAATTCGGCAGGCAGCCGAGATAGGCGTTGTCGAACGAGCCGGCATGGGTCGCGCCGTCGGCGCCGACCAGACCGGCACGATCAATTGCGAAGCGTACCGGCAGACTCTGGATCGCCACGTCATGGACGATCTGGTCGTAGCCGCGCTGCAGGAAGGTCGAGTAGATCGCGCAGAACGGCTTGTAGCCCTCGGTCGCAAGACCCGCGGCGAAGGTCACCGCGTGCTGTTCGGCAATGCCGACGTCGAAAGAACGGTTGGGGAAAGCCTTGGCGAAGATGTCGATGCCGGTTCCCGACGGCATCGCCGCGGTGATGCCGACGATCTTCTCGTCCTTCTGCGCTTCCTTGACGAGGCTCTGGCCGAACACGTTCTGGTACGACGGCGCATTCGGTTTGGCCTTGGCCTGGGCGCCGGTGGCGACGTCGAATTTGACCACGGCGTGGTACTTGTCGGCGGAGGCTTCCGCCGGGCCATAGCCCTTGCCCTTTTGGGTGACCACGTGGACCAGCACGGGCCCGGTCTGCATGTCGCGTACGTTCTGCAGCACCGGCAGCAGGTGGTCGAGATTGTGGCCGTCGATCGGGCCGACATAGTAGAAGCCGAGTTCCTCGAACAGGGTTCCGCCGTCCATCATGAAACCGCGGGAATATTCCTCGACGCGGTTGGCGCGGTTGGCGATTATTTTCGGCAGATGGTTGCCAAGCTGCTTGGCCGCCTCGCGTAGCGTGCGATAGGTCTTGCCTGAATACAGCCGTGACAGATAGGCCGACATCGCGCCGACCGGCGGCGCAATCGACATATCGTTGTCATTAAGAATGACTATCAACCGGGAGTTCATCGCGCCGGCATTGTTCATGGCTTCATAGGCCATGCCGGCGGACATCGCGCCGTCGCCGATCACGGCGATGACATTATTCTTGCCGCCGGAGAGGTCGCGCGCCACCGCCATGCCGAGTGCCGCCGAGATCGAGGTCGAGGAATGGGCGGCGCCGAACGGATCGTAGTCGCTTTCGGTCCGCTTGGTGAAACCGGACAGCCCGCCACCGGTGCGCAGCGTGCGAATCCGGTCGCGCCGGCCGGTCAGGATCTTGTGCGGATAGGCCTGATGGCCGACGTCCCAGATCAGCCGATCGCGCGGGGTGTCGAACACATAGTGCAGGGCCGTGGTCAATTCGACGACGCCGAGGCCGGCGCCGAAATGGCCGCCCGTAACCGAGACGGCATCGATGGTTTCCTGACGCAACTCGTCGGCGATTTGGCGCACTTGGTCCACCTTGAGCCGGCGCAAATCTTCCGGAGTGCGGATGGTGTCGAGAAGCGGCGTTTTACTAAATACGGTCACGGCGATATTCCAGTTTTGCCTGTCGGGATAAACGGCCCGACGTGAGATGGGTTGCGCGGGTTCTGCGCAGAGAGATAACCCGGATGCCGGATGCCACCTGAGCGGGCCGAAGCCCGATTTGATAGCCTAGATGGGCTCCGGATCGTTCAATGTGATGTACATCACTTTTGGCGGCTTCACCCTTCCCAATGATTTTTTTAAGCTATTTGAAGTACTTACCACCGTCGGAAACCGGCGAAGGCTCGTCCTCATCAGCCCATAGCCGCTAAAGCTTTACACTAAAGCTGCGGCCAAAGCCAACCCGCCACGGTTATGGCAGGCGCGGAGGATGGTAATGGAACCCGGGATTTTCAACCACGGCAGAGGTGTTGACGACCAGACTTCGCCTAAATCAGCGCATCTGCGCGGCTGGCGGCGATCGTTTCATGCTTTTTCCGGAAGACGAACGGGCTTGATGCAGGCCCCCAGCGATTAACTATCGCCGGAAAGAGTCCGGGAACTGCGTCCCTGACATCGGCCTGAACATCGGGGGATGTCACTGCACGTCGAGCGGCTCGGTACCGGTGACCTGGCCGTTGGCGTCGGTGGTGATCTTGTCGACCCGTGCCTCCGCCTGCCGCAGTAATTCCTCGCAGCGCCGTTTCAAGGCTTCGCCGCGCTCGTAGATGGCGACGGATTCCTCCAGCGGAACCTTGCCGTCTTCCAGCCGCTTGACGATCGTTTCAAGTTCCTCGATCGCGCGCTCGAAGCTCAGCTTCTTGACGTCCATCTGGGTGTTTTCGGCCATACTGTACTCTTCCGGATGCGCCCCTTGCCGGCGCCGATTCGAAGCTATTCATGCGCGCATATTGTGGCGAGACTTTCACGCGCCCATCAGCGCGGTGACATGGGCCGCGACTGATTCTTTCAGTCCCTGCAGATCATAGCCGCCCTCGAGTACCGAGACAATTCGGCCGCCGGCGCTGTTGTCGGCGACATCCATCAGCTTGCGCGTGACCCAGCCGAAATCTTCCGCCTGCAGATTGAGCGACGCCAGGGGATCGCGATGATGCGCGTCGAAGCCGGCCGAGACGATGATCAGCTCGGGGCTGAATTTCTTCAGCTGCGGTAGAATCACGTTCTCGAACGCGGCACGGAATTTGACGCCGCCGTCTTCCGAGGCCAGCGGCGCGTTGACGATGTTGTCGTGCTCGCCGCGTTCGCCGCTGGCGCCGGTGCCGGGAAACAGCGGCATCTGGTGCGTCGAGCAATACATCACGGTCGGATCAGCCCAGAAAATATCCTGGGTGCCGTTGCCGTGATGGACGTCGAAATCGACCACCGCGGCGCGCGCGATGCCATATTTACGCTGCGCGTGGCGCGCGGCGATGGCGGCCTGGTCGAAAAAGCAAAAGCCCATCGGCTTATTGGTTTCGGCGTGATGGCCCGGAGGGCGGGTCGCCACGAACGCATTGCTGTGGGTGCCCGACATCACGGCATCGGTCGCGGCCACCGCGCCGCCGACGCCGCGCATCACAGCCTCCCAGGTGCCCGGCGACATCGAGGTGTCGCCGTCGAGATAAATCAGTCCGCTCGATGGCGCGATGCGCCGCAGTTCATCGACATAATGTTCGTCGTGACAGAGCGTGACCAGATCAAGCGAACCCTCGGGAGCCTCCTGGCGCACGAGCCCATCAAACCGGCTTTGGCCGAGAATCTCGTTGACCGCGCGAATCCGGTCGGGCCGTTCGGGATGTCCTGATGGCGTGAGATGGTCGAGGCTTGCGGGATGGCTTAGAAGAAGTGTTGTCATGCGATACCTTGGCGCGTTCGACGCGCTTTCGAGGAAGCCCCCTGGAGCCTTATCGGTTCTGATTGGATCAGAACCGAGGCTTTGATCTTTGTTTTGACGCGTTTTCCTCGCGGGTGTCCACTTCGCTTGAAAACGCTCTAATCAAGCTAATCTAAGGGGTCACCGGCCGCTCGGAAAGAGCCGCGCGTGGGGTATGCGTGCGCCATTCAGTTCATTCGCTGGATGCGATCGGACGGCTGCGGTGCAATCGGGCTCTTGGCCTGGAAATAAGCGTACAACGCGTCGACGTCGTAGACGCCGAATTGCGGTGTGGTGCCTTGTTTCAGCGCGGTAAACCCGTCGCCCCCGACCGCGAGATAATTGTTGACCGTCACACGATAGCTCGCGGCGGGATCGATGCGCTGCCCGTTCAGCAACATGCGGTCGGCGATGACGCGCTCGCCCGTGGGTTTGGCGCCGTCCCAGGTGTAGTTGAAACCCTTCGAGACCTGGAGAATCCGCGGCCGTTTCGGATCGAGCCATTGCTGCTCCAGCATATCCCTGATCTGGCTGCCGGTCAGCGTCAGCGTGACCAGTTGATTCCGGAACGGCTGGCTGGCGAACACGTCGGCGTAGCTCACCGCGCCATCTTCTTTCTTTGCAATGTCGGTACGGATACCGCCCGGATTGGTGACCGCGATCACGGCTCCGCCGTTGGCGACGGCGCGGGTCGCGGCGAGCTGGGCGTCGGCGATGATATCGCCGAGCGCACTCTCGCCGGCATCGTTGGGTGCGCGCGACAGCGTCTCCGTGATCGACCCCGCCTGGCGGTTGGCGATCGGTGCGGCAACTTTATCATAGGCTTCCAATAGCGCGGTCTGCTGGGGATCGCTGGCATAGCTGCCGGTGCGGACGATGACGTTGTCGGCCTTGGCGCTGACGATCTCGCGCGTCGCCGGATCGAGCTTGAGGTCGATCGCGGTGACGATGGTACCGTATTTGTCGCCTGACGTGACCAGCCGTCCGTCGATCTCGCAGACATAGGCCTGATGGGTGTGGCCGCTGATCACGACGTCGACCGCGCGATCGAACTTCTTGACGATATCGACGATCGCCCCGGAAATCCCGGGACATTCGTTGTAGTCGCCGGTCGGATATCCGCCTTCGTGGATCAGCACCACGATGGCCTTGACGCCACGCGCCTTCAGTTCCGGCACCAGCGCATTCACGGTCTCGGCCTCGTCCTTGAATTCCAGGCCGGCCGCGCTGACCGGCGAGATGATGCCGGGCGTGCCTTTCAGCGTCAGGCCGATGAAGGCCACCGGAATGCCTTCGAATTCCCTGATCTCGTAGGGCGGGAATATGGTCTTGCCGGTATCCGTCGCGATGGTCGAGGCGGCGAGATAGTGAAACTTCGCGCCCGTGAACGGATGCGGCCCCTGGCATTTGTCGGTGGGATGGCAGCCGCCATTCTGCATCCGCAACAGCTCGTCCTTGCCCTCGTCGAACTCGTGGTTGCCGACCGACGCGATCTCGAGCCCCATCATCGACAACGATTCGATGGTGGGCTCATCGTGGAACATCGCCGACAGAAACGGGCTGGCGCCGATCAGGTCTCCCGCCGCGACAAAGATGGTGTTTTTCCGGTTCTCCCGAAGTTGCTTCACCAAGGTCGCCATATGCTCGGCGCCGCCGGCCGGCACCATGATCTTCTTGGTCTTGTCGTCGGGATCGGTGATCCGGATCCCGCCGGCAGGCGGCCGCAGGTAACCGTGGAAATCGTTGATGGCGAGAATCCGCACGTCCACCGGCGCCGCGCTCTCGGCGAAGGCCTGCGGTGCCGGTCCCGTTGCGACGAACAGCACGAGCGCCGTCAGCGCGTGATAAAGTCTGTTTCTCATGGCTTTCATCATAGAGAGCGGGTGCTACGATTTCACGAAAATTTTCGTGAGCGTGCCCTAACACAATTTTCACTTCAATGGCTTGATCCTTCGAGACGCATCGCGAAGCCTGTCATCGGGCGCGCATTGCGCGACCCGTTGGCGATGCTCCCACGGGTGAACGCAATTGCGTTCATCCCCGGGGATGAGGTCTCGGACCCTCAAGGAGCGCATCTTCGCGCGTCTCCGGACGATGCTTCGCATCGCCTTGAGAACCATGAGGCCACTGGAGTAGCCGCAATGATTTGAACGAACCGGAAAACGCTCACGCCTTCTTGCGCGAAAAGAACGCCTTGAAGGCCGCGACCGCTTCCGGGGAGCGCATCCGTTCGCCGAACAGATGGCTTTCCTGGTCGATCCGGCGGGTCAGATCTTCCGGCGGCAGTTTCAGGAGCTTGCGCGAGATCGCGACCGCTTCGGCCGGCAGCGCGCAGATCTCGCGCGCGACCTTGCGGGCCTCGGCCTCGGTGTGGCCGGGCGCCACCACCGCATTGACGAAGCCGGCGGTGCGGGCATCGTCGGCATTCATCGCGCGGCCCATCACCAAAGTGGCGAACGCGCGCTGGTGTCCCATCGCGCGCGGCATCAGCAGGCTGGAGGCGCCTTCCGGCACCAGGCCCAGATGGATGAACGGCGTGAAAAACGTCGCCGCCGAACTGGCGACCACGTAATCGCAATGGAACAGCATCGTGGTGCCGATGCCGATCGCGATGCCGTCGACTGAGGCGACAATCGGCTTCGTGTTGTGGGCCAGCGAATAAAGAAACGTCACGGCGTCTGACGCGCGCGGCGTGTCGGTATTTGAGGTGCCGTCCTTCAGGAAATCCTCAAGATCGTTGCCTGCGGTAAAGACGCCTGTTCCGCCCGAGATGACGATGCAGCGGATCGCCGGATCGTTCTGCGCGGTCTCGATCGCCGCGCTCATCGCGCGATACATCTCGCGTGTGAGCGCGTTCTTTTTCTCCGGCCGCCGCAGCGTGATCACGCGCGTGGCGTCTTCGTCGGCAACGGTGAGGTGCGTGGTCATGGCGCGGCCTTGGGCGGTGAGGGGAACGAGACGCAAGTATTCAAGGGATAGCCTACAGCATCTGCCAAGGATCTCCCAAGCCGTCCAAAACCGGGTATATATGAATGTGACGCAACGAGGCGTGAGGGCGACACGATGCAGTTGACCGGAATCCATCATCTGACCGCGATTTCCGCGAAACCGCGCGAGGTTGAGTGAGCGCGTCCTCGTCGCGCTCGGTCCTCGACCGAGCCCTGCCAGTCCTCCAAGACCGGTGAGCAAGCGGGGTCAACGCCGCCAGCCGCCGCAGGCGGGGTATGCCGCGCCTATCGCCGGTGTACTTCCGGCACAGTTGCTCAAGCTCAAGCGAGAG
>Ga0210396_10006852_pt1 | contig 10889 bp, 10 predicted proteins | sample IncBWH17OmetaG_FD_155466 | JGI IMG/M metagenome (GOLD analysis project Ga0210396, IMG submission 155466) | Forest soil microbial communities from Barre Woods Harvard Forest LTER site, Petersham, Massachusetts, United States - Inc-BW-H-17-O ... | reverse complement strand
TTAACTTCGATGCAAACACTTGCGATTTATCGACGGCTGTTAGTCAAGAAACTGCGGGATCTACGAAAGAGGCGGCCGGAGTCGCGAAATGTTTTTTCTGCTTCGCTTGGTATTCTGGGTTGGGCTCGTGCTCGTGCTGTTGCCTCGAGACAAGACCCCCGAATCAAGCAAGGCGCCGCAGCTTGGCGCGTCCGAAGCCGTTTCCGCCGCCACTGCGGCAGTCTCGGACATGAGTCAGTTCTGCAAGCGCCAGCCGGCAGCATGCGAAGTCGGCGGCCAGGCCGCGACCGTGATCGGCCAGCGCGCTCAGGCCGGCGCGCGCAAATTGTACCAGATCATCACCGACAAGCGTTCGCCCGATCATACCGGCTCGATCGGCAGCATGGAAAGTGCGGATGCGGAGCTTGCCGAAACGGCGCCGCGAGACACGTTGACGGCGGACGATATGCAGATCGAGTGGCGCGGCGCGCCGCCGCCGTGATCCTGTCCGCACTGGAACATTTTCCTTTTTAGAGCCGGCAATATCGCTTTCGGCCGCCTTCAACCCTATATATGGTTTAAGGAATCGGGCGCGAGACACGATGACGATCGACGATATCAGGGAAAACTTTGAGGTGCTGGACGATTGGGACGACCGCTATCGGTACGTCATTGAACTCGGACGGACGCTCGAACCGATGCCGGACGGCGAGCATTCCGCAGCCAACAAGGTGCAAGGGTGTGCCAGCCAGGTTTGGCTCTCCAAGCGGGTCGAGCGCAGCGGCACGGGCGAGCCGCTGCTGAAATATCGCGGCGACAGCGACGCCCATATCGTGCGTGGATTGATCGCTATTCTGCTGACGCTTTTTTCAGGCCACACGGCACGGCAAATCCTGGCGACCGACGCCATCGCGGTATTCGACGAATTCGGATTCCGCGAGCATCTCACTCCGCAACGTTCCAACGGGCTGCGCGCGATGGTGGAACGTATTCGCGCCGATGCGCGCGCGACGCTGGCTGCGGCGTCCTGAGACCAAACCTCAAGCGCGATCCTTTTGGTGTTACTTCCGACTGGCGTTACTTGCGACTGGCGTTACTTGCGGCGTCGACGCTGCTGGCCAAGTCCCATTTTCTTCGCAAGCTGCGAACGCGCCACCGCGTAATTCGGCGCAACCATCGGGTAGTCCGGCGGAAGACCCCATTTTTCGCGATATTGTTCCGGCGTCATGTTGTATTGCGAGCGCAGATGACGCTTGAGGGATTTGAAGCGCTTGCCGTCCTCAAGACAGACCAGATAATCCGGGGTCATCGATTTCTTGACGGAGACGGCGGGCCTGGCCGGTTCCAGAGGTGTTTCGGCCCGGCCGGTCGAGACCCGCACCAGGGCCGAATGGATCTGGTTGATCAAGCCCGGAATCTCCGATGCAGGCGTCGGGTTGTTGCTGAGATAGGCCGAGACAATACTCGCGGTCAGGTCGATGAAATTCTTGCCTGCAGTGTCGGTCATGGCGTGAACCTCATAAAGATCTTCATCTCGAAAGAGAACCTTGACGACCGACAAGCAAACCGCCGCGCCAATACGCTCCCGGAGTTGTGAACTACTTCTTGAGTATGAACGTATTACTTGGGCGGTGACAAGAACAGGCCGGCAAATTTCAGGCCCGGTCCGCCGTCAGTTCGAGACTTTCAAGGGCGCTGGTCGAGGTGAGCGCGCAGCTCCTCGATCGATGCGAACCGCATCATGCCCTCCGGCATTTGCGCTTCGATCGACCCGTCCGAGTACAGTGAATAGGCCATTCCATCGACGACGCCTGACTTGAGGACAGTCACCGGCGGAGAATTCTCGTTTCCGCCGGCGGGACGGCGCTCGGCACTGGCGGTGCCGGCGGAGGTCTCGTCAAATGTCGATGGGGTGCGGCCACGCCGTTGAAACGAAGCATCAGCGGACCTCGCGCGTTCCGATTTCGGCCAGGCGTCTTCGAATGTCACCGGCGGAAGTTCGCTCGGCGGTGGTGATGTCGGCGTGGCGGGTGGTGCGGGGCGAAGATCTGGCCCGGATTGATCGGCGGCACGCGCTTGGGCGCGTTCGCGCTCCCGCCGCGACGAGGAGGAAAACATCAGATTGCGCCTGGGTTTGATGGCTGGCGCGGCCTCGTCTGGCGCTGGCGTTGCCCCGTTGGGGCGTTCGCGCGCCGCTGCCTCATCAAGCCATGGCGCGGGCGGTGGCGCCGACGGATGCAAATCTGGCTCCGTGTGCTCTGGATGGTCCGCGCCGCCGCCTTCGGCCGACGGACGGCGCGGTGGCGCGACGGCGGCGGCCGGTTGCCGCGGGGCTCCCCTCCAGTCCAGGGGAACGCCGGGTCCAAGGCGATAGGCAATGCCCTTTAGCTCGCGGACAACGACCCACAATCCCAGAATGATCAGCCCGGTGCATGCCGCGACAGCACCGGTGAGGATCAGGGTATTGCCAAAGCTGAATTCCTTGACCGGGATCCCGAAAGCGATGGTCAGGAGGCCCGCCAACAGGCAGGCAATCCCAGCGACCAACATGACAACCATCATCAAAGCTACCCCTGGGCCGCGCTCGCAATACTCGCAAGCCCCAATTGCCACGATACCGTCATATTGCGCGCCTTGCCACCCGGCAACCGCCGGAGGGGTTGCAGCCGGGCCGGGCTGTCAACCCAGGCAGGGGAACCAACCCTCCATTGCTGCGTTGCATTAGGGAAATTACGTCACAATTGCCAATTACTTGATAATGGAACTGCGCTATATGGATGCCGGGGATGAGGCCCAAAAGGCGTCGGTTGGGCCAAAGGGGACACCGGGTTACCAATAGCCATGTCATCGATCACTACCTCGGCTATCGACACGCCGTCGCGGCGCTCGGTAGAGCGGACTTGCGACGATCTGGCGATCACGGTGCTGGTTGTGGTCGGATTGATCGCGAGCCTCACCTTCCGCGACTATGGGCTGGGCTGGGACGATTACACCCACGCCGAATATGCCGATCTGTTGCTGCGAATGTATGGCTCCGGTTTCAAGGACACCGGCGCGTTGTCGTTCGCCAATCTCTATATGTATGGCGGCGGCTTCGACATGGCCGCGGCATTGCTGCACAAGGTCATTCCGCTCGAGCTGTTTGAAACGCGCCGTTTGCTCGGTGCGGTCGTCGGCGTCATCGGCCTTACCGTCACCTGGCGTCTCGGCCGTCGCGTTGGCGGCCCGCTCGCCGGGCTGGCGGCCCTGCTGCTGCTGACGCTGTGCCCGACCTTCTACGGCCACATGTTCATGAATCCGAAGGATGCACCGTTCGCCGTGGCGATGGTGATTCTGATGCTCGGCCTGGTCCGTCTGGTAGAGGAATATCCGCAGCCCTCGGCGCGAACGATCCTCATGGTCGGCCTCGGCGCCGGACTGTCGATCGGTTCGCGTATCCTCGGCGGGCTTGCCTTGATCTACGCGCTGATCGGCTTCGTCCCGATGTTGATCGAAGAGATGCGTACGCAGGGCGCGCGCGAGGCCATCCGGCGGTTCGCCCACGTGATCTATGTACTGCTGCCCGGATTGATCCTCGGATACCTCGTCATGGGGTTGATATGGCCCTGGTCGATCATGGAGCCCGGCAATCCCTTCCAGGCCGCAACCTATTTTTCGCACTTCTTCGAGAAACCGTGGAAGGAAATGTTCGACGGCGCGCCGGTGTTGGTGCCGGACATGCCGTGGTCTTATCTGCCGACCCTGTTCGCCCTGCAACTCCCCGAAGTGTTGCTTGGCCTGTCGATCGCCGCCGTCGTCGGAACTTTCGTGACGATGCCGCGCGCCGATGTGTCGGGGCGGCGCAAGACGATCCTCTTGATGCTGACACTGGCGGCCGTGCTGCCGATCGCGGTTGCGATGGTCAAGCGCCCGGCGCTCTACAACGGCATTCGCCATTTCATCTTTGTCATTCCGCCGATGACGGTGCTTGCAGGCACTGCCTTTGCCTGGGGGATGAATTGGTTGAAGGAAAACCGCCGCAGCTGGCAGCCCGTTGCTCTTGCCGTGTTCTCGTTCGGGCTGCTCTTGCCGCTCGGCGAGATGATCCGGCTGCACCCCTATCAATACACCCACTTCAATCATATCGCCGGCACGGTGCGTGGCGCCGATTATCGCTTCATGCTGGACTACTGGGGCCTTGCGCTGAAGCAGGCTTCCGACAGCCTGCGCGAAGAACTCGACGACCGGCATGAAGCCCCGCCGCACGGACGCAAATGGAAGGTCGCGGTATGCGGGCCGCAGCGTCCTGCCCAGGTCGCGCTCGGCAGCGACTTCACCATCGGATGGGACAGCCACGCCGCCGATTTCGCCATGACGCTCGGCGAGTTCTATTGCAAGGGGCTCACCGCGCCGTTGATGGTGGAGATCAAGCGCGACGACGTCGTGTTCGCGCGGGTCTACGATATCCGCGGACGCAGCATCTCCAGCCTGCTGGCGATTCCGCCACCCTAAGCTAGAACCGCCGTTCCATCCGCATGACAGCCACCCCGGCGCCGCGCCTTGCTGCGGAACCGCGGCGGGACTAGGCTCGAAAATCAACCGCTCAATGGGAGAACCGGTCATGTCGCCAGCGGAAGCGCGCCTGAAGGAAGTACCGTCGGGGATGACGGAAGCCGAGTGGAACCAGCGCGTCAATCTTGCCGCCTGCTATCGCCTCATCGCCCATTATGGCTGGGACGATCTGGTCGACACGCATATTTCCGCGCGGGTGCCCGGTCCGGAACATCATTTCCTGATCAACCCTTACGGCTTGATGTTCGATGAGATCACCGCGTCGAGCCTGGTCAAGGTCGACCTCGACGGCAACCAGCTCACGCAAAGCCAATACAGCATCAATCCTGCGGGCTTCACGATCCATTCCGCGATCCACGAGGTGCGCGAGGACGCCGGCTGCGTGATCCATCTGCACACGCCGGACGGCACCGCGGTCGCGAGCAGCATGGAAGGCCTGTTGCCGATGAACCAGACCGCGCAGCTCGTCACCTTCGATCTCGCCTATCACGACTACGAAGGCATCGCGCTCGATCACGATGAGCGGCCGCGCCTGCAGAAAGACCTCGGCGACAAAAACCACATGCTGTTGCGTAATCACGGTACGCTCACGGTCGGCCGCTCGGTAGCCTCCGCCTTCGAACGCATGTTCCATCTGGAACGGGCCTGCACCATGCAGGTGCGTACCCGGATGCTGGGACCGGCGGCCTATCCCGTCGACCCTGCGGTGGTGGACAAGAACAGCAGCCTGCTCGCCAATCCCGATCGGCAGGAGCTGCGCTCCACCACGCTGGTCTGGCCGGCGCTGCTGCGCAAACTCGATCGCCTGGATGCAAGTTACAAGAATTGAAAGTTGCAAAAATCCGGTGTAGGTTCGCTTCAACTAACCTCTGCACACCGATTCAAAACGCCGCCCAATCCCGGGCGGCGTTTTTTGCCTTGCCCCCTCGCCCCGCACTTCGCGGGGAGAGGGAGAAGAAAGCCGCGGTGAGGTCAGCGCGGCGCCTCCGCGAGCGCTGCCATAATTCGCGCCCATGAGCGAATGCCTTTGTGGAAACTTCGCAAGTCGTATTTCTCGTTCGGCGAATGAATGTTGTCGTCGTCGAGCCCGAAACCCACCAGCACCGAATCGAGCCCAAGCGTGCGCTTGAAATCGGCGACGATCGGGATCGAGGCGCCCGATCCCATCAGGACGGCCTCCCTGCCCCACTCTTCCGTCAAAGCGCGCCTGGCGGCGGCGAGCGGCTTCATGTTCCAGTCGAGTGCGACCGCCGGCGCATTGGAATGATCGGTGAATTCCGCCCGGCAATCTCCGGGTAGCCGCGCGGTGACATATTCGCGAAACGCTTTTCTGATCTTGTCGGGATCCTGCCCTTCCACCAGGCGGAACGAAACCTTTGCCGAAGCTTCCGCTGGGATCACCGTCTTTGAGCCTTCGCCGGTATAGCCGCCGATGATGCCGTTGACGTCGCAGGTTGGGCGCGAAGAGATTTGCTCGATCAGCAAGCGACCCTTCTCGCCGGCGGGAATCGACAACCCGATCGGCCTGAGGAAGGTTTCAGCCGTCAGGTTGAGCTTCTTCCATTGTTCGAGAACATCGTGGGGAACATCCTTCACGCCTTCATAGAAGCCCGGGATGCTGATGCGGCCGTCGTCATCGAAAATGCCGCCAAGAATACGGGTCAGCACCCGGATCGGATTTTGCGCGCCGCCGCCGAAGATGCCGGAATGAAGATCGCGATTGGCAGCCTTGATCTTCACTTCGTCATAGACAAGTCCGCGCAGCGAGGTGGTGATCGCCGGTGTGTTCGGGTCCCACATGCCGGTGTCGCAGACGAGCGCGAAATCCGCCTTGAGCTCATCCTTGTGCTTTTCGAGAAACGGAACGAAATTCTTCGAACCGATTTCCTCTTCACCTTCGATGACGATAGTCACGTCGATGGGCAGCGAGCCCGTCACCGCCGCCCACGCGCGGCACGCTTCGACGAAGGTCATCAACTGGCCCTTGTCGTCCTCCGCGCCGCGCGCCACGATGATTTTTCGCCCGTCGGCGTGGTCGGTGACAACCGGCTCGAACGGCGGCCGATGCCAGAGACTGAGCGGATCGACGGGCTGCACATCATAATGCCCGTAGAACAGGACATGCGGCCGCGCGCCCTTCGACTTGCCGTTGCCGATCTTGCCGTTGCTCTTGGCGACGATGGCCGGGTGACCCGCGGTCGGCCTCACCTCGCTGGCAAAGCCGAGTGTCGCGATATCCCCGGAAAGATGATCGGCCGCGACCCTGCACTCGGCGGCAAAGGCCGGGTCGGCGGAGATCGACTTGATCCGCAGCAGCGCAAACAGCCGCTCAAGACTGTTGTCGAAATCGGCATCGATGCGATCGAGGACCTTCTGAAGTTGCGGCGCGGCGGACATTTTGAATCTTCCCTGGGTTAGCCTTCGTTGTTCTTCGTCCCGCTCGAGAGCGCGCCACCGGAAGCAGACAAGGAACTCGTCTTGCCTTCGGGCGGCGGGTGCAGAATATGCCAGACCAGTCCGCCGGCAATCAGGGCGGTGGCAAAGAGGTTGTTTCCGAAGGCCTGCAGATCATTCGGAAAAACCGGTAGCGACAGGCCAACCAGCACGCCCGCAATGGCAAGCACGGTCCAGGTACCCTTGCGCACGGCTGCCCGGGGATCGTAGGCCGCCCGATGCATCAGGACGGTCAGCGGCAAAAGCAGCCACATAAAATAATACTGCCGGGCAAGCGGTGACGCCACCGTCATCAGGCAGAAAAGGATACCGAGTTCCTCGGCATCGGAGCGGGGCGTCCGGCGCGAAACGGGCGGCATCACGGCGAGAAATCCAAGACCGATCGCGACCGAGATCCCGATCACGACCCAGTTGGCCGTCTTGAAATCGAGATCGACCACATTCATGTAGGCCGGCGCCTTGGCCGGATTGTCCTGATTGTAGTTGACCGGCCGCGTCAGCCGCTGCGTCACGGCAACGATCGATTGATTGACCCACGACCAATTCTGCTCACCACGCTGCCCAAAACCCTGCTCCGAACTTGAGCCAACCATTCCCAGATACCAGTTCTTCAGCTCGGCGAGATTATGCTGGAAGCCGCGTACCGGCGCGGGAACGACGAACAGAAAAATCCCGAGGAACACGACCATGCTCGCCGCCGATGCCCACTGTCTCCGCCAAAGCAGATAGGGAAATACGGCGATGGGAAAAACCTTGATCGCGGTTGCCAGCGCAAACATGCTTCCCGAGGCCCACCGGCGGCCGTGCTGCAACAGCCAGAACCCCAACAACATCATGGCAAGCAGAATGAGATTGGGCTGGCCGAGATCGAACATGTCGAAGACAAAGGATATCGTGACAATCGCCGGCAGCGCCGCCAACCATGGTTGCGGAATCTTTCCCGACCCGGTCATCGCGTTCGAAAGCTGCAAAGTCATCCACCACGCGACCGCGTTGAGGAGGGACAAACAGATATAGAGCGGGATTTTCCCGAAATAGCTGGGGATCGCGAGCAGGATCGCCGATAACGGCGGATAGAGAAAATCGAAATAGGCGTTTGGATTGCTCGGATAGAGATCCCCGCCCTTCAGCACCTGCTGTCCGGCCCAGAACCACAGCGGATAGTCTTTGGTCTTGCCGTTTCCGAAAATTTCCGGACCGAGAACGTCGGCGGTCAGCACGATGCAGCAGACCAGGAAAAGAATATCGAGCGGCGCTCGCAACGACGGATATCTCAGCACACGCTACTTTCCAAAAAAATCACAGGGAGATCACGCCGCCGCCATAAGCCACAACTCTACCGCCGCAGCAGTCCGCCGAGCGCGCCGCGCACGATGGCGCGGCCGACCGAACTACCGACCGAGCCGCCGACCGACTTGCCGAGATCGGCTGCCGCCCCGCCGACCACCTTGTTGGTCACCGAGCGCGTTACACTTCTCGCGATCACCTGGCCGGTCGACATTCTGCCACGCGGCGTATTGGTGCCGAAAATCGTCCCGACGATCGCGCCGATCTGTCCGAGAACCCCGCCGCCTGCGGCGCCGCCGGCTGCGGTTCCCGCCACCCGCTTCTGCAGCACCTCGTAAGCGGATTCGGAATCGATCGTGGTGTCGTATTTGCCCTTCACCGGGCTCTTGTCCATGATCGCCTTGCGTTCCTCAGGCGTGATCGGCCCGATCCGCGCCGTCGGCGGCCGGATCATGACGCGCTCAACCATGGCCGGCACGCCATTGCCTTCCAGAAACGATACCAGCGCCTCGCCCTTGCCGAGTTCCATGATCACCTGGGCGGTGTCGAGTTTTGGATTGGGCCGGAACGTCTGGGCAGCCGCCGCGACCGCCTTCTGGTCCCGCGGGGTGAACGCGCGGAGCGCATGCTGGATGCGGTTGCCCAATTGGGCGAGCACTTTATCCGGCACGTCGATCGGATTTTGCGTGACGAAATAGACGCCGACGCCCTTCGAGCGGATCAGCCGCACCACCTGTTCGATCTTGTCCATCAGCGCCTTCGGCGCGTCGTTGAACAACAGATGCGCTTCGTCGAAGAAGAACACGAGCTTGGGTTTGGCGGGATCGCCGACTTCCGGCAGCTGCTCGAACAGCTCTGACAACATCCACAACAGGAACGTGGCGTAGAGCTGCGGGCTCTGCATCAGCCTGTCCGCCACCAGAATATTGACCATCCCGCGGCCGGCGCTGTCGGTGCGCATGAAATCCTTCAGCGCCAGCGCCGGCTCCCCGAAAAACTTCGCGCCGCCCTGATTTTCCAGGACCAGAAGCTGACGCTGGATGGTCCCCACCGTTTGTTTCGAGACGTTGCCATATTCCGTGGTCAGCTCATTGGCATGCTCGGCGATGAAGGAAAGGATCGCCCGCAGATCCTTCATATCCAGAAGCAGCAATCCCTGCTCGTCAGCGACCTTGAAGGCGATGTTCAGCACGCCTTCCTGGACGTCGTTCAAATCCATCATGCGCGCGAGCAACAGCGGCCCCATTTCGGAGACGGTGGCGCGCACCGGATGTCCCTGCTCGCCGAAAACGTCCCAAAAAATCGTCGAAAACCGGTCGGGCTGAAAGCTGAGGCCCATATCACCGGCGCGCTTGAGGATAAAATCCTTTGCCTCACCCACTTCAGAGATGCCTGAAAGGTCGCCCTTGATATCGGCCGCGAATACCGGAACGCCTGCACGCGCAAACCCCTCAGCCATCACCTGCAGCGAGACCGTCTTTCCCGTTCCGGTGGCACCGGTAACGAGGCCATGTCGATTGGCAAGCCCGAGCGTCAGCCAGGCAGGCTGCGCGCCCTTGCCAATAAAGATTCTCTCGTCGGTGTCGGCAGTTGGATTATCGGATGTCGCCATTGCATCGTCTCGTCGCGCACCAGGGGCCGCGGTCGTCATGCAGCACGCTTGTTATACTGCATCTTGCGAGCCGATTGAAACCGGTCAACGGCCTCAAGCGACAGGTTTCCTCCCGTTGTGCCGACGAAGTTGGAACGAAACTCGCCCTCATGCGGCGCGAATTCCGCGCCTGCTCTTGCATTGCTGCAACACTCGTCACGCGATTGAGGGTGAATCGCCCGTTGGAACGCGTCATCGCTTGTAATTCGCATCGCAGAAGATCAAGATAAATTCACAAGTCAAGGATCCGGCGGGGCAACCGGTTGAGGGCGGGGCATTATGGACGAACTGATTGGGCGGCTGGCCACAAAGGCCAGCATAGATGATGCTGTAGCGGAAAAAACCATCGGCATCATTCTGGGTTTCCTTCGCAACGAGGGGCCCTCCGACAAGGTTCAGGCCTTGATTGACAAGATTCCCGGCGCGGAAGCCGCGATCACCGCTTCCGATAATAACGGTGGTCTCGCAAAGTTGATGGGCGGGGGGCTGATGGCGCTCGGCACCAAGCTGATGGGACTTGGTCTGGGAATAAGCGAAATCCAAAACGTCGCGCGTGAACTTTTCCGGTTCGGACGAGACACAATCGGAGCGGATCAAATGGGCGAGATCATCGCAGGGACGCCGGGCCTCAGTCAGTTCGCTTAAAGCAATTTCATATCGAGTATCATGACATATCCAATTTCCGAGATTGACGGCTTACCTTCCTTCGCCGCTGCCAAACTGAAATCGCTGGGCATTCGCACAACGGCGGGACTGCTCGAGGCGGCGCGCACCGTCAAAGGCCGCAAGGCGCTTGCGGCAAAAACCGGCATCACCGAGCAGCAACTGCTCGAATGGGCCAACGTTTCGGACTACATGCGGATTCCCGGCATGGGCAAAGCCAAGGTCGGCCTGGTGCGCGCCGCCGGCGTCACCACGGTTCGCGAACTCGCGCTGCGCAACCCGGCCCGCCTGGCGCAGAACATGA
>Ga0210396_10006851_pt1 | contig 10889 bp, 10 predicted proteins | sample IncBWH17OmetaG_FD_155466 | JGI IMG/M metagenome (GOLD analysis project Ga0210396, IMG submission 155466) | Forest soil microbial communities from Barre Woods Harvard Forest LTER site, Petersham, Massachusetts, United States - Inc-BW-H-17-O ... | reverse complement strand
TCAAGCTGGCAAACTGTCTCTCGGTATTTTTCTCAATATTTCTGTCGGTATTTGTGATCGCATGCGGCTCCGGCGCCTATGCCCAGAGCCAGGTGATCGGCGCTCCGCCCGAAGCGTCCAATATGAAACTGGTCGGGACCAACGATTTGCAGGCGCGCAGCGCTTATCAGCCGACCATCCATCATCAGGGCGATCGCTGGATCGCCTATATCGGCCATCACGGCGGCACCGATGAGATTCCCGATCCGGTCAATCCGATGACCGGCAAGGCCGAGCCGAATGGCACCTCGATCGTCGATGTGACCGATCCCGCGCACCCGAAATATTTGCGTCACATTCCCGGGCAAGAGGGAAAATATGAGGGCGGTGGCGCACAGATGGTCCGCGTCTGCGACGGCAAGCAATTGCCCAAGGGCGATCCCAACGCGGTTTACATGCTGCGCACCTTCGGCGGCGAGGCGCATGAAATCTGGAATACCGCGGATCCGGCCAATCCGGTTCTGATCACCCGGATCGGTGGCCTCAAGGATACGCACAAGAACTGGTGGGAATGCGAGACCGGCATTGCCTTTCTGGTGTCGGGCGCGCCGGACTGGCGCACGCGCCGGATGACGCAAATTTACGATCTCAGCGATCCCGCCCATCCCGTGAAGATCAGGGATTTCGGCCTGCCCGGCCAGGAGCCCGGCGCTACCGGCGCGGTGCCGACCGAAGTGCACGGGCCGATCTCGGCCGGCCCGCAAGGCAACCGCGTCTATTTCGGATACGGCACCGACAAGGGCGGCTTCCTCCAGATCATCGATCGCGACAAGCTGCTCAATGGGCCGAAGGAGCCGACTCCGGACAATCTTCGCTTTCCGGAAATCGCCCGGATGCCGATGTCCGCCTTCAACGGCGCCCACACCACCTTTCCGATGCTGAAAATGCCGATCGCCGAATTCGCCAAAGACAAGGACGGCCAGAACCGCGACATCGTGATGATTGTCGACGAGGAGATCGTGAACGAATGCGCCGAGCCGCGGCAGATGGTGTGGTTCGCCGACGTCACGACCGAGATGCGCCCGATGATGATTTCGAGCTACACGGTGCCGGAAGCCTCAGGTTCATTCTGTGAACGGGGCGGCCGGTTCGGTTCGCATTCCTCGAACGAAAGCATGGCGCCGGTCTACTACAAGAAGATGGCGTTCATCGCCTTTTTCAATGCCGGCGTGCGCGCGCTCGACATTCGCGATCCCTACCATCCGAAGGAAGTCGGCTATTTCATTCCTTCGATCACTGCGGCGACCGACAAGCGCTGCGTCAAGATCGACGGTAAGGACCGCTGCAAGGTCGCGATCCAGACCAACAATGTCGAGACCGACGAGCGCGGTTATATCTACGCCGTCGACCGCGCCAACACTGGCCTGCATATCCTGGAACTGACCGGGCCGGCGCGTGCCGCGGCCGGCCTGCCGTGATGCGGAGCTAAGATGCGTGGATTGCTGATAGCAGCGTTTGCCGTTGCGGTTGGCACCGCAACGGGCGTCGCGGGCTATCAGCATGTCCGGTTGAACGCCGAGGGCTGGCGCGAAATCGCGTGGCCGTTTCCACGCGACGGATGGCCCGCAGGCCGGGCCTTCCATTGTGCCGCCGCGACGTGCGGCGATGAAGTCGAGGTCTATGTGCGGCCCAAGATCGGCTTCTGCAATTGCGATACCGGTGTCGCCGATGACGACGAGGTCGACCGTGTCGCCGATCTCGATTTGATGAGCGAACGCTTCGTGCCGCTCGCGCCCGGCAACGCGGTCGAAGTGGCCGACATGTCCGGCCGGTTGCGCAGCTACGATCTGCGGATGCAGGACGGCTCGCAACATGCCGCCGTCGGCATCGCGGTGTCGAAGCATTGCGACCTGTTGGTTGCAGTCGCGCAAGGCCGCGGTACCGCCCCTGGCGTGCAACGCGCGGCGCTGGATTTTCTGAGATCAAGCAACATGGCGCGCTGGATGACCGCGGCACTGGATGGTGGCTGAGGCTGTATGATCGCAATGGCCTGAACCATTGCTGATGAGAACACGGCTACGGGCTCGATTGGCCGGCTATTGCCCGTGGCTGACCAGCACGTAGCGGCAGGCGGGAGAAAGCTTTGCACGATTGTCCTTGAGGCAGCCCAGAATGGTGAGATCGCCCTGATCCATCAGCTTGCGGCAGAGACGCCTCACGTCGGGCGCGCATGCTTTCTCGTCCTGGTCCGTGCCGCTATGAGCTAGCGCACCGGTCGAAGACGCGACAGACAGCAGGGTAAGCGCCAAGAAGTATTTGTGCATTATATTGCCTCCTTCAGACAACTCGGTGACGTTTCGTGCACGGTCCTCACTCGTCGTCAGGACGACGGTCTTTTATAAACGATACCGTATAGTTTTGTATTCGGCAAGCGGGGGCAGACTTTTTCACAGAGATGACTAACAGAGATGATTTGAGAGTTTAGCGATAGGCATCGCTGCCGCAGGCTTCGCAACCAGGCTCGGGCGTCGCGGTCATTCGGCTGGAAGCAAGCCCCGAATGAAGCAGCGCGTCATGCCAAGGATCGCAAAAAGGCAAAAAAAATAATGCGAGCCTTGGCAGCATGTCCGTTTGACGACCAGACGCCTGAGCGCATCACCCATGCCATTCGAACGCGGGCTGACGACGACGGTCATCTTCGTCATCAAAACCGCATCAGTGTCGGATGGCGGCCGGCGCCGGACTCGGCTGCGGATCATTGCGGGCAGGCCTGCCACCGCCGTCCGCGGATGCGAGCTTTTGGTCCCACCACCCTCCGCCCATGGCCACCAGGAGCTGGACTGTATCTTGGTAGCGCTGCGCCTCCGCGCGAACGTAGCCGAGCTGCGCCTGTTGGTATTGCCGCTGCGCATCGAGCAGACCGATAACGCCCGACCCGCCGCTGCCATAGTTGATGCGTTGCAGACGTACGGCCTCCGAGGCCATGGACAGCGCGCGCCTTTGCGCAGCCAGGAGATCCGTATCATGCGTCAATGCCTGCAGGATGTCCGCGACTTGCCCAAAAGCTTGCAACACCGTCTGTTGGTAGTCAGCCGCAGATTCTTTAAAGGCAGCAAGCGCAGCGCGACGTTCTGCCTCCCGCATCTCACCGTCGAAGATCGGCTGAGTAAGTCCCGTGGCGATGCTCCATACGAGACCGCCCGGACTGAACAGTTCGCCTCCGTTCAACGAATTAGCGTTGATACCGGCCGAAAGCGTTATGGAAGGATAGAGTTGCGCCGTAGCGATTCCGATCTGTGCACTCGCAGCATGGAGCTGCGCCTCAGCCGCCTGAATATCGGGACGCTGATGGACAAACTCTGACGGGATGCTGACAGGCAGACGATGCGGTAGCGTGAAGACTGCCAAATCAAAATCCGGCGGCGACCAGTTGCCCGGCGCACGACCGATGAGAACCGCCAGCGCATGCTTGGCCACGCTCAACTGCTGTTCAAGTCCCGGCTTCAATGTCTCATCTGCTGCAAGTTGGCTTTCAGCAACAATTACATCGCTATCAGGTACAGTTCCGGCCTGGCGCTGCTTGCGCACGAGCTCCACATTTTGACGATCGAGAGCAAGGATATCATTTAGGGCCTTCAATTGAGAGCGGGCCGCAGCAACCTGAAGCGCCCGGGAAACCGTGTTGCCGGTTAGAGTCAAATATGCCGCGTCGAGCTGGTCGCTCTGATATTCGGCCAGTGCGACCTGCTGCTCGATCCGGCGGTGCGTCTGACCAAATAGATCGGGCGTGTAGCTGGCGGTTGGACCGACTTGAAACAGATTGAAGCTCGGTGGCAGCGAAACAACATCGGGACTTAGTCCGAACGTGGCGGCGCTTTGTTTCTCTTCCGCTACGTTGGCGTTAAGTCCTATTTGTGGATAGAGCGCGCTAGAGGCCACCGCGATCGCCTCCCGCGCCTGTGCCAATCTGGCTTTGGCGCTATCAAGCGTGAGGTTACCTGCGATAGCCTGCTTTACCAACAGGTCGAGCTTCGACGATCGAAAGAGTGTCCACCAATTCGCCGTCACCCTCTCACCAATCGCGATCGCCTGCCGCGGCACACCCTTTGTCGCATCGGGACCAGACACGATCGTCTCGCCGGGTGAGGTAAAGCGCGTGACCGACGGAGGCTTTGGCACCTCAAAATCCGGGCCGACGGTACAACCGGCGACTCCCATGCTAAGCATGGCCGCGACGATCCGCACGCCCGAACGCGATACATTGCGAAGTGGTATCTGGCGAAGTAATACCGGGAATAACGTGGTCAACATCGTCATTCCATAACGTGCATGGAATCGGCGGCAGCGCTGCGCGGCGGCTTCTTGAAGATGACGAGAAGCGGGATCGCAGCGAGCGTCGCGATCATCAATAGTTTGTAATCATTCATGTAAGCGATAATCTGGGCCTGTTGGGTGACCACTGCATCGAGTGCGGCGCGTCCAGCCGAGCTAACCGGGTCCCAGAACTGCCTAATCGTGAGGTCCTCGAACGCCCGATTGACCGACGTCACGCTCCGCGCGATTTCGGCGTGGTTCACCTGCGTATTCCTCGTCAGCAGGCTGTTCACCACGGAAATCCCTATGCTGGAGCCAATATTGCGCGACAAACTATAAAGACCGGCGCCCTCCGCCCGGCGCTCAGGTGCCAGCGTCGATAGCGTCACCACGCTCAGCGGCACGAAAATAAAGCCAAGCCCAACACCCTGGATTATCCCGACGACGATAATGGTCTTCTGCGACACATCCGGCGTCCAGCCGGTCATCACATAGAATGACCAGGCTGTGAGCCCGAGCCCCACGGCCAGAAGAAGTCGCGTGTCGACACGCCCGATCAGCCTTCCCACAATCAACATGGAGCCCATGGTGCCAACGCCACGAGGCCCCAGCACAAAGCCCGCGCTGACGATCGGGTAGTTCATGAGATTCTGCAGGTAGGGAGGCTGCAGCGCCAGCGAGGCGTAGTAGGTGAGACCGACAATCGCGATGAACAGCACTCCAGCGGTAAAGTTGGGATCACGAAATAACGAGAGTCTTACAAAGGGCGCGCGCGCGGTGAAGGTATGGACGAGGAACAAGTAGAACGCGGAGACAGCTATGATGGCCTCGGCAACAATCTCACCTGAGCCGAACCAATCGAGCTCCTCGCCGCGGTCCAGCAAAACCTGCATGGCGGCGATCGCCAGACTCAGGGTACCAAACCCAAACCAATCCAGCTTCGCTGTCGCGTTACGCGCCGTGTCGGACAGAAAAGTCATCATTCCGAGAAAGGCAAGGATGCCGACCGGCACGTTAATGTAGAAGACATATCGCCAACTAAAGGCCTGGGTCAGCCAGCCGCCGAGCACCGGCCCAAGAACGGGGCCGGCCATCACTGCAACCCCCCATAACGCTATCGCGGATCCCTGTCGTTCTTTCGGATTGATGTTCATCAGTACAGTTTGCGAGAGCGGGACGAGCGCCGCGCCGAACAAGCCCTGCAAAATCCGGAACAGCACAATTTGCACCAGGGACTGCGCCATGCCGCACAGAACCGAGGAAACGGTGAAACCAGCTATCGAAACGAGGAAAAGACGCTTCAGTCCGAACCGGCCTGTGAGGTAACCGGTCGGTGGCGTCATGATCGCGGCCGCAACTATGTACGAGGTCAGCACCCAGGCGATCTCGTCCTGACTCGCCGAAACACTGCCTTGCATATAGGGAAGCGCGACATTGGCGATGGTCGTGTCGAGCGCCTGCATGAGAGTGGCGAGAATTACGCAGATGGTGATCGCCACCCGGGTATGTTTGGGCAGGGCCGTCTCCGCTGACATCACCGCCCCTGCCGATCATGACCGAACATCGCGGTCAGAAAGTGTGGCAGGCCACGGCTATGCCCGGTATCGACGTCGACCTCAACGCTCATTCCAGGGCGCAACGGCGGCAAGCTCTTGTCATTTGTGTCGATCCGCACCCGCACCGGGATGCGCTGAACGACCTTTACCCAGTTGCCGCTGGTGTTCTGTGCGGGCAGAAGCGAGAATTCTTGCGCAGCCGCAGGACTGATGCTCTCTACGCTCCCGCTCCATTGCGTGTCGGGATAGCTATCGACCGTCACCGAGGCTGATTGTCCGGTCCGAACATATGTCAGTTCGGTCTCTTTGGGATTGGCGACAATCCACACATGATCAGCGGCGACGAGATAGAAGGCCGTTGCTGATGCCTGGAGATATTTACCGGGTGCAATCGCAGGGACGTTGGTCACAATGCCGGCGAAAGACGCCTTGACAACGGTGTGTGCGAGTTGCCGCGCGGCCTCATCGCGCTGCGCGACGGCGTCGAGGTAGCGAGGCTTCTTTTCCACCGCGCCGGTGGGATCGTCGTCGAGATTGGCGGCAATGGCGCCAAGTTGCTGAGTCAGAGAGATGAGCTTCTGCTGCGCATTCTGCAGGTTTCGGCGGGCGGTATCAAAGGTCGATTGCGACGCGACATGCGCGGCCAAAAGGTCCTGCTGACGGTGGAATTCGGTGTCGAAATATTCGATGTCGTTCTGTGCCTGCTGGATTTGAGACTGCATGTCCCGGTAATTTGCCTTGAGTGCATTGAGGGCATCTCGAACTGTACCGATCTGTGCCTCAGCGCGCGCCAGCGCGAGCCGCAACTGAAGGTCATCCAGTCGATATAGAATTTGACCAGCCTGGACATGTTGATTCTCCGTGACACCGACTTCGGCGACGATTCCCGGGACATCGGTTGAGACGCCGACCTTGTCAGCTTCGACATATGCGTCATCCATCGAAACCACGTTGCCGCCGGTGACGTACCAGTACGCGCCGACGGTGAGCGCCAACGGCAATAGCGCAAACATCAATGGCCGGAGCAGCGACTTTTTAGGTGCGTCTACGCTATCCGCCTCCGGATGAAGAGGTCGTTCCACGGCATCCTTCGCCTCTACTTCACGCTCGCCCGGCTTCAAAGTCCTGACGTCCAGCGACGCAACTTCGCCGTGAAGCGAGGTATCTTTCGCATCGCCGCCAGGGCGGCCGAGTCGACGCACCCTGTCGTCGCGAACGCCAGCTACGCCCTGCGAAGAACCCGTCGCTTCATTCAACTTATTTTCTCGATTAGCCATGGCTTGCTCGTTTCTGTCCTGCGATTGGCGCTTCGCATGCTTCGATCAGGTTCGCTTTCATGGCGTCGAGCGTCTTCAACAGGCACTGCCCGTCGGCTTCGGACACGCCTGCCAATGCCTCCCTGCGGGTGACATCGCCGTACTCACCGGCCTGCTGCAGCCTGCTGCGTGCGGCCGGCATGAGATGCAGAAGCCATGTACGGCGGTCAGTCGGATGCGGGTGCCGTTCGATTAATCCAAGCGTCTCCAGCTTGTCGACGAGGCGACCAAGCGTGATCGGCTCGATTTCGATAAGCTCAGCGAGTCTCGCTTGATTGATGCCCTCGTTTTGCGCGAGGTGGGTCAGAACTTGCCGTTGCGATCGGGTGAGACCTGATCCGCGAGAATTTTGCTCGAACCTCTTTTTCAGCAGGCGAGCTACGTCGTGCAGCAAGAAATCAAGTGTGGAATCTGCTTCCATCGACGGACACTTTCATAAGCATGCCTGTAACCGAACTGCGAGAAGCTGAGGGTTTAGAACCGCTACGAACGTCGGTCACAGCCATCGAAGAAGAAAACCAAACTGTATCGTTTAAATAACTCAACTGGAAAGGGCTGACAAGGAAAAACTGGGCGGCGAAAAAATGAGACTGACGTCATGGACAAATTGAGGGACCTGAGCCGCTCAAGTTCTTGTTCCGGAGGCGACGACTGTGAGCCGCCGCTTTACGACCGAGCCGGAGGTATGGGATCGAAAATTCGGGACGCGTTCCCGCTCCGACCTGACCGTTCAGAACGCCGCGGCCCGACAATGCGAGATCGCAATGCCCCCGCAGGAACGAGCAGTGGTGTCTACAGCAGGACAAACCGTCGCCGGATAAGGGCGGTACCGCATAGCCGGGGCCTCATGTCGTAGCTACTCCGTGCAAGTAGCTTTTGTCCTGCCCCAAACAACGGCATCAATGACGCCGTGTCGGACCGAAATTGGGTTTACTTCGATCGTACCCCGACAAGGAAGAATTCTACGGCAGCCTTTCGATATCGCTCCTCGGATTTTGGATCCCCGGCGATGCCATAGAGATTCAGTCGCTTGCAGTGTCCCAGCACCAGATTCAGAAATTGGTCAGCCGCGAGTTCGGGATCGTCTATCTCGATCTCGCCGCGGGCGTTAGACTGACTCAATAGGCTCGCCACTCCCCGGACCGCTCGCTGCCAACCTTCTTCATTTGCGAGCGTCGCCAGGTCGGGAAACTGGAGGGCCTGTGCCGAAATGATCCGTTGCAGCGCTCCTGCCTCGGGCGCCCGCGAGTATGCGAGCATGTGCCGGCTAAGATTGTGCAGAGTCGTCTTGATGCTTTTGGGCTTGGCTTCGGTGGCCTGGGCCTCCGCCGCCGCCGATATGGGCGCCAACCAGTCGCGAATCCTTTTGCGCAGGACGGCAGCGAAAAGATCCCGCTTATCCTGGTAACGCGCATAGACTGTCGGCTTGCTGATGCCTGCCGCCTCTGCCACCGCATCTATGGATGTGCAGTCAAAACCTCGTTCCATAAATAAGCGTGTTGCGACCTCAAGCAAGCGTACATCACGCGCCTCGGCTTCTTCCCGGGTAGGGCGGCCACCGGCGCCCCGCCGGCTGGTTCGCTGGAGAGCTTTGATTCCCGTACTGGTCACCCACAATTCTCCTTGTCAGCGCGCTAAAGTCGGCCTATATTTAAACGATACAGTTTGGTTTTAATAAAGCTACCGACTCAAAGCTCTTCGTAAAGGTGCCTGCAAGGGTGATCGAAAGGTGTCCCCGCCTTAGTACCAGAACAGAGAGATTGGATCACCGCATGAACTCATTGATTGGAGCTTATCAGGGCATTTCTGCGGGGACAAGAATCGCAACCTCAGGGTTTGCGATGGCAACGGCCGGCCTGGGACGCCCCAATCTTCCAGGCATGGACGTCGTGGAGCGGCCTGCCCGCGGGATGGTCCCGATTCCCGGGCAGGCCGCTTGCGGATTGCACCCATGGTACGGGGAACTCTCGAAGGAGAGTCGCCGGAGGAGAGTTTGACCATGCGCAATTGGTCGATGTCCGACCGAGCCCCACTTTACGCGGCGGTCATTCTTGGTGTGAGCCTCGGCATTGTGGTTGCGGCGCTGGCGCTTCTCGCCCTTCTCTTCCTTTTTTGATGAGCAGGGCACGAATTAAATCGAATCGATCGAGTCGAGGATTTCAGGTTCCGGCAGAAGTGCTTGCAGTCGGGTGCGATGGATGCGGAGCAGTGACGGCGTTTACCGCCTGGCCCCGATGACCTACGCGAGTCCCGCAGCTGTCGTGATGGTGGCCTGCAGCGGAAAGACCTTCTCCAGCAGCAGGCGATGCACTTCCTCGTCGGCGTCAGAGCAGCAATCGCCGGCGACCAGCAGTCTGTAGTCCGCGTCGGCGGCATGCCGCAGGGTCGAGAGTACGACGCCGCTGAGCAGCGCCTCCGCACGGGTGGCATAATTGTCGACGATCAGCGTCTGGAAATCCCATAACCAGTAGCGCGCTCGTCCGGCGATCAATCGAAAGATTGTCCGCCATTGCTGCTCCAATGCTGCTCGCGGCGTGACGGGTGCGCGTAACCCGAACTTTTTACGACTAACCTTTCGCGAAAAACCATACTGTATCGTTTATCACCTTCAGGCGGCTGACTGTGAATGAGGAAGGATGAAATTGACGCGGAATTGGTGAGGGACTCGCGGGGTGGGTCGAGGGTGACCTTTCCCCTGCAGTGCGATTATGCATAATCGCGCTGTCATTTGACGCCTGCAACGAGTCCCCTCTTATGTCGCTTCAACTCTATTTCGCCTTCGTCGCCGCCTGCATCGGGCTGGCGCTGTTGCCGGGGCCGATTGTCACGCTGCTGATCGCCAACGGGCTGCGCCATGGCACCCGTGCGGCGCTTATCAATATCGCCGGCGTGCAAGCCGGGCTTGCGATCGTGATCGGCATCGTCGCGATCGGGCTGACCTCGCTGATGGCGACCATGGGCTACTGGTTCGACTGGGTGCGGTTCGCCGGCGCGGCCTATCTGGTCTGGCTCGGCATCAAGCTGATCCGCGCGCCGGTGGAGGCCGTCAGCGCCGAGGCGCCACCGCCGCCGCGCGGCGGGTTTTTCCTGCAGGGGTTTCTGGTGGCGCTGAGCAATCCCAAGGTGCTGGTGTTCTTCGGCGCGTTCATTCCGCAGTTCATGGACATGAGCCAGGACCATGTCTCGCAGGTGGCGCTGCTCGGGATCACCTTCATGGTCACGGCGGCCATGACCGACGCGACCTATGCGCTGCTGGCCGGCCGGGCGCGGCGATTCTTCTCGGCGCGGCGCACGCGGCTGTTGTCGCGCATCTCCGGCGGCTTCATGATCGGCGGCGGCATCTGGCTGGCGCTGACGCGGGCGCGCGTCAGTTAAATCAGCCCCTGCGCGCGCAGCGTGGTCTCGATCTCGCCGAGGATGCGCGTCAGCCGCTCCGCCCATTCGATCTGGCCGGCGGGTTCGGCGAGCAGGTCCTGGCGGATCTCGATGCCGGTGTTCATCAAGCCGCGCGCTTCGCCGTGCACCGGAATAGTGTAGTCGGTCTCGTCGCTGACCGCATAGGGCTCGTTGTCGCCGACCACCAGTTCAGGTTCCGCGCGCAACCATTTCAACAATAGCGGCGGCAGCCTGGTGTCGCGATGATAGAGCGTGCCGATATGCCAGGGTCGGATGATCCCGGCATAGACCGGCGTGAAACTGTGCAGCGACACCAGCACCGTCGGCA
>Ga0210396_10006849_pt1 | contig 10892 bp, 11 predicted proteins | sample IncBWH17OmetaG_FD_155466 | JGI IMG/M metagenome (GOLD analysis project Ga0210396, IMG submission 155466) | Forest soil microbial communities from Barre Woods Harvard Forest LTER site, Petersham, Massachusetts, United States - Inc-BW-H-17-O ... | reverse complement strand
CCTGTCCTTATCCTGCATGCGATCCTGCTGCCCCTGAATGTCTGGCGCGCTGTTCAGTTGCTGCGGCTGATCAGACGGGTTGAGGCCGCGTCCAAAAGTGATCTCTCCACCGACTGGCTGAAACCGTTCATGAAAGAGGCGCACTTGAAAGCCGGTGAAATTCTTTTCACCAAAGGCGACCATGCCGATCGTCTCTACATGATCATAACCGGCGCTGTTCATCTCGAGCAGATTGATTACACCCTGCATGCAGGCGACCTGTTCGGGGAGGTTGGCCTGTTTTCCGCAGACCACCAGCGCACCCAAACCGCCCGCGCCCAGACCGATGTTCATCTTCTCTGGATCAGCGAAGGCGAGCTGGCGCAAATCTGCTATCAAAATCCCGGAATAGCCTTCTACTTTTTGAGGCTGACCACCAATCGCCTGCTGGCCAATGCATCACGTGCCTTGACCGGTGGAGCAGCCGCCTTGCCAGCATCTTCTTAACTTGAAACCAATTCGGGCTTTTCTAATTCTTTTGCCGTCACCAAGGTCCTCGCGCGTCGGCCTGGCGGCATAACCAGCAGATGGGGCAGCGCTGTATCTACGGCCTGCCCTGCCCATAATGCACAGTCGCAGACGTACGGCCGGATTCCGGAACAAAAACGGCCGTCTCGTCTTATTTGATATGACCGATCTCATAGAAGATGTTCTCGCCCCCACTGTGATCGAACGCGCCATGGGCGTTTTCGAGAGCTTGAGGGAGCGCGATCACTCTGAAATCGTGCAGGCTCGCAAGGCGCTCACGCCGCATCTGTTCGGCTTGATCGCATCCGGGCAAACGGATCAAGAGCGGCTTTTGGTCTCGGCCCTCATCTTTCTGAAGTCGCTCGAGACGCGAGCCAAGACTGGCAAGCCATGATGCTGCTGAAGGACGGCTAGAACCCGCTGACGCAAACGACCCGTCGCTAAAGACCAGGGAACAAGAGGTAGAAGACCTGCGTTGTCATAGTGGTCACGTCACCCCGCGTGTCCTGCACGGTCTCCGCCCACTCCCAAGCCCCCCACTTGCAAAAGGCGGGGGCCGTGTCCGTGGATAAGCGCCGCCCGTTCGGAAGCGGATTCCGCGCCAGAGGAGGAACCATGACGGATCCCTCAGACCTGATGCGGCGCGCGGCCGAACTCACGGACCGGGCTGACCATGAAGAGAGTATCGAGATTCGCGATCGGCTTTTAAGGATGGCTGCCTACTACGTGCAAATCGCGGAGAGCGAGGAATGGCTGTCGGCTCATCAGACCTCCCGCGGGTCGATGACCGGCCCATCTAAACCCTGACGGCTAGAACCCTTCCCGCTTTTCCGTGGTGATCACGCCGGCGACCTGCACGGCTCCCGCAGCTGGCTCACTGTTCGAGCGATCTCGTCTTGAGCTCCAGGACATAAAGCTCGGTGCCCGCGTCATCTTGACCCGCATGCTCCAATGGTCGCCGGGTTTAAGACTTCCGTTGAGATTTCGAAGCGGCCCCCCGGAGGCCGTCGTCGCTTCGACCCGGGCCGCCTCGTTGTCTGGAAGGTCGAGGCCCTCGTTTTCAGTTTGGGCTTGCGACCATGCAGAACGGAAAAGTATCGCGGATCGCCGATGTCCAACCTAGCCTGAGAAATAACCTTGAGGGTCCGGCTCGAAGTTTCAAGCTCGTCATGTGTCCGGTTTCGGACACAATAAATGTTCACTTCGCTATGGCGTAAAGGCTCAATCGCGCGTCTAATGATGCTGTTCCTCCGCTTGGACGGTGGAGCAACTCACAGCTTTTATGTCGGGAATCGGGCCGACGAAAATCGTTTGGTAGATATTTTACTTCATGGAGGCGTCATCTCGGAACGCCATGTTCGTCCCTGCGGGAGAAGGCCCAAACCGACCGGGCCGGGATATCAAAGTGAGTGCTGACCCGCTGGCCAACCGGCTACTGGCAGATTTGCCGCGCCCGGATTTCGATCTTCTCAGATCTCACCTGACCGTCGGTCCTTTCGCGCAGGGCGCCGTGCTCGCTGAAGCGGGCGATGAAATCGATCAGATCTATTTTCCGCTCAGCGGGATGATATCCCTGCTGGTTAGTTTGAAGGAGGGAAAGGCGATCGAGACCGGCATGATCGGCCGGAATGGCGTGTTCGGGGCCTCGGCTGCGTTCGGCCTACACAAATCCAGGGTGCGCGCCATCGTCCAGATTTCCATGATCGCCGTGACCATTGCGGCCTCTCAGCTCAGACGAGCAGCAGACAACAGCAAGGCGCTCCAGCAGCTCTGTATCAAACACAACGAGGTGCTGCTGTCGCAGGCCCGCGTCACCGCCGCATGTAATGCCTTGCACATGATTGAAGCCAGATTTTGCAGATGGCTTTTGCAGACCAGCGAGGTCAGCGGGACCAAAACCATTATGCTGACGCAGGAATTTCTCGCCGAGATGCTTGGCGTGCGTCGTACCTCGGTGACGGAGGTCGCGACCAAACTGCAATCCGCGGGGCTGATCAGCTATTCACGGGGCGTCATCAACGTCCTCGACCTTCACGGCCTGCGGGAAAGATCCTGCGAGTGTTTTGAAACTCTTCAGGAACAGGAGGCGATCTAGCGCCTTTTCCGGTTCGTTCGAATCATCGCCGCTGCTCCGGTGGCCTCATGCGCGAAGTCGCGCTCCTCACCCTGAGGGTGTGAGGACCTGATCCCGAGAAGCATCGCCAACAGGGGCGCGAATGCGCCCCCAATGACGGTCGCGTCGGTACGGTAGGTACTGGCTTGTTTCGACGCCTAAGGGGGCCCAGTTTGAATTTAGTCGACTCTCGGACATAAAGGGAATCTAGTTCCGTCTATCACCGCAACGTTTCACGGCTGCTATCGGTGACTGAGGGCACTGCACGCTCCCGTCTTCCGCAGGAGTATCGCAATGTCAGATTCCCAGCCCTACTCCCCCGGGCCGTCGCTTTTGCCGATCGAGCGCCCGCGCTGTTCAAAATGCTCAACCCGCATGAAGCTGTCCCGGATCATGCCCGGCCCGGCCGGCTACGTTTTCCGCAACTTCGAATGCAACAGGTGTGTCCACGTCATGACCGTGACGGTTGCAACCGATCCAATGAAGTCGGACACGCTCGGATGGCTGGCCGGCGAGTTAAAGCCGCCCGAGTAGGAACGCTTCAGTTGAGTGAACAAAACAGTCGTAGCGAAGTTGGCCTTGCATGGCCAAGGCTTTACTCGCCCTTATTACCGTCGCCGTTGTCGTTCTGATCGCAGCATTTGTCTTTGCCGCGTTCGCACTATAGGCCGCCTCAGTTGGTGGTCCGGCGAATGCTCTACTTTCTCGATTACCGGGTAACCCGGCTGGGTGGCGCGAATTGGAGCCGTCGAAACAGAACGCTACTGCCAGCGATCCAGCCGCGACAGCGCTTCGTTCAGTTCGTGTATCCGATAAGGTTTGCGAAGAATCGGAAACTCCGATTTCGCATTTTGCGCCGCTTCGCTGTATCCGCTGGCCAACAGGATCGGAAGTCGAGGGTTTCTTTTCTTCAGCTCACGCGCCAGCGCAAGGCCGTCCATCTTGCCCGGCATCACGATGTCGCTGAGCACAAAGTCGACGCCGTCTCGGTCGATTTCCTCGAGGGCCGCGTCTGCATCCGCCGCCCAGCGCACGGAGTAGCCGAGTTGCTCCAATAGACCGGTGGATGCGACGGCGACGTCGGGATTATCCTCGACCAGCAGGACGGTGCCGGTGCCGAGCGCGCTGAATTCTTCCGGCTGCTCTTCGGGTATTCCCGTGCTTCGCGGCAGATAGATCGTGAACGATGTGCCTTCGCCCAATTTGCTTTCCACCGCGATCGTGCCTCCTGCCTGGTGAGCAAAACCGTGGACCTGAGACAGTCCCAAACCGGTCCCCTTGCCGATCGGCTTGGTGGTGAAAAACGGATCGAAAATCTTGGCAACAAGGTCCGGGGGAATGCCGACCCCGGTATCCTTGACGGTGATGGCCACATGATCGCCCTTTCGGGTATCATCATCGCAAACGACATTGCTGGCCTGGATGGTCACCGTACCGCCTACCGGCATGGCATCGCGCGCATTGACGGCCAGATTGACGAGTGCCGTTTCGAATTCGGCGGGGTCAACCGTGATCGGCCATATTCCCTGGTCCGCCTCGATGCGCAGTTCGATGACGCTGCCTAATCCGGTGTCAAGAACTTCCCGCACTGAAAGGATGCGTTCACTTATGTCAATGGTCTGAGGATTGACGCTCTGTCGGCGCGCGAATGTCAATAACTGCCCGGTCAGGGCGGCGCCGCGCTGACAGGCTGTCTCGATGGCCTGGACGGCGCGGAGAGCTTTCGGATCGTCCTGCGATACCTTCTTCAGCGCGTTGATACTTCCTGAAATGACCATCAGAAGGTTATTGAAGTCGTGCGCCACGCCGCCCGTCAGTTGTCCCAGCGCGTCGAGCTTCTGCGACTGGGCGAGCTGTTGCTGGATTTTTTCGAGATTCTGCTGTGCTTCGCGCCGCTCGGAGATGTCACGGGTGATCTTGGCGAAGCCGAGAAGTTTGTTGTCGTCATCGCGTATCGGATCAATGACGACGCTTGCCCAAAAGAAGGTGCCATCCTTGCGAACGCGCCAGCCCTCTTCCTCATAGCGACCGTTCTCCAGCGAGAGCCGGAGCGCGCGCGCCGGCCGGCCGGCGGCCTGATCGGCCTTCGAGTAGAAACAGGAGAAATGCTGCCCGATGATTTCACCCGGGAGGTAGCCTTTGATGCGCTGCCCCCCGGCGTTCCAGTTGGTAATAATGCCGTCGGGATTGAGCATGTAGAGCGCGTAGTCGGTGACGCCGTTCACCAGCAGCCGAAAATACCTCTCGCTGTCCCTCAAGGCGTCGGCAGTTTTGGTCCGCTCAGTGATATCGCGCGTGATCTTGGCGAAACCGATGAACTCGCCCTCCTCGTAGAGAGCATCAAGGACGATCGACGCGAGGAATTTCGTGCCATCCTTGCGTACACGCCAGCCTTCCGATTCGAACTTCCCTTTCTCACGAGCAATCGCGAGGGAACGGGCAGGTAAACCCGCCTCGCGATCTTCCACCGGATAGAACATCTGGAAGTGCCGACCAATGACCTCGTCCGCTTCATATCCCTTGATGCGTTTGGCGCCCTCGTTCCAGTTGGTGATGATGCCGTGGGGATCGAGCATGTAGATGGCGTAGTCGACGACCCCCTCCACCAGCAGGCGGAACCTGCGCTCGCTGTCGAACAAGCCGCTCCGGCGGCCACTCGTTTTTTTCATCTCGATCTTTCCCGCCGCAACCCGGTTTAACGACCAGGGACGTCATTGGTTCCGGACGGAAATTCCGCCGGTTACTCCGAAAATACAGGCGTTTTCGCTTTCAACATCTCGCCGTGCGGGTTTCAACCGCACCTCTCTGGTGCTGATGACAAGGGGGTTCGTGATCCCGGCCTCTCCGCCGTAACCCGCCGCTTTTGGTCGCCGGGCAGCCGATCACGCGTCAATTACGGGCCCAACGCAGAGGTAGAATTAACGATACCTCGCAATCTTCCATAAATGCTTTGAAGTTAATATGCCCCGCTGACCCCTCCCGTGGGGTTCAACCTTGGAGGGTGACATGAATACGATTCCGAAAGTTCTCACGCAGGCCGTTCCCGAAACGCAATCCAACTACATCCTGAATGTACTCGCAGTGATTTGCGGTCTTGGTGTCGTCGTGGCGGTATGCATGGCGACGTCCGGCCTGGATATAAGTGTCGGCTTCTTCTAACCAACCGTGTCGCCGGCACGCAGCTAAATGCGATCCGGAAACCGGATGATGAAGTTATCGCGATTGGGCATTTTTACCTTCGGCAGGCTTTGCGCATCCATCGTATCGTTCGCGCCGATCAATTTATTCTCTGCGAGAATGTAGGCCGTCAGGGCGTAGACTTCGTCATCGGTGAGCGAGTGCGGCATTTGAGCCGGCATCGCGCGGCGAATGAAATCAAAGATCGTCGTTGAATAGGGCCAGAAATTCCTGATGGTCTTCTGCGCCGCCGAGATGCCGGCGAGTTCACGATCACTCACGAGCGCGGCAGCCTCGCCGCCCTTGCCGTTGTCGCCATGACACGCCGCGCACTTTTCGGCGAAGATCGGTGCGCCCTGCGCCGGCGTGCCGCTGCCTTTCGGCAGTCCGGTGCCATCGGGCAGGATGCTGATGTCCCAGGGCGCAATGGCGGCCTCGTCGATCGGCTTGCCGAGATTGGGCGTCTCGGCCCATGAGGCGCCGGCCATCATCGCGAGCCATAACGAGGCGGCAAAGATCGCGCGCTTAGGCGTAAACATGCTTGACCTCCCCATTGCTTCCGACGCCCCAGCTGGTGATCGAGTTGTAGTGCTGATTGAGGAAGCCCAGTACTGGCGGCGGCTTCGTCAACTCGCCGCGCGCGACCACGAATTCAGCGCGGGTCGGCTGCACATTGCCTGATTGATCCCACGCCCGGCTCAGCAGCGTGGCCGGACCACCGTTCCATCGCCACGGCAAACGGAAACGGGTGAAGGCCTTGCTCAATACCGGCTCTTGCAGGGCGGCCTGGGCCCAGCTTTGGCCGCCGTCAGCGGAAACCATTACTTTCTCGATCGGGCCGGTGCCGGAATAAGCGATACCCGAAATCTCGTAGAGGCCGGGCCCCTTCAAGGTGTGGCCGTGCGAAGGATAGGTGATGAAGGATTTGACCTCCTGCAGGAAATAAAACCGGTAGGCCTTGCCGTTCGGCAGGATCGGCGAATAGGTCCGCGCCTCATACATGCTCAGCGCGGGCTGTTCCACGAGCTTGATGCGACGCAGGAACTTGACGTTCATGTTGCCCTCGTAGCCGGGCAGCAGCAGGCGCATCGGGTAACCGTTTCCGGGCATGAGGCGCTCGCCGTTCTGGTAGAGCACGATCATGGCGTCATCCAACGCCTTCTTCATCGGGACGCTGCGGCTCAGATGCGGCGAGTCCGCGCCCTCCGCGATGAACCATTTCGCACGGGGGTCAATGCCGGTTTCCTCGAGCAAGGTCGAAAGTTTGACCCCGGTCCACTCCGCGCAGGAGGCGAGCCCGTGCAGGGCCTGCACGGTCTCCTGCAGCGGCTCGGGAGAAAACATCGGGGCGCTGTTGCCGCCGCATTCGACAAACGCCACCCGCGAGATCATGGGATAGCGCGAGAGTGTTTCGAGCGTGAACTCCAGCGGCTGCTTCACCAGGCCATGAATCACGAGCCGGTGCTTATCCGGATCGATGTCGGGGATCCCGCCATGATTGATGGTGAAATGCAGCGCGTTCGGCGTGGTGGTGCCCTCGAGCAGATGATGCGGCGTGCGGGCATGGGAATTGCGCAGCTCATTCTTGGGATTGCTCAGCGTGCGCACCACCTTGGCCTCGAACTTCGACCGCACCTGATAGGGTAGCGTCCGGTCGCCGAATTCAAGGCTCCATGGATCGTCGGTGAGCGGTTGTGCGGGCGGTTCGGCGCCCGCCGCTGACGGGCCAATGCCCGCCCCGATCGCGCCCGCCAGCGCCATGCCGCGCCCCAGCAATGCGCGGCGGTCGAGCAACCCGTTCCCGGCCGCGGCGTCCAAAGCCTCGCCACGTGCCTTGCGATCCCTGGATTTCGACATCCCGACCTCCCCTTGCGTGCGGACGTTATTGGTCGCCCTTTTGCTCACTGCGCCACGGTAGCTGTTTGCGATATGACCGTCTACATCCGGCGGACCGGCACACACAGGGCGTCGGGCGGATTAGGCCAACGGGTCGGCGCAAGGCGCGGCCGGTTGATAAACTCCGCGGCGTCTCGACGGATGGCCACAGCGTCGTTCTTTCCCCCTCATCCTTCGAGACACGGAAGGCCGCTCCTCCAGCGATAACGGCGAAGCCGTTACGCGGGGACGAGGACCTCCGCCTACGGGTTGAAAGTCTGTCTTATCGCCTCGGCGTTTTCGTGCACCGCTTTGTTGGCAAGGCTCAGGAAAATCGGGATAGCGACGATCAACAGCAAGATCATCACCAGGCGCGTGCGGCTCACAAGGGGCTTTCGGCGCTTGATGTCATGGACGTTTGAGCGGTCGCGGTCCTGTTGGTTTTCCATCACTGCCGCCGGTGTACGCGTTGGCCCTGCTCAAACCCGATCGATCAAATAAACAGCATCCGCCCGCCGAAGGCCGCCCTACTCCGCTGCCTCTCGAACATACCGCGCGCTCGGCGTCCGCATCGTCACCAGCTCTTCCGCCGCGGTCGGATGCAATGCCATGGTCGCGTCGAAATCAGCCTTGGTCGCCTTCATCTTGATGGCGATGCCGAGCACCTGCACCATTTCGGCGGCGCCGTCGCCGACGATGTGGCAGCCGAGGACGCGATCGGTGGTAGCGTCGACGACCAGTTTCATCAGAACCCGGGTGTCACGGCCCGACATCGTTGCCTTCATCGGCCGGAAGCTCGCCTTGTAGATATCGACATGGCTGAATTGCTCGCGCGCCTGCGCTTCCGTCAGTCCAACCGTGCCGACCTCCGGCTGCGAAAACACCGCGGTCGGGACATCCGCGTGATCGACCTGAACCGATCGCTTGCCGAACACCGTATCCGCGAACGCGTGACCCTCGCGGATTGCGACCGGCGTCAGGTTAAGGCGGTGGGTGACGTCGCCGATCGCGTAGATATTCGGCGCTGAGCTGCGTGAAAAGCCATCGACGGCAATGCCGCCATTGTTCGGATTGGTGGCGACGCCGGCCTTGTCCAGCCCGAGCCGCGCGACATTGGGATGCCGGCCGATCGCGAACATCACCTGATCGGACGCGACGCTCGAGCCGTTCGACAAATGTGAGGTGAATTCCTTGCCGTGCTTGTCGACCTTGCTGACGGTGCAGCCGGTCAGGATGGTGATGCCGTCCTTTTCCATCTCGCTGCGCACATGGGCGCGGACGTCCTCGTCGAAACCGCGCAGCACGTTTTCGCCGCGATAGACCACCGTCACGTCGGAGCCGAAGCCGGCAAAGATGCAGGCGAATTCCAGCGCGATGTAACCGCCGCCCTGAATCAGGATGCGCCTCGGCAGTTCGGCCAGATGGAAGACCTCGTTCGAGGAGATCACGTGTTCGATGCCGGGGATCGCCGGCCCGTGGTTCGGCGCGCCGCCGGTCGCGATCAGAATAACTTTCGCGCGGACCGCCTCGCCGGTAGCGAGCCGCAGCGTATGGGCGTCCTCAAGCACCGCGCGGGTCTTGATGACGCGCGCGCCGGATTTTTCCACATTGGCGGTATAGGCCGCCTCCAGCCGCGCGATCTCCTTGTCCTTGTTGGCGATTAAAGTGGGCCAGTCGAAGCTCGCCGAAGGGATGGTCCAGCCGAAGCCCGCCGCGTCCTCGATCTCGTGATGGACGTGGGACGCATAGACCAGGAGCTTTTTCGGCACGCAGCCGCGGATCACGCAGGTGCCGCCCATCCGGTATTCTTCGGCGATCATGACCCGCGCACCATGGCCGGCGGCGATCCGGGCGGCGCGAACGCCGCCCGATCCGCCGCCAATGACGAACAGATCGGTGTCGAACTCAGCCATGTCAGCCTCGATCAGGATCGGATGACGAAGTCAGAGGGCCCTATCAGATGTCCTTGCCGCGCTTGTGCATCTCGGCGCGGAACTGGGCACTGACGACCTGGGAAAATGCCTGCCCCCATTGTCTCATATAGGCGATGCTGGCTTGAATGGCCTGAGGCTCCGCCGAGAGCAGTTTCTGGCCCAGCGGCGACTTGTAAAACGTGACGAGGTCCTTCAACTCCTGCTCGGTGAACGCGTCGGCGTAGACCTTCGCCATGCCGTCGCCGATTTCCTTCTCGCGGCCGGCAAGGCTCTGCGCGACGATGACCGCAACCTCGTTGAGATCCTTCTGATAGTTGAGGTTGTTCTGCAACAAATTGGTCTTGGTTTGCTCCACGACGCTGGGAACGGCCTGCGCGTACATGGCGCTCGCATTTTTCATCGTCAGGATTTCCTTCGCCGCCGCGATGGCGGCGGGCGAAGCCGGCGGCTTGGCCGGAGCCGGCTGTTGCGCACCCGCCGGGACGACGGCCAGCGCCAGTCCTGCCGCGAGGCCCGCGGCCAAAAAGATTCCTGATAGGCTCTTCATTCCAAGTCTCCTCACTTGCGGCGTTAGCGCCGTTCAATAACCCGAATTCCCTGAGAGCCTGCCAACATCGCCGTACTGGCAAGACCGATGAACAGTCCGTGCTCGACGACGCCCGGAATTGCGCTCAGCAATCCCGCCAGATGCTGAGCCCTGGATATGCGGCCAAGATGGGCGTCGACAATCCAGTGGCCACCGTCGGTGACAAAAACGTGGCCATCGCTGCCCTTTCGGACCACCATTGGCCCGGAAACGCCATTTTCGGCAAATGCGATGCGGATGGCGCGCTGCGTCGCCGCCAGTCCGAACGGGATGACCTCGATGGGTAAGGGAAAGCGACCGAGCGCCTCGACCCATTTGGAGTCGTCCGCGATCACGATCATGCGGTCCGACGCCGCGGCGACGATCTTTTCCCGCAGCAATGCGCCGCCGCCGCCCTTGATGAGATTGAGATCGGGATCGATTTCGTCGGCGCCATCGACGGTCAGATCGAGCCGATCGATCTCATCCAGCGTGGTCAGGGGGATACCGCATCGTAAGGCATCGGCCCGGGTCGCTTCCGATGTCGGCACGCCGATGACGTCGAGCCCGGCGCGGACCCGCTCGCCCAGCAATTCGACAAAATGCTTGGCGGTCGAACCGGTGCCAAGGCCGAGTTTCATGCCATCCCGCACCAATTCGAGCGCACGACCCGCCGCCTGCCGTTTCAATTCGTCCATATTCACGCGTAAACCACGTCCCC
>Ga0210396_10006848_pt1 | contig 10893 bp, 20 predicted proteins | sample IncBWH17OmetaG_FD_155466 | JGI IMG/M metagenome (GOLD analysis project Ga0210396, IMG submission 155466) | Forest soil microbial communities from Barre Woods Harvard Forest LTER site, Petersham, Massachusetts, United States - Inc-BW-H-17-O ... | reverse complement strand
TCCAAAGGCTAATGTTCATTTGGCTCCGTTTTCTGTGTGCTTGGTGCCTTTATCTTGTGTACTCTCGCTAGGTGCCACGAGCTGCTTTCGAAGTGAGATGCTTCCGACGTGCTCGCTCATTCGAGTATGTCCCCGTTTCGCATTGCACGGATCAGGTCGAGGGTTTTTTCTAGTCCTGCTGCCGATAGATGATCCATTTGCCTGCGTATCACCATTTCGAGTGCCTTACGACACTTAACACACTTTACCTTTTTCTCTGTGGGGATCATTACTCGATGACCCTCATAGAGAGCAGATATGTTGCATAGGGTGACCGGGGAGCTTGGGTCATGGATTAGGTGGACATTCTCCGATATGGTTCCCATATACCGGAGGTTGACGACGTGCTGCATTATTCTGTCGCCTCAGCGTCCAGGAATCGGTTTGTTGTGTGAGTTACTGGATTTCTTGAGGTTCGCGTTGCCCTTTGTCTGTCACTTGTGCGGGCAGCGCGATTTCTGGCAGCATTAGCGCGCCTGTCACGCTTTACATGCTTCATTGGTTTGGCGTCTCTGGCAACGATCGTAAACGAGCGGAATTCTTCGGGGATTTCTCGCTTAAGATCGAATGCTTTGAGTAGTTCGGCTGGCGGGGGATCGAATGTATAGCGTATGCCGTCTTCCCCGTCTTCGGGGACTGAGAAGCAGACAGCTTCTTTATCAGCTGTGACGTAGAGTGCTTCGGGGATTGCGCGCTGAATACTGCGGACTACCGCACAAGCCCAGCGGTTTTGCTGTTGAGCCCAGTTCTTGTCATCGTCGGTTATGTTGACAAGTAGGGCTGATCTGGCCATTTTACATACGCTCCTTATTCCGTAAACTCTGCGTCTACAGGCTGGTGAGTTTCTTTCTCCAGCCATTCGACATACTTGGGGTCATATCCGCGTGCTTTTGCGACTTCTGCGGGAGTTCTAGCAGTTTCGCCGTTCTTCTTTGGTGCCATTAGCTCGCGCACTATGTCGGTAAGTCCCTGACCTTTATTGCAGGGTCCGCAGGTATCGACGCGAGTTGCGTGCTTTCCTGCCTGAGCGTCAACAAAGTTGACCTGCTCGGTGAATACGGTCCTACCAGGGTCATTTGCGCTGAATGGATGGTTTCCCCGGTCGCACCAGAGCATTTCGCTCACGTTATTCCCTCTGTCCTTCTTTTATTGAGTAGGTTTGGGTCTACACGGTTATGTATGTTTCTTTCGCGGGGATCGTCGGCTGCGACACATTCCTCAAATCCCGCACATTGCTGGTGTCCGCACCAGGGGCCGTTTATCCTCTCGTATTCTTGCCTGACAGCCGATCCTTTCGGATATAGAGTGTCGTATTCCTCTTTTCTCATCGACAGACTCGCGTTCCCAGGATAGTGGTGCAGTTAATTGAAACCCACAAGGCTCTCAGTAGCACGATTCCTAGGAGCAACGCGAGGATGGATAGGACGGCATACAGGACAGCCTTCATATCCGGTCCTTGTGGGGATGATCCCGATTCCGGCGCATCGCTGGCAGAAGTGCCGTCTTTCGGTGCAGTCTCGTTTGGGGGTGATTGGGCAGTCATAGTTACTCCTGACGTGTTTTGCTGTCATTTATATTGCCTTTGCTGCCAGGTCGGCGAGGAATGCAGCGATGAACAGCATGGCTCCGAACGCGATAAGGGCCTTGATTATCTTGTCTTTAGTTAGCATGTTAATCTCCGAACGGCCATTGAGGGATACTGAACTGAATATTCTTCCTGCGGGCGAAATTCTCGACCTTCACTTTGAATTCGTCGTGCCAGGCGAGTTGCTTGCGTTCCAGTTCGAGGGGTGAGACATTCCGAATCCCGGAGTAATGTATCGATTGTGCAAGAGCAATGTTTCCGGCACAGATGGCGTCTTGCAGAGCATCGTGAGTGGGAATAGACAGACCATAGCGGGCAGCCATTTCACATTGTCGCATGTAAGGCGCCGTGAATACTGGAACATTTTTCTGAAAATGGCGATCCAGGACAAGCGGGTCGATGATATGAAGCCCATCCATATCGAAATCAAGGTGAAAACGTGCAATTTCCCTCCTGAACATGGTGAAGTCGAAGGGCGAATTGAACGCCACTACCGGACAGTTAGCCCTGATTGACCTGCGGAACAGGGCAATGAGATGCTGCATGACTGGAAGCGAATCTTCGCCTTCTTTCCATCGCTGCTCATCCGTGATATTATGTATAGCTACCGCTTCTGGCTCACTCTCACGCTTAGTATTAAGTAGCCAGTCAAATGACCATACGTGCTGCCCTTTGACGAATACCGCAATTGCAGCCTGGATGATTCTGTCATTGTCGAAATCCAGTCCCGTTGTCTCCGTGTCAAACGCTACGAATGACCTATTAGGCCAGAACAGGTGCCGTTCCATGATTCCGCCTATGCTTAGGGCAAATGCCGTGAGGGCCGGTTGCCGGCCGATGCTGAGAGAGCAATATCTTTTCCTCACCAACGGTCATGTAGTTATCCGGACACTCCTGACACTCCCTGATTATGACGGCTTTCTTGTTGGTGTTCATGGCTTCGGCCCTTTCACATGCACGAACAGGGCGATAATTGAGCCTATTGCAGTTACTAGTCCAGTGATAGCGATGATTAGCGCAGTCCAGTTCATCCTATTGCCAAACTTGAGCCTGGTTCCTGATATCCGTAATGCTGAAAGCATACAAGCTGGTTTACCGGCATGCTGTTCCAGGTGACTAGCCGCATGGTTTCAGCAATACGCGGGACAGGCACCACGATTTCCTTAAATGCGATGCCTTTATCCTCTTGTGCTTTCTGTTCCTTGAACATCAGGTCAACACACACCTGACAATGCAAGGTCTGCGGCAATGGGCTTTCCATTCTTGTTTTCTCTTTCCTTTCGCTGAGTCGGCGGCAGGCCGAGAATGTCGAGGATACAGCGCGAGACAATTCCTTCTGGCGTTACGACCTGAGCGGTTCCTTCCTGGAATTCGGTGAGAACCTGGATTATCTCACGCTGCGGAATATTTTTGTGGTTGATACCGCAGGCGTAGCATGGTACGTAAGCCATAATGTCCCTTCCTTGAAGCCAATCTGGACGAGAGGGCAGTGGAAATTCACTCCTATTAGCCGCTGTTTCCTCGGCCAGGTGGCTATATGAACCGGACGGAGCCGGGATGTTATCGGGTTGATCCGGCATTTCCACTGCCCTCTCTATCCATTCCCGTTATTCCGAATCGTCTGAGGATGCGCTCTCAGCTTCGGCGGGAAGTCCTGTAACTTGGGTCCTACGTGATACAACGCAGAATGGAATTCGAACCTTCCCGTCTGGCAAAGGAAGTTTAGGCAAAGGCTTCCGCTGAATCTTGCCCACTACGAGCTTGAGAGAATGCAGTGCAGCAGCCTTGCCAAGCTGGAAAAGAGCCTCTTCCTCAAATTCCTTGGAAATGACCCAGCCCTTAACAGGCATGTAATTCCAGTTCTTAGGCTGACCCTCCGCATCCCATTCCTGCTTAATTTCCAGGACTCGGGCATCGACTGCAATCTGCTGAGCACTGCGCTCAATTCGCTGCCGCTTGAGGAATCCGCGGGTATCCTCAGCGATATCCTCCATAGCATATTCGCTATTCGGGATGACCTTATGCTCCTTAGCAGGCTGACCGGCCTTTCGGCCGCGCTTTCCGCGAATAGCGGCTTCGCTGCCCGGCGTGTTCGGGCGCACGGTGGAGGTTCCGCCCGGCACTGCTGGCGGCGCGGTTGGTGCTGGTGACGACACTTGCTACCCCTTAGAACGGTGGTTGTTCTGACGTGCTCAGCGTAGCACGTTTGTCATAGTATGTAAAGTTCCCGCGTCCGTCATTCACCACAACAAAATGCTTTTTCCTCATTGCGTGGCGGATTCCGAAGCTTTCGGTTCCGATTTTCCCTCGTCCGCGAAGATGGTACGTACAGTCCTGACAGACAGCTTCATATTGTGGCATTCCTCACACTCACAATGACTAGTGATTGTGCCGATAGCTGTTTCATTAGGGCCTAGAATTCCCTGCGTTCCGCAGTGATGTCCGCATAGTTCATTGAGAGGCATCGCGTTTCACCAGCCTAGCCTGCATGTCCATAAGTTCCGGGGTATTCATGATTGCTAGCATTGTGCTGAGAGAGGGCTTTATCCGATGGAGTAGTCCATCGAAAACCAAGAAAGCGCCGCACCCTCCGCACATGGATATATCCCCAGGCACAGGTGGTCTTACCAACCTCATTTCGAGGCTGTTCATCTGAAAGTCGTCGTTTAGGAGTTCCTTGCATTTCCAGCACCTGTCCTCTACATCTCCCAGATTCCCCATTTATCTTCTTCCATCAGGACTCGTCTAGCAGAATATTCACCCTCAAGACCATCCTCTTTTCCGAGCCAGGGAAGGTAATGTGGATATGATTGAAGTTCTTTTGGAGGTACGGGCATGAGTGCGTGCAATGCCTCAGTGAAACCATATCCTTTTCGGCATGCGGAGCAAGAGCGGACGGTATGAATGCGCTTGCCAGTACCCCCAAAGGATATATTCCGCGGCTCGTCGATCCAGTGTCGCCACTCATTTATTCTTCCTCGGAGCGCAAGTCCAAAACCCAGGAAACTATGCTGCTCAACCACGATTTCTTTTCCGCTAGCGACAGTTTCGAAAATTCGATTGAAGTCGAGGCGCTTACGGGGGATTCCTCGTGTCTTCGGAGGCAGCCAGTTTCCTTCTTTGTCCCTGAGCCAGTAGATACCGTTCTGTACATAAAACAGACCCGTGTATTCCGTACATTTCCACTGTCCAAGTTTCTTACCTTCACCATTGGGCAAGCCTCGGAAGGGAACGAGAGACAGGATTCCGTCTGTATCGATGGAGACGACGGGGTTTTGGGCGTTCGGCCCCGCTCGAAGGCTTCTAGCTGCTGCGAAGACCATTGACCTGCATTCACTTGTTACTGCTCCTGCCCATTCGAGTTGGTGCCATTTCGGGGGCCCTTCATATCTTTCCCATCCGGTTCGCTGGGCGACCTGCCCATAGATGCTATTAGGCCCCAATTTGAAAGCGATTTGCGTGGGATCACCCGCTTGCTGCATTCTGAGGCGTTCCAGATATAGTTCCTCGATCCATGCAAATGGAAAAGATCCATTATCCTCAAATACATACGATTCGAGAAACTCGCAGTTAGGATCGGAATAGACCATCCCAGCCTCAGCCGCGTGTACCCATCCCTCGGTAGCCGCAGGAAAAGATATGTTCCCGGCCTTTTCACGATGTGGCAGGGGCATAGGGGCAGTAGAAATCGGCGCCCGATAAGAAACTCGGTACATACCAAGCCGAATATCGCTGGGATTAGCACTTGGTCGCCCCAGTTCGTGCATCCACTTCCCGCTGTGCAAATCCGGCAATCTAGAGAGTGAGTAGGGGTAGGCTGAGTTGATGTCAGCGGAGTATACGGGTCCGTCATAAAATCCAGCCATGAACGGCTCGAAGCGACCTCCGAAATAGGAATATCTCGCGGCTTTGAGGATTTCATCTGTGCTGCCCCGATCCATTATTTCTTGTGTGTTGTGTTTCCTGAGAAGATAGCTTGCAATGGCACCGGGTCCGTGCCAGCTAGTGATGAATATCCCTGCACTATGGAGGATTCTCCTGAATTCCTCCATGAGAGATACCATGAGCACCAGTTCAGTTTCCCAATAAGGCTCGATGAAACTAGGAATGTCATCATACTGAAAGTCTGGTCGCTCTCCTTTACCAGCATCAATACGACCGATTTCCTCCACAGATCCAATTCCGTATTCTCTGAGGACGGCAGCAAGTCCCTTACCGAAAAATGAGAAAACGTCGAATACCTGAATAGTCGTGCGGTGTTTAGGTCGCCCATAGCCTACCCTGAACCATTTCCTGGGAATGTACTCGATGTCGAAGCCATTCCATCTTACTCGGTTGAATTTTCTGAGGACTTGGAGCGCCGGGACCGGGAGATTCCGAAGTACCATGTTGACGTCATATCCGAAGGCAAATCCGAAATGTATAGCTTCAGGACATTCAGTTTCAGTTTCCAGAAGAAGGGAAAGACAGTCCATCGTCGTGAGATTATATGAGCGAATCCTCCATCCGCGCGACGAACCGAATAGGCTGTAGGGATGGTCAAGATTGTCCGTTTCCTCATTTGCTACCGCTTCTCCGTCCCATGCGACAAATGGCCTAAGGCCGGCTTCTCCCGGCACCACCAGATTGCCACTGGTTGTTGTCTCCCATTGCGTACCAAATCTGAAGTCTGAAGTCATTGACTGCATTACAGTTCCCGCAGACTCCCCACTGGCAGATAGGCGAACTAGGGCAATGGTTTTTCAGGTGAACGCTGTCGCATCGCTGACATACAGCAGTGGTTAGGTCCATTATGCTGAGTCCACTTCTGAGTAAAGTTCCCGGTATTCCCGCCAGAAGCCGAGTGCCCTGAACAGGTTCTCAGGCATGTATGTAAGGTCGAGAAACTTGTCACGATAGTAGTCTAGTTCCTCTTTGGAGTAAACTCCGAATGTCAGCCAGCCTTGCTTGAATAGCTCTCTGGCCTGATCGTCCTCGTCCTCATTCAGATAGGGGACGGAGGGTATTTCGTTGTATATGGAGCGCCAGGCTTCATCTTTGAAATACTGGTATTGCTCGTCAGACCAGTCCCGGAATGCCACTTCATTTTTCCCCTATTCCGAGCCTAGCGGGCGGGAGCCGGTTAACCGGGTTGCCCTTCGGGAGACACCCGCCCGCTAGGAGTCTGGTTTTACAGGTCGAACTTCCAGGTCGGAGTCATTTCCTCACGGAAAGCCAGGGGATAGGCCACCGTGTCGTCAAGGTCGGCCCTCTTGATTACCTTTCTGCTGCGAGTATCGTAGAATGAGGTACGGTTTCGCCGCAGTCCGCCGGGGACAAAGAGCCCGGCTGTAGATGTCCGCATGACGCCAGATTCGGGGTCCTTTTCCTCCCTGACATCTGTTTCCTTGCGAAGCTGGCCGTACATGCCAATCTGCGCTGAGTCGTTGACAATGAACTTACCGGCGCCGCTGATAACGTGCATTGCGACAAATTCGCCGAACACCGGGTTGTCGTTGTCGTCGAGGACAACCTGCCCGTTCTCGTCTTTCTTCGGGTCGCGGTTAGCATAGAAATGCCATTGCACGACCATCAGACGGCCGCTGGGTCCCTCATGCTTAGCACACCATTCAGCCTTTTCAGCTGCATTAACGAGGACATAATCCCCGGCGGTGGCCTGTGAGTGTGTTTCGATCTCATGCTCGGCAAAGTAGTCGAGCATTTCCTCTGGACTCTGGATATTCTGGGTGGCCCACTCGATTAGCTCGGTGACCTTCCCATCCTTGTTTACCAGGTCCTTTGCTGCCATTCCAGAAACCGCCGAGGTTTCCGCCGCTTTGGCTGCCATTCGTGCTACCCTTCGGCTAGTGGTGATCTTGGACCCCCAGCCTAGCAGAGCACCAAGATCATCGGTAAACTTCCCTTATCACAGTTTCATCACAATTAATTCGAGGGGAAATGACGCATAGCCACTACTATATCTCCGATCCTGATGGGGAAGCCAACATTGGCGGCAATCCAGGCTCAACTCTGGAAAGACCGCAAAGGGATCATCTGGTTCCAGATGCCGATAAAACGTTTGCCTTTCTCGCCCATCTGACCAGTGAGCTGCATGACCTGAAAATGTTCCTTTCCAAGGATACCCTCGATGTCGATGAATGGTCACTACCCGGCACTCTGACGCCGGTAGCTCAGACGGTCTACAACACGCAGAAACAGTATTACAAGCCTATCGTGGTGGATTACATTCTGGCAGTATTCCCGGTTGCCACGACTTCCGCGACATTGCAGCTTGGCCCGCGCCTTATCCCGATCAGCAACCTGGCATCTGGCGTATTCATTGCAGATGTCAAGCTACAGCTTGAATGGGACGATGCACGTCAGCTGACTATTGCCCCCGGCGGCCTCGCCTATCTCGAAATCATGGGACATTGCGATGCCAGAGAGATTGACAGAAAGTGAATAGACCGCTAAAGAACGGAGTTCTTGGTCGTGACTGAGCCAAGTCCGGAAGCAGTCGCGGCGGGAGAAGCCGCCGCAGCCGCCGTAACAGGCGTCGAAAACACAGAGGCATTGCAGGAAGCCGTAGTTGATGCACAGGTATCTGCATCAATTGCAGCAGGTGAGGCTCAAGTTGCCGAGGAAACAGCAGAAATCGCAGCTGAAACTGCCGTCGTCGGAACCGTCATTGCCGCCTCTGCCGCTGAAACGGCGGAAGTCGCGGACGCGAAAGCAGAAGAAGCGAAGTCAGAAATTGCTCAGCTACGAGACGAAACCCGGGAAGGCTTTGCCCAAATTCAGGCTGGGATCGAAAGAATACTAAACCCACCGGCCCCGCCTGAGCCGGAAACGACCGTAGAGGAAGTAACCACAGATGACGGCGGAAGCGGAAGTTCAGGAAATTCAGTGGGTAAGTCCGACGCTGCCGATTCCGGAAATGCCGGAACCAGTAGGGAAACACCACGCCCCAGAGGTTTCCACGGAAAGCACAGAAGGTGACCATGAGCCCCGCATTCCGGAGGACGCGGGAATTCCCGATGTTGAAGCCAGAATTCCCCCTAGCAGCCCGCGAGGAAATGTACGCACCGGCGGACGCCGAGCTAAGACGGCAATATCCGCACCTGCTCAGCCCAAGTCCGATTCGAAGAAGAGTCCCCCGAAATTCACTGCTCCCAGCTTTTCGGAATGGCACGAATACCTCTCCGACTTCGCCATCAAATGGGTCTGCCGGGCATACATTGCTTTCGTATTTCGTGGCATTGATCGCTACGAGCTACTGTCTACTGCGGATAACGCAGCTTTGGAACCGGATGAGGAATTCCTATCAGATATCGCAAAGCCAATCGCGCATCTGGCAGGACGCAGCAAGTCAGCCGGAAAATACGGCCGACTCATCATGGACTCATCCGACGGAATCGCAGCCCTAATTCAGCTGACAATGTGGGGCAACCGGGTAAGCCGGATTGCTAAGAAAGCACGACAAGAAGAAAGGCGCCGTAATGGTGTTGTCATCCCCGGAGAAGTCATCAGTGAAGAGCCGAGCGGAGAAAGCGTACCAGAGCCGCCACTCTACGCCCGCCCAGGTTTCCACGCAAACGGACACGGATTCAATTAGCATTGACGACTATTACGACTTCTCCCCTGATCGGGACATCATCCAGCGAGTCCGGTACGTATTCGACCAGATTCTAGGAATGATGCCCAAGCAGGCCGAAAAAGATGTTCGATTCACTATGATGAAAACGTTCATGTATGAGTCCCTCAAAGACCTGGCCCGCGTCCCTGATCCGCAGATTGTCCAGATGACAGGACAAATGGCTAACGCTTTGCAGTTTGTGGCTAACGGTACAATGGCTGAACTTCACGAAATGCTAGAGGAAAATGCCGGGGATTAGCGAGATCGCTCCGAAGAAAGGCGAGAGGGCCCTCATTATCGGGGGCACTCGCTCTGGCAAGTCCACCCTCATGGACCACTTCATGCGGGAAATGGTGAGACAGCGGCCTAATATCCAGATACTACTACTGGACACAAAGCCGCGCTTTCGAACGGAAATTGAGAGATATGGTCCTCAGAACAGACTGGCTAGGGAATCTGCTAAACACTACAAGGATTGGGAATCTGGCCCTGTCATCCCGTATTCAGTTCGTGTGGATATACATGCAGATAAACCTCTAGAAAGATTCTGGCGTGCCGACAAATACGAGAAATTTCGGGTTGCTGTTGCTCAGTCTGAGTTGCCAACTGAGCGTGGCCGTTTGCTTGAAATCGCTGATGACTGGTATAACATCAGGCAACAGAAATCTGATCGCGTATTGGCCGTGGATGAGCTATTGGACCACTATCATCGCAACTCACTATCAATCCATGCTAGTCGAGATGTCCCGCTGAAAGTCGTAAGAGCCGGGGGTGAGAGAGGATTCGGCGCACTGTATGGGGCGCAGCGTCCGAAAAGGGTTGCCGCCACAGATTGCCGAGGAACTATCCGTACTCTATCTGTTCCATCTTCGCTATCAGGGGGACATCAAATATTTGTGGGATATGGGAATGCCGACAGATATTGTGCCGCCTGGCGAGGAATCAGGGGACTACGCTTTCCACGTAATCCGTATCCGGCCTGGCGGAAAGTGCGAATTCGACCGCACCTGTCGCCTTGTCCTGGATGAATCATATCTATCTCAGCTATCCGATACGTAGGGGGAGAAAATGGTAGCAGAAACGCGTGAGGAATTCGACCTGGAATTCCCGCCTGGGAGCCAGAAGCGGCAGGAGGAAATCTGGCGCAGGGAAAAGCTGGAAACGGCCACACCGGAGCCAGTTGCAGAAGTGCCGGTAGTTACGACAGATCAGGTTCCGGAATCGGTATGGAGGGGGAATGGCTGACAAGCTCAAGAAGCTCGATAAGCCGATCATTTTCGCGGTATCCATCACTCTCGTAGTGGTGGGCATGATTTCATTGTGGTCTTGGGCGGCCGTTTCCTGGAATATGCCAGGTCCGCTTAGTGCTCTCAAGGGGGGAGTGGTAACATCATGAAGGACTTCCACAAGGCTATTGGCGCTGTTATCGTCATCGTCGTGGCTCTTTACGTCTTTCACCTGATGACTGCACATCAGGGAATGTCACTTACGGGCGGATTGGGGACCAAGTAAATGCCGAATTCTCCTCAGACGGCTGCCGCACCGGGTAGCATGTATGGAGTGCCCGGTATTACTCAGCGTTTTGAGCAGCCGGACACAACGCAGGATTCGGTGACTGCCCTGTCATCGTCTGCCTTTGTCCCCTGGAATAACG
>Ga0210396_10006847_pt1 | contig 10894 bp, 9 predicted proteins | sample IncBWH17OmetaG_FD_155466 | JGI IMG/M metagenome (GOLD analysis project Ga0210396, IMG submission 155466) | Forest soil microbial communities from Barre Woods Harvard Forest LTER site, Petersham, Massachusetts, United States - Inc-BW-H-17-O ... | reverse complement strand
GCGCCGCTGGCCGCTGGGCTTGTAGCAGTGATGGACGTGGATGAGCTGACGGTGACCTGCGTGGCCGCGACCGCGCCGAACTTGACGGTCGTGCCCGACAGGAAGCCGGTGCCGGTGATCGTCACCGTGGTGCCGCCCTTGGCCGGTCCCGAGGTGGGGTTGACGCGGGTGATGGTCGGTGTCGAGGACGGCGCGGTGTAGGTGGTGCTTCCCGCCGCCACACCAGTCCAGCCGGATTTGATGCCGCCGTAGAGAGTCCCCACAGAGGTTCCGGTCACCGGTGCGGAGATCGGTGCACCTGTGTTGTTGACGATCGTCACCTGGTTGTTCTGGAGGTAGCCGCTCACCTTGCCTGCGGCCAGAGCGTTGCTCCAAGCCTGTTGCTCTGCCAGCAGGGCGCCGCTCTGGCTCTCGGTGAGCTGGACGATCGGTGCGCTGGTGTTGAAGTACAGGCGGTATTGCGCCAGCAGGGTGTTCAGGACGTTGTAGAGGATGCCGTCGCCGGCGATGTTCGTCTGGTGGAAATAGTGCGGGCGGGGATCGTTGCCCATCACGTGCCCGAACATGTTCGTGGCCGCGCTTTCCACGATCTGCTGGAAGGTGGCCGGCGTCGACTCGCAGGTGGTTACCGCGGTGTTGACGCAGACCCCACCGAGCCACGGGGGCAGATAGAGCGTGTTGTACTCATCGACCTCCTGGGCCTGGGTGGCGACGTTGTAGTAGATGTTCTCCGGATAGCGCGGCACCGCCTGGGCCGGTCCGTCGGTGAATGTCGCTCCGGCGGGCAGCTGTGAGCTGTTCACTTCAAGCGGGTTCGAGGGGTACGGCTTGGATGCGTCCGAGCCGAAGTACTTGATCCCGCTGTCGCTCAGCGCAGCCGCGAACACCGGGTTCTGCGCGTAGGGGTTCTCGGTCGCCCCGTTCACGCTTGACGGTGTGGCCGCTTCGCCCGCCGACGGTCCGGTGGTGTCGGTGAATGACACCTCGACTGCGCCGGTGTTGGTGAACGAAGGATTGGGCGGCGGCACCGTGGCGATCAAAGCCCACGGATTGCTTGCTCCCGCTACACGCCTGTAGACCTTGTAGCCGGTGGCGTGACACACAGCCTGCCAGGTGAGCGTGGTCGAGTTCGCTCCACCAGCGCCGCTGGGGATGGCGGTCGTTTCAGACGCCGTTGACTCGCCGTTGGAGGAGGTGTCGCTGACCGCGTATTCGTAGCTGCCTGCGGGCAGCGCTCCGCCATTTTCGGACACCGATGCGGTGTCGATGTCGGGTGGATCGACCGTGCCTGGGTTTCCGGGCACGAGATTCGCCAGCCCGGAGTGCTCGCCCGTGACGACCTCAGCCGGGTTGGTGGAGAATCCGTTCTTCTTGGCCCAGGCCGTGTTGCTCTGGAACTCGGTGTCGGTGTAGGCCTGGGTGGCGCAGTCGAGGTTCGGGTGATCGTAGGTGTGACTGAGCCAGTAGAAGTTGGTGGAGAACTTCTTGAACTCGGTGAGCAGTGGATCTGAGCCGGCGTGTTCGGCCGCGTATTGATCGCTGCCGCCGCCGTTGAAGAGCATGCCCAGCGTGATCCCGTTTTCCTTTGACCAGGCCGCTGCCTTGTCGACGTCTGCGGCGGTCATTCGGATCGAGTCCGCAGGGTTGTAGTCGGTTGTGTGGGTGCTCGGGCTCCAACTGTCATCGGGCAGGAAGATGTCGTCGATGTTGACCGCGAGGTAGTTGCGCTGGTCGCCGAGGAACACACCCCGCGTGACCCAGTTGAGCTCGCCGTGGCGCAGCAGCTGACTCTGTGACTGGCCACTGTTTCCGTCGAAGGTCTGAACCAGTTCCTGGGCACCGCTCGGGCGCGTGTAGACGCCCACCAGCGAGGAACTGTTCGGGCCGGTGAGCAGTGTGTCGAAGTTCGTGGTGCTGAGTGGCGTGGCCTGGTAGCCGTAGGTGCCGGTGTCGATCTTCACCGGTCCGTTCAGATAGGGGAACGTCTGCGTGCCGTCGGATGTGAGCGTGCCGACCGTTCCGTCCAGGGGACCGGAGACTGTCGGTGAGTTCAAGCCGTAGGTCGACCCGGGGAAGACATACGCGGTGATCTGGCGTATGCCGAAGGTCTGCTCGTAGCTTTCGAGCGCTTCCCATTCGGTGCTCGACAGAGCTGAGACGCAGGTTTCTTCACACACCACAAGCCCGCCGGTCGCGAGGATCACGGCTTGGTACTTCGCCTCCTGGACACCGCCCGTGAGCGTGCTTGAAAGGGTGGCGGCTGTGATCGGCGTATGTCCCGGCGTGGCGGCGATCGCTTCGAAGGGAACGCCCTCGCGCTGAAGCTCGGCCTTCCAGGCCAGGTAGGAAGGCTCGGTGCCGGTGGCGCCCAGCAGGAGCACCTTCAGGTCGACGCGCGGTCCGCTCGGCGCAGGTGTTGCGCTCGTTGTCGCGGCGGTGGCAGGGACAGTGATCGAGAGACTGATCGCCGCGGCAACGGCGACGGAGGTTACCCATGGTGAGAGAAGTTTTTTCATGGGCCGCATTCTCGTCAGCGGCCCGGGAGCTGGCTATAGGGCATCCGAGTAGATCTCGTTCAGAGATCTGAACGCATCCTTTCCGACACCAGCAGTGAACAGAAGCCGTTCGCGTGAAAATTATTGGTCACATCCGAATAGCCGATGCATTTTGGGTAGGTCTTGTGAGGTTTAATGAGGTAACAGTCAGGATCCAAAGAGGGAATGCACCAGCCTGTCTCACGGGGCAGCGGCGGGCAGGATCGAGCAGGCGGTCGACCTGTTCCAGAGCAAGCGCGTCTCGCGTGTCGATCGGGCCGGCCCGATCGCCCTCGAGCACTCCGCCAAGGGACGCTCGAGCGCCCGTGCGCGTTCCAGACGGCGGCTCGGCGGGCCTGCTCGTAACTGTCCTCTCCGCGCGCGAGCACCGTGCCGTCGTAGGCGTTTGGCATAGTCGCTGCACAATGCTCACCGTCTATGAAAAGCCGACCTGCACGACCTGCCGCAAGCTGCACGCGCTGTTGAGCGAGCGCGGCGTCGACTTCGAGAGCGTCGACTACCACGTGACGGGCATCGGGGAGGACGAGCTGCGCGAGCTGCTGCGCAAGGCGGACGTGGGCCCGCGCGAGCTGCTGCGCACGCGCGAGCCGCTAGTCAAGGAGCTCGGGCTCGACCTGCCCGAGGTCTCTGACGAGCAGCTGATCGCGCAGATGGTGGAGCACCCGCAGCTGGTGCAGCGGCCGATCGTGGTCAGCGGCGAACGCGCTCTGCTGGCACGCCCGATCGAGCGCGTGCTCGAGCTGCTGTGAGCGATTCGGTCGATGCCGGCGGCCCGCGGTCGGCCAGCGCTCACACGCGGGCACGCCACGACGCCGCATGCCAGGAGCTGCCCTTCGAGGACCGCGAGGACTTCGAGGACGCCCGACGAGGGCTGATCGCGAGCGCCCCGAGCCTCGTCCTGCGCGGCGAGGAGGGCCGGGTGGTGTGGGACATGGACAGCTACGCCTTCGTCAGCTCCCAGGAGGAGTCCCCGGAGACGGTCCACCCGAGCCTGTGGCGGATGGCGCAACTGAATGGCATGCATGGACTGTTCGAGGTGGCGAGCGGCATCTACCAGGTGCGCGGCTATGACCTCTCCAACATGACTCTCGTGGAGGGGCGTGATGGCGTGATCGTGATAGACCCCCTCATCTCCATGGAGTGCGCAGCGGCGGCGCTCGCGCTCTATCGCTCCCATCGCGGCGAGCGGCCGGTGAGCGCTGTCATCTACACGCACAGTCACGTCGACCATTTCGGCGGAGTGAAGGGAGTGGTCAGCGAGGACGCGGTGCGTGCAGGCGCCGTGCCGGTGTGGGCCCCGGCGGGGTTCCTCGAGCACGCTGTCTCTGAGAACGTGCTCGCCGGCGGCGCGATGGGGCGGCGTGCGAGCTACATGTTCGCTCAGGGCCTCGCGCGGGGACCGCGGGGGCAGGTGGACGCTGGCATCGGCAAGACCACCTCGAGCGGGAGCGTGACGCTGATTCCGCCGACCCATGAGGTCTCTGTCACCGGTCAGGAGGAGGAGATTGATGGCGTTCCCGTGGTGTTCCAGCTCGTCCCGGACAGCGAGGCGCCCGCGGAGATGAACTTTCACTTCCCCGATCTGCGGGTCCTGTGCGTGGCGGAGAACGCGGTCCACTGCATGCACAACGTGCTCACCCCACGCGGGGCGCTCGTGCGCGATGCGCTGCTGTGGTCGAAGTACCTGGGGGAGGCAGTCGAGCTGTTCGGGGCCCAAACCGACGTGATGTTCGCCCAGCACCACTGGCCCCGCTGGGGCAAAGAGCGGATCGTGGGGTTCCTGGGGCGTCATCGCGACATGTACCGCTACCTGCACGATCAGACCCTGCGCCTGGCAAACCGAGGACTCACCCCGACCGAGATCGCCGCGGAGGTGAGGTTGCCGCCGAGCCTTTCAAGAACCTGGGCGTGTCGTGGCTACTACGGCACGGTCAGCCACAACGTGCGCGCCGTCTACCAGCGCTATCTCGGCTTCTTCGACGGCAATCCCGCTCATCTGGATCCGCTGTCGCCCGCGGACGCCGCCGCCCGCTATGTGCAGCTCGCCGGGGGGATGGAGCCGCTGCTTGACCAGGCGCGGGCCGCCTTCGAGCGGGGCGAGTATCGCTGGGTGGCCGAGCTCTGCTCGCACGCGGTGTTCGCCGATCCCGAGCACCACCCTGCGCTCCAGCTGCAGGCCGACGCGCTCGAGCAGCTTGGATACCAGGCAGAGAGCGCGGTCTGGCGCAACCTCTATCTCGTGGGCGCCAAGGAGTCGCGCGAGGGGCCGCCGAAGGCCGAAGGCGGACGGCGGGTGGCAAGCGCGGATGTCGCGCGAGCTCTCTCGATCGAGCAGCTTTGGGATGCGCTCGGGGCGCGCCTGGACGGGCCGCGTGCGTGGGAGGCGAGCATCGTGACCGGCTGGCACTTCACCGACCTCGGCGAGCGCTGGACAGTGACCGTCGAGAACGGGGCTCTCAGCTCCGTGCGGGGCCGGCTGGACTCCTCCGAGGCGCACGCCACCGTCACGCTCACCCGGGCGGCGTTCGATGCGATGCTGCTGGGGGAGGGCGACCTTGCCGAGCTGTTCGCAGATGGGGCGATCGCCGTTGAGGGCGACGGGGCCAAGCTCGGCGAGCTGTTCGGCCTGCTGGATGAGGGCGATCCGGCGTTCGCAATCGTTACGCCCTGAGGCGCGGCCGTGAGCGCCTGGCCGGTGGGCTCGTCTGGGCTGGCTGGCGGGATCGGCTGGCTCGCGGGACCGCCGGAGCCCGAGGTGGCTCAGCCGACTTCGAGCACGACCTTGCCGAGGGCCCGACGCTCGTCGATCTGCTCAAAGGCCGCGGCGGCCTGCTCGAGCGGGAAGCGACCCCCGATGATCGGGCGCACGAAGCCGTCGGCGATCATCGTGCCGATGGCCTCGCCGTTCTCGCGGTTGCGCTGCACGTTGCCCATCACATAGGCCCCCCAGCCGGCGCCGATCACCGACACGTTGCGCAGCAGCAGACGGTTGACCTTGACCTCGGGGATCGACCCCTCGGTGAAGCCCACCACCAGCACCCGCCCGTCCTCGCGCAGTGAGCGCAGGCTGTCGGTGAAGCGCTCGCCGCCCACCGGGTCGAGCACCACGTCCACGCCGCCACCGGAGAGCTCGAGCACTTGCTCGCGCCAGGGGCCGTCCGAGCGCACCACCTCATCGGCCCCCGCCTCGCGAGCCACCCGCTCCTTCTCATCGCTCGAGACCACTGCGATCGTGGAGGCGCCGAGCGCCTTGGCCACCTGCAGCGCCGCGCTGCCGACGCCACCGGCGGCTCCGTGCACGAGCACCCGCTCGCCCGCCTGCACGCGACCGCGCAGCTTCAGGGCGAAATAGACCGTGTGGTAGTTGAGGATCACCGCCGCTCCCTGCGCGAAGTCGAGCTCGTCGGGCAGCGCGAAGGTCAGGTAGGCGGGAGCCACCGCCTGCTCGGCCATACCTCCGAGTACCGTGAAAGCCATCACCCGGTCGCCGGCCTGGAAGCCGCTGCCGGCGGGCGCCTGGGCGACGGTGCCGGCGACCTCCGAGCCTGGGACGAAGGGAGGATCCGGTTTGAGCTGGTAGAGCCCGCGCGTCTGCAGCACGTCCGGGAACGACACCCCGGCAGCGGACACATCGATCAGCACACCCTCGCCCGGGGTGAGCATGTGGCTCGGCCCGGGAGCCGGCACGTCCACCACGCGGACGGCCGCTGGGCCGGAGAGCTCACTGATCTGCACGGCGCGCATCGGCCAAGAGATTACGCAAGTGGGCGACTCGCCGATCTCAGCTCGCGGCGGGTGTGAACGAAATCATTCATCTGCCCGTATCGGCCCGAAGGCGGTTTACCCGCCAATACAATCGTTTCCTGCCGCTCGTTCCTGTCCAAGGGCCCGGGTGACGCTGAGCGCGATGAGCCGATCCGCACTACGCAACACCCTGATTCTCGTGGCGGGCCTGCTGGGTCTGGTGCTGGTGCTTGCCATCAGCGCCTTCGCCTATGACCACTCGCGACGCAATCAGATCGCCAAGGGTGTGCGGATCGACGGGGTCGACGTCGGCGGATTGAGCGCCACGGCCGCCAGGGCACGGCTGGAGCGAACCGTGGTCGCCTCGATGGAACGCCCGGTGTCAGTGAGCGCCCAGGGTAGGAGCTGGCGGCTCACGCCACGCCAGGCCGGGGTCGTGGTGGACGTGGACGGGACGGTTGCCACAGCGTTGAGCGCCAGCAGGACCGGCTCGATCTTCTCGCGCACCTGGCGCGGGCTCTCCGGCGGGAGCATCGACAGAGACGTGGCGCTGCGGGTGAGCTATTCCCACCGAGCCCTCGGCGGCTTCGCAGCCAGGGTGGAGGCGGCCCTCGACAGAGAACCCCAGAGCGCCACTGTCGAACCGAGCTCGGGCGGGCTCACTCAGGTCGCCGACCGGGTCGGATTCAGGGTCGAAGAAAAGCTGCTTCGGGCCCGCGTCGGACGCGCCCTCAGGGGACCGTTCGCCAAGCGCACCATCGCCGTCCCCGGGCACGCCGTGCAGCCCGCGGTCACCACCAGCGAGCTGACGGCGAAGTATCCCGCCTACATCGTGGTCGACCGCGCGAAATTCCGGCTGCTCTTCTACCAGCATCTCAAGCTGGCGAGCACCTATGAAATCGCGGTGGGCATGCAGGGCCTTGAAACGACCCCCGGGCTCTACCACGTGCAGTGGAAGCAGACCGATCCGCCCTGGTACGTGCCCCACTCCGCCTGGGCAGGCGCCCTGGCCGGCAAGACCATCCCCCCAGGTCCCCAGGATCCGCTGAAGGCACGTTTCATGGCTTTCAACGGTGGCGCCGGCATCCACGGGATCGCTCCCAGCGAGTACAGCTCGATCGGGCACGACGCCTCCCACGGCTGCGTCAGGATGCGGATCCCCGACGTGATCGCGCTCTATTCGCGCACGCCGGTGGGCACGCCCGTGTTTGTGATCTAGCGGCGCTGCTGGTTCTGTTGGCGCTCGCCGCGGATCAGCACGGCGATGAACATCACAATCACGTTCACGATCAGCCCGATCCCGAGGAACGTGGCGAGCAGGCCGATGTCCTTGCTGACGGCTGCGCTGGCGAGAAGCATCGATGGATCTCCGGGTCGTGTGGTCGGGTCGCGAACGCTCGCGAGGTCTGTCTGCGGGGAGCCTACCAACGGCAACGCCCCGCGTGTCGTAGCCTTCAGGGCACGCCGCTAGCATCGCGAGCCTTGGAGAGGTGCCAGAGCGGTTGAATGGGCGCGACTGGAAATCGCGTAACGGGGGTTGACCTCGTTCGAGGGTTCGAATCCCTCCCTCTCCGTCCGTCTTGCTCCGGCCTGGGTTTCCTAGGTGGATTGCTCATACGCTCGGTATTGTTGAGCTGTGCCCGAGCGGCTTCTCACCCATCGGTCGATGCGCGTGGCCTTGGGCGTGAACGGGGCGACGTCAGCGATCACGGCGCTTGGGACGTGAGGTCGTTGCCAGATCGCCTGTACTTCACCGAGTCAGATGCCGCCAACTCGCTGATCGCCTCCGATCCGATGGCTCTGCTGGTGGGGTTCGTCTTGGATCAACAGGTCACAGTGCAGCAGGCATTTCTCGGACCGCTCACATTGAGCCAACGTCTCGGCGCGTTCGACGCGGCAACGCTCGCGAAGGCGGACCTGGAGCCGGTGTTTCGCCAGAAGCCGGCGATCCACCGCTACCCCGGCTCGATGGCCAAGCGTGTTCACGATCTGGCCGCTCATATCGAGGACCGCTACGACGGCAACGCGAGCCGCGTTTGGACTGACGCGGCTGATTCGGACGACCTGCGTGCCAACCTGGAGGCGCTTCCCGGCTTTGGAGAGATGAAGGTCAAGTCAATGGGCGCCGTGCTCTCCAAGCGCTATGGAGTCAAGGCGGCCAAGCAGCTGGTGCCGCCGCACCCCACGCTCGGAGACGTTGACTCTCCGCAGGCGCTGATCGACTACCAAGCCGCCAAGAAGCTGCACAAGAAGGAGTGGAGCGCCAAGCGCTGAGCGGTCGGCTCGGTGGTCGGTTTCAGGAAACCGGTTCAGGAACGTGAACCTAGTTCGAGGTCTTGTTGGCGTGGGTCTTCAAGGGCGGCTCACCGACGTAAGCGCTGCGGCAGCGTCCTGCAAGCGATCGTCTCCCCAGTACAGCTCATCGCCGATCGCGACCGTGGGTACTCCGAACACGCCGTGAGCATGGGCTGCGTCGGTGGCTGCTCTCAGGGCGAGCTTGATCTCTGGATCGCGAGTGGCATCGTCGACCGCGTGCGGGTCGAGGCCAGCCTGCTCGGCTGCCTTTAGGACCTGCTCGGGGATGGCCAGGTCGTTGCCCTCGGCGAATGCGTGACGGAAGGCCTGCATCGTGAACTCACGTCCGCTTCCAACCTGGAAGGCATATGTGGCTGCCCGCATCGCGTATAGGTAGTTGCTTGGCCAGGGGTCCGGCCAGCGGACAGGTGGAAGTCCGCACAGCTGCGCGCGTCGCTCGACCTCGGCCATCCCCGCCTGACGGCCTCTGGGCTCGCCAAGCGCCCAGGAGCTCCGCCCTGTGAGCTTGAACAGCGCGCCCAGTGACACCGGTTGCCAGACAGCGGGCTCCGGCAGAGCCCGATCGAGGCGTTCGGCCGCCAGGTAGGCGAAGGGCGATCCAAGGTCGTAGTAGAAGGTTGCTTGCGGAGGATCCGTCATCTCGGATGACTAATATATCAAACGATCCGTTCTTTATAATGGTAGCTACACGAAATCAAGGCGATGACCTCAAAGCGCGCCTGGCGGGGAACCTGCGCCGGCTTCGCATAGCCCGTCATCTCTCGCTCTCAGGACTCGCGCGGGCAACGTCCACGAGCAAGGCGACCCTCTCCGCAATCGAGAACGGTCGCGGAAACCCGACCCTCGACACGCTCACGCTGCTCGCGGACGCGCTCCAAGTCTCGGTCGCCGAGCTGATCGAGGAGCCCCAGATGGGCGAGGTCCGCATAGTTCGTGCCTCGCAAGCCGACAGCGGCTCGGCCGATAGGGTAGGTCAGCGTCGGTTGGACACGATCACTGAGCTGCGCGGAAGCCTAGAGATCTTCGTGTTGTCCCTCGCCCCTCATTGCACCCACGAAATGAGCCCGCGTACCGCCGGTTCACGGCAGTGGGTGCTCGTGCTGCAGGGCAAGATGATCGCTGGGCCGGTGGAGCGCATCAGCGAGCTCGCCAGTGGCGACTACGCCTCCTTTCCCGCCGACGCTACGCACGTCTATGAGACAGGGCGGGCGCCCGCTCGCGCCCTCGTCAGTGCATTTACTCCAGGCTCGTGAGCGGTGGAGGACCGATCCAAGATGAATGGCTTCTGTTGGCGATCCGCGGTAGCCGACGCGCCGCAGATCGCCAAACAGCAGTTCCCCGCCGCCTGGGTCAGCCCATCAGCGAGTGGAATTCACCAAGGGGGTTCGGCAGGGCTGGTGTGAACGGCACGAACTTATATGGCTTGGTCACATCGAAGCCGGCTTTTTCGGCTGCCTTCTTTTCTGCGAAGGGCAACAGAGCTTCAACTGCTTGGCCGATATTGGTAAGCATGAGTGTGCGCTCATAGCCGTTGTTGTTGGGGGGATCAACCGACTCGGCGGTCTTCTGGATGCCCGTGATCTGCTCGATTGGACCACCGTCTCCGCCTGTCACATCCGGACCCACCACCCGCGCGAGGGTGCGGTGATCGGACTCGATGCCCATGATGCGCGCCGCTGTGACTCGCAGGTCGGGCGTGCTGAAATGACGAACCCCAACCAGATAGGCGGCGATGAACGCATCCTCGAGTGTGACGAGCACGTTGAGGGTCGTCTGCGCATCGCTGAACATATTGGGCGGGTAATAGAATGTGGTAAAAGCAGACGGCTTACCAGTCAGGCTTTCCTCGAGCAGATAGTGTGACATCTCCTCCTGGAGCGCCCCCTTCAGGTATCCCTGGTCATCAGCTGGGATATTTTTGAAAAACGGGGCCGCGTCAATGATGTTCGAATAGGTCGTGACCGCCAGCGCCTCGGCGATCTGGGCTGCCTTCAGGATTTCCACGTCGCCGTGGGTGAGTCTCCCTTTTCCTTTTCTACCTTTAGCCAGAGCCGCTGCAGGGGCAAGCGCACCCAGACTGGTCGCGCCCGCGCCTGCGACGGCTGCGCTCTTCAGGAAGCTCTTGCGCGTCGTGGAGGTTGTCCAGGAGTCCTCTGATGCTGGCAGTCCATTGTAACTGGCATCCGGGTTCTCATACTGATTATCCATTTGCGATCTCCGGTCTGGTTGATAGTGCCTGGTCATGACAAACTCATCGAGGAGAACGAAGCAATCTCGCT
>Ga0210396_10006845_pt1 | contig 10894 bp, 6 predicted proteins | sample IncBWH17OmetaG_FD_155466 | JGI IMG/M metagenome (GOLD analysis project Ga0210396, IMG submission 155466) | Forest soil microbial communities from Barre Woods Harvard Forest LTER site, Petersham, Massachusetts, United States - Inc-BW-H-17-O ... | reverse complement strand
CCCCGAAAACGAATGCGCTCCCGCGCCAAACCCCAGGTACGGCTCGCGCCGCCAATATTTCAGATTGTGCTTCGACTCAAACCCCGGCTTCGCCCAATTCGAAATCTCATAATGATGATAGCCCGCCCCTCGCAACGACTCCTGCGCCATCTCATAAAACTCCGCCATCTCGTCTTCCCTCGGCACCGCGCCCGCGCTATATCGCCCGCCGCCCTGCAGCAACTCTTTGCCCAGCCGGCTGCCCTCGTCAATCTCCAGCAAATAAACCGAAACGTGCTCCGGCCCCAGCGCCGCCAATTCCTCCAGCGATTGCCGCCAGCTTTCCTTCGTTTGGTGCGGCAAACCCGCGATCAAATCAAAACTGATGTTGGAAATCCCCGCCTCGCGCAAAATCGGCACCGCCCGGTAAATGTCTTGGCGGCGGTGCATCCGCCCCGCCGCAATCAACTCCTTATCCACAAACGACTGCAACCCAAAACTAACGCGGTTAATCCCCGCCCTCACCCAAGCCGCCGCCTTGCCCGGCTCGATCGTCTCCGGATCCGCCTCCAGCGTAACCTCAGAAATCTCCGCCCCATAGGGCCCGCCTTCCGCCTGCCCCGACTCGATCGGGGAGGCGGGCCGCTCGCTAAACGTAGCCCGAATTACATCCACCATGTTTTGCAGATGAGATGGATCCAGCATGCTCGGCGTACCACCGCCAAAGTACACCGTATCCACAGCCGCGCTCGCTAGCGCCTCTGGCAGCGTCACCCCCGCCGCGCCGTAAAAGGCTTCGTGCTCGCGAATTTCCCGGCAAACGGCCTCTGCATAAGGAGCAAACCGCGACGTCCCCACCACTCCCGTATGAAAATTACAATACGTGCACTTCGTCTGGCAGAACGGCACCTGCACATAGATCCCGAGCTTCGTCATCACCCAAAAACTCTAGCACACCCCCGCCTAAAACCTCGCCTGACGGGCAACGCACCAACCCCTACCCAGAAGAGCTTTCGTTGACCAGTGCCGGAGCGCACAGTTATAGTCCAACCGACGGTGAGGTGATTCCATCCAAGACATTTCCCACTATCGCATCCTCGAGAAACTGGGCGGCGGCGGCATGGGCGTGGTGTACAAAGCCGAGGACACCAAGCTGCACCGTTTCGTGGCCCTGAAATTCCTGCCGCCGGACGTCGCGCGCGACCCGCAAACGCTCGCGCGCTTCGAACGCGAAGCGCAGGCCGCTTCGGCGCTGAATCATCCAAACATTTGCACCGTTTACGAGATTGGCGAGGAGCATGGCGAGCGGTTCATTGCCATGGAGTTCCTTGACGGCCACACGCTGAAGCACACCATCGAAGGCAGGCCGCTTCCCCTCGAACAGTTGCTGGACCTGGCGCTGGAAATGGCGGACGCCCTCGACGCCGCTCACACCGAAGGCATCACACATCGCGACATCAAGCCCGCCAACATTTTCGTGACCGCACGCGGCCACGCCAAGATTCTCGACTTCGGATTGGCAAAGCTCAGTCCCGCGTCCCGCATCGCCGAGGGCGTGGGAGTGTCGGCGATGGCCTCGCAGACCTTGGACGACATGCTGACAAGCCCCGGAACCACTCTGGGAACCGTGGCTTACATGTCTCCCGAACAGGCCCGCGGCGAAGACCTCGACGCGCGCACGGACCTCTTCAGTTTTGGCGCCGTGCTCTACGAAATGGCCACCGGGCAGCAAGCGTTTTCCGGCGCAACTGCCGCTGTAATCCATGACGCCATTCTGAACCGCGCCACCGTCCCGGCCTCCAAACTAAATTCCAAGATTCCCCTCGAACTCGAGCGCATCATTGATAAAGCCCTCGAAAAAGACCGCAAGCTGCGCTACCAAACCGCATCCGATCTGCGCGCCGATCTAAGACGCCTCAAGCGCGATACCTCCTCGGGCAAAGTGCCGCTCGCCAGCAGCGGCACCCAAAGCGTGGCTGCGCCCAAGAGCCGGAAGACCCTCTACGCGGCCATCCGGCATGGCAATTCTTGCTCTCGCTGCAGGCGCTTACTTTTGGCCCGCCCGCTCCCACAGCTTCAACCTGCAGAATGTGAAGTTTACCCAGGTCACCACTTCCGGAAACGCCGGTGCCGCCGCGCTCTCCCCGGATCATCGCTACATTGTCTATGTTTTGGCCGATGGCGCTGACGAAAGCCTGTGGGTGCAACAACTCGCCACCGGCAGCCACGTCCAAATCCTTCCGCCCGACCAAGTCCACTTCGTGGCCCTCAGCTTTACCCCGGACGGCAACTACGTCATGTTTGTCCGCTCCGACAAATCCACCGCCAATTACCGCTATCTCTATCAAATGCCCGCGTTGGGCGGCTCACCGCAGCGCCTGATTCGCGACGTCGATTCCGCTCCCACCTTTTCTCCTGACGGCAAAGAGCTGGCTTTCGTTCGCGGTATTCTCGATCCTCCCTCAAACCAGATTCTCATCGCCAAGACCGACGGCACCGGCGAACGCATTTTGACCGATCGCAAAGGCTTCGCGCCCGGCAGCCCCACCGTTTCCTGGTCGCCAGACGGGAAAAATCTGGCCATCGTTTCCCCCGAATCCCGCGAAAATCAGACTCGCTGGATTCTCGAGGTCATTTCCGTCGCCAACGGCCATGTCCAGGAACTGCACACCTTCCTTATCGGAGCGCGCGCTGTGGCCTGGCTGCCCGACGGCCGTGGGTTGCTTACCGTGGCGCTTGACTCTCAAAACGGGCATGGCCAGATTTGGCTGGTAAACTATCCCGGCGGCGAGCTCACTCGTTTCACGAATGACTTGTCGGACTACGCGCCCTGCTGCTTGGACGTCGCTGGCGACGGAAATTCCCTGGTTACTGTCCAGACTTCCGTCGTTAGTGATCTGTGGGTAGCAAAAGGAGACGGCTCGGACCCCAAGCAAATCAGCTCCGGCGAAGTCCTGGGCCTCGGACTGAATTGGCTCGGAAACCACATTGTCGCTAGCAATCCTGTCTTCCAGTGGCTCCTCGTGAACCCCGATGGCACCGGCCAGATTGCTCTTACCAATGACCGCGACCCGCACTTGCAATTCGATGTATGTCCCGACGGCAAGCACATCGTTTACAACACGTTTCACGATGGAAACTTCGATCTCTGGCGCGCGGACGCCGATGGCGCCGCTGCCGTGCAACTCCCCGTCCATGGAGTTTTGGGCGGCGGCATCTGTTCGCCCGACTCCCGGTTCATCTACTACGGCGTCCAGGGCGTGATGTGGCGCATTCCCATCGAAGGCGGTACCCCCGAGAAAACAGATCTGCCCTTCGCCCAGCTGGGATTTTCGCGCGACGGCCAGCTCCTCTTCTACGACAATCACAAAATTGAGGCCGGCGCGATGCACGCCATGTTTTTGATCGTTCCAGCCCGTGGCGGGCCCGTGCTTCACTCCTTCGACGTTCCTTTTGGCATGCAGGCTCCGCAGTTCACTCCCGACGGAAAAGCCATCGCTTTTTTGCTCACGCGCAACCGCGCCACGAATATCTGGGAGCAGCCCCTGGCCGGAGGCCCTCCCCTTCAGTTGACCAAGTTCCCCACTGGCGAAATGTTTGCCTTTGCATGGTCCGGCGACGGCAAGCAGCTCGCCTTCTCTCGCGGTCGCCGCAAAACCGACGTCGTCATGCTAAGCAATTTCCGCTAACTCTCGCTCCTTTAACTCTTTTAGAAGCAACACTTACAAAAAACACGAGTGAGGGATTTCCGAACGGAACAGTCGCTTTTGCGTTCCGACGCTGGCTCCTCGGGCTCCCATTGCTTACAATTACGCCCAAGCTCGGTCCAACAATCGGTTAGGAGGCGCAATGTCCAGTCAGACAATCCTTTCCCGCCTATTCATCCTGCTCCTATCCGCGTCGGCTCTGCCGAGCCTGGGCGCAAGAGCGAGCAACCTCCCCGCACCGCGCATCGTTGACCTCAAATCCCCCGACGGCACAAGCCTGAAAGGGACGTACTTTTCCGCGGGCAAACCTGGGCCCGGCCTGCTGTTGCTCCACCAGTGCAATCGCCAGCGCAAAGTGTGGGACGACCTCGCCGCTCGCTTCACCGCCGCTGGAATCAATGTCATGACCGTCGACCTCCGTGGGTTCGGTGACAGCTCCGGCACGCCCCTGGACAAGCTGCCACCCGAAGAAGCAAATGTAGTCTTCAACCAAAAACTGCCCATTGATGTCGAAACCGCCTATCAGTATCTCGTTGCGCAGCCCGGAGTTGCGCGCGACACCCTGGCCGTCGGCGGCGCCAGTTGCGGCGTCAATCAATCCGTCCACGTCGCCGCCAATCATCCCGAAGTAAAAGCGCTGGTCTTGCTTTCCGAGGGAACCGATGCCGGTGGCCGGCAGTTTCTTCGCAATTCGCCAGGCGTGCCGGTTTTCATGGCTGCCGCGGAAGATGATCCCGACCCTGGCGTAACTGAGATCATGGCTTGGCTTTGCAGTCTTTCCAAGAATCCCGACAGCAAGTTCGTTCGCTATTCGACTGGCGGCCACGGCGTGGAGATGTTTGACGCCCACAAAGAATTGCCCGGCATGATCGTCGAATGGGTTACGACCGCATTGAAAACGCATCCGTCCGTCGCTGCGAAGAAACCGGCTCCGCCATCAGCCGAATCGGACTTCCTGGAACTCATCGATCATCCGGACAGCATCGAAAAAGCCGTCCAGAAATTCACGGAGGCGCGCCAGCGCGATCCCAAAGTTGTTCTCTTTTCCGAAGCCGTAATGAATCGTCTCGGCTACGAGCACTTGCAAGCCGGCGACAATAAAGGAGCGGTAGAACTCTTGAAATTGAATGTGATCGTGTATCCCAATTCGCCAAACGTCTATGACAGCTTGTCCGACGCCTATCTCGCGGACGGCCAAAAAGACTTGGCCCGCCAGAATGCTAAGAAGGCCCTCGAACTTCTGCCATCCGATAACACCGACCCTGAAGACCGCCGCAAAGAAATCAAAGAAAGTGCAGAACAAAAGCTGAAGCAGCTCGGCGACTCGCCGCAGTAGCGTGAATTGTATTTCAGAATAACGGAAGTTCAAGCTTGGTCCGGCAACACTTTGACGTCGAGCCGGCGTTCTCGGGGACCGTCAAACTCACAGAAGAAAACTCCTTGCCAACGGCCCAGTACAAGTTTGCCGCCTTGGACGAAAATGGTTTGGCTGGCTCCCACGAGTACCGCCTTCACATGCGAATCCGAGTTCCCTTCGCTGTGGCGAAATGGCCCAGTCTTGGGAATTAGCCGGTCCAGCGCGCCCTCGACGTCGCGCGCCACGTCCGCATCCGCGTGCTCATTGATCGTGATCGCCGCCGTCGTATGAGGGACATACAAATAGCAAATACCGCTCTCCACTCCGGACGCCGCCACCACCTTCTGCACTTGCGCGGTCACGTCCACGAGCTGCGTGCGGCGATCCGTTTTCACTTTCAGTGTTTGCATGAAAGGATCTCAACACTCAATCGGGCCGGCATCTCTGCCCGGCACGCGTTCGCTTAACTCTACGGAAGTTGCAGAATGAAGTGATGCCCGACTTTCTTCCCGGTCGCGAGCTTCTGAAGCTCGCCCAGTGCGCCGGCGCCCCACCGCGCCAGGAACGGCAGAAGGCACAACTCTCGTTCCTGCAGCCCCTTGTGGGGATCGAGCAGCGACTCCAGGTATTGCAAATGGGTAGCTATCTTCGCGGTTTTCTGGTCCTGCGCCCGGCCCGCTTTCCTTCGCAGCTTCGCGAGATGAAACTCGATCCGCTGTTTAGCTCGTTCGACAGTGTCCTTCAACGTGGGATCTAATTTTTCGATCTTTTTGCCAAGCTTCGTGAGCATCTTTTCCATCTGTTTTTGATCTTGATCGAACTGCTTCGCTAAGCCCTTGTGAACAGACTTGCTCTCCATTTTGTGCAGTAAATCCTGAGAACCGGCCCAGACGTCTTCGACACCAAGTCCATAGTGGCGAAGAATCTTATTGGCTTTCGCATCCAGCAGCGTGAATCCCGCGCGCGGCAGCATCACCGGCATGCGCCCCAACAGATGTCGGTACACGACTTCCGATTGCGCAAAATAGGAAATCTCCGCTGGACCGGCGATATATCCAACGGTTGGGAGCAAATAGTCCTGCACCACGGGGCGGAAGAGCGCGTTGGGGCTGAAGTTCGCAGGCTCGGTGTGCGTCAGGTGTACGAGCTCATCGCGCGTCCATGTTTTGTCGCCTGCCTGAAACTTATCCGCGCTCGCGGTGATGGCCTGGCGCACGCCAATGCCCAGGTGGAACAAAAGCGTGCTGCGCGACGTGACCTTAACCTGCGCGTCGAATCCCGCGCGATCCAGCTCTTTTCCTCGCTGCAATAATTTCTCGTTCAGCGCATCGCGCTCCGCTAGTGCGTGCTGATAAAGCGGCGCCGCAACCCGGTGCAGCCCCGGATCGAGCGGGTCCATCAAGATCAGCCCCTGCGGCGCGAACAAACGCGCGAACAGTTTGCCGAACGCACTTCCGTACGTTTCTTCCGGCCGGTAGCTCTCTTTGAGGAATCCTGCCAGGAGCTCACTTCCCTGGTTCTCCAGAAACTCCGCAGCTTCGCGAACGAGAGGTTCAACCTGCGCGCCCAGCGGAATCTGCCCGACCGGCTTTCCCGCATCTGGTGCAACCGGCAGCTCAAAGCGCTTCAGTTTCCCCTGATCAAACCACGTGGAGTGCCGCACTTCCTCGAGGTCGTGGTCTTCCGTGGCCATCCAGAAAACCGGGACCGCCGGAATCCCGCCCCGCGTCAATTCCTCCGCGATCTGCACCGCCGACAGAGCCTTGTAAACCGAATACGCCGGTCCGCTGAACAGCCCGACCTGCTGGCCACTAACTACGGCGACAGCGCCCTTTTCGAGCCGCTCCAAATTGGAAAGAGTTTCCGCTCCCGCGCCAAGGGCGATGTTTTGTTCCCGCAAAAGCCCTGCTACTTCCGCTCGCCTCTCTTGTGGATAGTTCACCTTCCGCGCGGAACGCTTCACCGCCTGAATCGTAGGGGGATGAGAGTAGAAATCTTTGACGCGCTCAAAATGGTCGAGGTATTCAAGAAAGAGTTTTGGCTGGCGGGGGAGCTGGCGGAACGCGAGGGCGCGACAATCCATGAGCCGTTAGATGATACTCGCGAAGAAACGTCTCATCAATTCCGTTCGTTTATGCGCAATTAGGCCCTCATGGCGGCCGGTTCCAGGCCCGCAAGCAGCTCGTTAACACGTTTCTTTTGTTCATCGTGCAGGGGGAGCAGCGGCAGGCGCGGGATGCCGCCGCGATACCCGCGCTGGTCCATCACGTACTTCACACCGGTGAGCCCCAATTCGGAAACAATCAATTTAGAGGCGCGGGTTACAACGGTCTGCAGGTCGCGCGCTTTTTCGTGATGACCGTGGCGGATCAATTCGAACAGTGCCACGCACTTTTCCGGCATGGCGGAGGCCAGCGCGAGAATGCCTCCGCACGCTCCGACGACGTAGGAGGGATAAAGAGTCGCGGCATTGCCGACCAAAACATGGAACGCGTGCGGAGTCGCGCCGACAAAATCGGCGGTGCCTTGGACATTTCCGGAGCTGTCTTTGATGCCGATGATGTTGGGATGTTCCGCAAGCGCGGCTACGTCCCTGGGACTCAGGGTGATGCCAGTGAATTGCGGGATCGAGTAGAGCATCACCGGAATCGGCGAGGCATCGGCCACGCTGCGAAAATGCGCAAGCAGAGCTTCCGATTTGTACGCCGGTTTGTAGTAATGCGGCGTTTTTACGAGCGCGGCGTCATAACCAAATTCGGCAGCGCGTTTCGTGCGCTCGATGGTGTCCGCGGTAGATTCTGCGCCGGTGCCGGCGAGAAGTTTCTTTTCTTTCGAAGCTGCTTCTTTTGCCGTTGCCAGAATCGAGTCGGTTTCCGCGCGCGTCAGCAGCACGGCTTCGCCGGTGGAACCGAGCACAACGTAACCCATCAGATCCGTTCCGTTGTACAGGCGGAGATTGTGCTTCAGGTCGGAAAGAGAAACCGATCCATCCGGCCCGAACGGTGTAGTCAACGCGGCGAAAACTCCGGAGTAGCCCATGGCTCAGTCTCCCGACGCGGGCACGCTGGAGGCGGCCCGTCCCCGATGCAAATCCTGTAACGCCGCGACTTCCGTGCCTTGCTCAAGCAGCGCGCGGATTCCGCGGGCTGCGGCATGCGCGGCCGCCAGCGTGGTGATACACGAAATGTTGTAGCGAATCGCCGCGCGCCGGATAGATTTTTCGTCATAAAACGATTCGCGTCCCAGCGGCGTATTGATGACCAGATCAATCTTTCCGGTTTTCACCAGGTCCACGATGTTGGGCCGGCCCTCGTTGACCTTGAATACGGAATCCGCCGCGACGCCCGCGGCTTCTAGAGCCGCAGCGGTGCCTCGCGTGGCCATCAAGAGAAAACCCATGGAAGACAATTCTTTTCCGAGAGATCCGACATGTTTCTTGTCACGGTCATTGACGCTGAGGAAGATCGTGCCTTTGCGCGGCAAGCGCTGTCCAGCGGCCAGCTGCGCCTTTGCAAAGGCCTGGCCGTACGAAGTTGAAATGCCCATCACTTCGCCGGTGGAGCGCATTTCCGGTCCGAGGATGGTATCCACGCCGCGGAACTTGTTGAATGGAAACACCGGCGATTTGACGGAGTAAAATTCGTGCACGGCGATCTCGGATACGCCGTTGTGCCGGACAATCGGCAGCTTCATGGATGCCAGCTTCTTGCCCGCCATCAGCTGCGCTGCGATTTTCGCGAGCGGCACGCCCGTGGCTTTGCTCACGTACGGCACGGTTCGCGAGGCGCGCGGATTCACTTCCAGAACATAGACGGTGTCGCGTTGAATCGCGTACTGTGCGTTCATCAGTCCAACTACTTTCAAAGCACGCGCCAATCGCGTGGTGTACTCGCGGATGGTGTCGAGAATCGCAGGCGAGAGGCTCACGGGTGGCAGGACACAGGAAGAATCGCCGGAGTGCACACCGGCTTCCTCGATGTGTTCCATGATGCCGCCAATGATCACATCGGTTCCGTCCGCCAGCGCGTCCACATCAATCTCTGTCGCTTCTTCGAGGAATTGATCGATCAGCACGGGCCGCGCCGGTCCCATCAGCGCCGCCTGTGCGACGTACTCCTGCACGGTGTTTACGTCATACGCGATCACCATCGCCCGTCCGCCCAGCACGTAGCTTGGCCGTACGAGCACGGGTAAACCAATTTCGCCAGCGACGCGCGCCGCTTCTTCCGGAACGAGCGCCGTGCCGTTGCGCGGCTGCGGAATTTTCAACTCATCCAACAAGCGTCCGAATCGCCGGCGGTCCTCCGCGAGATCGATGGATTCCGGGGCCGTTCCAATAATCGGGACTCCGTTGCGCTTCAATTCCGAAGCGAGGTTCAGCGGAGTTTGACCGCCGAACTGGACAATCACTCCCTGCGGTTTTTCGCGTTCGACAATCGCGAGGACGTCTTCGAGGGTGAGCGGTTCGAAATACAGACGGTCGGAAGTGTCATAGTCGGTGGAAACCGTCTCTGGATTGCAATTCACCATGATGGTTTCGAAACCGTCTTCGCGCAGCGCATACGACGCATGGCAGCAGCAATAATCGAATTCGATTCCCTGCCCGATGCGATTCGGACCGCTGCCCAGGATCATGATCTTCGGGCGCGCCTGGGGATCGGATTCGTCTTCGTCCTCGTAGGTCGAATACATGTACGGCGTGAACGATTCGAATTCGGCGGCGCAGGTATCCACGCGCTTGAAGACCGGAGCGACGCCGTACCGCGCGCGTTGCAGGCGCACGGAAGCCGGGGTGGTTCTCCAGATCTGTGCCAACTGTTCGTCGCTGGCGCCATGCCGCTTCACTTCGCGGAGCAGTTCTTTCGAAGCGGTCTCGACGGTCACGCTGGCCGCGCGGCGGTTCATGGCCGCAATTTCTTCCAACTGGTGGATGAACCACGGATCGATTTTCGTCAGATCGCAAATTTCTTGCGCAGGCAGCCCGCGATCCACGGCCGTGAGCAGCCAATGAATGCGGTCGGGCCTCGGCGTGGCGAGCTTTTCCCGCAGAAGTGAATCGGGTGTTTCCGCGGGAGCGCGCCAGGGAGTGCTCGGCTCAAGCGAGCGGACTCCTTTTTGCAAGGCTTCCTTGAAGGTGCGCCCGATGGCCATCACTTCGCCGACGGATTTCATCTGCGTTCCCAGCGTGCTGTCCGCGCCGGGAAATTTTTCAAATTGCCATTTGGGAATTTTCACGACCACGTAGTCGATCGTTGGTTCGAAGCACGCCGGCGTTTTCTTGGTGATGTCGTTGGGAATTTCGTCCAGCGACATTCCCACGGCCAGGCGCGCGGCAATCTTGGCAATCGGGAACCCGGTCGCTTTGCTTGCCAGCGCCGAGCTCCGCGATACGCGCGGGTTCATTTCGATCACAACCATTTTGCCGTTTTCAGGATTTACCGCAAACTGTACGTTCGAACCGCCTGTTTCTACGCCCACTTCGCGGACAATCGCAGCAGATGCATCGCGCATGCGCTGAAATTCCTTGTCCGTCAAGGTCTGCGCGGGGGCGACGGTAATCGAATCGCCGGTATGTACGCCCATGGGATCGAAGTTTTCAATGGTGCAAACAACCACAAAGTTGTCGCGGAAATCGCGCATCACTTCGAGTTCGTACTCTTTCCAGCCGAGCACGGACTCTTCCACCAGCGCTTCGTGCACCGGGCTCATCTCCAGCGCGTGCGCGATGGCTTCGCCAAACTCTTCCTTGTTATAGGCAATCGAGCCGCCCGTGCCGCCGAGCGTGAACGACGGACGAATCACCAGGGGAAATCCGAGCTGGTCGCAGAGGCGCAGCGCATCTTGCGCGTTA